>Ga0302278_10000817_pt1 | contig 39261 bp, 34 predicted proteins | sample III_Bog_N3_2_FD_194543 | JGI IMG/M metagenome (GOLD analysis project Ga0302278, IMG submission 194543) | Peat permafrost microbial communities from Stordalen Mire near Abisko, Sweden - III_Bog_N3_2 | ecosystem: Environmental > Terrestrial > Soil > Wetlands > Peat | place: Sweden: Abisko...
GATCGCGGACAGCATACACAAGATTGAGCCGGTGAGAAAAGCCTCTCTGTGGCTGGTCGTGGCCGCCACGGTTTTCGTGATCGGCTACTACGTGATGGACGTTGTGAACCAGTTCAAATAGCTTTCAAATTCAATCATTGTCCCAGAACGGCTGAAGGCTGCCTCCAGGTAGCCTCCAGCCGTTGGGTGGAATCCCTGCTCTCCGCTACTCCACTTCCTGCCTGGCGCGATACCCTTCGCGGGCAATGATGTCGTATTTCAGGGGCTTGTGCTTCTCGTCCTGAATGCGCAACGGCTGGCCCTCCTCGTCCACAAGCTCCACCCGCAGCTTGCGATAAGTACCGTCCTGCTTGGCGTTGCTGGGATGATAGACCAACTCGTACTTGGAGCGGATGTTCTGGTTGATTTCAGTGAAGATGTCGGGCATTTCGCCTGCGAACCGCGGGGAATAATGGGCGCCGCCGGTGAGGTCGGAAAAGGTCTTCATCTCGTTGTCGGCCTGCAGAAATGTCAGGCTGTCGCCGCGCCTGCTCATGGCCCGCGCGAATCCGCCGGTCGAGACGGTGTAAATGGTGATGTCCTGCGCCGCCTTCACCTTCTTGAGAATCTTGTCCAGGGTCAGCTTTGAGAATGTATCCACCCCGGTCGCGATGAGGATAATATATTTGCGGCCCTCGATACGTTCCAGCCGGTCGAGCCCCTCGTAAAGCGCGTCAAACACATTGGTTTCATTGAAGCCGGGGATGCGCAGCGAGTTGATGGCCTCAAAAAACTGGCGCTTGTCCTGGGTAAAGTCCAGTTGAATCTGCGTGCGCATGTCGAATGTCATCAGCGCCACGTAGTCTTGCGGGCGCAACTGCTGCGCGAATGCGAACGCCGCATTCCGCATGTCGTAGATGAAGCTGTAAGAGTTGGCAGCGAACTCGCAGATCATCAAGGCTGTGATCGGCGCCTCGACTCGCTTGAATCCCGAAATCTTCTGTGCCACGCCGTCTTCGTAGACCCGGAAGTTTCCCGGTTTCAACCCAGGGATAAACTGATGCGTCTTTTCCAGCAGGACGCCCACATCGACCGTGACCTCGGGAACCTCAACGCGCAGGGAGAAGTTGGGCATCCCCTCTGGATTCTTCACCTTGGGAGCGGCCGGAGCGGGAGGCGGCACGTCCGCCGGAGCTTCCTTCTTTTTGGGTAGCGCGATCACTCCGGAATCGCCGCCGGGCCCCCCCGCATCCGGCGCGGTCTGGTCAGGCTGCTGCGTCGGCGGAGCCGGAGGCGGCGTGGCCTGGGACCGGGCGAAGGGCGCAACTGTCACGGTTATCCATAGAATGAGCAACACGGCAAGCAGCAATCGGCGGGGAGAACGGACAGACAGGCGCAAGGTGTACATGACGACCTCTTTGCTCAACAGCATACGGGAAGACGGGTAATAGCTTCTAGCCTCTAGCTTTGTCCGCGACTTTCGCGTTCCAGATCTCTCCGGCGGAAGAAGCAATCCTCCCTCCCCGGCGAACAGCAAGCTGACAGCTAGCAGCTAAAAGCTGGAAGCTACCTTCCAGGCTGTACTCTAATAGACGTGGAAACTCGGTTGAAGGAAATCCGGTTCGGCCTCGTGGCACTCGTATGCACGCTGGCCATCGCTCCCGCCGCTTGGTTCTGTCCCCTCCATCTGCAAGCGCAAACCGCGCCCGTTGCCGCCCTCCCGCCGCCCTCCACAGGGGTATTCTTTCCGTTAAGCGAAGTTCGAAAAGGGCTGAAGGCAACGGCCTGGACCGTCTTCCAGGGCAACAAACCCGAGCCCATGGACGTTGAAATCCTCGGCGTGCTGCGTAGCGCACGCGGGCCCGGCCAGGACATGATTCTCGCCCAGCTTCACGGCGCCAAGCCGGAATACACCGGCGTAGTCGCCGGCATGAGCGGCAGCCCGGTCTATGTCGGCAACCGGCTGCTCGGTTCCCTGTCGTACCGCATCGGCGAGTTCAGCAAGGACCCCATCGCCGGCATCACGCCCATCGAGCAGATGCTCGAAGTCCGCGACCTGCCGATAGAGGCAGCGGTCAGGGATCAGGGATCAGGGGTCAGAGAACCGCAAGGAAGCCCCACGGTCTCAGCCGGCGGCATGAACTTCCAGGCCATGGAGACGCCGCTGGTCATGAGCGGCTTCCGTCCGGAAGCGATCAAGCTATGGCAACAGCAGATGGCCGGCACCGGCCTCGAAACAGTTGCGGCCGGCGGACTGAGCGGTTCCTCCTTGCCCAATGACGAACCCTCGGCCGCGGCCCTGGCCACCATTGTGCCTGGATCGGCAGTGAGCGCCCAATTGGTTCGCGGCGACATCGAAATCGCGGCCACCTGCACCGTTACCTACATCGACCCCAAGCAACTGCTGGCCTGTGGCCATCCCATTCTCCAGGCCGGCAACATCTCCCTGCCCATGACTGCAACCGAAGTCGTCGCCACGCTGGCTTCCCCGCTCAATGCCTTCAAAATCGTGAACACCGGCGAGCTGATCGGCGCTTTCACTGAGGACCGCAGCTCCGCCATTCGCGGCGTCTTGGGCCAGAAGCCGCACATGATTCCCCTCCATATCTCCGTTCACTCCCCGCGCGGCGAACGCAAGCTGAACGTCGAGATTCTCGAACTCCCCGCCCTCACCTGGCAGGCCATGCTGGTCACCCTTTACGAGGCGCTGCTTGAGAACAACGAAAGCAGCATGGAGACCAGCTATCACCTCACAGGCAGCATCGACCTGGACGGATACGCGCCCGTGCCCCTCGACGAATGGGCTTCAGCCAGCGACGGAGGTGCTGCGCCACTCGAGCTTGCCATGCAAACCGGCATGCGCTTTGCACGCATTTATTCGAACAGCGCGCGGCAAACAGCGGTGCGCGCCATCAACCTGAACGTAGAAGCCATTCCTCACCGCATCCAGCAGCAACTGGAAACCGCGCGCCTGATTTCCGGCGATATTGTCCACGCCGGCGACACGGTTACAGTGGAAGCCACCATCCAACCCTGGCAAGAGCCCCCGCACAATGTGCGCATTCCCATCGCGCTGCCGGCCAGGCTGGGCAGCGGCAACCTGCGTATCCTGGTTTCGGATGCCGGTACACTGGACCGGACTCTGGATCAGCCACGGTTCTCCGGCCGCACACCGGACTTGGAAACCCTGCTTGCCCAGGCCCGCCGCCGGCACCCGGCCGACCGCATCTACGTGAGCCTGCTGGTGCCTGAAACCCAGGCAGGCGTTGAGGGTCAGACGCTCACAAGCCTGCCTTTATCGGTAGCCAACGCGCTTGAACCGCTGCGCACAGCACAGGATCTTAACCTGAATGGAGAATCGGCAGCTTTGGTCGCGGATGCACCCGCGGGTGGTGTACTCAGCGGATTCCAGATACTTACTCTGCACATAGAGCCGGGCGGCGGTTTAAACTAACATTGACGTAAAGTTTTCATCTGCGTTTACTCCGGGCCGATGCTAATTCGGGTCTGTCGGCTCCCTTGTAACCCCCCAGTGAGGATTTCGAGACGGCTATGGCTCTAATTCAAGGACTTGCAGCGCACGCGGCTGGAGCAGAACTACTTCCCTATCGCTATGACCCAGGAAAACTGGGCGCGCTAGAGGTGGAAATTGCCATAACTCACTGCGGCGTGTGCCACAGCGATCTTCACTTGATTGCGAATGACTGGGGAATAAGTCAGTTCCCATTTATCCCCGGTCATGAGATTGTCGGAACGGTTGCGGCCGTCGGCGCTGAAGTTAAGTCTCTCCAGCTAGGACAGCGCGTTGGCCTTGGCTGGCAATCCAACTCCTGCGGCGAGTGCGAGTGGTGTACCCGCGGCATGGAAAACCTCTGCCCCGCATCCGAGGGAACCTGCGTTCACCGTAACGGCGGCTATGCCGAGCGGGTCAGAGCCAACGCCCGCTTTGTGATTCCCATTCCGGAAGCGCTCAAGAGCGAACACGCCGCGCCACTGCTTTGCGGCGGTATTACCGTGTACAACCCGCTGCGGACACATGGCATCAATCCCTCGTCGCGCGTCGGCATCATCGGCATCGGCGGCCTGGGACACCTGGCCATCCAGTTCGCGCGCACCTTTGGCGCGGAGGTCACCGCCTTTTCCACCTCTGCCGGCAAGGAAGCGGAAGCGCGCGCGCTGGGTGCGCACCGCTTTGTCAATAGCCGCGAATCGAAGGCGCTGAAAGAAGTGGCTGGAACCCAGGACCTTGTTCTGAGCACCATCAACGCCGACCAGGACTGGGGCGTTTACATCCAGGCGCTCCGGCCCACCGGAACACTCTGCTTTGTGGGAGTTCCGCCGTCGCCGGTCTCCGTGCATGCCTTTCCGCTCATCGCGGGCATGCGCTCCATCAGCGGCAATCCAACGGGAAGCCCTTACCGCCTGAGAGAGATGCTGGATGTCGCGGCGCGCCACGGCGTCAAGGCGCAGGTAGAATCCTACCCCATGGCCAAAGCCAACGAAGCCATCGAGAAGGTAAAGAAGAACAAGGTGCGCTACCGGGCCGTGCTGGCGAATTGAATACAAAAGGGCGTGCGCTCAGGCGCTCGCCCTTTTCCTTTTTGAAGACCCTCGCAAAGCCCACCAGAAAACTCTTATCCCGGCACCAGCCGCGAGAAAACATGCGCCAGCAATTCGGCCGTGTGGACAGGTTTTTCCACCACTTCGACCTCCAGCCCAGCGGCCTTCACCGTTCCATGCACTGCGGCCTTTTCCGCCTGTCCGGCAAGCAACAATATCTTGCAATCCGGCAGCTCCTTCTTCAGGGCAGTTGCGACCTCGATGCCGCTCAGTCCCGGCAATGCGACCTCCGCGATTACCAGTTCCGGCGGAATCAGAAGCGCGGTTTCAAGCGCGTCTTTCGCATCGTAGGCCGCAATGGCCGCAAAACCATTCTTGTTCAGAATCTCCAAAACCGTTTCGGCAATCGCAGGCTCCTTGTTGACCACAAGAACCACAGGCCGGTCCTTGCCTGCATCCGGAACCAGCGCCGGTACTTCCGTAATGGGCACTATGGTGAAATTGGTACGCCCACTCGCCGAGGAAGTGGTTGGTGGGTTAAAGTGACTTTCGCGCATAGGACCCTCTCACCTCCCGAACGACGGAGCGGCTAACGGGGCACAAACTGCAGGTAACGCGTCCAAGTCCAGGCGCAAATGAATCAATCGGAATCTGTCTCTGTACAACGGCCACCTGGTGGACGCCACAGACCGGCGGATTTGAATCCTTCCTGCTGAAACATTGCTCTCTCATGTGTTTCTCCCGGTTCGGCTGAACCTCAGGCCTCTCCCTGGCGGGATCTCTGCTTGAACTTGGCCATGCACCTTGCACAGCATTTCAAGAAAAGTAGATTAACTCACCATCGGGAACTGCCCCTCTACAACCCACCGTAGCAGGGTAATTTCTATACGTGTGAACTATTTGCGCTACGTATTAAGTCTTTCTAATCTGATGCTTGTAGGGTTAAAAAGGAGACTGCAAACTCTTTCCCTCGAAAGGGTGCGTTTTGTTGCAGAGTTTGTGAGTTCTAATACCCGTTTGCCATGGGTCAGCAAGTGGGCAGCTTTACTCTGCGGCTGCTTAAGCGTACGTTAAGAGCACGGTTCCATTTTCGAGGGATCCAGCGGGGGAGGCGACCAGAGCGATGTCTACCAACGAAGATCCCAACGCTGTTCACATGCAATTTCAATCGATCTCTCAGGTGGATGTCCCCAAGGGACGGGATGGAAAGCACAAGAAAATCGTGACGCAGTTACTGAGCGACATCTCCCAGTTGGTGCCGGGGTCGGCGCTCAAAATTCCACTCTCTGTATTGCCGGACACAAAAGAAAACATCCGTTCCGCTCTCAATCGCGCCACCCGCTTCAGAGGCATTGAAGTAGCCACGTCCAGTGACGCCGAGTTCCTCTATGTCTGGAAGGTCGAACCCGAATCCTGATCCGGTGTCTCTAATCTTGAGAACCTCTGGTTGTTTTGGGGCTTGTTGTTTTGAAAGGGCGCGGCTTCAGCCGTGCCACCTGAGGCCCATGTTTTGCTGGGCTCTACAGGCTGCGGAAAAACTCGAGAGTTGTGGTGGAAGCGGTGGAATGCATCTCGCAGGGGCTAAAGCCCGCCTCATTCTATTGCGCTTATTGGCACGACTGAAGTCGTGCCCTTTCAAGACATTGAGTTTTTCCGCAGCCTGTCTAGCCCCTGAGGGATTTGACCTGCCCTGTACTGAGCCAATCATGAAACACTGCCCAGGAGACCTTCGCTGAATTTCCCGCTAGGCAATCGACCATGACCTCCGTACGCATCGACAAATGGCTATGGGCAGCCCGCTTCTTCAAGACGCGTGCCCTCGCGCAAAAAGCCTGTGAGCTTGGCCGCATCCACTCCAACAGCATCCAAGCCAAGGCCGCCCGCGAAGTGCGCGTGGGCGACATGCTCTCGATCAAAAACGAAGGCGGCGAATTCAACATCGAAGTTCTGCTGCTGAGCGAAATGCGCGGCCCGGCGGCGGTGGCGCAGACGCTTTATCGCGAGACCGAAGAGAGCAAGGCGGCGCGGTTGAAGCTGGCCACGGAGCGCAAGGCAATGCAGGAGTTTGCGCCATTGCCGGAGCACAGACCATCGAAGCGCGATCGACGAAGAATCATCCAGTTCCGCGGGGAACGATAAAAGCGCCCTCAAGGATGCGGCGTAACCTCCACATCACGGTCAGCCCAGTAGCCACTGCGGGCCGTCAGCCGCAGCCCGGGATGATCTTTCAGTTTCAACTCCACAACATGAAACCCGGGATGCGGCGATTGCGGCTGAAAGCTGAGCACATAGCGGTTGGGCACGTGGTTGGAGATGGTGAGAAGGCTGCGCACCAGGCTGCGGCTGTTTTCAAATTTGAAATACTCGCCGCCGGTCAGTTGAGCCACGGTCTCCGGCATGTTGCGCTGCAGGCTGTCGACGGTGGCAATGGCCGCCATCTTCGCCAGCGCCAATGGAGGAAGAAGCTGCCCCAGGCAGTCGAACGCCTGCACCGCCTTGTTTTGCGTCGCATCGGGATCGGGATCCTTGCCCATGCATCCATGCGGAGGGTTGGGGTTGGGGTTGGAAAGCCCAAAACCATTCGGCTGCGTCGGAAGTTCCTTGTATGCGTAGTGTGCGGCGTCTGCCTTGCCGCTTGAAAAGCCGACGCTATAAATGGTTGTGTTGGTATCGCTGATCGCGCGTAGCGCGGCATCCATATGCGTCTGGCTTCCGTGGTCGAGCGTCTCGGAAATCAGCAGAATGGCGCGGCGATATTTGGGCGGCTGTTGGCGCAATATGTCCACGGAGAACGCGAGCCCGTCGAGGATGGCCGCGCCCTTGTCTCCCGGATCGAGATCGTTGAGGGCTGCGCCGGCCTTGTCCACGTCGGGAGTAAAGTTCTGAATCAGGGTAGGCGCGCTGTCGAAGGCCACCACCGCAACCCGATGCGGAACTCCGCCGACAACGGCTTCGATGACCGCCGTGAGGTTGTGGTAGCTGTCGAGTTTGCCACGGCCCACACCGCCCGATTGCACCGCCACAACCAGCGCCAGCGGCTCGCTGCCCGTGTCTTCGTCCAGCGTGAGCTGCTGCTCGATGCCGTCGTCGGTGACGCGAAAGTCGCCGGCCTTGAGCGTGAACACTACTTCGCCCTTGGCATTCCTGACCAGAGCGGGAACCAGCACCACATTCGATTGCGTGCGCAGCGCCGGCGGGTTTGAAGCTTGCGGAACTGGGACCGCCGCTTCCTGCGCCAGCGCAACAGAGCAAGTAAACAACGCAATTGCGATGCCGAGCTTCATTGAAATGCTCCTTGAAGGTCAGTGTAGCTGCTGGCTTAACAACCGGTGGCAGAAGTCCTGTTTTGAAAGGGCACGACTTTAGTCGTGCCGTAAAGGCCCATGAATCATTGGGGCTTTAGCCCCTGAGGGATGTGTCTTTTGAACCTTCGACTTTTGCCACTGCCTCTCAATGAGAAGCAGACGCGACTGGTCGATGTGAAGCACTTGCGCCCAACATTTAGTAGACTCATCGGCAGCAGGTTTGTCTCAAAGGGAACTCTTGCGCGCATCGTTGACGATGGCGAAAGGAAAACTGCGCGAGGGTTGGAGCAAGGAATGCCTCAGACCGTTCTTGCCTTTTACGAAGAACTCGCCGATTACTATCCCCTCATCTTCGAGGATTGGGACAGTTCGATCGAGCGCCAGGCCCGCGTTCTGTCGGGCCTGCTGGCATCGGAGACAACGGGCGAGCCATTGAGGATTCTCGATTGCGCATGTGGCATTGGCACACAATCAATCGGCCTTGCTCAGTGGGGCCATCGGGTTGTCGGCTCCGATCTCAGCGAGGCCGCGGTCCATCGCGCGCAACGGGAAGCACAGCGACGTGGACTAAGCATTTCGTTTTGCGTTTCCGACATGACCTCGCTTCAGGAGGTCGCGGAAACCGGCTTCGATGCGGTAGTGGCCATGGACAACGCATTGCCTCACCTGAGTTCCGAACAGCTTGTGAATGCCGCCAAAGCAATCGCGTCGAAGCTGCGGCCCGGTGGGCTATTCATGGCCAGCATCCGCGACTACGACAGGCTCATCGTCGAAAAGCCCACGATGCAAGAGGCCGCCTTTTATGGAGCGCCAGGCAGCCGGCGTATCGTCCACCAGGTTTGGGACTGGGACGTACTTGCGAGCGAAGGCTCCAGCTACGCGCTCCACCTTTTCATCGCGGTTGAATCGGACCAGGGATGGCAGGCACACCACTTTGTTTCCACCTACCGATGCCTGCTTCGGGAAGAACTCTCCGCCGTGTTGAGCGGCGCGGGGTTTGGCGATATCCGCTGGCTGATAGCGCCGGACAGCGGTTTCTACCAACCCATCGTTTTGGCAAGGCTGCCCGCCAGCTCAATGCACAACCTGCCCGACTGCCCCCAACTTTAGTAGACTCAACGGCAGCATGTTTGTTTTCACTCATTCACATTGCCGCTTCCCTGCCGCCTTGCGACTTGCCGCCCTTGCGGCCGCGCTCATTGCCACTTTCGCCGCGCAGTCCGCGCTTGCCCAGGGTACCCACCTGTGGACCCAGTCGCGCATCGACGAGTTTGAGAAAGGCTCACCCCAGGGTGTTGCCGTTACCAGCGACGGCCATCTGCGCGAAGGCCCTGGATTGACCGAGTTTCTGACCACGCCCTCGACATTCGTATGGTCGGTAGCCGCCGGCAAAAACGGCGAAACCTACCTGGGCACTGCTTCGCCCGCCACAGTGTTGCGCGTGAGCAGGGAGGGCAAGGCGTTCACGCTCTTCGAGACAAAGGACGTGAGCGTGCAGGTAGTTCGGCTCGGCCCGGATGGGGCGCTCTACGCGGCCACGCTGCCCAGCGGCAAGGTTTACCGGCTCAAGGCCGATGCGACAGCGAAGCAGGACGACACCAGTGCCACAGTGGTTTTCGACCTGGGCAAGCTGGATATGGAAAAGCCTGCCGAGAACCAGCCCAAAGACGCCGACGGCAAGCAGGATGCCGGCAAAACGGATGGGAAATCGCATTACATCTGGGATCTGACCTTTGATGCGTCCGGCCAGTTGTACATTGCCACGGGCGGCCCTGGAGCCGTCTACCGCGTGGACCCTGCCAAGTCCGGCGCCAAGCCAGAGGCCTTCTTCAAAAGCGACGAGCAGCACATCCGCTGCCTCGCCTGGGACGCGAAGGGCAACCTGATCGCAGGCTCGGACGGCTCGGGGCTGGTCTACAGGATCGATACGGCCGGAAAAGGCTATGTGCTGTTTGAAGCGCCGCGCCGGGAGATCACGTCGGTTGCAGTCGGAGCAAACGGTACCATCTACGCGGCCACCGTCGGAGACAAGAGCCACAACCCGTTGCCGCCGCTGCCGGTGCAGGGACAGGCACAGGTCACTATTACCGTGGTCCAGCCGGGTTCGTTGCAGGCGGCCAACGTTAGCGCCTCGGTGCCCGAGGGAAGCGAGATTTTCGCGTTGACTCCCACGGACAACCCCAGGCCGCAGGCGCCACGCCGCGTTTGGGCCGGCAAGGATGAAATTGTCTACGCGCTGGCCGCACGCAAGGACGGGGTGCTGGCGCTGACGGGAAATCGCGGACACATCTTTCGAATCGCCGAGGACGGAAGCTACGCCGACGTGGCTCATCTGGATGCGCAGCAGGGGTTGAGCCTGGCAGCGGTTTCAGGCATGGGTGACGCGGGCAGCATCCTCATAGGGACTGGCAATACCGGCAAGATTGTTCAACTGGGCGCGATAGAAAAGCACGAATACGCAAGCGACGTGCTGGATGCAGGCGCCCTGGCGCGCTTTGGCCGCGTGGAGATCGAGCCCGGTTCGACGGGATACGAGTTGCTCACCCGCACCGGCAACGTGGAGCAGCCAGTGCGCGGCCATGGCGATTGGGGATGGTCCGACTGGCAGCCGTTGAAAGACGGAGCAGTCGCTTCCCCGGTTGGCCGCTTCTTCGAGTGGAAGGCCGTGCTCCATGCAGGTGGAACGCTGGGCGGCGTCGGCGTGAATTATCTGCCAGTCAACTCTGCGCCTGTTGTGGATGAGCTGATGGTTGTCACTGGCGCGCGCATCAATACCCAGGCCATGGCGCAGAATCAACCCGGCGCCATGCCGCAGCCGGTCACCATCGCCTTCCCTTCCTCCGGCCAGAATGCCATCGGCTTTGACGGCGCGGCGAATCAGCCTTTGCAGGCCTTCAAAGATCGGACAGCCATCACCGTCCGCTGGGCGGCGCACGACGATAACGGCGACGACCTCAGCTTTTCCCTCTACCTGCGCGGAGACGGAGAGTCTGTCTGGCGGCTGCTGAAGGATCAGATCGCCGACAAGGCCTACAGCTTTGACGCCACGCTCATTCCCGACGGCGGCTATCAGATAAAAGTGGCCGCTTCCGACGCCCCGTCGCACACTCCCGCCGACTCGCTTACAGGCGACAAAATCAGCGAGCGCTTCGAGGTGGATACCACGCCGCCTGTCGTAACCGGGCTGAAGGCAACGGCTGAAGCAGAATCGCGCGTGACATTTGACGCGGAGGATGCCTTCTCGCCCATCGCCCATGCGGAATACTCGCTGGACGCGGGGCCGTGGCAGTTCATCGAGCCCGTAGGCGGTTTGTCGGATTCAAAGCATGAACACTATGAGCTTCGGCTTCCGGCTGCGGCACTCGACGGCAAATCCGGCGAACACCTCATCACCGTTCGCGTCTACGACCGGCACGACAATGCAGGCGTGGCCAAAAGGGTATTCAACGTTCCGGCGAAGTAGGCGCCGGCAAGGCATATTCCAATGCGATTCGAGTTTTTTCTGGCGATGCGGTACCTGAGAGCCAAGCGGCGGCAAGCCGTGGTTGGCGTGGTGACCGCTATCTCCATCGCCGGCGTGGCCGCGGGCGTAGCGGCACTCATCATCGCGTTGGCCATCACCAACGGCATGCGTCGAGACCTGCAAGACCGGTTGCTGGGCAACTCGGCACACGTGCAGTTGATGCGTGTGCAAGCCGACGGCATCCGGAACTGGCAGCCTCTGTTTGACCGCCTTCGCCGCCTGCCGCATGTCACCGGGGCAGCGCCCGGCCTCTACGAACAGGTCATGGTAGCCCGCGGAGCACGGGCCGGCTACGCGATGGTCGAAGGCATTCTTCCCGACCAGGAAAAGACCGTCAGCGATCTGCTGACCACAGCGTCGCCCAATGCGGTACACGCGCTGCAACCGCATCCCGCGCAGGCGGGCAGCCGTGAGTTTCCACCCATTGTGCTGGGCCAGGACCTGGCTGAAACGTTGGGCGCCAGCATCGGTGATTCAGTCATGCTGATCAGCCCGCAGGGAAAAATGACTCCCGTGGGCATGATGCCCCAGGTCGATCGCTTCCGCGTGGCAGGCACCTTTCACTCCGGGTTTTACCAGTTCGACGCACAGATGGGTTATGTGCGGCTGGCCGATGCGCAGCGTCTCTACAGCGAGCCGGACCTGCTGTCCGTAATCAGCTTCAAAGTGGACGACCTGGAGCGCGCGCCGCAGATCGGCAAGCAGATTGAGCAGGCGGCCGGCAAGGGTTACATGACCAGCAACTGGGTCGAGCAAAATCGCGAACTGTTCCGCGCCCTCAAGCTGGAACAGATCGTCACCTTCATCGTGATTGCGCTCATCGTGATCGTGGCCGCGCTCAATATTCTCATTGCCCTCACCATGATGGTGATGGAGAAGACGCGCGACATTGCCGTGATGATGAGCTTTGGCGTCGAACCCGGCCAGGTGCGCCGCATCTTCCTGCTGCAAGGATTCCTGATCAGCGTGTTCGGCACGGTTCTCGGCCTCATTCTCGGCTACGCGGCGGCCTGGGCCGGCGCCCGCTACCACTTCCCTCTCTCCGCCGAGATCTACTCCATCGACACGCTGCCCTTCGCGCCGCGCGCGCTGGACGGCTTAATCGTGGCCGCCGTGTCTATCGGGATCTCGCTGCTGGCCACGCTGTACCCCTCGTCCGCCGCAGCCAGAGTGCTGCCCGCCGAGGCGCTGCGGTATGAGTAGAAAAGCGAAAGGATTGGTCGTGCCAATCTCGGACAAGACAAGGAAGATTCTTTGGGGACGTTCAGGCAACAGGTGCGCTATGTGCCGACATGAACTGGTGGTTGATGCTACCGAATTTGATGATGAGTCGGTCGTTGGAGAAGAATGTCATGTTGTTTCTGGAAAAGGCCAAGGTCCAAGGTACGATCCGGAATATCCAGTAGGGTGCATCGATGAACCCGAGAATTTGATTCTTCTATGTCGTATCCACCACAAGATGGTTGATGATCAGTATGAAACCTACGTCGCAGATGTCCTGTCGAAGCTAAAAGTCAGCCATGAGAAATGGGTTTCTTCGACCCTCAGTGGAGGGTCTCAAATTCCACAGGTGCGAATCCGTCGAGTTCGAGAGAACATACCGTACTTTCTAGTACGACTCGCTTCAGGTCGCGATATTCTGGCGGTCGCGGGAGGAGCATACCAGTCCTCGTTCGACCACGATGAACCGAGATCAGCGGAGGAGGCTGACCTTCTCGGCCAGTTCCTCCAAGAGGTACAGGGCTATGCAGAATTCTGGGACGATACCGAGGCCGGGGAACGTGTGAAACAGACATGGAGTTTGAGCGAGCGCGTTCGAGAACTTGAGAACGCCGGATTCTGGGTATTTGGTACGAGAGAAATACGTCGCATTGAGGGAGGGGTGGGGGAACCCTCGCCATGGCCGATTGCAATACTCAAAGTAGTTCGCGCTGATAGCCAGGAGATCAATATTTTGACACCTGAAAGTTGATGGTTTGAGCCCTAATATCAACTTTGCGGTCTTGGGTTATGTCAGATAGATCAGGACTCCGCTCCACATGCCAACCAAACATCTTGACAACGTGGCACATTTTGTGACACATTCATGTCATGCCAAGCGTGAACCTCCGCCAACTCCGCGACACCCGCCAATTGAAAACCTGGCTTAAGGCCGGCGAAACCGTTGAGCTTCGAGAACGGAACTGCGTTTTGGGCCGGATCGTCCCGATCATTCCCGAAAAGCCGGTTGCTTCCCCTGTCGATTGGCCGGATTTTGAGGCTCGGCTCAACGCCATTTACGGCGAACGGGTTCTCCCTGCGGTGGAAGACTTGATTAAGGAGAGGAATAGCCGCTGGTGAGCACCTATGCGGACAGCAGCTTTGTCGTGCCTCTTTACGCAAAGGACGTTCATTCTCCCGAGACGCAACGCCGAATGTCCACAAAGCCATTCGTGTGGCTGACCCCGTTCAACCGGACCGAGCTCGCACATACTCTCAATCAGCAGGTTTTCTGGTCGCGCATTTCTGCTCTCGAAGCTCAGCTTGCCTGGGCTGTCTTCGAGCGCGACTGTGTGCAAGGAATCTGGACTCTAGTCAGTTTGCCGGAGAGGATATGGGAGACCAGCATCGATCTCGCCCGCCGCTACGGCCCCACGCTCGGTGTGCGCACCCTCGACTCGCTGCATGTCGTCTGCGCGCTGGAGTTGAAGGCACAACGCTTCTGGACCTTCGATGAGCGGCAAGCCCGCCTGGCCGAGGCTGTCGGGCTCGACACCAAGGCGTGATTCGCTGCACCGGCAAGCCTATTGCGGCGTAATGATGCCGCCCAGCGCATGGCGGCGAGGCAGCACGATCCCGCGATGGTCGACTTCCGGCGGAGGACCCGCCGGCTGCGCAAAGCCAGGCTCGCCGGCTCGCTCAATCAAGGCTCCCCCGCAAGCTGGGCACCAGTCGGCAACAGTGTCAGAGGCAAGTACGGCGTGGCAGTGGCTGCAAGAGCGTTCCATACGAAGTAGACTACCCGATCCGGGCACGGGGGGCTGTGTGTTCCTGGAGACAACAGTCTGGGTGGGAAACCACGAACCCCATGGCGCGCAAGTGCCGTCTGCCCCACCGCAGGTGGCCGGATACACTTGAGCTATGCAACCACCCGTTCGCCTCGTAGCCATTGACATGGATGGAACGCTGCTGCCGACCTTTGCGCAGAAGATCGGCGAGCGGACGGCACGCGCCCTCAAAGCCGCCCAGGATGCCGGAATCACCGTTGCCATCGCCACCGGCAGACGCACCGCTTACACGGCGCCGATACTTGAAGGCCTGGGGCTGCGAGCGGATACGCCCCTGATTACGTCCAATGGTGCAGTGATCCGAACTCTGGGTGGAGAATCAATTGGCAGTTGCCACATGGAGGCGTGCGTGTCGCGAGGGCTATGCGGCCTGCTCAGGGAGTTTGGCGCTGTGGTGTTTACGTTTGACCGTCCGGGGCGCGGCGATCTTGTATTGGAAGACCTGGAGCAGACAAACGGACGGATTTCGGTGTGGATCGAGGCCAACCGCAACGCCATTGAAGTGGTAAAGCCGCTGGAAAACGCATTGCCGGACGGCGAGGACCCCATTCAGGGCATGGTCACGGGAACGTTGGCGAAAATGCGCGAGGCAGAACAGGCGCTGCAGGCGAGCCAGTGGAGCGGCAGTTGCGAGTGCATCCGGACCGAATACCCGTCGCGCGACCTGTCGATTCTTGACCTGCTGCCGCCAGGAGTTTCGAAGGGCTGGGCTCTGGAGCGGCTGGCCGGCCGGCTGGAAGTCGGCCGCAACGAGACCATGGCCATTGGCGACAACTGGAACGATGTGGATATGCTGGAATGGGCCGGACAGGGCGTGATGATGGGCAATGCGGTGCCGGAGTTGCGAACCATGGCCAAGATACGCGGCTGGATGCAAGCTCCTCCGAACGACCAGGATGGTGTTGCCGTAGTGCTTGAAGCGGCGGTGGCAAAGGTACTTGCCGCTAAAGCGTGAATCGCAACTTTCAAGAGAATTTGAAATACTCGCTTTGTATCAGGGCACGACTTCAGTCGTGCCGCAAATAGCTGAAAATAAAGGCGGCCTTTAGCCCCTGCGGGAACTCAACCGAAGCGCTGGGAGATTTTTGAAGTAGGCTGTACTATTTGATAATGCCGATGTAATAGTCTGGACGAAAAGGTGCCATTGGGAATGCGGGCAAGGTTTTTCATCTCGATAGTCGTGCTGAGCACGCTCGCCACAGCGGCGTGGGCGGGCGAGCACGTCACCCTGCGCAACGGCTATGAGATGCACTGCGACCATCGCGCCGACGTCGAGGGCCACGTGCGTCTCTTCCTGAGCGCGGGCGAGGACAACTTCATCGAGTTCGCGCCGGAGGAGATTGCGACCGTGGAGCACGTTGCCGATCCGCCGCCGGAGATCGCAGAGGGACCAGCGAAAAAAGCCGCCATGGTTCGGCCCGAGCCTGCCAATGATGCAAAACTCTCCCCGGCGGATCTGCACGAAATTCTGGCCAAGGCGGGCGGCGACCACAACCTGGACGCAGACCTGCTTGCCAGCCTCGTGAAAGCGGAGAGCGGCGGCAATGCTCGCGCCGTTAGCCGTGCCGGCGCACGCGGGCTGATGCAGCTGATGCCCCGAACAGCCCACGAACTGGGTGTGGGAGACAGCTTCAAGCCCGACGAAAATGTGCGCGGCGGCACCACCTATCTGGACGCGCTGCTGGTCTACTACCACGACAACCTGGCCCTGGCGCTGGCGGCATACAACGCCGGCCCGGTTGCGGTCGACAAGTACCACGGTATCCCCCCCTACCGGGAGACGCGGACCTACGTGGCGTATGTGATTCACGAGTTCAACCGCCGCGTGCTGGCGCGCCAGGCGTTGGCCAGGCAAACGATTGCTTCTTCGGCGACCTCCCAGGACAAGGGAACCCGATAAGCGCGGGCAATCCGGAAAACAGCCTCCAACCTTTTTCCCGGAAGTTTGCGGTCTAATTCGTGAAAACGCGCACAATCGATTCATGGCCTCCAGAATTCCCGAAATCTCTCCTGTCCAATATGTCAGCCATGTGCCCGGTCCGTACCCCCCCTGCGATGATTTACCCTCCCCTCCCCCGTTTTCCTCCCATACATCTGAAAACAATAATGTTACATTGATATTGGCGAGAAGCGCGTATCGAAACAAACAACTTACGTTCTGTCCAGATAAGCCTTTATCGTTCCCCCGGGTGAGAACATAAACTGGATACAGAGAATCGCCGAACGGAGAACCTTTGAAGAAGAACCATTTGATTCTGGGCCTGGTTGTACTGGCAGCGCTGGTGGCGCTGGTGTTTTGGGGACGCGACAGGATTCACTTCGACTTTGGCGTCTTCCGCTCCCAGATTGCCCTGGCAGACTGGCGCAGGATAGGGATTGCCACCGCCTGTATTTACATGGGCTATCTGTTCCGTTCTGTGCGTTGGGCGCTGCTCCTGCGGCATAACAAGAAAGTCCCGCCACTGTCACTGCTGGGGACACAGGTCATCGGTTTCACCGCTGTAGCGCTGATTGGACGGGTGGCCGACCCGGTTCGCCCCTACCTGGTGTCAAAGAAAACCGGCCTCGATCTGAGTAGCCAGATCGCCGTTTATATCGTGGAGCGGATGTTCGACCTTGGATCGATGGCTCTCATCTTCTCTGTCGTCCTTCTCACTACGCGCGAGGCGCTGCCGCATCCCGAGTTGCTATTGCGGGTTGCCAAGGGCGGTTTACTGGCAACTGTCGCGCTGGCTGCGTTCACCGTCGGCGTTCGCTTGGCCGGCGGCGCAATCGCAGCGTTTATTGAGAAATGCCTGGGGATATTGTCGGACAAGCTGGCACATTCCTTGGGGAAGAAAATTCGCACCTTTCGCACCGGACTGGATACGCTGCGGTCGTTTTCCGATTTTGGCGCGGCCACATTGCTCTCGCTGGGCATGTGGGTTGTCATTTCCCTCGCCTACCTGGAGACCACGCGGGCGTTCATGGCCAGCCCGCAACTGTCCTCAATGACCCTGGCAAAGTGCATGGTTCTGATGGCCTCCAGCCTGGTGGCCAGCGGGTTCCAACTCCCAGTCCTGGGGTGGTTCACCCAGATTGGCATCATCGCGGCGGCCATGTCGAGCTTCTTTTCCGTGGCTCCGGAGCCAGCCGCAGCCTGCTCCGCTACCCTGCTGCTGGTCACGTTCCTGAGCATCGTTCCTGTAGGCCTGATCTGGGCGCAGTTCGAGCATGTTAGCCTGCGCAAGATTACCGTGGAGAGCGGGCACGCCGGCGAAGCTGCCGCGGAAGAGCAGCCACCGGATACTCCCGGATCGGACAACTAGCCCGATAGCAAGTCAGCGGGTCAGCAAGTCGGCGGACGGCCGGTTCGCAACGTCTGCCTTAAGCGCCGGCTGTGTGAACAAAATCTCGTCCGGCCCCACCGCGCCGCCGGTCATCAGCATGCTCATGGCCTGCTCCATGTTCAGGTCGGTTTCAGTCACCCGGTCCATGGGCAGAATCTGCAGGAACGCCGAAGTGGGGTTGATGGCGTTAGGCAACAGAACCGCGGCTAGCAGCTCTCCAGTGGTCGAGTCGGTCATAGTGCGGGTCAGGAATCCTATGCTCCGTTGCCCTTCGATCGGAAAGTTGACCAGCACGACGCGATGATTCGAGTCCTTTTTGACGATCATGCTGTCAATCAGCTTGCGCACCGAGCCGTAGACCTTGGCCACAAAGGGCAGCCGGTGCAGCGCGGCCTCAACAACCCTGAGCGCCTGGCGGCCTACCACCTGCGAAGTCAAGCGACCCACGATGTAGAGCACAACCAAGGTAAGAACGACGGCCAGCGTGTACTGCAGCCACGGCATACTCAGCCAGGAATCGGGATAGATGGCCGCCAATAGGTGAACAACGGGCAGCCCGGCCCTGGCCAGAACGCCCAACAGGAAACTGAAAATCAGGCAGGTAACAAACAGCGGCCCTACCGTGATTAGACCGGCCAGAATGTTCCGTTGTAGTCTTCGCAAGATGCGCGCAAAAACCGGTTTCACACACTTCTCCTGCATTCCAGTATAGGTAAGCCGCAGCCAGTGCGCGCCGACCCGTACTCGACTGCCCGGATAAGAGAATACCCAAGTGCAACATTTGCGCCTGTGCAGAACGAACCGCGCGGCCCTGATTCGATGAGAATGACCGTCGCCAGCAAGCAGCCGGAGGGGATTGACGCGGCGCCGGGCCGCGGCACACACTGCGGAAGTCACTGATACGGGACGAATTCGTTCTATAGTGGATGAAGAAGGAAGTTCATGGGCGACGCACCTGGTTTCAACGGGAACGGACCAATTGAGGAAGGCCGCAGGGGATCTGGCCCAGCGGTGGCGCACCCGCGCGCGGTTGGTTCGCCTCTGCCCATTGGTTCGGGAAGCCCTTCCGCGCCGCCAGGACTCCTGAACGATACGCAACGTGTCTTCGCCGCCCCGCCTCCGGGACGCGCGCTGGTTAATTCCGTGGCGAACGATCCCATCGAAATTCCTTCCGGCGTCCAGCGGACCGTCAGTGCCATTCGAGCTGCGCTGCCCTGGATACAGCGCATCTTGCCCCTGCTGGACGGCAACATCGGCACCGCCGTTTCCAACATCCTCACTCCGCATCACCGCCAGTCTCCGCCGCCTCCACCCATCAATCTCGCGCCCATGGAAGACGGCCTGGCCGAGTTGCAGTCGCAGCAGCGCGAGCTGCGCGACCAGGTGGTTGAGCAGAACACCTCGCTCAAGCGGGTCGAAGATCGATTGGAGATGGTTCGTGAGGCCACGGACCGCAATACGCTGGAACAACAGGAACTGATGGAAGACCTCAAGGTAGTCGGCAATAAGGTGAACGTGTTCTCCTTGGTTGCCCTGGGTCTTCTGGCCATCTCCGTGATCGTCAATATCGTTCTCTATCTCCACATCGTGCGGGTCCTTCCGTAGTTCCGCACGCAGCAAAATGCCAATTTAATCTCAGCTTTGCGTTTGCACCAGCAATGGTGCACCCGGCCCGCCGGAGTTCCATCAACCAAGGCCGCCATGCAACAATAGAGCGAGATTTCAGCTTCGCAGGTTGTTTGCACGATGAACTCCAGGTCAAAAGCGATTCACGTCCAAAATGGGCATTGCTGCCCCAAAAAGGACGATGTTTCGTTTTATCAACTAAAATGTTGATTATATTAAAGCGATTTTCTCAATTCCTGCTATCTTTCACAATCTCAGTGACGGCGGATATTGCCAGTCGTATTTTCGGAGGGCTAGTATTCGGCATAGTTCAACCGGGTCGGCACCGAATGACCCGGTCTTTCGCCTACTATGCGGTTATTCCCAGGTTCATTGAGCTTTACCAACAAGCAGCGCCTAACCGGCGCGCGCAGACGGAGTGTCTCGTCATGGCATGGTATGCCTACTGCATCGGTGAAAAACCAGCTTTTCCGGAGTTAGCACGTCATCGCAAACCAGTTCCGATGGAGTCAGTCCTCGGAGTCAGCGGAAACCAGGTTTTTCTTTACCCCGCCAGCGACCTCGCCATTATCGTAAGCGAGCACAACCCGGCAGAATCCCTCAACCAGAAGGCTGGTGTGGACCACGCACGGGTCATCGCCGACTGTTTCCAGCATTCCACCGTCCTCCCATTCCGGTTCGGCACCGTTTTCAACGACGACGAGAGCCTGCGCAAGTCCATCCGCTCAAACCAGCGGCAGTTCCAGACCAATATCGACAAGCTTCGCGGCAAAACCGAGATGCACCTGAAGATCTTCGTGGATGATTGCTGCGCCCACAGCCTGGATAAGCACGCTCCGGCCGAAGGCGTGGGCCGCGAGTATCTAAGCAGCCTGCGCGAGAATGCGGCCCGCACGCGCGAGCGCCAGACCCGCGCCCGCGCGGTCAGCTTCCAGATGCATCGGCTGTTCATGCCCCTGGATGAAGAGGTAAGCTGCCGGTTGACCGAAAGCGGCAAGATGGTGCTGGATATTGCCCATCTCATCGACCGTAAATACGTGGAACGGTACCAGAACAAGTTCGCCACCACCAGCGCCACGATGCGGGAGTGCCAGATGCAGGTTTCCGGCCCGTGGCCGCCCTACCACTTCGTTCACCGGCTCACCCGTGCAGCTCATGCGCAGCCGGCGGCGGCCGTCCCTGTGCCCGCGGCCACACCAGTTGCTACGCCGATGGTTGCGATTCCGGAAGCGATTCCGGCCATGGCCTGACGGCAATCCAGACGCACTTCCAATGACGCAAAAGCCCCGGCGACAACCGGGGCTTTTTGCTGCATCGTCCGCTGCCGTTGCGGTCAGGCGAAGCGCGGCTCGGCTCGCCGAATCATGGCTCAAATCAACTCCGTGCCCCATCCTTGCATGTTTTTCCTGTCGCAAGAGCCTGCCCTGAGCTTGCCGAAGGGGTGGAAAACCTCAACACTCAATCAGCCATACTCAGGAGATGCTTGGGCTCTTCCGCCGGCCGAGCACGAAAGCTTTGCGGCGATCGTTGGAGGCATGGTCGATCTGCTTCCAAAATCCGACAAAGTAGTCGATTCCCGAAATGATCGAGACCAGAACAGTGAAATACATGGCGGCAATGGCGATCCATTGCACCGGAATGACCACCACACTAAATTGCCACTGGTACCAGTGGTGGGCCAGGATGGCGGAAACCACAGCGACAATCTGGGTGACCGTCTTGAGCTTGCCCAGATCGCTGGCCTGGATGGTAAAGCCCTCGGAAGAGGCAATGGAGCGCAGTCCGGAGATGAGGAACTCGCGGCCAATGATAACCACCACGATCCAGACCTTGACCACGTGCGGGTTGTAAGCCACCAGGGCGATCAGCGCGCCGGTCACCATGATCTTGTCGGCGATCGGGTCAAGCAGCATGCCCATGGTGGTGATCTGGGCGCGCTTGCGCGCCAGGTAGCCGTCAAGCCCGTCCGTGATGGAAGCCAGCACAAACAGCACCGAGGCCAGGATCTCCTGTTCGCCCCCTGCGCCACGCAAGGGAAAGTGCGTGGAGAGTATCCAGAGCAGCAGCGGGATCATGGCAATGCGGCTCAACGTGATGGAATTGGGGAGATTCATTCTGTTTGTGCGCAGCCGGACTCAGCCGGTATAGCATCATTATCGCACCGCGGGAGGAAGACAGTTCGAGCGCAACCCTCCCTGCCGCTTCATTCCGTTCATCGGGACCAGAATAGAACCAGGTCGCCGCTGTTGTTTCTTCGCAAGGCTGCGGTGCGGGCGAAGATATTTCGGCGGGTCGACGACGCTTTTGCAGGTTTCTCTGAATCAAACCCACAGATGATAAGCGTTCGGATCATCCCACCATGTGCCATTGAACTGGCAAGGATGGGGCTCACTCGCTAAAGTGGATGAGACGGCCCGCGCCAGATGGTGTGAGGCCCAAGGAGCATCAAAATGGAAACTTCGGCGGCAACGGTTGCGAATTCGCAGGGAATCGAATCCTTGACTGCGTCCAAGGCTTGGAAGGCCCTTCAAGCTCATCATGAGCAGATCGGCGCCGCGCATCTGCGCGAACTCTTTGCCGCTGATCCAGAACGCGGCGAGCGGCTGACGGTTGACGCGGTTGGGCTGTTCGTTGACTACTCGAAGAATCGCATCACCGACGAGACCGTCAAGTTGCTGATCGAACTGGCGCGAGAGTCCGGCCTGGAATCGAAGATCGAAGCCATGTTCCGTGGCGACAAGATCAATTTCACTGAGAAGCGATCGGTGCTCCACGTAGCCCTGCGCGCGCCGAAAGGGGCTTCCCTCATCGTCGACGGCGTGGATGTCGTGGCCGAGGTGCATGCAGTGCTCAACAGGATGGCCGCCTTCGCGGACCGCGTTCGCAACGGGGAGTGGAAGGGGCACACCGGCAAGCGCATTCGCAATGTCATCAACATCGGCATTGGCGGCTCGGACCTGGGCCCGGTCATGGCCTACGAAGCGCTGCGGCATTACAGCCAGCGCGACATGACGTTCCGCTTTGTGTCGAACGTGGACGGCACGGATTTTGCGGAAGCCGTGATCGACCTCGACCCCGCCGAGACTCTGTTCATCATTTCTTCAAAGACGTTCACCACGCTCGAAACCATCACCAACGCCCAATCGGCGCGGGCCTGGTCTGTCGCGGGATTTGGCGGCGATGAAACTTCAGTGGCAAAGCACTTCGTAGCCGTGTCCACCAATGCCGATGGAGTGGGAAAATTCGGCATCGATACAGCCAACATGTTTGGTTTCTGGGACTGGGTTGGCGGCCGCTACTCCATGGACTCGGCGATTGGCCTGGCTACCATGCTGGCGATTGGGCCGGACAATTTCCGCGCCCTGCTCGACGGCTTCCACCAGATGGACGAGCACTTCCGCACCACGCCGTTCGAGCGCAATCTGCCGGTGCTGCTGGGACTGCTCGGCCTCTGGTACACGGACTTCTTCGACGCGCAAACTGTGGCAGTGCTGCCTTATGAACAGTACCTGAAGCGCTTTCCCGCATATCTGCAGCAGCTAACCATGGAGAGCAACGGCAAGCACGTCACCATTGCGGGCAACGTCGTCGATTATGCAACGGGCCCCATCTATTGGGGCGAGCCGGGCACCAACGGCCAGCACTCCTTCTATCAGCTCATCCATCAAGGGACCAGGCTGATCCCTTGCGACTTCATTGGCTTTGGACAGTCGCTGAATCCGCTTGGACGCCATCACGACATGCTGATGGCCAACGTGTTTGCGCAGAGTGAGGCACTTGCTTTTGGAAAAACGGCGGAGCAGGTGAAAGCCGAGGGCACACCCGATTGGCTGGTGCCTCACCGTGTGTTCGAAGGCAATCGCCCGTCGAATACCATCCTTGCCGGCAAGCTCACTCCAGAAGTGCTCGGCAAACTGGTGGCGCTCTATGAGCACGCGGTCTTCACGCAAGGAATCGTCTGGCGGATCAATTCGTTTGACCAGTGGGGAGTGGAGCTTGGCAAGGTGCTTGCGCAGCGAATAATTCCGGAACTCGAAAGCCCGGCTGAGCCAGCCTTGAAGCACGATAGCTCAACCAACAACCTGATAAGCCGCTATCGCAAACTCAAGGAGTAGCAACGAGAATCTGCGCAAAGCGATTCCTCAGAAGTCGTGATGATCGTCCACGAGACCGGCGATGGTCTGCCCCTGAGACTGGCTTTGCTTTGCCTGGCCGGACGGCGAGTTGGCCGCCTCGGTCTGCGCGCGCAGTTTGGCTACGGCAAGCCAATTATCCTTGTGCGGCTGGTCGGCGATCCACGGCGGCAGCGGCATGCAAAGATAATCGCTAAGCGCCTCGGCGTAACCCTCGTAAAGGGCGCGCATGTCACGTAGGCGCTCATAAGAGTGTCCGTCGCGGCAGACGCTGACATTGCTCTGGCATAGAAGATTGTAGAGCTGTTCATAGCGCGCGGCGGGAAGCCTGTCGGGAGCATCCGTGACGGGCGCGAGCAAAAAAATCTGCGCCAGGTCAACCAGCGCGTGGCGAGCCATGGCAAACGTCAATTGCGCCTGGCGTGCCTCGTGCCCTTGCACTCCGGCAATCAGCAACGCGGAAGTATCCAGTACGGAAGTGAGAGCGCTGATCCAGCTTTGGTTGGTATGCTGCGAGCGGAAGTAGCAGAGCAGCGGATAGGAGATGTGACTCTCCAGCAATTCCGCAGACCAGCGTTCCCACTCCACCAGCAACAGCGAGAGCGCGGCTTCACCGCCTTCATAGGAATGGCGGCGCAGCAGTTCCGCGGCGGTGGGCGGCGATCCGGCCCGCGCATCCAGCAGCGAGATGCTCACCTCGCGACGCGAAAAGGCGCCGTAGAGAACTGGGAAGTATCCCATCACAACAGCTAGAAAACCGAGGCCCGTGCCGGCTTCGAGAATAATAAGTTCGCGTGCCCAGCCGGCGCGGGGCGTCACGTCGCCCAGGCCCAATGTGAAGATCGTAGTGCCGCTCACATACAGGTCCGATCGAAAACCGGGGCCCTGCGCAGTGTCGATAAATGGGCTGCCCAGCGAATAGAAGAGGAGCGCGAAACCCACCACCATCGAGCCCGCCCAAACCACCAGAAGAAAAATCAGCGACATGGGCCCGTAGTAACTGAAGACGGACTCGCGCTTGTGCAGTTTGCGAAGACGCTTGGTGAGGAAGACCCAGGGTTTCCAGGTAACGATATAGAAGATGCGCGTGAGCCGAAAACGGCCCGAAGCGCGCCGCGGCAGAATAATGGTCTGGAAGGCATCGAGCAGCACGGCAAACAGGCAAACAACGCCGGCAATCAAGGTGACAATCCGCATCCATCCTCCGTCCCAGGGGAAAGCATTCGAAGCGTGCTTGCGCTTCGATGATTCAATTCTAGCTGGGATTGTCGGACCAATCCTGCGCCGGTCTTATTACGCGCTACGGAAAGACAGGCTGAGCAGGCTCGTTGGGAAGCTTGGGCATATTGTCCATCTCATGATGCGCGATCAGGGCCAAAGCCACGCTTCCGCCAACGCCGGCCGCAAGAATGCCCCAGAACGCCCCGTGCGAGATTCCCGTATGGAGGTTGACAACATCGCTGTAGTGCACCGGTGTAATGGCCGGATCGTTGTGCAGTTGCAGGCCGAACGATTGATCGTCGATGCTTACAATTCTGCCCGCGAAAGCTGTGCCGTTGAGTAACTCGACACCTACCCAGTTACCCATGCCCTGCTTCAGAATTCGTTGATGTACTGTGATCGGAGTCATCTGTTTTGCCGCGGCTACAGGCACGCCCAGGGTTAACAGCGCGCACACCAATAACATTGCAATGCATCGTGAGATCGTGCGAGTTAGATGGCCCATCTTCGTTCTCCTTCGCCTTCAAGGTTGCAGCAATTAGAGCGGCGAAGTTGGGTTTGGTTATGCAGGGCGCAAATAAAAAACGGGATGAGCATCGAGCCCATCCCGTTTAGCGAATAACATTGTTTCTCGATTCAACCAACTCACTACGCGTAAATGCCCCGCTGCTTGATGGTGAAAGCCACGCGATCGATAGCCAGCATGTAAGCCGCGATGCGGTTGTTCACGTTGTGTGCCTCGGCATAGCGGACCACGTCGTCGAAGCTGTCGCGCAGAATGGTTTCCAACTGCTCGTTCACAATAGCTTCCTTCCAGAAGTAACCCTGGCGGTCCTGCACCCACTCGAAGTAACTGGCCGTCACGCCGCCGGCATTGGCCAGAATATCCGGCACAATGAAGATGCGCTTGTCGGCCAATATCTCATCGGCCACGGCAGTCGTGGGTCCGTTGGCGCCCTCGACCACGATGCGCGCCTTGATCCGGTCGGCATTGCGGCTGGTGATCACGTTCTCAGTCGCGGCGGGAATGAGGATCTCGCAGTCATTGACCATCAGCTCTTCACTGGGCATGGCCTCGGCTCCGCGGAAACCCAGTGTGGTTCCGTTGCGATATTTGTACTCGATCAACTGATGAATGTCGATGCCGTTGGGATTGCACAGGCCGCCTTCCTTCTCGGCGATTCCAACAATCTTGTAGCCGTGCTCCAGCATCAGCCGCGCGGCATTCGAACCCACGTTGCCGAAGCCTTGAATGATGACCCGGCATCCGTCAATGGGCATGTTCAGGTAGCGCAGGCTTTCGTCGCAAACCACCATCACGCCGCGCCCCGTAGCTTCCACGCGCCCGCGCGATCCTCCGATGTTGAGCGGCTTGCCTGTGACCACGCTGGTCACGGTGTGGCCAACGTGCATGGAGTAGGTGTCCATGATCCAGGCCATGGTTTGCTCATTGGTGTTCACATCGGGCGCGGGAACATCCTTCTCCGGCCCAATGAAGTCGATGATCTCCGAGGTGTAGCGGCGCGTCATGCGCTCCAGTTCCCCGTTGCTCATCTTCTTCGGGTCGCAGATTACCCCGCCCTTGGCTCCGCCGAAGGGAATGTTGACCACCGCGCACTTCCAGGTCATCCAACTCGCCAGCGCGCGCACTTCGTCCAGAGTTACATCCGGTGCATAGCGGATGCCCCCCTTGCCGGGACCACGCGCGATGTTATGTTGCACGCGGAAGCCGGTGAACATTTCGATCTTGCCGCTGTCCATCGTGACCGGAAAATGCACGATGATTTCGCGCGACGGCGTGCTGAGCACCTTCCACAGGTTTTCATCCAGATTCAGCTTGCGTGCCGCGAACTCAAATCGTGCGCTTTGTGCCTCCCAGGGGTTGATCTCCTGGTCTAACGTCATTGCCGGTGTTGCAATTGCCATAGACTTCTCCCATTCCGAATGCCTGCCGCCCGACGGGTGGATCACGGGGAATCGCCCACCCACAAGTATCGGAAACAGCAGGATTTCCTCCGTCTTCACGGAGATTTCCAATGCCGGTCCGCAGCGCAAATTGCCCTGCCCTGCGGGTTGAGCCAGTGTATCGTACCTCACAAGCTCAAACCCCAGTGAGTCTAGGCCCCCCAAACAGCCCCGTCAAGCCTGCCGGAACCATCCTGGGAACCCCATCCCAGCCAGGCGTACCTTTTCACTATCGACCCCGAAACGGGAAACTTCGAGCGAATTGGACGAGAATCTTAATTTCCCAGCTCGAAAGATGTCCCCGGGCCGCGCGACAATTCCACAAAGACCGCCAATGTTCCTCCCCCCTGAACAGGGCAACTCCGTCTAACCTCCCTGGTTGCAGTTGTTGGGTCGCGCCTCAATGCTCTGCGCTCAAATCCGAATGACGCTGGCCACAATTGAAACACGCATCTATCAGGGTTTCCCCTAAATTAAGCAGCTTGACACTTCCTTTCAGATGGCGCTATATAGAGATGGTTTATGTCCACTTTTGCACACCCCATCCTCGCCCCTGAACCCGCGGGTTTTGCTGTGATTGATTAGAACGATTCGGTAGCGCGGCTGGACCCTGGCAATTGCTTCCGGTCCATACAACCAAATTGTCTGAGGGCGAAAGTTCACCCGAGACACGACAGTCGACGGGCGGTGAACTCATGGGCCCTGTTTCAGTTCTTCCGGGATACTACGATTATCGCCTGGTAGCAATCTCTGTATTCACTTCGATACTGGCAGCATACGCGGCCCTTGACCTGGCCGAACGTGTAACCACTACGCGGGGCCCAAGCCGCCTGGCATGGCTTTACGGCGGCGCTATCGCCATGGGCTCTGGCATCTGGACCATGCAGTACGTGGGCATGGCGGCCTTTCACATGCCTACGCTCGTCATGTTCGACTGGCCCACCGTCCTGTTCTCGCTCTTCGTTGCCATCCTTGCTTCCGGCGCGGCCCTCTTCATCGTCACCCGGCAGACCATGGGACTGGCTGGCTTGGCAGCCGGCAGCGTGATAATGGGCTCCGGAATTGCCGTCGCGCATTACATCGGCATGGAGTCCATGCGCGTCAAAGCCATGTGCATCTACTCTCCAGGCCTGGTTGCCCTCTCAGTGTTTCTGGCGGTGGTTCTCTCTTTTCTTGCACTGCAACTTGCGTTTGCCGGCAGGGAGAGCCCGGCACCCTGGGGCTGGCGCAAGGCCGGTGGCGGCTTTCTCATGGGTGCGGCAATTCCCATCGTGCATTACGCTGGCATGGCCGCGGTAAGCTTCGCTCCCGAGCCTGAATTCAACGGTGGCCTGGCCCATTCTATTTTCATCGCCCCGTTCGGGCTGACTGTAATCGTCGCGGCAACGGCGATCGTTCTTGGCCACGTGTACATGATCTCCGCCCTCAACCGGCGCTTCTTGCTCCAGGCACAACAACTGTCCGACAACAAGTTGCAACTGCAAGCCATCTTCGACAGCTTGCAAGAGGGCGTTGTCGTACTGGATCGGAACCTGAAAATCCTGCGGGTGAATCGGGAAGCGCATCGCCTCCTCGTCACGCCTGAACGGGAGAATTCGCTCGACGAAATCATCGAAGACACCAAGCTTTTTTTGCCCAGCGGCGAGGCTCTTTCGCAACAGGAGCGTCCAAGCACCCTGGCGCTTCAAGGCCAGTTTGTCAAGAACTTCGAACTGCGTATACTCCAGACGAAGACCGGAAAGACGGCGATTTGTGAGGTTACATCCGCCCCAGCCGCCTACCAGAATGGCGAGGTTTCCCAGATCGTCTTGAGTTATCGCGAGATCACCGACCGCAAAAGGTCTGAGGAAGCCCGGGCGCGGTTGGCGGCAATTGTTGAATCGTCGGAAGACGCGATCATCGGCAAGGACCTGAACGGCATCGTGACGAGTTGGAACAAGGGTGCGGAGAAGATCTTCGGTTATGGAGCCGAGGAGATGATCGGGCGACCTGTTCTGCGCCTGCTGCCGGCCGGCCGCGAGAATGAAGAGGATGGCATTCTGGACCGCATCCGGCACGGCGAGACGGTGGAACAACTGGATACGTCGAGGAAAAGAAAAGACGGCCGCCTCATTCAGGTCTCTCTCGTGATCTCTCCAATCCGGGACAACAGAGACAGAATTGTGGGGGCTTCAAAGATAGCCCGCGATACTACGGAAAAAAAGCTGCTTGAGCGCCAGTTGCGGCAGAGCCAGAAGATGGAGGCGATCGGCCAGTTGACGGGCGGAATTGCCCACGACTTCAACAACCTGCTGGCCATCGTGATTGGCAACCTGGACCTTCTGGAGCGCTTCATTGAAGGGAACGAAGAGGCGCTCGATCGGCTGCAGCCTGCGCAAAAGGCCGCGGCGCGAGGCGCGGAATTGACCAGACGCCTGCTGGCCCTGGCAAGCAAAGAGGACCTGAATCCAGGGAGCATTCGGCTGGATGAGGCAATCCAGGAGACCATCGAATTGGCAGGCCGCGCACTGGGCCCGGAGATCAGGATCCTGACCTACTTCGACAAGTTTGTCCCTTCTGTCCATGTGGATGCCGCTGGGCTTCAAAGCGCGCTGCTCAATCTGGCAGTGAATGCTCGGGATGCCATGCCCAAGGGGGGCACCCTGACCTTCAGCACGCAATTGAGCGAGCTGGACAATTCATTTCCATCGGTGCAGACCGGGGAACTGAAAGCCGGCACTTATGCGCGCATTTCGGTTTCCGACACCGGGTATGGGATGTCGAGAGCAACGCTCGACCGCGCTTTGGAACCCTTCTTCACCACCAAATCGCGCAACAAGGGAACGGGGCTTGGCCTGGCCATGGTCTATGGGTTCACCAGGCAATCGGGCGGGACCGTTCGCCTTTACAGCGAAGAGGGTTTTGGGACCTCCGTTTCCCTGTATCTGCCGCTGGCAGCCGAACAGGCGCCGGTGGTGCGCGAAGTTCCGGCGGAGCAATTCTACCCTCAGGCGGGAAGCACCGTGCTGGTTGTGGATGACGAAGTGGAGTTGCTGGAGATAGCGCACGCCTACCTGACTGAGATGGGATACTCGGCACTGCGTGCCGACAACGCCGCGAGTGCGTTGAGGACCGTCGCGCAATACAAAAAAATCGATCTGCTGATCACGGACATCGTCATGCCGGGGGGAATGAATGGCGTGGAACTCGCGGAGAAGGCCCGTCAACTGAACCCGCTGCTAAGAGTGGTTTACTCTTCCGGCTTCCCCGCGGATGCCCTCGCGGAGAGGAACGGAACCAGGATCGACGGTCTCATGCTGCGAAAACCGTATCAACGTACGGAGTTCACAACAATTATTCAGCGTGCCCTGGAGGGACCCACGGCTTGTCAGGCCCATCATGAGCTGCCTCAGGCGGAAACGAGCATCTAATACGCTGTGGAAAGGAGACGCGGGGGGGCGAGGATGACAGGTTCAGGCAGAGTTCTAGTCATCGACGATGAAGAGGACATTGGAGAATTCATTGCAATTGCCGCAAGGCATCTGGGCCTGCAATGCACTGCCACCACCGATGCTTCCACCTTGCCCGCGCTGCTTACTCCCGATGTCTCCCTGATTGTGCTCGATTTGATGATGCCGGAGATGGATGGAATTGAGGCGCTGCGGCTACTCAGCGAGCTGAAATGCAAAGCCGGCATCGTGCTGATGAGCGGCATCAGCAAACGCGTGCTCGAAACCGCGGAAAAACTGGCAAATGCTCTCGGCCTCTTCGTCGTCGGTCATCTCGCCAAGCCATTTCAACTGGCCGAATTGGAGGAGTTTCTCAAGAAGCATTCCGTGCCGGAATCCGCCACTGCTGTTTCGGCCTCTCAGGCTCCAGGCGTTCCAGTCTCCGATGAGGGATTGCGCATTGCCCTCGATCGCAACGAGTTCGTCCTCCACTACCAGCCGCAGATCGACATCGCAACCGGAGCCGTTATCGGCGTGGAAGCGCTGTCCCGCTGGCAGCACCCGGAGCTTGGCCTCATTCAACCCGACAACTTCATAGCGCGCATGGAGGCGGTTGGTCTCATCGACGATCTTGGCTGGCTGGTGGCCAACCACGCGCTTGCTGAAGTGAAACAATTCGAGGACAAGAACAATGTTCTGCCTCGACTGTCCTTGAATGCTTCAGTGCAATCGTTCCGCAACCTCAAATTCCCAGACAAGTTTGCCGCTCTCCTGAAGAAGCACCACCTGCCCGCCGACGGCGTGATCCTCGAAATCACAGAGAGCGGCCTCATCCATGAGCTATCGCGCACCCTGGACGTGCTCGCCAGGCTGCGTGTGAAAGGCATGCGACTATCGATCGACGACTTCGGAACCGGCTACGCCATGATGCAGCAGTTGATCAACATCCCCGCAACAGAACTGAAAATCGACCGGGCCTTTGTCATGAACATGCACTTGAACAGCAGCGATCGCATCATGGTGGAGAAGAGCATCGACATAGGCCACGACATGGGTATGAAAGTGATTGCGGAAGGCGTGGAAACAGAGCAGCAGTTGGGCATGCTTCGCCGTAGTGGTTGCGATGCCGCCCAGGGCTTCTTGTTCAGCCGGCCGCTTCCGCCAAAGGACCTTGTTGCCTGGCTGGAAGCCTACCATTCCCGCCTCAACGGGCATGCATGAGGGCTCAGCATCGCGCGCTCAAAAACGAGCGACGAAATAGGCAGGGGCGAGACTGTCCGTCTGCCCTCGAACCGGAACGTTTACACTGGACCCTGTGAAGCCCTCTTCTCATCCCGTCCTGCCCAGCCGCAAAGAGTTTCTGGCGCTTGCCAAAGAGCACACACTGGTTCCCGTCTGCCGCACGCTTACGGCCGATCTGGAGACCCCGGTCTCAGCCTTTCTGCGCGCGGCGTGGCCGGAGCGGGAATGCTTTCTGCTCGAGTCCGTCGAAGGCGGCGAGCAGGTGGGCCGCTACACGTTCATCGGAATCGAACCGTTCAAGCGGATCGTGGCGCGCGGCCGCTCCATCACCATCACGGAAGGCAAGCGCGTCACTCAAACCGAGGGCGACATCTTCGAGGTACTGCGCCATGCGCTCGGCGGACACAAGCCGGCGCGTCTGAAGGGGCTCCCGCCATTCACCGCCGGTGCGGTGGGCTTCTTTTCCTATGACGCGGTGCGCCAGATTGAGCGCTTGCCTGTGCGGGCCAAGGATGAGTTGGGCGTTCCCGACGCATGCCTGCTTTTCTTCGACGAAGTGCTCGCGTTCGACCACGTGCGCAAGGAGATCTGGCTGGTGGTTACTGCCGATGTCTCGCGCGGCAAGCCTTCCGAAGCCTATACCAAGGCCGTAGCGCGGCTGGCAAAGCTCGAGAAGCGGCTGGCGCGGCCGCTGCCAAAACTGCCCGCGGTGAAGAGCAAGGGCAAGCTCAAGGTGAAGCATCGCACGGCCAAGAAGGATTTTCTGGCTGGCGTCGATCGCACCAAGGAGTACATCGCCGCCGGCGATGTTTTTCAGGCTGTCTTGTCGCAGCGGTTCGATGTGGAGCCGGAGGCGGACAGCTTCCAGGTCTACCGCTCCTTGCGCACGGTGAACCCCAGCCCCTATATGTACTTCCTGCGGTTTGCGCCGGAAGGCCCGCTGGGCCAGCGGACAGGCTCGTCCAAAAAGAGGAAATCGCCCCCGGTGCTGGAGTTGGCAGGGTCTTCTCCGGAGCTTCTGGTGCGCGTCCACCAGGGCAAGGTGGAGTACCGGCCCATTGCCGGGACCCGCCCCCGCGGCGTTACCGACAAGGAGGACCAGGCACTGGCCGACGAGATGCTCCACGACGAGAAGGAGCGCGCCGAGCACGTGATGCTGGTCGACCTGGGCCGCAACGACGTTGGCCGCGTAAGCCAGTTCGGGTCCGTCAAGGTGGATCGGCTGATGTTTGTCGAGCGCTATTCGCACGTGATGCACATTGTGAGCACCATCGAAGGCCGCCTCAAGCCGGAACTGACTGCTGTGGACGCCCTGCGCGCCTGCTTCCCTGCCGGCACGCTCAGTGGAGCACCCAAGGTGCGAGCCATGGAGATCATCGAAGAGCTGGAGCCGGCGCGGCGCGGCACTTACGGCGGAGCTGTGCTCTATGCCGATTTCTCCGGCAATCTCGACTCCTGCATCGCCATTCGCTCCATGCTGGCCATCGGCGGCAAAGGATACGTGCAAGCCGGTGCGGGGATTGTGGCGGACTCGGTGCCCGAGATGGAGTACAAGGAGTCAATCAACAAGGCGCAGGCGGTGATTCGGGCGATTGAGCGGGCGCGGGAGCTGTAAGACAGTGAACAGTGGTCAGTGAACAGTGATCAGTTTTCCGCTGTCAGTCGGGATGCGGACTGTAAGGACGCTCCTCACTCCGCGCCGAAGATGCGGCGGAAAAACTTCCCTACGCGGTTGAAGAAGCCGGGCTTCTTCTCGGGTGGAGCAGGGGCAGCGGGCGCCGTCGCGGGCGCGGAATCAGGCACGGCTGGCTTGGGCGCGTGTTCGGCCCCGCTGTAGGCCAGAGTCGCCGTCGGTTCCGGAGCCTGGCCGGGCTGCGCTGCTGGAGTGGGCACAGGCGGAGCAAGGGGGGCCAGTCCTTCGCTTTGCGCCAGCGGAAAATCGTTGGCGCCCTTTGCAGCGGGCGGGCAGCCACAGGGCTCCTTTTCCTGATCGACTACCTCGTGCAGATTGCCGTGCTGGAACATCACGCGCTGCCCCGCTTGCACGCGGTAAGCGCCACCGTCGAAGACGCTTGAAACCAGCACATAAGGCGCGCTGACGCCGGCGTTGTCTACGCAGGTGTCGCCGTTGGCGCCCAGACGCACCTTGACCTCCGCTGCTCCGGGGCCGCCAATGAGGATGCGAAAATCCGGCGTCATCAGAATGTCGGAGTTGCGCCCGGTGGCGAAGCTGGCCTCGACCGCGCCGTGATCCATGGCCATCATCAGGCCGGGAATTTCGCCGGCCGGAATGCTGGAGTCGGCTGCCAGCTTGACGGTCGTGGAGGCGCAAACACGCAGCACGCCTCGATGAGGCAGAGTCACCTCCGTGGTCTCCGTGCCCGAAGTAACGGACCCGCTGGCGGCAATCACAGCCTTGCCCTGCGAAACCTCCAACGCGCCAGTCACCTTGGCCGCGGCATCGGGATTCCTGTTGTCCAGCGGGATAATCGCGATGGGGCCGGAGATCGCAGAGGAATCGACGCCTGAAGCGGCTGGAGTTGCCGAAACTGTCTGAGGCGCCTGCACTGGCGGTGCATCCTGTGCAACCAGCAAAGGCGCTAAGGCCAGAACCGCAACAAGACCAAGAAACACGACTGGGCCCACGCGCCTCGCGGAGTTGCCACAACGTGCTCGAACTCGCTTCAGCGCTTGCATAGGCTCTACATGTCCAGGAAGTTGCGAATCATCTGGTGCCCGCCCTCGGTGAGCACGCTCTCGGGATGGAACTGCACGCCTTCGATCGGAAGCGTGCGATGGCGGAGCCCCATGATCACCGAGCCACCTCCATTTTCAGCAGTACGGGCAGTCACGGCCAATTCGGCAGGCAGCGATGCCTCTGCAACAATCAAGGAATGATAGCGGGTGCAGGTAAGCGGCGTGGGCAGGCTGGCGAAGATGCCTTTGCCGTCGTGCTCCACGGCGCTGGTCTTGCCGTGCATCAAGTGCTCGGCACGCACTACCTGACCGCCAAATGCCTCGCCAATCGCCTGGTGTCCCAAACAGACGCCAAGAATGGGCACTTTTCCGGCCATGTGCCGAATGAGCGGAACCAGAATGCCTGCCTCACCCGGCGTGCATGGCCCCGGCGAAAGCAAAATGCGTTCCGGCTTCAGCGCCTCCACCTGTTCAACGGTCAGTTCGTCGTTGCGATATATCTCGACCTTGGCCCCCAGTTCGCCCAGGTACTGGACCAGGTTGTACGTGAACGAATCGTAGTTGTCGAGGACAAAGACCATGCTCTCCAGTGTAGATGAAGTCCCGCGCAGCGTGCTTTGCGACCAGCCGGGTTCCAGGCGGGTTGCGCGACAGGGCCACATCTGCAAAACTGGCCTTGGTTCCTATCTATGGTCCTTCATTTTCTGATTCAAGGGCGCGTGCAGGGGGTTGGTTTCCGGTGGTATGTGCATCGGGAAGCCAGTGAACTCGACCTGCGCGGCTGGGTACGCAACACCGAAGACGGCGACGTGGAGGTGGTTGCGCATGGCGCCGAGGCCGACCTGGCCGAGTTGCGCGCCAGCCTGCGCCGCGGCCCGCGCGGCAGCCGCGTGGACCGCCTCCTCGAGCACTACCTGGCCGACAGCGAAGCCGAAGGGCTGAGTTCCTTTCGCATTGAAGGGGCGTGGTAAAGGCAGGGAACAGGGAGCAGGGAATAGACTCTTCGTTGTAATTCCTGCTCCATTTTCCTTGAAGAGGGTTCTACTTCCGCTTTCCCGCCAAAACATCCGCTGAAGATGCGTCACTCGTTCTGTTCCCTATTCCCTATTCCCTATTCCCTATTCCCTATTCCCTGCTCCCTGCTCCCTGCTCCCTGTTCCCTGCTCCCTGTTCCCTGCTCCCTGTTCCCTGCTCCTTTATAATCAATAAGGAAGTCGAACTGCTTTCTCACCCGTTCTCTTCCCGCAAAATCTTGCACGACCGATCGAGGAGTGGGCGTACGCATGAGTGAAGAAATCAAGCAGGTCGATGTGGAATCCCTGAAGGCGCTGGTGCGCACCATACCCGATTTCCCCAAGCCGGGGATTCTGTTCTACGACATCACCACCGTGCTCAAGGACAAGACCGGCTTTGCCAAGCTGATCGACATGCTGGCGGCGCATTACATCAAACACAAGATCGACCTGGTGCTGGGCATTGAGGCACGTGGATTCATCTTTGGGCCCGCGCTCGCGTATAGGCTGAACGCCGGCTTCGTGCCCGTGCGCAAGCCGCGCAAGTTGCCCGCTCCGGTAGCCCGCGTCACCTATGACCTGGAGTACGGCTCCGACACTCTGGAGATTCATCTGGACGCCATTGAACCGGGGCAGCGCGTTGTGCTGGTGGACGACCTGTTGGCTACCGGAGGCACCATGGAAGCCACCGTGAAGCTGGTCAAGCAACTGGGCGGAGAGATTGCCGGCCTGGCCTTCGCCATCGAGCTCGACTTTCTTAAAGGCCGTGAACGGTTCAAGGACTACGAAGTATTCAGCCTGCTGCACTACGACGAGTAGGCGTGTCCGACCGGGATTCCTTGATCCTGGACGATCGTTTCCCGAACTTCAGGGTGTTTTCTCCCTATCGATTCACCACTCTAGTGAGAACTCTTCAATGCGGTGCTGGAGCACGTCGGCTCCCGTGAGCTGGTTAATACGCTCGCTGAAATGACCTATGCCGGTCAGCGGATTGAATGCGTGGAGTCCGTCTTCCCGAGAGACCGACGACCCAATTCGATCGTCGATCCAGATTGCGCCAGCCTCAATCCAAGACGACCCCCGCTTTTTTTCAGCACTCCTCTCGATGGCCCGAACATATATCGCCTCACATTCTGTGCCGAAATGAGTGCGGAGATTTCCCTATTTCAGAATCTTCCCATTCCGGAAGTGCCTTCTCTAGAATTCGAGAGCAATCTGGTTCCAAGGGAATTCAGACAGCCTACGATAAATCAGTCGAAATGATCGATCACAGGAGGAGAGACAATGCGATGTGTACTTGCGTGGCTTATTCATTGCCTAACTGCGCTTCAGGTTCTGATCGTGTTCTTCGCTCTGACGCAACCCGCATACGCATACGTAGATCCCGGTTCTGGACTTTTTGCATTTCAGATCGTGAGTACCACCTTCGCCGGCATGATCTTCATTCTTCGTAGACGTCTGCGGAAACTCCTCCGGAACATGAAAATGCAATCCGGACCAAACCGTAAAAAGGCTGGATAAAAATGAACTCGCATTCGTCGATCGCAGAAGGGACCTTTCGCGATCCTGCCGGCAGACTCTATCGGGAAGGAGATCGCATGCTGCGCGAGATCTACCCGCAGCATGCGGCCTCGGTGGCGGCGTGGATCGACTCCCCATTCGCTCGGCGCTGGATGCATCAGCATCGGATTGTTCCAACTACAATACTCGAGTTCGCATCCGCGCAGCCATCCTTACTCGAGCATGAGCGTCTGTTTTTTCCAACCTATCCATGGGAGTGGTCGCCGAGTCAGTGGATTGCTGCGGCTTCGCTCACTCTCGATCTATGCGAAGAGGCGCTGGAGGACGGGTTCATTCTCAAAGACGCAACGCCGCTTAACATCCTCTTCTCTGGGTCTCAGGCGGTATTCGTGGATGTGTTGTCGTTTGAATGCCGGGATCCGCAAAGCCCTCTCTGGCTCGCCTATGCTCAATTCGTCCGGACATTCCTGTTGCCGCTCTGCGCTTATGCCTATTGTGGCTGGCCACTTTCAGCAACGCAGCAAAAGCGCGACGGATACGAGCCTGCCGACTTGGCTCCTTACTTGTCCTCTCTCCAGCGCTGGCGCCGCCCTCTCCGTTCCCTGGTGACCCTACCGCTTTTTTTCGAGAAGAACCAGCGCGTCCTGGCCCATCAGCCCAAGACTTCCCAGGAAGTTTCTCTTTTTGCCTTGCGTCGTTTGCTTGGATCTACGCGCACATTGCTCCGCTCTCTGGCCTCTTCCAAGCGCACTTCCCGATGGAGCCGATACACCGAAACCGCCTTCCATTACCAAGCCGCCGACCACACCGCCAAACAGAACTTCGTTCGCAATACGCTTGGGCGCATCCATCCCGCTCGCGTTTTGGACGTGGGTGCAAATACCGGCAACTATTCGCGAATTGCCGCCGAGGCCGGAGCCGATGTAGTAGCCTGGGACACCGACGTGCAGGCAACCGATCTCAATTGGCAGGCTGCGCACAACGGAGGCTTGTCGATTTTGCCGGTGATTGCGGATTTTGCACGGCCCACGCCCGCAACCGGCTGGCAAAACCGGGAGAGCGCCAGCCTGCTTGAGCGGGCCAGGGGCCAATTCGAATGTGTCATGATGCTTGGAATCCTGCATCATCTCCTGGTTGCCGATCAGATCCCTCTTCCCGCCATCATCGAGCAGTTGTGGGAGATATCGAACCATTGGGCGATTGTTGAATGGATACCGAAGGAGGATGCCCAGTTCGAGGGACTCTGCCGCGGGCGCCAGGAGCTTTACGCTTATCTCACCGAAGAGCATTTCATCCAGATACTGTCACTCCAATTCACCGTCATCGAGCGCGAACTTCTTCGCAACGGCCGCTCACTCTGGCTGGTCGAGAGAATCCCATGAGAATGCGAAATGGCTTGGAGGGAGTCGGCGCGGCGCTTTTGTTGTTTCCTTACTTCCTGTCATTTTTCCATCCAGAGAATCACGAACTCTATCACCATGGCCTTTCGGTCACACACTTGATCGGCGGTCTTCTTGTCGATCTTCTCGGTTGTTCAATCCTGGTCACCAGCCTGTTGGTTGCCGTTCAGCACCTCAGGCCTTCTCTGAGAAGAGTCAGCGAGGGAATCTTCGCCGGCCTCATGCTGTGGTGCATCGCGGATTTCACTTTCCAGATACTGATGTGCCTGCATTATCCATTCGCAAGTCCGAGTCGCGTGTGGGCACAGACCGCCATTGCAATTCCGCTGTTGGCAGGCGTATTGGCACGCTTTTTCCCCAGTTACACAACTCCCGCTGTGCGGGCGGTCCGGCTTGCCGTTGCGGCGTTTGCTTTCTCCGCGCTATGGATTGTCCCGCAGCTCATTCATCTCGCCCTGGCTCGCCAACCGTCCGTTTGGGCCGCTTCCATCGCCCCGGCCGATTACTCCGGCAGCGGTTCAAAGCCACGCATTATCTGGATTCTGCTAGACGAGCTTTCCTACGATCAGGCCTTCGAGCACGTCGCCTCGGGCATTCAACTACCCAATCTCAACGGATTACGTTCCAGAAGCGTATCGTTCAGTAAGCTAAAGCCCGAAGGTTACACGACGGATCGCATAATTCCTTCCTTGTTCATAGGCCGTCATATCGACAGATTTCGCAGCACGATTTACGGAGATCTGTCGTATTGGGACGAATCGCAACACCGCTGGAGCGCGTACGATGCAAACGCCACGCTGTTTGGCCTAGCGAATCGAAGCGGATGGAAGTCCGGTATCGATGGTTGGTACAATCCCTATTGCGAAACCCTCGCCTCAGTGCTAAGTGCCCGCTATCGTAATCCTGGCATAGTCTTTGTTCCGATGGAAGAGTATGGCGCATCGGAAGACAAATCCGTCCTGGCCAATGCGGCCATCCTACCAGACGAATTCGTGGCGGCGCTGGCGCACAGCAAAAAGATTACTGCCGATGAACATATGCAGGCATACCTCGACATCATGGCGCATACTCAAGCGCTTATCGAAGACAGCCAGTTAAGCTTCGTGTTTCTTCATCTTCCGGTTCCCCATCCGCCAGGCATCTACGATCGCCAACGGCACATGCTCCCGAGGATGTCCCGGCTGTAGTTGAAAGTTGAGCGGCGGTCCAGCCTGATTCTGAAAGAATCGGGTTGCGAAACCTTGAAGGGAGAACCGCCGTGAAGAAAAGTTA
>Ga0302278_10000822_pt1 | contig 39163 bp, 27 predicted proteins | sample III_Bog_N3_2_FD_194543 | JGI IMG/M metagenome (GOLD analysis project Ga0302278, IMG submission 194543) | Peat permafrost microbial communities from Stordalen Mire near Abisko, Sweden - III_Bog_N3_2 | ecosystem: Environmental > Terrestrial > Soil > Wetlands > Peat | place: Sweden: Abisko...
CGGATGGGTGGCGTGCCGATCCGGCGGAGGCCCGGTTCCATCTCGACGCGGCCGGCGATACGGAACCGATTCAGTTCTCAGTGACTCCGGCAGCCGCGCACGAGGGCGCTTTCACAATTCATGCAGTTGCCCACTCGGGCGGTCACGACTACAAGACGGGCTGGCAGAGCGTGGGCTACCCCGGTTTGCGCCCCTATAACCTATACAAAGCAAGCCAGTTAAAGACGCGCAAGGTGGACGTAAAGATGGCCCCTGGGCTGCGTGTGGGATACATCATGGGCAGCGGCGACATGGTTCCAGACGCGATTGAGGCATTGGGCGTCAAGCCGCACATTCTGAACGCTCAAGAGATAGTTTCGGACGAGTTTTCCACGTGGAACATTCTGGTCATCGGCATTCGGGCCTATTCCGTGCATCCTGAGTTAATCCTGGCTCAGCCACGACTTGAGCAGTTTGTCCGGCGCGGAGGCACCCTCATCGTTCAATATCAGAGCGCCAACTTCCCTGCCCCGTTCCCGCTTTCGATGGGCCGCAGCCCGGAGCGAGTGGTCGACGAGCGGGCGCCCGTGAAGCTGCTCGATCCCGCCAATCCCCTATTCACGTGGCCCAACACCATCACTACGGGCGATTTTGACGGCTGGGACGAGGAGCGCGGCCATTCATTCCTGGCTTCCTGGGATCCCGCATACACTGCCCTCACGGAGACGGCCGACCCTGGGCAGGATCCGCAGCGTGGCGGGCTGCTGGTGGCTCATCCCGGAAAGGGGACCTACGTCTATGTCGCTTACGCGCTCTATCGCCAGTTCCCCGAGCTGGTCCCCGGCGCTTATCGACTGCTGGCGAATCTGCTGAGCGCGGGGAAAGACGCAACGGACGACAAGGGGCCTCTTCGGTCAACGACCCCATAGGGGTTTGGGTCGCAATGCACCCGCGTGTCCGCAAGCATCGCGCACTTCTCCATCCAGGGATGGAGAAAAAGATAGGCCTATCGATGGTTGCCGGTCTCACTTGCTCCCTTCATGCTCAATAGACCAACATGAGAAAGCTTCCCCTTTCCCTGTTCTTCCTGCTGGCGACAACCAGTGCGTACGCTCAAAGCGGCTCCCCAAGCCCCGCTCCAAGCGGATTCTTCAACCAATGGCAGGCCCGCGCCTCCGCCACGCAAGCCAAACAGCCTGCCTGGGCTGTGCCCGTCATCACCACATTCACCGGGCTCATTCAGGTGGCGCGTACGGATCTTGTCCGCCAGATCACCCCAGCTCGGACCGACACGTGGAATCTGGACAACAGCAAGGGGCTCAATCTCGTTCCGTGGGCGAACACCGAACTCGCCGTCGATCTGCCGCCGTTTATCAAGCACAACTTGCCGGCCCCCGCCTCAAGCAAGGACGGCTTCGGCGACATTTCATTCCTGGCGAAGTACCGCATCGCCACGGGGAACGCGAAACACGGGAATTACACTCTGAGCGCGTGGGCGCTGACCACTGTCCCGACCGGAAGCTACAAGAACGGCTCGATCAATGCCAGCGTGCAACCCAACTTGGGCGGCGGCAAGGGATTCGGGAACTTCGACGTGCAGTCGACTCTGGGAGCAACGCTGCCCACCGGCTCCCCTGCTATTACAGCCTCAGGACGCCCCGTCCTCTGGAACACCGTCGCGCAGTACCGCATCGGCAAGCTCTTTTGGCCCGAGCTTGAGAGCAACGCCACTTTCTACAAGGGAGGCGCCAACGACGGCAAGATGCAGGAGTTCGTCACTCCCGGAATCATCATCGGCAAATGCGCATTGCACCCCGCCAACCCCAAGTCGCGCCCAGGCCTGGCCTTTGGCGCAGGAATGCAAATCGCCACCAGCCATTTCCACGCCTATAATCACGCGCTGGCACTCACAGCGCGGTGGGTTTTCTAAGCTTCGACGGGAGGGGCAATGGCGCGAACGATGCGTCAATTTGCCCCCTCGCCCGGCCATCGAAAGGGCCACGAATAATCCGTGTTAAGCCTATGTAAATTAAGCCCCAAAATCTCCTAACGGCATGGCTGGTCTCTGTGTTAAAAGTGCGTGAATTCGTCATATATTCATACAACTCTGCGAGTCTTGGAATCGGAAACAGCCGGGAAACATCCGCCCACGCGGACCGATTCCCCGGCTTGGAATATCCGTCCCGCATGGCCGAATGAAACAGATTCCGGCTTATTGTTCAAGGTTTCGGAAATGCGGGAATACAAGGCGCTTGCTCAGTGAGCGGACGCCGACACGATCCAACTTGATTCGAGAGGAAAATGAGAGGCCCAATGAACTTCAAGCTCAAAGCGGCTGCCGCTGCAATGCTGGCGGCCAGTCTAGTTGCGTCATTCGCATATGCCAGCGATCCAGCACCGACGGCCAAGAAACACGTAGCCACCAAGAAGGCCTCGACGCCTCCACCACCTACAGTCGCACAGCAGATACAGGCCCTGCGCGAGGAGATGCAAAGCCAGATCGACAGCCTCAAAACCAATCTGGCCGACAAGGATGCGCAGTTGAAGAAGGCGCAGCAGGCAGCAACCGATGCGCAGGCAGCGGCCGATAAGGCGCAAGCCGCAGCCTCGGCACAGAACCAGGCAGTCAGCGACAACGCGGCCGCCGTCAATACGCTGCAATCCACCGTCACCGATATGAAGTCCGCCAATGCTTCGGCGGTCGCTTCGCTTTCCGATGAAACAGCCGCGGTCAAGAAGGCCATCGCAAATCCGACCACGCTCCATTACAAGGGCATCACCCTCACCCCCGGAGGCTTCGCGGCGGCTGAAACTGTGTACCGCTCCAAGGCCACCGGCGGCGACATTCCTACGGCCTTTACCTCCATCCCTTATGAAGGCTCGGATCTCTATCGGTTGAGCGAATTCTTCGGAAGCGCCCGCCAGTCTCGCGTCAGCTTGATGGCCGAAGGCAAGACCAACTGGGGAACTCTCCGTGGCTACTATGAGGCTGACTGGCTAGGTACTGGCATCACCTCCAACAATAACCAGTCCAACAGCTACGTCATGCGCCAGCGTGTTATCTGGGCGCAAGCCGAGACCAACAGCCATTTGGCCTTCACGGGCGGCCAATTGTGGTCGCTGGCAACTGAGGACAAGAAGGGCATATCCAACCTCTCCGGCGATATCATGACGCCGCAGACCATAGACCCGAATTACGTAGTGGGCTTTGTTTGGACGCGTCAGTACGGCTTCCGCGTAACCAAGACCTTCCCAAAGATGGCCTTTGGCTTTGCGGCTGAGAACCCACAACTGCTCTACAAGGCCTCATTGGCAGGCAACGAGCCATACGCAGTCCTGGGCAGCGCCGGCACCAACGGCGGAAACTACAACGCCGCCATCAGCACCTGCACCCCAGCGACCTCCATCGTCAACTACACCAACCAGGTGCAGACCGACTCGGCCGGCAACACGATCGACGTTGCGGTTCCGGTTTACAAGACACTGAACGGATGTTCGGATATCGCCACTCTCTCCTTTAACCAGGCTCCCGATCTTATTCTGAAGGCTGCCTTCGATCCAGGCTGGGGCCATTACGAAATTATCGGAATCACCGGGTTTGCCCACGAAACCATCTACCCCGGCGAAACCACCAACAGCAACCTCTACGGCGGCTTGACGGACATCGCCACCGGCACGGCAATTGCTCCTGCCCTGACTACATCTGGTTTTTCCAACAACAGCATCAAGCTCGGCGGCTTTGGCGGCAGCTTGCGCGTTCCCGTTATAGCCAACAAGCTCACCTTTGGCTTCAAGGGCCTGTTTGGACCTGGCATGGGCCGCTACGGCGACAGCACACTCTCCGACGTTACCGCCAATGCGGCTGGCGCGCTTCGCCCCATCCACAATGCGTCTGGCCTTATCACGATCGAAGCCACGCCGACGCCTCGACTTTCCCTATACCTCAACTACGGCGGCGACTATGCTGGCCGCGACGACTATGGCGTTGCCGGCACGACCACTTCGCTGGGCGCGCCCAGCGCTGACTTCTGCGCCACCATCTCCGGTGTCATTACCTGCAGCGCCACCTCCACGGCAGCCCTCATCGCCGCTGGCGGTAAGTGGGGCGGCCATTGGGGCGCTCCCGGCAATTCCGCAGTCGGTTACGGCTCACGGCTTCTCTCCAACTCCGGCTGCCTGACAGTTGCCGCCCCCGGCTACAATGGCGGAGCTTCCACAGGCTACGTTCCAGGCGGCTCCTGCGGCGCCCAGACCCGCGACATTCAGGAAGTAACGGGCGGCTACTGGTATGACATCTACAAGGGCGACCGCGGCCGTCTGCGCCAGGGCCTCCAATATGGATATGCCGTCAACGAAGGCTGGTCGGGGGTAGGAGGTATCGGCGCCAAGGGCATCGACAACATGTTCTGGACCACCTTCCGCTACTACCTCCCCTAAACCCGCGAGGCTTCGGCTTCGCTAGAACAAGAAGGGCAGCCCAACGCGGGCTGCCCTTTCTGCCTTCTCGGTAGGCTCTTGACGACGGCGAGATTGGCGGACGCGGCGACGCCTGATCCAAAGCTCGCTGAAATTGACTTTTCGAGGATCGACTTGTATTTTTGAAAGTAATAGATATGACTTGCTGTCAACCCACCTGTCGATAGAGTACTGCCGCCCATGAGGGCCTGGGTCCTACGGTCCTAACCTATCCAGCTTTCAGCTTCCAAAATTCCAAGGAGAACCCATCGTGCAAAGAGGATTCTATGCTTTTCTGTCTGCATCTCTGCGCCGGTTGCCGCTATCGATCTCTGATGTGCTCTTTATTTATATGACCCGTTGTCTGCTCACCTGTCGATAGAGTTCTGCCGCCCGATGTGGGCCAGGGGCCTAAGGTCCCAACCCATCCAGCTTCCAATATTCAGTTCCAGCTCTCAAAATCCGAAGGAGAATCCAAAGTGCGAAACGCTCTTTATGCTGTTCTGTCTGTCTCTTTGCGCCGGTTGCCGCTATCGATCTCAGATGTGTTCTTTCTATTTGCTATTGCGGCCGGCCTACCCTTGGCCGCCCAGGACGACGTCACCACGCAACACGGCGCCTCCGGTTATAGCGGCGTATTCATCACCGGCCCGGCCTCGAACCCATTGAGCTTCTTGAACGGCCCGGCATGGCGCACCACCGCCAACCCGGCGCCCTACGACTTCCACGACTTTGCCCCGGCAACCTATGTTGACGCAAAGCTGCCCCATTGGATCGATCTACAGGCCGAGGAGCGCTTCCGGAACGAGGCGTACGACAATTCAAGCTTCAAAGCGAAGGTCGATGACTCCTACGTGTTGAACCGATTCCGGTTCCAGGTGAATCTGCATACACCCAGTTGGTTCCGGGTGACGGCGCAGGTGCAGGACGCCCGTTCCGGCTTCCAAAATCCGCCGATCGGCCCGCCCAACACCGTTCGCTGGGATCTGAAGCTGGCTTACGCCGAAGTCGGCGCGCCCGACAAGCACTGGTTCAGCCTGCGCGTGGGCCGGCAGTTGATCAACTACAACAACACCATCCTATCCAACTCCGAGTGGCGCAACCAGGCCCGTTCCTACGATGCGGCGGTGCTGAACCTGAATGCGAAGCGCGAGCACCTGGGCATCTTCGCCGCCTCTGCCGTTGTGCCGCAGGCCTATGGCGTAAGCCCGCATCAGGAAGGCAACAACATCTACGGAGCCTACGGCCGTATCGATGACTTGCTGCCGCACTCGAACCTGGAGCCGTTCTTCCTGTGGCGCGTGCAGCCGGCAGAGGTGGTGGAACCGGCCGCCGCCAAGACTACCGGCCATGAAAACGAGAAGGCTGAAGGCGTGCGCTTCAAAGGGCAAAGCCACACGTCGTTCGATTACTCGGGCGAGGTGATTCTAGAAAACGGCAAGGTGGGAGCGGAGCCGATTCGAGCCTGGGCAACACAGGGAGGGGTGGCATACCAGTTCCTCAATGTAGCGGCCAAGCCGCGCGTTTTTACCCAATACGACTACGCCTCGGGCAACAGCAATCCGGCGCTCAACGCAGAACACTCCACCTTCGACACAATCTACCCCACAGCCCACGACCGCTTTGGCATCAGCGACCTGTTCGGCGCGCAGAATATTGAGTCGGTGCGCGTTGGAACCACCATTGAGCCTCACCGGCGACTCACCTTCACGGCGCAGGCGCTGGACTTTTGGGCGGCTTCGGCGCTGGACTCGATTTACAACACATCGGGCAGTTCGATCGTGTTTAACAAGACCGCCCACGGGCGCCATGTGGGCGCGGAGATCGATGGCTACTCCTGGTATGAACTCAATAAGCACTTCAACCTGGGCGGCGGCATTGGCTACTTCGGTGGCGGCCAGTTTCTGACGAACGTGACAACCAGCCACTCGTACACGACCTACAACTTTGCCCTGAACTTCAAAGACAACGGAAAGAAGTAGCCAACGCTGTTTGAACTCCGGGACAAGGCTGGTGTGATGAACCATTGCTCAGTTCGCGTTCGGCCTCGTCCTCTTTGCAGCCTGCTGAGAAGCAGAGGAGTAATCGGACCCAAGTACTGTCGGGGTTCGGCCACTCCTCTTGCGGCGTTTCGCAATTGACCTGAATCGCTTGGCCGCCTCGCCCGACTTGTTTGCGGATGGGCGAAGCGAAACGGGTTCGAAGGTAATCTTGCCGCCTCCCGGGGAAGATTCTTGGGCCGTAACCTTGCGTGGTAGATGTGACTTGGCCGAAGGTCTTGGCGTTCAGCGCTGTGCTCGATGCCAGATATCCGGTGCTGCTGCCAAGAGCGGAATCATGAGAGTCGCAAGCAGGTTGATTGCCCTTGCATTCGTTATGCTCGCCTCGGTTCTTAGCCGGGCGCATACCCCTTCTATTCGACGGCAAGCACCAACCCACTTCTTTGGCGCATAGAGCCGGAAGTCAGTGCGAACTCTGCTCGATACCGCATGCGACTCTAAAGGTCTGACCAATTGTCACCCAGAATGCTTTTCCGTTCGCTTCTATTCTTATGATTCTAATATGTTTCCGCATAGGGAATCTTTTTCAGAAATACCTCTTGACAGGCGTGGTCCGACCACTATATATATGCCGAAACTGCAAGAAGGGATTGAGATCCTCGATCCAAAAGAAAAATGCACTCGGAACCTCGCCCTGAGTTTGGGAATCCCCCCTTCCCAGGCCGTGATCTCCCAGTCCGACTTCGAATGACATTTGGAGGGTTTAGTGGCAAACGCACACCGCAGACACTGTCGGTTCGCCCAATCCTGGGCTACCGTGATTCTCTCGATGGCCATGTTTCTGCTGGCCACTCAGGGAAGATCCCAAATCGCTGGAACCGGAAACATTCAGGGCACCGTCACCGATACTTCCGGTGCCGTCATCCCCAATGCAGTCGTCACCGCCACCAACACATCCACACAGGTGAAACACGTCACCAAGAGCGGTAATGCTGGAGCCTATCTCTTTCCAGGTCTCCCCATCGGCACGTATGTCATCGATGCCGTCGCTCAGGGCTTCGAGACCTACGAACAGACCAACATCGTCCTTGAAGTCGGCAGCAGCATCGCCGTCAACGCTATGCTGCCCGTCGGAAAGCAGGACGTGAAGATTGAAGTTCACGCCGAAGGCCTCGCCCTGCAGACTGAGGATGCCTCGTTCAAGCAGACGGTTGACGAGCAGGACATCACCGAGATGCCGCTCAATTCCGCCAGCCGCCAGATCACCGGCCTGCTTACCGTCTCCGGTGGCTCCGTTGCAGCTCCCGGCAACGACTTTACCGGCAGCAAATACTCCTACCAGACCATCTCCATCTCCGTTGCCGGCGGCAATGGCAACACAACTCTGTGGCGTCTCGATGGCGGCGATAATCAAGACTACATGGGCAACGGGAACCTGCCGTTTCCCTTCCCCGACGCAGTCACGCAGTTTAGCGTGGAATCCACTGTGCTGGGCGCGCAGGATGGTGAACACACTGGCGGCATGGTCAATGTCGTCACCAAATCGGGAACGAATCAGTACCACGGTTCGGCCTTCGAGTTCATCCGCAACAACTTCATCGACGCTGTCAACTTCTATTCCACCTGCACACCGGTAGCGCCCAAAACCACTTGCACAGCGAAGGACACGCTCCATCAGAATCAGTTCGGCGGCACCTTCGGCGGTCCCATTAAACGCGACAAGCTCTTCGCCTTTGCCGCCTACCAGCGCCTGAAGAACGACCAGTCGCAAGCCAGTACTTCTGCGAATGTGCCCACTGCGGCCAACCTCGCAGGCGATTTTTCCACCACCGACGGCATTCCCGGCGGAGCCACAGGCAATAACCTCTGTGCTTCCAACGGCACACCCATTCAGCTGGTGGACCCCCTGACCGGGAAAACCCTCACCGGCAACAAATACGCTTCTGCGCCCACCTACAATGCCCAGTCGCTCGCTTTGGATAAGTACCTGCCCGTGCCTATTCCTTCGGTAGACACCTTGGGATGCGGCGTGGTCTCCTATGCCATCCCGTCACAGGTCGCCGACAACCAGTTTGTCACCAGGGTCGATTACACCATCAACCAGCAAAACAACCTGTATGGCCGTTACCTGCTTGACGGCTATCAGGCCCCGCCTTTCTTTTCTCCCACAAACATCCTCATCACCACCCAATCGGGAAACATCGAGCGCACGCAGTCCTTCACGCTCGGTGAGGCATACGCCATCTCTCCCAGTCTCGTAAACGCGGCCCACGCCACCATCCTGCGCCGCGTGAACAACCGCGGTTACGCCCCCAGCGACATCAATGCCAACACACTCGGCGTGACCCTCTCCCAGGTGGAGCCAAACGGTCTGCAAATAGCTGAAGGCAAGTTCACCATCGGTGGCGGCACGAATTCCGTCTCCCACTTCAACGACAACACCCTCGCCCTGGACGATGACGTTACCTGGGTGCGCGGCAAGCACCAGCTCATCTTCGGCGGAGAGTGGGTTCAGAACCAGCTCAATATCGGCAATGCCTACGAGGGCAACGGCGTCTTCACCTTCAGCACTACCTACAGCGGAAACGGACCGGGCGGTGGAAGCAAGGTGGGCGACCAGTCCCTCGACTTTCTCCAGGGAACCCTGAGCGCCTTCCAGCAGAGCAAGCAGCAGCAGAACGCTCTGCGAGGACCGATTCCCAGTCTCTACGCCCAGGACACCTTCCACGCCACCAAGCGCCTTACTCTCGTAGCCGGACTGCGCTGGGGACCCAATTTCATGCCCACGGATTACTTCAACCGCGGCTCTGTCTTCAACATGAGCGACTTCTTGTCCAACACGGTGAGCACGGTCTATCCGAATGCCCCCGCCGGGGTTATGTTCTACGGAGATTCCGGTGTTCCCAAGGGCTTCACGCAGAATTCGCCCTGGCAGTTCTCTCCCAACATCGGAGCCTCGTTCGACCCCGTCGGCGACGGCAAGACCGTGATCCGCGCGGGCGCGGAAATGGCCTATGACAAGCCCAACTTCTTTAGTGGCCAACGCGTTCAGCAGAACCCGCCTTACGCAACCGCCATCAGCAACCTGCAGACATCGTCCACAGGTCCTTTGAGCTTTAGCGCTCCGTGGTCCGTGGGCTCCATCACCACCAGTCCCTTTCCACAGCCCGAGATTCCTGGGCCCACGGCGCCGTTTTTCGCTCAATCCCAGTACATCTTCTTGCCCAGCCAATTCCACGCGGCCTACACCATCCAGTGGACGCTCAGCGTGCAGCATGACTTCAGCCACGGCTGGCAGGCGCAACTCGACTACGTCGGAAATGGCACCCGGCACGATCCCATCGGCATCCCGCTCGACGATGCCGTTTATATCCCCGGAGTGTGGGGTGCGGGTGGCACCGGATGCGCGGGCATCGTCACCACAGGCCCGGCCAAGGTGACGCCGGGTGCAGCCGGAACAAACTGCTCAACAACCAAGAACTATTCTTCGCGTTTTGCGCTCACCGTCGCCAATCCCCTTCAGGGCAATCAGATCGCGGGTGCTGGCGCCGGTTCAACGCTGGTCGCAGACAGCGCTACCGCCAGCTACAACGGCCTGATAGCCTCTCTCAACCATCGCCTGTCAAGCACCTTCAGCCTGCTGGCCAATTGGACCTGGTCGAAATGCCTGGACGAAGAGGACGGACAAGGCGACCTCTCCGGTGTCGCAGTCGAGAATCCCGCCAACATAAGGATGGATTACGGCCCCTGCGGCTTCGATTACCGGCACGTCATCAACACCGTCATCGTGGCCAAGAGCAATTTCAGCCGGTTTAACCGCGTCGAAAAGCTGCTAATCAACAATTGGGAAATCGCCCCGCTCATGCACATCCAAAGCGGCGCACCCGTCAACGTGACCGCGGGGGCCGACAACTCCCTCACCGACAATAACCAGGATCGCCCCAACCTGATCCCTGGGGTCAACCCCTATGCCAAGGTAAAGTTCAATCGCGGGCAAGGCGAGGCAAACCGCGAGTATCTCAACTTTAATGCCTTCGCCGAGGTATGCCCTGGCAATGTCACCCAGGGCTGCGCCGCGGCTGGAACTTACGGAAACATCGGCAGAAACGCGTTTCGAGGGACTCCGTCACTGCAACTCGATTCTCAGATCTCCCGGATATTTCCAATCCACGAAAAACTTAACATGGATCTGCGTTTGGAAGCCTTCAACATGTTGAACCATCCGAATTTTGGCGCTCCAAATGCATCGGTCGCCTCGACATCGTTTGGCCAGATCTCATCGCAATCCAACCAAGCCAGAGTCTTCCAGGGAGCCATCAAGGTCTCCTTCTAGGACGGCTTCGACAAACCTGGAGAAACAATTCCTCTTAGCCTCCCTGCCCCGTTTCGAACATGGAAACGGGGCAGGCCTTTTCACGACGGATTGGCCAATGCACCTGAATGCTCGCGCTCAATGACCGCATCATGCGTCTCGCTTCACTCCATCTCCGTCATCAGGATCATGCACAGTCCACAGTGTGGGCAGCCGGTTAAAGTCCGCCGGAACGCAAACCAGTTATAGAAGCAAATCGAACAGGGAGAAACATGGATTTCAAAGAAAGCAATCGCAGAGAGTTTCTGAAGACCGGCGGCGCGGCCCTGGCCGCAACAGCGGTCACTTGGAACGCCAAAAGCTACGCCCAGATCCTGGGCGCCAACGATCGCGTCAAGGTTGGCATCGTCGGCTGCGGAGATCGCATGAAGGGCGCCCTGATTCCCGCCTTTCTTGAGCACTCCAAAGAGCTGAACTTCGAGTTCTCGGCCATCTCCGATCTTTGGAGCCTCCGCCGCGAACAAGGCTCGGCTTATGTCCAGAAGCTCAGTGGCAGCTCCGTCGCAACCGTGCGCAACAACGAAGAACTCTACGCGCGCAAGGACGTCGATGTTGTCCTCGTCGCCACCGCCGATTTCCAGCATGCGCTTCACGGTGTCGAAGCCGTAAACGCCGGCCGCGACGCCTATGTCGAAAAGCCCACGGCACACACTATGTCCGATGCCCGCGCCTTCCTAGCCGCCGTCAAGAGAACGGGCAAGATCGTCCAGGTCGGCACCCAGCGCCGCTCCACGCCCAGCTATCAAAAAGCTGCCGAGTACATCAAGTCCGGCGCATTTGGCGACATCGTCATGGTCGAGATGACCTGGAATGTCAACCAGCCCGGCCGTTGGCGCCGCCCCGATGTGGTGCCTCTCTTGAAGGAGCAAGACACCGATTGGAAGCGCTATCTGCTCAACAATCCCTACGAGCCCTTCAATGCTCGCAAGTACCTTGAGTTTCGCCTCTTCTGGCCTTACTCCTCCGGAATCCCCGATCAATGGCTCGTCCATCAGATCGACACCGTGCACTGGTTCAGCGGATTCACGCATCCCCGCAGCGTGGTCGCCAACGGCGGCATTTATCTCTGGAAAGACGGCCGCCAGAACTGGGATACCATGACCGCGGTCTTCGATTATGGCCCGCTCAACGACCCCACCAAAGGCTTCCAGGTCCAGTACTCTTCTCGCTTTACAAACTCCGCCGGCGGCGTCAAAGAGCTTTACTACTCCAACGGCGGCATGATCGATATGGACAAGCAGCGCGTAACTCCCGAGGGCGGCCTGCGCGCCAAAGATGCCGCTTCCATGGGCTTGAAAGAGAACCTGCTGCCCAGCTTCTCCCTCGTCGAAAACGCTCAATCCGTCTCCACTGCCGCCGACATGAAAGGCGATCCCCAAACCTCTGCCAACATGCGCAACTGGATGGAGTGCGTCCGCTCGCGCAAGACGCCCAATGCATCCATTGAAGCCGGCTACAGCCACTCCGTAGCCCTCTGCATGAATGTCGCCGCCATCCAGACCGGCGAGAAAGTCACATTCGACGACAAGACCCAGCAAGTCATGGCAGGAGGCAAAGTCTTTGCCTAAAGCACCTCTGATTAAGTCCTGCTTTGAAAGGGCACGACTTCAGTCGTGCCAATGAAGCATGCAAAATCAGCAGGGCTTTAGCCCCTGAGGGAAGGCAGTCTTGCTAATTGGAACATGTGCAGAGTTTCCCTAAGTTAGTCTGGAATAGGTAGGTTTTTGAAAGGACAAGACTTTCTGGAAACCATGCGCGAGCAGCTTTGTAACAGGGCACGGCTTTAGCCGTGCCGCAAATGTCGCAAAACCGGCGGGGCTTTAGCCCCTGAGGAAATCTCCGATGAACGGCAAGTTATCTCTCTCGCAACTGAGTTTGAAATCATCTGGGCTGGTAACTCTGGCCCTTCTTGCGGCGGGCCTCCTAGTCGCACCCAGCGCCCTCGCGGCCCCGGCTGCCAGGGGCGTTAAGGTTGTTGCCGATGAGGCCAACCGCCGCGTCGACATCACCATCGACGGCGCTCCCTTCACCTCCTACATATGGCCCACCTCGCTCAAGAAGCCGGTCCTCTATCCCATCGTTGACGCCGATGGAATTACCGTCACCCGCGGCTACCCGCTCGACCTCCGCCCCGGCGAGCGCGTCGATCACCCGCACCACGCCGGCCTCTGGTTCAACTACGAAAACGTCAACGGCTTCGATTTCTGGAATAATTCCGGCGCCATCAAGCCGGAACAGCGCTCCAAAATGGGTTCCATCCTTCAGACGAGAATTGTCTCCACAAAGAGCGGCGCAGACCTCGGCGAGCTGGTCGTCGAATCTGTCTGGGTTACCGGCGATAACAAGCAGATTCTCAACCAGACCACTCGCTACGTCTTCATGCGCCGCGACCACGCCAGAGTTATCGATGAGGTCATAACTCTTAAAGCGCTCGACCATGTCGTCTTCAAAGACGCCAAAGATGGCTTGCTCGGTCTGCGCGTCGCCAGTTGGCTCGAGTCGCCCGAGGAAAAAGGCGGCATCTTCATGGACGCCAGCGGAAACCCGACCAAAGTCGATGCCGCGCCTGTTGGTGTGCCAAACCCCGCCACCGGAGAGTACCTCACCAGCGAAGGCATACGCGGCAATGCCGCTTGGGCAACGCGCGGACGCTGGTGTTCCCTCACGGGCCACACTGGCGACCACACGGTCACTATCGCCCTGATCGACAACCCTGGTAATCCCGGCTTTCCAACATACTGGCACGCCCGTGGCTATGGCTTGTTCGCCGCCAACCCACTCGGCCGCAGCATCTTCGATCCCAAGCAGCAGCCTTTGAACCTCACCCTTGAGAAGGGCCAGTCAGCCAGCTTCCGCTACCGGATGGTCCTCTACTCGCACGCTGCCAGTCCCGAAGAAATCGATGCAGAAGCTGGCTCCTTCGTTGGTGAATTCAAGTAGCCGCACAGGCTGAGATGAGGATACGCAGAAAGGTCCGAGGATCAGTGCGCTAACGGATCCGACCGCTGCGAAAGACAGCTTCCAAGGACCATTACCGCTCACGATGGGAATCTCCGCTTGGCGACCGCCTATCAGTTTGCGGACTGTTGCATATTCTTGTATCCGGTGAAGCTGTCGCAATTTCGTTTCCGGCTCAAAATGAGAGCTCCCATCCATCATCGCTTTTGGGCTTCCCACTTGCCAGAGGCGGCCGAGTTGAAGATGGCCTCGATGACGGCCATGTTCTTGATAGCGTCCTCGAGAGGAACCGGGACTTCCGTACCCTCCAGAATGGCCTTGGAGAAGGCGTCTCCTTGCAGGGTGTATTGATCGCAAACCGGGAAGGTCTCCGTGACGATGCCGCCGCCAAAGAGATCCCCGCTGCCGTCGATCAATATTCGAGTAGGCCGATCGGGAGGCGCATTGAAGGGGATCTCAATCTCGATGCGCCCGCTGGCGCCAAGGAAATGGATGCGCTGGTAGGGAACCAACTGCGTGCTGCACGTAAAGATGCATTGGCCGCCTGGGAACTCCAGTATCGCCGAGGTGAGCCGGTCGGTGCGCATCTCAGGGTCGCGGTCGATGCTGGCCATAACGCGAGTGGGCTCTTGCCGGAAGGCGTAGCGCGATGCGTGAATGAGGTAACAGCCAATGTCCATGAGGGCGCCGCCGCCGCACTCAACCCGATTGCGAATGTTGGAAGGATCCACATTGAAGTAGCTGAACACGCCCACGATGGCGCGCAATTCCCCAATGCGGCGCTCGTCGAGAAGTTCGCGCAGGCGAAGCCATTGGGGGTGGCAGTTGACCATGAACGCTTCACCAATCTTGACTCCGGTGCGAGCCCGGACGGCAAGTAAGGTCTCAGCTTCGGCGACGGTCAGGCTAAGCGGCTTCTCGCAAAGGACGTGCTTGCCGGCTTCGGCGGCCTTGATGGTCCAGGGAACGTGGAGCTGGTTGGGAAGCGGGTTGTAAACGGCATCGATGCTGGGGTCCGCGAGGAGTTCCTCGTAGGAACCGTACGCCGTGGGAATGCCCAGGGCCGCTGCTGCCTGCTGAGCCTTGCCGAGATCGCGGGATGCAATGGCAACGACGCTGGAGTATTGACCCTGCTGCATGGCAGGGAGGACTTTCTTGAGGCCGATGTTGGCGGTGCTGAGGACTCCCCAGCGGAGTTTGTTGGGCATGGGCACAATCATAAAGCTTCGTTGGTCCCTTTGTACTCGCCCCAACAAGTAAATGTCAGTAAAGACGGCCTGGACCCTCCACTCGAAATCTGTCCGTCGCGATGTCAATCGCGAATCGGATTCACGCGGAATTCTCCTATGGCACAATGGCTAAACGCGCAACCCAGCTTTCTTAGAACCAATCCGCAAATAGGTAGCGCCGACCTCCTGGTCGGCTGTCGTGCGGGCCTCCTGGCCCGCGCTGGGATACTTGCGGCGAGGAAGCCGCAAGTACAGCCGCCCTGGAGAGCAGCGCAACTCAAATGCGCAATTTACGGATAAGTTCTTAGATCCCCAAGCGTATTTTCAGAGCGCGTACGCGGTCGCGTGCGACCGCAATCTGCGTGTGCTGAGCATCTTTGAGGGAGACAACGACCTTGCCCGCGAACCACGAATTGACTTCCAGAATCCAGTCGACATTGACGAGGGCGGCGCGGTGGACGCGAAGGAACTTTTCCGGATCTAGGCGGCGCTCAAGCTCGGTGACGGTCTGGTCTACCGAATGGCGGCGGCCGTTGGCGACGGCATAGGTGAGCTTGTCCTGAGCTACAAAATGGGTTACAGCATCAAGGTCGAGGAATGAGATGCGCTCGCCGACGCGGGATGCGATGCGGCGCGGATAGGCGGCCCGCTCTCCGCGGAGCGATGCTGCCAGTTCCTTGAGCAGCGCGGGAAGCTCCGGGTTCCGCTGCCAATCCGGCTTGGCGGACGGTCGAAGCCGGTCGAGCTTCTTGAGCGCGCGTGCCAACTGCTCGGGCTCAATGGGCTTCAGCAGATAGTCGATGGAGTTCACCTCGAAAGCCTTGAGCGCATATTCATCGTAGGCGGTCGTGAAAATCACGAAGGGCTGCTCGTTGAGTCTTGAGAGAAGGTCAAAGCCGTTGAGGACGGGCATCTGGATATCGAGGAAAAGGACGTCGATGGATTGACTGTTCAGGAAGTCGAGGGCTTGCGCCGGATCGGTGGCGCTGCCGGCGACGCGAAGACCATCGGCGTTGGCCAGAAGCCTTTTGAGGCGCTCGATAGCGAGCGGTTCGTCATCGACAAGATAGGCGCGAAGCTGGGCGGTTTCCATCGGCATCTCCGTGACACAGGGAATCATACGGGAAACGAAAAGCGGACAACGGTCATCTCGTTTTCGCGAGTTACTTGAAGTCGGCCGGCCGGGCCAAAGAGAAGCTCGATGCGCGCAATAAGATTGCCGAGACCATGCTCGGGCGTAATCGCATCGAGCGAGAAACCTGGTCCGTCATCGAGAACTTCGAGGCAGATGCGGTCTGAATCCTCCACGCTGGCTATTGAGCCGCGGACTTGAATCCTGGCACCCTGGGCCCGCTGTGAGACAACGTGCTTCACGGAATTCTCAACCAGAGACTGGAGCGCGAGCGGAGGAACCTTAACATCGTTGAGGGCTGCGGGAACGGCGATTTCATAACTCAGGCGCGGGCCAAAGCGAGTTTTTTCAATTTCAAGATAGTCGCGCACCACCTTGAGTTCCTTGCTGAGCGGCACCAGGCCGGTATGGTTCGCATTGAGCGAGAACCGGAGCAATGAGGCAAGTTTCCCGACAGTATCTTCCGCGAGCTGCGGATTGCTTGGAATCAGGGCGGCGATGGAGTTGAGGGTATTGAAGAGAAAGTGCGGATGGATGCGGGATTCGAGCGATGAAAGTTGGGCTTCGGCAAGGAGCTTGTAGGCGCGTTCCTGTTCGACTTGCTTGGTGCGAAGTTCCAGGGTGGCGGCCTGATATCGGTAGCGCAGGGTTTCATAGGTCGCCATGCTGAGCCCAAACATGAGAGTGATCACGACGCTGAAGGGAGCCGATCCCCTGAATTGGGCCCAATAGTCGCTGCGCGGAAACAGCCCTGCGATCAGAAAGATGAGGTCGGCGCCGAGACTGCCGGCGATTGCAGTGCAAACCAGCACCATGGCCTGCATGAGGACGATCAGGCGCGGGAATCTATCGCCGTAACGATGAGATATGCGGGTCAGAAGCACGATGGAAGGCAAAGCGATGAGGGTGCTGTAGACGAATGCAGTCAAAAGCGTACGGCCGGTTTCAGAGAGCCGATACTTTCCCAAAGAGAGAAGTAGCAAGGCTATCAAGAGCGCGGCGCCCGCCGCAATCGCGATCGCTCGAAGGATTCGAGCGCCGTAGTTGCGAGATTGGCCGCGGCCTTCGGGGAGGTTCTGCGCGGGCGGTTTGCCGTCACAAATCATAGCTGGAAACGGACTCCTGCCGATGTGGCTGTGGAGTAAGGCGTGGCGCCGTACTCCGATGTAGCTTTGCCTGCCGGAATCTCGATGTGAAGGTAGGCCGAGAAGCGCTTGCCGAATCGGCGATTTGCGTCAAAGATAGCGGTATAACTTCGGTCGTTGAGGTTGGCGACCATGTACGCTCCCAGGTCCCACTCTTTCCATCCCGGCCGCTCGCGGAGCCTGTTCTTTCCTGCATCGAGGAAGAGATAGTGCTGTCGCGGCGCAAGGGGCGAAATGGTCATGTCTCGATAGTAGGGGATATTGGGCGGAGTATAGAACTCGCCGATGAAGGTAACGCCGGAACGTGTGGTGTATTTGCCGCCCATGAGGATGGCTTCATGTTCGCGCCATGCGGCCTCGCCATGCAGCTCCCAGGCTTGGCCGATGACGCGCGTAAAGGTGAGACCGCCAAAGGCGTCGCCGCCGCGGTCGTCGCCGGCAATCAGAGCTGTGTCGAATCCGTGCACCAGAACGTTATACCGGAAGGCGGTTGTGTCGTGCAGATTTGCCGAGGCGGGAGCGAGCGCGGCGGTGGACCAGGCGAGAGTAAACGCGTGCGGCCCGTGAACATAGTCGGCCTTGACCATGTCTCGGCCTTCATTGAGGTTGAGCCGGTCGGTGGGGTTGGTGGGGATGCGTGGCGGGTCGAGCACGCCGGCGGCGGTGAAAGCATAGCCCGTGCCCCAGCGCACAATGCGGCGGCCGGCCATGAAATCGAAGTCTCCGGCGGAGAGGCCCGCATAGGTCTCTTTCACGCGTAATTGCGTGACTGTATCGGAGTAGGTTGTGGTGAGTCCGACGACGCTGGAAGAGAGGCTCCAGTGGGGCTTATAGCGCACGGTGAAGGTAGGCTCGATCAGGACCTGATTGAGCACCTTCGGTATAGGAACTTGAAGGTTGCTATAGAAGGTCGCGTCGTCGATCGCTGCGATGGAGTAACGGAACTCACGGCGTGACTCCGGCGGCGGGTCATCCTGCGCGGCGGCGTGGCTCGTCATCACGAGAAGGAGAAGGGCCGGAAAAGTGAGCGCGAGTTTCATTTGTCTTGGTCCGGGCGTCCTGGCTAACTTCAACAAAAGCAGTTGGACTTTTGGCTCTTCAGTTCTCAAATGCGAGGCCTGTGGCACCCGGCATCTATCGCCAATAGATCATCTTGATTTCGATTGCGCACTTCGGTTGATTCATCTGGAAGTTGGTTTCGTCGAAGCTTGGGCGGCCCATTCTCTTCTTGGGATTGTTGGACATTCCGTAGCCTTCCACAGGCATTCCCACGAAGTTTGTGTCCATCTTGCCATTCAGGTTCTCGTCGTGAAAGACATAGACGGCGTAAGCCCCTTGCGGCAACGTGTCGAAAACGGTTGAGGCTCTCAATGTGCCTGCGTCGATCATGACAACTCTCGTCTCAATGGGCTTTGAATCGCGGTAGAGCGTGAGGTTGACCTTTCCATTCGCATTCCGCAATCCCGTGATTTCGACTGTGAGCGTGGAAACCGCCTGCGCGGGGCCGGTGGCGCGCGTTGTTTGTGCGTGCGCCGCAAGCTGAACGACAGGCGCTACCGACAGGACGCACAAGAGCAAAGAGGAAAAAGCAATACTCCTGAGTGCGAGGCAAGTGGTTTTCATTTCGGTCTCCTCCGGCGATGGTATTGTGAAATGGAGAATGCATTTCTCTAACCAAATCTCAACACTGGCAACCGCCGATCAAACTCGGCTCAAGACTGCAAAACCCCACATGGGTATCCTCCAGAGTGTTCGGAATCGAAATCGACCGTCCGTTCGCGAACAGTTCCGGACTCTTGCTAGCCAGAATCCAGAACCGCTCGCAGCGGGCTCCCAGCTCTCGGTCATTTCAACCGTTCATTGCCAATAGACCATCTTGATATCGATTGTGGCCTCCGACTGTTTCACAGGGAAGTTTGCTTGATCGGCAGTCGGCGGTCCCTGGCTCGTATCTGGATTGTTTGAGATGCCGTAGCCACTCTGGGGAATTCCCTGGGAATCGAACTCCATCTTCCCACTCAGGTTTTCATCGTGAAGAACAGACGCAGCGTAAATTCCCTGCGGAAGGTTCTTGAAGACAACCGTAGCACTCAAGGTCTGAGGGTCAACATCAGCTTGGTTAGCAGCAACCACGCTCGCCATATCTGCTGGGAATCCCTTCCCGTCTTTGAAGAGGACAACGCCGGCTTTCCCTTTTGCATTGCGAAATCCCATGATGTGAACGGTGAGCGTGGCTGTAGCCTCAACGGGCGCGGGCGCTGGTGCTGCCGCGGGCGCTGGTGCAGGCGTAGTCGCGGGGGTTGGCGGCGCTTGCGCCCCAAGCAATGCGGCAGAGGCCGTCAGCAGGCCACAGCAGAGCAGGGAATACCCGGTGATTCGCTTCAATTCAAGGCTGGTTCTCATGATTTCAGTTTCCTTTCATCCGGTTGGTGGGCTCCCAGGTTCCAACATCAAGACCCTGGGTACTTGGGAATACGTCTGAATCGGCGGCGAGTTCCAAACTTCCAATATCCCTCATCCGCTAACTAGCCGCGATCATTCAAAAGCGGTCTGTTCGTCCCTGGTAAAAGAGTTTGTCGGGCAATTCGCGCGGCGCGGAGCCGGTGTATTCCAGAACGCTGTGGGAGTTATGCCGAATCTCGTCGTAAAGGGTCAGCCGATGAAGCAGGCTTCTGCCGCCTGCCTGAAGGTATTCGTCGAAGGTGGCGGATTTGATGTGCTTGCCCGAGGTCAGATAGAACTCGGCCCGCACCGGCCGCGCGTCCTGCACCCGCAGCCAGTAGAGGATTCGCTGGTAAGTGGCTCCCTTCCGCTTGGCTTTGAGATCGAGCACGTAGCAATCCTCGGCTCCCACCTTCTCAGTGCGCAGAAAGACGGGCGAGTAATCCACGGCGTAATTGGTGCGCGCCACGTCGCCGTTGGACGCGTCGCCTGAGAGCCGTTCGAGAGGCGTGATGCGCACCGGGCGGCTGGTGTCGGGCAGATAGATCCACATGTCGTCGCCCAGCATCAGCAGGTGCTGGCCCTTTTCGCGGGGACTTAGAAACTCGACGTAGGTCTTGTCGGTGCCCTTTTGCGAGACCTCGTATAGTTTCTCCTCATCAGCCTTGCCCGATTCGAAGTTGGTAATCTTGACCCGCACCACGTAGGATGGCCAGCCGTTGCGGTAGGCGTCGGATCGCTTGAGCAGAGCATCTGCGTCGGGACCTGCTGTCGTAGTTGCCGCGTGACTGACCAGCACCCACGTGAGCAGAAGGCCGACGACGAAAGCCAGTAGGAATGAGCGTAGTACCCAGTTGATCTTAGACATGAGATAGTGCCTCCGCAATTTGCAGTCTGGATGCGCGAATCGCCGGGAGGATCGATGCCAGCGCCAGCGAGACAATGACCAGCAACGAGGAGCCGATCATGAGGCTGGGCACGTGGAGAACCTTGAAGGACATGGGAACTGTGTTGCCCGGAGGCGGTGGAAGGTGAATGCCAGAGTGGTTGAGCAAGATACCGAGCATATTGCCGGCCACAAGGCCGACGATCGCGCCGAGGATGCCGATGAGTGTGGCTTCAACCATGAAGAGCAACACGATCCATGCGCGAGGCGTGCCCATGGCCAGCATGGTGCCAATCTCGCGGGTTCGCTCGAACATGGTCATCAGCAGCGTGTTCACGCTCGACATGAGGACCATGAAGAAGACGATAACTCCAAGGAAGATGAAGATCATGCTGAAGAGGGAGCGGACTTGCTTGTAGTATGTCGCAAGATCGATCCACTTCTTCAGGACTAACTTCTGCGGCAGGCCGAGCAGGCGCGGAGACAGTTCGGCCGATACCTGGTCGGTGTTCTCGGTCTCATCCAAACCGACAACCAGGTTGGTAACGCGATCGCTTTGCAGCAGCCGCTGCGCCGCGGGCAACGTGATGCGAAGAGACCGCGCATCCATTTCAGCAACCCCTGAAACCACAATGCCCACAATCTGGACATCGACCCCGTTCAGAGCCCCGTCGGAGGTCATCGCCAGCAGCGTCAGGCCATCGCCAACTTTCACGTTCATCGACTTTGCCAATCCGGCTCCGATCAGCGCCTCGACCTCGCCGCCTGGCTTGCCGTCCAGGTTTCGGCCAGAAGCGAAGTGAGTTGTGAATCCCAGGCTGCTTTCGGCATCGGGATCGACGGCGCTGCCCATAAATACTGAAGATTTGTCCCCGTTAGAGACCATGCCGTAAAACTCGATGCGCGGAGCGACGCCGCGAACATGACCACCCGTCTTGACGGTTGCGGCCACCTGGCGCCAGTTGTCAATGCCAGTGTCGAGGACGCGAACTTCATCGCGATTAAAGTGATCGGCGGTGAATATCTGGATGTGACCGAGGCCGCCATTGATGGTGGATTCGCGCAGGCCCCAGAACATGAAGGAAAAGAAGCCGCCCACGAGAAGCAGTCCGGCGACGCCTCCACCAACCATGAACAGCGTCATCATGGTGCGGCGGCGATTGCGAAAGACGTTGCGAAAGGCGAGAAGCATGAACTTAGCCACAGCTGACTCCTTTGCTCGAGCTATCTGAGACAACTTGACCATCACAGAGGCGGACGATGCGCTCGGTGTGCTCAAGCAGGCGGGCGTCGTGCGTAGAGAAGATGAAGGTGAGACCGAGGCGGCGATTGAGGCCGTGCATCAGATCGATGAGTTGGGTGGCATTGTGGGTGTCGAGGTTGGCGGTGGGTTCATCGGCCAGCACCAGTGAGGGACGATGCACAATGGCCCGCGCCACAGCAACACGCTGGCGTTCGCCGCCAGAGAGCAGGTCAGGACGCTGCTGCGCGCGAGCGGTGAGACCGACGCTCTCCAGTGCCTCAGCCACACGCTCGCGGCGTTCGCCGGAAGGGATGCCCTGAATCAACAGTGGGAACTCGACATTCTCGGCAGCGGTAAACACGGGGATGAGGTTGAAGGTCTGAAATACGAAACCGATCTTTTCACGACGAAGCGTAGCCATGGCAGTTGGGCTGAGCTTTGAAGTATCCACGCCGTCAACGTGAATGCAGCCGGAGGTTGGCTGGTCGATACAGCCGATCAGGTTCAGAAGCGTGGTCTTGCCGCTTCCGCTCGGCCCCGAGATGGCTAGAAACTCTCCGGCTGAGACGCGCAAACTGGCATTCGATAGGGCGCTGACAAAACTGTGAGCCGGGTGATGGGCTGGGCTGTCGTCCAGCGGAAACCTTCGACTGACCGCCTCGACGTTGACTATTTCGTCCATGGGCCGATCCCTTTCCTTGAGTCATATTCTGCTCTTTCTGAAGGTAGCCGGAATATCGCCGAACGCACGCAAACATTCCGACGAAGGGTCTGAAAAACGGTTGAGAGGTGGAAAATGAGCGATGAAACGGGACGGCCGCGAACTGCGATCGTGGAAGTTAGCTCCGCTTTCCGGCAAGCCTGAAATGCCACCGGGGTGAAACGACAGCCGCAGCCAACGCTGGAAGCAAGTCGGGGTGTCATTTTAGGTCGTGCCCCCAGGCTTCGACTTCAACGAATCCGCACCACTTCGCGGGGTTCTCAGCCACGAGTTTCGTTATTCGAAACCAGGTTATCTTTCGTTTTGAAAAGTCGAACGCTTGAAACTCCGCGGAAGAACTCATGCCGATGGGCAGCAAACTTCCATCCGAGAATTCAACCACGGCGCTGTTCCAATAACTATCGTGAGGATAATCGGCGCGAACCATCAGCCGGATATTGTCCACCTCGACGAGGCGGCCAAAGTCCAGCTTCCACCATAGGTCGCCGCGCAACCCAGGTCCCCACGACTGGTACGGCCAGACGCCGTGATGGCCGTTCTGAGCCATTCCATCGATGGCATTCCGCGCCGCAAAGTCGAAGAGATTCCTTGAGTAGCTGTTCGTGCTGCTATGAGGAAAGACCGATGCCGGACCTTCCTCCGGCCGCAGCACATCACAAGGATTCAGCGCTAGATTTCGATAGCCGGTCCGTTCGTTCCTATCCAAGGCGCGAACTGTCACGCGATGGAACTTTCCAGCAAAACCATCCGGTGCGTAAGCGCTTCCCGTTTCCTGCTCGCTGCGGCCGGACGGAACTTCGTAGTCAAACTCTCCGAGAGATGAATCCGCCAAAAATAGCAGGCACTCGGGCATGCTCTTGTCCAGCCGCACGGCAATGCGCTGCGGACCACGGATAACAATGCGATCACCGGCCCGATACGCGCGATCGAAGGCAAGAACCGCCGATGTTGCAGAGGATGCAGCGTCACGAACGTCAGAGCCGGCAATTTTGATTCCATCTTTATCTTCAACCGAAATGCGAAGCGGCACCTTGCCGCCGCTTCGCGCCCTCGGCGTATCGCTACCTGAAGCAGCCGGAATTCCAGAACTGAATGCGCATAAGCTGACGGCCGCAAACGCAGTCCAGACGACTCGCGCGAATTGTTTAGGCACCGCGTCCATCATCCTCCCTGGATACTCGCCAACATCCACTTGGCCGGCGCCCGCCTGCGTACCGACCGCTTCCTGCGACTCATCTAACAGTCTATGGCAGATATCGTGCCCTGTAACAGAGCGGGCTGGTGCAGGGTTCTTCCAAGTCGCGATCTGTTACAAGGCATGTGTTTCCGCAACCTGTAAAGCCCGCGCCTTTTCAAATCGCTCAATGACAACCCATGGCGGCCTGCACGGGAAGCGGCCGCCTAAAACGCTTACGCAGCTTCTCAATGGGCTCGGCGACGAAGCGGTTGAGGCCGTATGCCACGGCGATCACGGCCACTAGCTTGGCAACATTCGCTGCCACGCCTTTGCCCATTGAGAATCTGGCCAACACCATTGTCGATAAATCGAAAACCAGCATGTGGCATATATAAATCGGATAGCTCAATTCTCCAATTGCTTTGTCGAAGGGCATTTGTTTCTGAAATACAAACATGGCCGGCAATAGCACTAACACCAGCCCAATCAGTATCGTGGACCTGATGCTGCCCGGTTCGCCCGAGCCAGGCAAAAGCGGATAAATCACCAACAGGCCAAGAACCGAAAAGACTGACAGCGCTGTGATTCGCAGGTTCGCCTCCAGATACCGCTCAAATCTTGGCAGCAGAAGTCGCATGGAGAGAGCCCCGAGCATGAACCACACCATCTCGGCAGGGAAGAAGCGGTAGGACCATGGATCAGTGGTTGCCAACCCCAAATAGATGAGCGCAGCCTTGGTCGCTGCCGCAATCGCCAGCGCCATCCATATGCGGCGCAAGCTGGTCACCAGGAACGGCGCAAGCACATAAAAACTCAATTCCACTCCGAGCGTCCACGCTTGCGGAATCAGCAAGCCCAAATAGAGCGGCAGATCGGATGCTCTGAAGTTCGCGGTGAGTTGGATCTTTCCGGCGTGCAACGCCAGAAACATCACCCAGTCCTGCCCAAATATGCTGAAATTGACGAATCCAAGAGCCAGCTTTCCGAGCGATGAAATCGCTGAAAGCACGTTCATGAACTCTGTGCCGGTATGCAGGGATAAGACGAGAGCTACGGCAGCGACTGCATAATATACAGGATAGATTCTTAGTGCCCGATTGATATAGAACGACCGCTTGGTCGTATAACTCTGTCCTTGCGTCAAAACGTACGCAATCAGAAAACCGGAGACGCAATAAAACAACTGCACCGCGGCTGACCCGCCCACGAGCAGATGTCTGGCTGACAGGTGCGCCAGCACCACTGATATCGCGAGGGTGGTTCTGAAGCTGCCCATAAACTCCTGGTCCTTCCTTCACGCCAAACGAGTCAAGCGCCGGGGTGTCACCCCGGTCATTCCAGCCTTGCTTTGTTCCGGCCAGGCAAAGCTTCTGGTCTTGGGGAAGGCGCATGTCACATTCGGACCATTGGATGTGCAGCGAGGTGGCGGCCATCAGGCTTTCACCCTTAACGCTTTATAGATTGGCGGTTGTGCAATGTCAATGAAAGAGCGCGGGCTGGTCACGGCAATCGCAATAGGAAGTTGAGCGGAGACCATTGCGTCTTGAAAAATGCGCAATATGGCGAAGAAACAGGGAATACTAGGGAGGGGAGGGAGTGAGGTATCAAATTCTCTGGTAAACAACGGCGGGTGGCGCAGGTCCCATAGAAGTCATAACTCCGATTGGGTGCCCCAGGTCCGGATTTTCGGACCTGGGAGGGCGCCACCGTGCTCCCGTCGCCAGCCTGTCCACCCCGACTCAATCTCCACAGTCCCTTCGATACCTGTCTGGTAGTGCCTGAAGCTGGACCACGGCCAATCATTGGGTTTCTCGACCAGTCCCCGTTTCACGGGATTGCGATGCATATAGCGCAGCTTCTCGACTCTTTTCTCTTCCGTGAAGACATTGAAGTCGTAATAACGGGCTTGCCAGAACGGGCGTTCCCGGCTCCGCAACGCAACCCATAGCTTGATCGACTTGATCGCCCGGTCAAGGCTGGAGCGCGCCAGTTCGTTCTCCAAAAGATGAACGTGCTCCGGCCTGACCACGTATCCGGCGACAACAAATTTGTACTTTTTTCCGATTCTCTCCAGCGCGTCTTCAAAGAGATGCTTTGCTTCGGGCTGGGCAAGATACGGGAGACGCCGGTAACAACTGAAGGTGAGAAAGTGCATATCACCGCAGCGCTGGTAACGAACAAGTCTCTCCGTCATGAGAAGCAGGATACACCGGCGGTCCCTCCCAGGTCCGAAAATCCGGACCTGGGGCACCCAATTTCAGTTCATTTCATTCGATGGGGATCTGCGCTAGCCGCAGGCCTGCCACTACCGCACAGCTTCCGGCTCTCTTGACGCGCCCGCCGCGATTCTGGTCTACTTCCTTCAACGTCATGCAGCGTTCCAGAGCCAATACGATCCTCTTCCCTGCCCTGGCTGCCGCTGCGTCTGTCCGCGCAATGCGAATTAGCGGCACCAGCGCGCGCGTGGGAAGCGAAGCCTGACGAACCGGATTTTCGAGTTACGTATCAATCAGGCCACCACCCGCGAGCGCGGCTGGTGGCTTTTTCATTGGCCGCGCCTTTTCGCTCAATCATTGTTGGTCAGTTTAGTACCACAGTTGCAGTTGCCCTCATTTCCAGAAGAGTAGCAAGGGCCTGGGCCATCTAAAGGCCTCGGTGTTCGGGGCATCTTTTCAGGGGCATGAATGCCCCTGCTCCCTCCCAATAGGCGATCTACAACTGTAGCAATAGGAGAAACGCTCTTGGAATCCGTCACTTTATCCAGCATCCTGGCCGCGCGCGCCCGCATCGGCGAGTCCATCTACCTATCGCCCTGCCAGCTCTCGCACGATTTGTCCGATCTGACCGGCCTACCCCTGCATCTGAAACTTGAGAACCTGCAACGCACGGGATCGTTCAAGGAGCGCGGCGCGCTGAACAAGCTGCTCACCCTCAGCGCGGAGGAGCGCAAGCGGGGCGTCATTACGGCCAGCGCTGGAAATCACGCGCAGGGCGTAGCCTTTCATGCCGCCGCTCTCGGAATGCGGGCTCAGATCGTCATGCCGCTGGCCACGCCCCAGATCAAGGTAGCCGCCACGCGAGGGTTCGGTGCGGAGATTCTTCTCCATGGCGCCAGCTATGACGAAGCCTGCGAAGAAGCCCTCCGCCGCAGCGCGAAGGAGGGCCGCACCTTTGTCCATCCCTTTGACGACACTGAGATCATCTCCGGCCAGGGAACCATCGGCCTGGAGCTGCTGGAGCAGATGCCCGACATGGAAGCCGTGGTGGTTCCCATCGGCGGCGGCGGGCTCATCGCCGGCGTCGCCTGCGCCCTGAAGGAGACCAACCCCAAGATCCGCGTGATCGGCGTCGAGCCGGAGAAACTGCCCTCGATGCTGCGCGCGCGCGAGGCTGGCGCGCCGGTCACCATCGCAGCCGAGGCCACCGTTGCCGACGGAATCGCAGTGCGCCGCGCCGGCGCAGTGACCCTTCCGCTTGTCAACCGCTATGTGGACGAGATCGTCACGGTAGACGACGAGGAGATCGCCAGCGCCATCCTGCTGCTGCTGGAGCACGAAAAGACTCTCGCTGAAGGTGCCGGCGCCGCGGCTCTGGCCGCGGTTGTCCAATCAAAGACCAATCTCCGTCATCGCCGCACAGTGGTGCTGGTTAGCGGGGGGAACATCGACGTGAGCCTGCTGGCCAAGATCATTGAGCGCGGTCTCGTCAAGGACGGGCGGCTGCTGCGCATTCGCGTCTATCTGCAGGACCGGCCCGGCGCTCTGCACGCCCTCACCGAAATCCTGGCGAGCCAGCGCGCCAACATCGTAGAGACCCTCCACAATCGCGCCTACTACGGTGTGAGCCTTGGCGAGACTGTGATCGATGTAACGCTGGAAACGCGCGGCGCATCCCACATAGCCGCCATCAGTCATGTCTTGCGTGAGGCCGGCTTCCGCTTCGAACGTATTCAATAGGCCGGGTTTACACAATACTGATTCCTCGCCACCGGAACTGCGAAAGACTCGCCATGCAGGATGCTTGCAAACCCCTTCAGGACCGGCACACAGCGCCTGAGACGCCATTGCGCTTGACGCCAAGCTCAAGCGTTCAACGCGACGGGACGGAGCCGGAACGAGTTCTTGCCCGCTGGAATCATCGCCAGAGGCACCGGGGTTCGATCGACCCTGGTGCGGTGGTTCTTGGACTCGAGCCAGGCGCAGAGCCGGGGATCGTGAATCTCGGGTTGGTCCCGCCAAAAATCCGGCTTCAGCCCGCACTGAATCTGAAGATGATCCAGTTGCAACTCGATAACCGCGACGTTCCTGGGAAAATAGCGCTCGACGTTGGAAGCGCCAACGTGCAAACCCGTTACGCCGCGGCCCTTGCATTGTGTTCTGACAACCATAGGAGCCTCCTATCGACTTCAGTTGATGTCCGGCGAGAGAGCCAAGTCAGAGAATTTGGCCCCGAAGAAGGAACTCCGCCGAAAATGTATTGGATGTGAGACTTACCAACTTGAAGGTTCGAAGCGGGAACCTGGAGCCCTCGCCTTTCGGCCCAGGCATGGTCGCTAAAGATTTTCTCGATTGTGCGCGGTTGACATCTCGCTCGCTGATGCGGAGAAAAAGAATAACTGCGAGCGTTTTCATTGTGTTCAAGACAATTTAGCGTGTCTGTTCAATTCTGACCAGTTTTCCACATGCCGGTAACAAATGAACCAGGAATAGATGGCACAGGGATAAAGTCGAGCACTCAGGGACTTGGTGCCCAACTTCGGACGGGGAACGCTCGAAAGATGGAACACGGGATTACGCCGCGGGCCAAAGGGCGCGAATCCCGGGCCGAATTCTCATGCCGCGGAAGCTTGCACCTGCCTGACTCGAAGCGGGCGCTCGGACTGGGGTTGGACCGCAAGTTGGGGCCGGTCAATCGAAGCGACTGGTTGCGAAGAGACTGCTTGCAGCCTGAAGGAGTTGTTTCCGGACGGAATCATTGCAAGGGGTATCGGGATACGATCCGGCCTGGTGTGATAATTCTTGGACTCGAGCCACGCGCAGAGGCGGGGATCGTGAATCTCGGGCTGGTCCTGCCAAAAATCAGGCCGCAACCCACACTGAATCTGGAGATGATCCAGATGCAACTCGATGACCTCAAGGTGCCGGGGAAAATAACGCCGGACATTGGAAGCGCCGACGTGCAGCCCTGTCACACCACGGCCTTTGCTTTGTGTCTTGACCACCATATTTGCCTGCCCTTCAACGTGCCATGAAGTCAGTCTAGGGAGCCATGTTGGGGAAGAGCCGCTTCTGGAGATGGGAATTCACCTTTTGAACTCCTCATTTGAGACACGCCAGACGGCAGGACCAATTTGGCACGATAGTGCGCCCTGCCGTTTGCAATGTCAAGGTTACTTCGGTACTGAATGTTATTGGACACGCGTCGATTCCTGCGGCTGTCGATGCTCATAGATACGTCGCCGCCTGCGCCGAAATTCCTCGGGACGAGCGATCCGAAGCAACAAGGGAAATGCTGCAAATCGCGTCTGACGCACATCGAAAAGTGGGGGTTACTCATGCAAACTGTAATCGAGTTAATCATTTGAATTTGGTTGCCCACCAGGGATTCGAACCCCAATATGCTGCTCCAGAGGCAGCTGTCCTACCATTGAACGAGTGGGCAACAACCGCGATATGCGGCATGGCTGATGTAATTCAATCCAAACCAAAACCCCAGGGCCGGATTGCAAAAGCCAACCCATTCATCATAAGGGGATCGCAGGGACCGGGTCAAACTTTTGACTCCGATGCATCCATCCTCAAATTGCTGCTTCCAGTTGAGCCGGGAATGCGAATCTACCTGAATGACAAACCAGGTAGCTCAGGGCAGAGCTGGATGCCTGCGGTGAACAAGTGGGGCGGCTTTGGTTTCATCGAATCGAAGCGCGCCGATCAAGCGACATTGTCGATCACGCGTGCCGTACCAACTTGTCGCGTATCTGGCCGGGCCTTCAGCAGCGGCAAGGCCACGGCCAGCACATCTTCGATGCGGCTCGCATAGTGCACTGCCACACCCTCCATTAGCTCCGGTGTCAAGTCCTCTTCTACGTCCTGGCGGTTATCGGCGGGTAGGATGATGGTTTGCACCCCGGCCCGGCGCGCGGCCAGGAACTTCTCCTTGATCCCGCCCACCGGCAGCACATTGCCGCTGAGCGTGATTTCTCCAGTCATGGCCGTCAGCGGACGCACCGGAGTATCGGTCAGCAGTGAGGCTAGAACCGTCGCCATGGTTACCCCGGCCGAAGGGCCGTCCTTGGGAATGGCTCCCGCCGGCACGTGAATGTGCAAGTCGATCTCCTTGGTAAAGTCCTCGGCCAAGCCCAGCGAAACCGCGTTCGAGCGAACCCAGGTGAGCGCTGCCTGCATGGACTCCTGCATGACCTCGCCGATTTGACCGGTCATTGTGAATCCACCCTTGCCCTTCATTTTGTTGGCTTCGATGAAAAGAATGTCGCCGCCAGACGGAGTCCACGCCAGCCCAACGGCCACGCCGGGCCGCTTCACCCGCTCGGAAACCTCGGTTTCGACGCGTACCTGGATACCTCCCAGAAACTCCTTCAAGACATCGCGGGTCACGACCAGCTTTTCCGTGCGGCCCTCGACCACACGCCGTGCCAGCTTGCGGCATACGGTACCGAGTACCTGCTCGAGTTTGCGCACGCCGGCCTCGCGCGTGTAGTGACGCACTACCCAGCGCACCGCATCCTCCGGAAACTCGATCTGCTCCGGTGTGATGCCGTTCTCCTTGATCTGGCGCGGAATAAGGTAGCGGTTGGCAATATGCAGCTTCTCCTCTTCGCTGTAGCCTTGCAGGAAGATCAGCTCCATCCTGTCCAGCAGCGGCGGCGGCACGGTATCGAGCATGTTGGCCGTGCAAATGAACAGTACCTTGGACAAATCGAAAGGAACATCCAGGTAGTTGTCTCGGAACGTGTTGTTCTGCTCGGGGTCCAGGGTCTCAAGCAATGCCGAGGCCGGGTCACCGCGGAAATCCCTGCCGAGCTTGTCGATTTCGTCCAGCATGATCACGGGATCGTTGCAATCGGCCCGGCGAATGCTCTGGATGATCTGGCCGGGCAAAGCGCCAATGTAGGTGCGGCGATGGCCGCGAATCTCTGCCTCGTCGTGCATTCCACCCAGCGAAACGCGTTGAAACTTGCGCCCCAGGGCGCGGGCAATCGACCGGCCCAAGCTTGTCTTGCCCACGCCCGGAGGGCCCACAAAGCACAGAATTGGCCCCTTCATGTCCGGCTTCAACTCCAGCACGCTCAGGTAATCAAGAACTCGGTCCTTCACCTTTTTCAGCTCGTAATGGTCTTCGTCCAGAATCTCCTTGGCCTTGGCAATGTCGATCTTTGATCCCGAACTCTTGGCCCATGGCAAAATCGCCAGCCACTCGATGTAGTTGCGGGTCAGCGAGTAGTCGGCGGCCATGGGAGACATCCGCGCCAGCCGCGTCAGCTCCTTCACCGCTTCCTTCTTCACGTCTTCCGGCATCCCGGCGGCATCGATCTTCTGGCGCAACTCATCGGTCTCGCGCTGGCCCTCGTCCACATCTCCCAGTTCCTTCTGGATGGCCTTGAGCTGCTCGCGCAGGTAGTAGTCGCGTTGCGACTGCTGTACCTGGTCCTGCACCTCGGTCTGGATCTTGGCGCGCAACTGCTGCACCTCGATCTCCTTGGCCAGATGCTTGTTCACGAGTTCCAACCGGCCAGCGATGCTAGCCGTCTCAAGCAGTTGCTGCTTGTCGTCGGTGGTAAGAAACGGCAGCGAGGAAGCCACAAAATCCACTAGCCTGCTTGGCTCATCGATGTTCGCGGCGATCGTCCTGAGTTCGTCTGAGAGAGTCTGCGACTCGGACACAATTTGCTGGAATTGTCCGATCACGTTGCGCACCAGCGCTTCAACGCCCGCCGTTGGGGCCGGCGGTTCGTCTTCCAGCGTCTCCACTTCTGCCACCATGAACGGCCCAGTCTGCGAGTAGCGAACCAACCGTACACGCTCGACGCCTTCCGTAAAGACAAATCGGCTCTGGTTGGGCATGCGCACAACCTTATGCACCGTGGCCAGCGTTCCCACGCCGTGCAGATCGGCAGGTTTGGGGGAATCCAACCGGGGGTCCAGTTGGGCTGTCACCACGATCGCCCGCTCCTCGCCCAGCGATTCGATCAATTGGATGGAGCTTTCGCGACCCACAGTCAATGGAAGCACGGCATGAGGAAACAAAACAGTGTCCCGCACCGGCAAAACGGGAATCCTGCGTAGTCCAGACGTGCTTGTTCCCGATGCATTGACAACGGGAGGTGCAATCGAAGGCTGGTTTGTCATTGAGTGTCCTCGTATCAACTTTCCTTCATTAGACAGCGCAGACTTTGAAAAGTTTCAGGATTCTGCTTCCGGCAATCCCTGTCTTCGTCCTCAACCGGCGCATTTCTCCTTAACCCGCCTCCCAATGTACGAACAGTTGCCCGACAACGTTCCCCCTCCCCGAGTCAGCGGCGCTGCCGCAAGGCGCCATCGCACCGGGCGAATAGCGACAAACTTGAGGCCTGTTGCCAACTTGGATGCAAAGTTGCTCGAAAGGTCTATCGGCCAAAGACGGTGGAAGGTGAGCATTTCCGGTGGCCCGAGGCATGACCACGCTAGGCCCTGGCTGCTTGCCTCGTCTTCCATGCGCAAGGCAACTGGAGCTTTGCGGTCACCCTTCCATTTCACCTCAATGACGACGAAGGGAAACGTTCTTGATCTTTGAGCGGCAGATCATTCCAGAACGGAACCACCTTGCTCCTGCTTTATCGCCAATTCGATCTGCTCCCACAATTTCTCCGGAGGTTCCACGACAGGGAACAATTGGCGGGCAGCCTCGGCGATGGTCTCCAGGTCAGCAAGCAGGGCGCGACAAAGTTCACAACTCTCGATATGAGGATGCTCGGCGACATTCTGGCTGGAGCCAATCAACTCAGGCAACTGCGCTTGGAACGCTGTGCAGCTCAAATTGTTGGGGTATTCCGTCATCGCCGAGCCTCCTGCCTGGGATAGCTACGCAGAGCCTCCCGCAACCTGAGCCGCGCCTTGTGCAGCTGGGACTTGCTATTGCCGATGGAGCAGTCGAGCATCGAGGCAATCTCGTTATGTTCATATCCCTCGATGTCATGGAGCACAAAGATAAGGCGATAACCCGCCGGCAGGTCATTGACGGCGTGCTCCAGCGCCATCCGGTCAATGGCGCCTGCCAGGGTGAGGTCGGCAGCGCCAAAACTGCGCCCGGCGCGTTCTTCGGGTGCGGGTTCCATGGCTTCATCCAGTGAAATCACCTGCAAGCCCCTCTTGCGCAACTGCATCAGCACAACGTTGATCGCCAGCCGGTGCAGCCAGGTAGAAAAGGCCGAGTCGCCCCGGAAAGTCGCAATCTTGCGATGGAGCTGAAGAAAAGCCTCCTGGGTCAGGTCTTCAGCTTCCGCAATATTGCCCACCATGCGCAGGCATAATGAGTAGATGCGCCTTTTGTGCAACGAGTAGAGCTGGGCGAAAGCATGATGGTCGCCAGCCTGGGCGCGCGCCAAGACATCGGCCTCCATGGGATTGGTCAATGCGGCCCGAGCGAGTCCAGCCGAGCGGGGCTTCAAATCCGCAACCGGCGCTTCCTCCGCAGCTTGGCGCCTTTCCGCTTCCGCCGCTTGAGGAGTCGGATCGTCCAACCGCGTCGGGAACCTCGAATGGGTCATACGTTTCCTTGGAAATCGCTCTTAAAGCCGAGGGCTGCCGCGCCGGCCTTCTTTCCTCGTTAGTATAAAGGAGGGATTGGGAGATAGCCGTCAGGCAATCGTGGTCGGCGATCCTTGAATACCCAGGAATGAACTTGGTTCCCCGTTTTATTGGAAGAGAGATGATCTTGAGGACAAGGCCGGCTGCGATTCGCTTGGTGGTTCCGCTCGCGTGCGCTCTTGTCTTTGCGGTCGGTTGCGGCATCGAAGGCTGGGGCCAGAGCGAAGCCCGGCCAGTTGCTGCCGCTGCACCCACCCCCGAAACTCCACAGGACCCGGCGACCGCTTCCTCCGCAACGACCGTGCCAGCAACACAGACCCTTTCTAATCCAGATGCCAGTTCCCTTGCCAGGTGGAATGGACTGCAAGTGCTCAGCATCTCATTTGAGGGAGTTGCAGCAGCCCGGCTTGCACCCCTGCCGGGCAACCTAGCCCAGGCAGTGGATGCGCCGCTCAATTCAGAAGACCTGAAGAAGAGCCTGCGCCAGCTCTTTTCTACCGGCCTCTTTGAAACCATCCAGGTGGAAGGATTGCGTCTGCAGGACGGCGTGGCCCTCGTGTTCAAAGGGATGCCGCGCGCCTTTATCGGAACGGTCAGCGTGGATGGAGCCAAAGGCGCCACCTTGAATACACAGCTTGAGCGCGCCAGCCAGCTTGCCCCCGGCACCCGCTTTACCCAGGCCAAACTGACTATGGCGCTTGACCGGATGCATAGCGCACTGGCAGAAAACGGCTTTCATAAATCGTCGATTACTCAAGCCCTGACGCCTCATCCCGACGAGCAACTGGTTGACATTGCGTTTCAAGTAGCCTCCGGCGTTCAGACGCGTGTCGGCACGGTCCAGGTTACCGGCGACTCCGGGATGACCATCGAGGAATTTCGCCGTCACGCCCACTTGAGAACCGGCGCTCGCGTGGACCACGACACCGTAAACCGCGCCCTGGCCGGAGTTCTCAAGCATTATCAGGGACAGGAGCGGCTGGAAGCCGAAATCAAGCTCGAGTCCGGGCAGTACGCGGCGGACACCAACAAAACCAACTTCCACTTTTCCGCCAACCAGGGCCCTCAAGTGAAGGTACTGGTCGAGGGCGCCAAAATGGGCCCGGAGCGCATCAAGCACATCATTCCAGTCTTTGAGGAGGGCACCGTGGACGACGACTTGCTGAACGAAGGCAATCGCCGGCTGCGGGACTACTACCAGCGCCTGGGTTTCTTCGACATTAAGGTGGACCACGAGATGCAATCCACGAGCGCAGAGAAAGTGGTGATTCTCTACAAAGTGCGATTGGGGCCCCGGCGACGGGTCGAGCGCGTTTCGGTCGCGGGAAATCACTACTTCGACTCCGCCACGCTCAAAGAACTTCTCAGCGTCCATGCTGCGGATGCCCTCGACAGGCACGGCGCTTACAGCCAGGCGCTTGTCTCGGCCGACATCGGCGCCTTGCAGGCTGTCTATCAAAACAACGGCTTCTCAAAGGTGAAGATCACTTCCGAGACGAGCACCCCTGAGACCAATGCGGCAGACACCAGCGCTGCTACGGTCAGCGAAGCTGCGGGGAAAACGGCGGCCCAGGCCGGGACCGCTCCGCTTGAAGTGACCTACCGCATCGAGGAGGGGGAACAACAGAGGGTGGGCATAGTGCTCCTGGAAGGGACAGTCCAAGTGGACGCCAAGGGGCTCTCGCTCCTGCTGAATACCACAGGAGGCCAGTTGCTTTCGCCTCAGAACCTGGCCGGAGACCGCGACGCCTTATTGACTAGCTACATGAGCCGCGGCTTCCGCAAAGTGCAGATCGATGTGGCCCAACAGGCGGAAGCCGCCGACCCGAGCAAGGTAGACGTCACCTTTCACATCACCGAGGGACAACAGACCTTTGTCCGCAACGTTTTGCTCACCGGCTTGCATTACACGCGTCCAGACACGGTGGCGCGGGCGATCACCCTGCACGCGGGCGACCCGCTCAACGAAACCGCTCTCATGGACACGCAGCGCAACCTTTACGAATTCGCTCTCTTCAACGAGGTCGATACGGCGGTCGAGAATCCAACTGGCGGCGATGCCTACAAGACCGTTCTGCTGCAAGCGGTTGAGGCGAAACGCTGGGCCTTGACCTATGGCGGCGGCTTTGAGGCACAGACAGGAACTCCTCATTACAACTGCGTGCTGGTCATCATCAGCGGCGCCCCCTGCAACCCGGCTGGCAAGACCGGATTCAGCCCACGCGTGCTGGCCGACATTACTCGAAACAACCTCTTCGGGCGCGAGCAGTCGGCCTCGTTGCAAGCCACCTATGGCTTTCTCGAACAGAAGGTCGACTTGCTCTTCCAGATTCCGCACTTTGAAGGCAACCGGAACTTCGGGCTAGCCTTCTCTGGCGGCTACGCCAACAGCCTGGATGTGACCACATATGTGGCTTCAAAGCTGGAGGGCGGAGTGCGCTGGTCCGAGCACTTCAATACGCCTGCTTCCTTCCTCTCAAAAGCCAACACCCTGGTCTATGAGTTTGACTTCCGCCGCGTCAAGGTCGAGGAAGACAGCCTCCAGGTGTCGCCGGGAGAGCTAAAGCAATTGTCAACAGCGGTGCGCGTTGCGGGTCCGGCTCTTACCTGGATTCGCGATACGCGCGACTCGCCACTGGATGCTCACCGCGGCACGTATACCAGCTTCCAGGAGTTCCTGTCCGACAAAGCTTTTGGCGCACAGGCCGGGTTCAACCGCCTCGACGTGTCGAACTCGAGCTATTACAGCTTTGACAAAGGTCGCTACGTGCTGGCCCGCAACACCCGCTACGGCCAGGAACGGGCCTTCGGCACCGCCCCTGAAGAGCTGATTCCCCTACCCGAGCGGCTCTACGCCGGCGGAGCCACTTCGCTGCGGGGCTTTTCCATCAATGCGGCCGGGCCCCGCGATCCCGAGACAGGCTTCCCTATCGGCGGGGCTGGCGCGCTCATGAACAGTACCGAACTGCGTCTGCCGCCACCCACGCTCCCCTGGCTCGGCAATACGCTCAGCTTCGTACTCTTTCACGACATGGGCAACGTCTTTGCAAGTGCTTCCGATGCCTGGGCCAGCGCCCTGCGAGTTCGGCAGCCGGATCGCGCCACGTGCAAGAACCTGAACATCGTCGATCCCAATCAACCGGATAATCCCCCGCCTGGCCCCGCGACCTCGACTGGCTGGCAGGGCCAATGCAGCTTCAACTACTTTTCCCACGCGCTTGGAGTTGGTTTGCGCTACCATACCCCGGCCGGGCCTATCCGCCTGGACTTCAGCTATAACCTGAATACGCCCATCTTTCCGGTGATCTATGACTACTCGCTCACGCAAGCGGGGTCCAATCCCCACGTCGGCGAGGCCACTCACTTCAACTTCTTCTTTAGCCTGGGACAGACTTTTTAGCTTCGGCCGCCGGGTCACCGAATCGCTGCCACAAATTCAAATCGATAAGATCGAGTTATCGGTTAAGGGCTATGGTATGTGATACTTGTGCCGGGTGTTACGGTTTTGGCCAGACAATGTATATCTGACCGCTTGTTGTCGTGCCAAAATCGTGTGCTCCACCCTCCGCGCGTCTCTGTTTTTGCGGCTAGGGTGGGTTCTTACGGACCTCCATGCTTCGCCCATTTTCAACCTCCAGTCGCCCCGCCCTCGCGGTCATCCTGACAGAAGCGCAGCGAAGCCGAAGGCCCTGCGTTTCGTTCTCTTGCGGCTCAGGTGGGATGGCAGAATGCCCGCACGTCCGTTGCCGATCGGAAATCCCGGAGGGAGCAGGGGGCAGTCCATGGCCCTCTAACAGCCAAGGCCTGGGTCGGCTAAACTGCAAACTCGCCAACTTCGCGCAGCGGTGCTAACCCGCAAAAACACACCCAACCGCTCTCCGGCCTCTTCCAGAAATCCACACTCGCGCCGAAGCCGCGCTCAAAACCGTCTTCCGCCTGCTGGCTCTCTCCGTTGACGCCAGCATCCCCAGGATCTCCTCAACTCCCGTCCGATCGACCGGCCTGAGCCCCATTCGCGCGACCCTGTCCGGCACCGCCCTTTCAGGGAACCGATGTGCTCGGTCAATACATCGGCCTTTTAGGGCCTGTTCACACTACTGGCGCGGTGGCGCCGGGAGCCAATTTTTTCGAGTTCCATGAGTGAGGAGTGACGCATACCGGGTGTCTGCTAACGACGATCGACGCAGAAATCGGGAAAATTGGCCCCGGCCCTTCGGGTTGCGGCGAAAAAGCCATCCACGCCAGTAGTGTGAACAGGCCATGGAGTAATAATTCAAAAGCTGGGGTCAACTTCCGGTAATTCGAAGGCAAAGTCAACGGAATTGCGCAAGCCCTTCGTGCGAAGAGCCACACCGATGGGTCTTGCCAAAAGGGGTTAGGGGGCTTCTGAGGTGAAGGGCGTGTCATACCGGATTTGCAGCGTGGGGCAGGCGATAAAAACTTTGTCGTCGCCGCAATTCTCAAGCTTCACGGGAGGCCGGGGAATAATCTCGATTTTAGGGGAGGTTGGCGCGACGGGCATCTTCGGTTTCACCAATCCCTTTTCCATCCCTGGAAGCCCAACCGAGGCCACTCTGTCCATTGAGCCCGACCGGGTCCCCTTCGCAGCAAGGCCGTGGCCAATCGCCGACGTGGTGAGAGCCGATGCAGCGGGCGCGTTGGGTTGTGGTCCTGCGTTGCTGGGGACTCCAGCGGCTGCGATGGATGCGGCCATGCCAGCAGGCGCGACATTGGCGCTCGTGCCCAAAGAAGCTGCCGGATCGCGAACAGCAGCGGGAGTCTGGCCGAGAGGTTCCTTTGGAGGGTAAACAACGGCCCGCGGTATCGGCGCCGGCAAATCCGGGCGCGTGGTTTTGCTGGCTCGCTGTGCTTCGGGCAATACTTTGATTGGGGGGCGTTTCGACCTCTGAGTGCTGGGCAATGCGGCCGGGCGGGCTTCCACCGGGGGAATCTTCACGCCGAGGCTGGACCCCTGATCGAGACTGGACCCCTGATCCGGCGGCGCATTGAGCTGCGGCGTGGAACCGGGCTTCGGCCGTTCGAGTGTGGGCGGAGCGGAAGTTGCGGGTGCTCCAGGTCTCTTGATTTCAGTGGTTACGAGAAATGCCGCCAGGAAAATGTTTAAGACGAACATTGCTCCGACCAGGAGCCGCGCGGAGAGTGGCCATGACCGTCGAGCCGCTCGGACACGCGGGAGAGCGTGGCTGACTTTGGTTCTACCCCTCTTGGACTCGTCAAGGATACCCAACTCGATGCTCCCGGTGGTTCCGTTCAGCCGGGGGGAACGGATGCGCCGACTTTTGCTGCGCCCAACTTCCAGCAAGGCGTAACTACATCATATTCCCGATGACCGGCCCCGCGCACGCGGTAGCTGAGCCGCCGTCGACACCGCGCATCCATGCAATCAATATCGGCTGGTGGCGATCCCCGAGGGGCGCACCCTTGCTTTGGTCTCTCGTTTTCCCCAGGAATGGCCGCGCGTTGAGCCGCAGGAATGCTTGAGCGGCGGGTGGCCCGGGTGCCGGGGATGAAAAGTGAGCATCCCCACTAAGGCTGGGTGGCCCAGGTGCCTCGCTTTTGGGCACCTGGGATACGATGAACCTTGTCATCCCGGTTTGTTT
>Ga0302278_10000823_pt1 | contig 39150 bp, 29 predicted proteins | sample III_Bog_N3_2_FD_194543 | JGI IMG/M metagenome (GOLD analysis project Ga0302278, IMG submission 194543) | Peat permafrost microbial communities from Stordalen Mire near Abisko, Sweden - III_Bog_N3_2 | ecosystem: Environmental > Terrestrial > Soil > Wetlands > Peat | place: Sweden: Abisko...
TACAAAGCCATCATGGAGAAGAACGGAAGCTGGCTGATTACCGCCGACCACGGCAACGCCGAGCAAATGGTGGACGCGGTAACCGGAGGCCCGCAGACGGCGCACACCACCAACCCCGTGCCGCTTCTCTATGTGGCCGAAGAGGCTAACCGCTATCGGCTGCGCCCGGACGGCTCGTTGCGCGACATCTCGCCCACCTTGCTGAACATACTGAAACTGGAATTGCCCAGGGAGATGACAGGCCGCGATCTGCGCGTGCCGCTGGTGAAGTAGCTTCAACCGCAGCTCAAACAACAAAGGCGAAGCCCATTGGGTTTCGCCTTTGCTGTGTTCTCTCTGAATTGAGATTCTGGTTAGTGATGGGGTTGCGGCGCGGGCTCAGCGACGCTGGCCAGATAGCGGTCAACGGCCGCGGCTGCCTTGCGGCCTTCATGGATGGCCCACACGACCAGCGACTGGCCGCGGCGCATATCGCCGGCGGCAAAAACCTTCTCGACCGAGCTCTGATAAATGTCGTTCGTGGCCACGTTGCCGCGCTTGTCCAGAGCGACGCCGAGTTGCTCGATCATGCCTGAGCGGACGGGCCCGAGAAAGCCCATGGCGATCAGCACCAGATCGACGTCAAGCGTGGACTCGGAGCCGGGGACGGGTTCGAACTTCGGCGGCGGGCCGACGCTGATGGTGTTCATCTGCTTGACGCAGCCGTTCTCATCTCCGGCGAAGTTGACGCTGTTGATGCCCCAGACGCGCTTGCCGCCCTCTTCGTGGGAGGTTTCAGTGCGCAACTGCAAAGGCCACAAGGGCCAGGGCGTAGAGGCTGCGCGCTCGGCGGGCGGTTGGGGCATGATCTCAAACTGATGAACGCTCTTGGCGCCCTGGCGAAGGCAGGTGCCCAGGCAGTCGGCGCCGGTGTCGCCGCCGCCGATGATGACCACGCGCTTGCCTTCGGCGCTGATGGCGAGGGAGGGATCAATCGCGTCGCCCTCGCAGCGATGATTTTGCTGAGGCAGAAAATCCAGGGCGAAGTGAATGCCTTTCAGCTCGCGTCCGGGGATCTTCAGGTCGCGAGGCTGCTCGGAGCCGCCGCAAAGCAGAATGGCGTCGTAGTGCTTGGTGAGGGCTTCAATCGGTATATTGGCGCCCACATGCGCGTTGGTCAAAAAGGTCACGCCCTCGTCCCGCATCTGCTGGATGCGGCGGTCGATAATGTGTTTCTCGAGTTTGAAGTTGGGGATGCCGTAGCGCATCAGGCCGCCGATGCGGTCGTTCTTCTCATAGACAGTGACCGAGTGCCCGGCGCGGCGCAACTGCTGCGCGGCCGCCAGGCCGGCTGGCCCGCTGCCGACGACGGCGACGCGCTTGCCCGTGTTCTGTTCAGGCGGCTCGGGATGAATCCAGCCCTCGTCCCAGGCGCGGTCAACGATGCTGCGCTCCATGAGCTTGATGGAGACGGCCTGCTGGCTGATTGCCAGCACGCAGCCCGACTCGCAGGGCGCCGGGCAGATGCGGCCGGTGATCTCGGGAAAATTATTGGTGGCGTGCAGGCGGCGGATCGCTGATTCCCAGCGACTGTTATATGCCTGGTCGTTCCAGTCGGGAATCAGGTTGTGGATCGGACAACTGCTGTGGCAGAAGGGAACGCCGCAATCCATACAGCGGGCCGCCTGTTCGCGCTGCTTTTCCTCAGTGAAAGGCTCATAGACCTCTTGCCAGTCCTGAAGCCGCTCTTCGACCTTGCGGCGGGAGGGTTGTTCGCGTTCAATTTCCAGAAATCCTGTCACCTTACCCATGCTGCACCTCTGTTGCCGCCATCACGGGCGACGGATGAATGGGGGAAACATAGATCGCATCGACTCGTGGAATGTCGAGGACGCGCTTGTACTCGTGTGGGAAAACCTTGACGAAGTGCGGCTGCGCCTCGGCCCAGTGTTCCAGAATCCAGGCGGCGCGCGGGCTTCCGGTCAGGTCGCGGTGGCGTGTGAGCAGGCCGCGTACCTCGGCCACGTCCGCATCAGTCACCAGCGGTTCCAGATCGACGCTGGCCGTGCTGCAGCGGCTCGTAGAGAAGTCGCCCTGCTCGTCGAGAACAAAGGCTCGTCCGCCGTTCATGCCGGCGGCGAAGTTGCGGCCGGTCGGGCCAATCACGATGACCGTGCCGTTGGTCATGTACTCGCAGCAGTGATCGCCAACGCCCTCGATGACCGCAGTGGCGCCTGAGTTGCGGACGGCGAAGCGCTCGCCAGCGACGCCGTTCAGAAAAACTTCGCCGCTGGTTGCGCCATACAGCACGACGTTACCCACCAGAATGCTTTCCTCGGGCAGGAAGGTGGAGTTCTTGGGTGGGTAGGCGATGATGCGGCCGCCGGAGAGCCCTTTGCCCAGATAATCGTTCGAGTCGCCTTCCAGTTCGAGCGTCACGCCGTTCGGAACGAATGCGCCAAAGCTCTGGCCGGCTGACCCATTGAATTTGAAGTGAATGGTTTCATCCGGCAATCCGGCCGATCCGTAGCGGCAAGCGATTTCGCCGCCCAGCATGGCGCCCACGGTGCGGTGCACGTTACGGATGGCAAAGGTGCCCGTTACCGGTGTTTTCGATTCGAGCGCTGGCGCGGCCTTCTTGATGAGAGCGTGATCCAGCGCCTTCTCCAGGCCGTGCTCCTGCTCCCGGACTTTGCGGCGCGCCACACGCGAAGGCACCGTCGGTGAGTAAAGAATTGAAGAGAGATCGATGCCCTTGGCCTTCCAGTGCTCATCGGCAACGGACGAGTCTATCTTGTCCACGCGGCCGACCATCTCATCGACAGTGCGGAAGCCCAGTTTGGCCATGTGCTGGCGAACCTGTTCGGCGATGAAGAAAAAGAAGTTGACCACGTGCTCTGGCTTGCCCTGGAAGCGCGCGCGCAGCATCGGGTTCTGGGTGGCGATGCCCACCGAACAGGTGTTCAGGTGGCACTTGCGCATCATGATGCATCCCATGGAAACCAGCGGCATGGTGGCGAAGCCGAATTCCTCGGCGCCCATCAGGGCTGCGATAACCACGTCGCGGCCGGTTTGGAGTTTGCCGTCGGTCTGCACCTTGATGCGACCGCGCAGGTCGTTCAGCAGCAGCACCTGCTGGGTCTCAGCCAGCCCAAGCTCCCAGGGCAGCCCCGCGTGCTTGATCGCGCTGAGCGGCGCGGCGCCGGTGCCCCCGTTGTCGCCGGAGATGAGCACCACGTCGGCGTGCGCCTTGCTGACGCCGGCGGCAACCGTTCCCACGCCGGCCTCGGAGACCAGCTTGACCGCGATGCGGGCCTTGGGATTGACGTTCTTCAGATCGTAGATCAGCTGCGCCAGATCTTCGATTGAGTAAATGTCGTGATGCGGCGGCGGGGAAACCAGGGTCACGCCGGGAATCGAGTGGCGTGTCCTGGCGATGATCGCATCCACCTTGTGGCCGGGCAACTGTCCGCCCTCGCCGGGCTTTGCGCCCTGCGCCATCTTGATTTGAATCTCGTCGGCATTGACCAGATAGTCGGTCGTCACGCCGAAGCGGCCGCTGGCGACCTGCTTGACGGCGCTACGGCGCGAGTCGCCGTTGGCGTCGGGCTTGAAGCGCTCTTCATCCTCGCCGCCCTCGCCCGTGTTGGACATGCCGCCCAGACGGTTCATGGCGATGGCCAGGGTTTCGTGCGCCTCCTTGCTGATGGACCCGAAGCTCATGGCGCCGGTGGTGAAGCGCTTGACGATCTCCGTGGCCGGTTCTACTTCATCGAGCGGCACGGGCTTGCTGGAGTACTTGAGCTTGAGCAGCCCGCGCAGGGTGCAGAGGTGGCGATTCTGGTTGTCCAGCAGATCGCTGTACTCCTGGAAGATGGCCGGGTTGTTCTGCCGCACAGCCTGCTGCAGCTTGCTGATGGTATCCGGATTGACCAGGTGATATTCGCCGTCCTCGCGAAACTGATACTGGCCTCCAATGGCCAGATCCGTCTCCGACTCTGTCAGCGGCTGGAAGGCGTAGGCGTGCTTCATTTGCGCCTCGCGCGCCAGCACATCCAGTCCCACGCCGTCGATGCGCGAAGCCGTGTCGGGGAAGTACGCTTCGACCAGCGCGCGGTTCAGGCCCACGGCCTCGAAGATCTGCGCGCCGCGATAGCTTTGCAGAGTGCTGATGCCCATCTTCGAGAAGGTCTTCAGCAGTCCCTTGTTGATGGCCTTGATGAAGTTCTTCTCCGCATGGTTGGCGGTGACGTTGTGAGACAGAAGGCCGCGCCGCTTCAGGTCATGCAGCGTCTCGATGGCCAGATAGGGATTGATGGCGCTGGCGCCGTAGCCGATCAGCAGGGCAAAATGCATCACCTCGCGCGGCTCGCCGCTCTCGATAATCAGAGCGACCTGGGTGCGGGTTTTTTCCTTCACCAGGCGGTTATGGACAGCAGCCATGGCCAGCAGGCTCGGGATGGGCGCATAGGTCGCATCCACTCCGCGGTCAGAGAGAATCAGCAGGGTGTAGCCGCTGACCACGGCGTGCGCGGCCCGAAGGCTCAGGTCTTCCAGCGCATGGCGCAGGCCGGCCTCGCCGTCGGCGGCGCGGAACAAGGTGGGCAGCGTGGTGGCCAGCAGATCGCCGGAGGAGACGCGGCGCAGCTTTTCCAGATCGTGATTGGTCAGGATGGGATGCGGCAGCTTGAGCGTGTGGCAGTTTTCCGGCGTCTCACCCAGAATGTTGCGCTCCGTGCCGATGTAGCTGATCAGCGACATGACCAGTTCCTCGCGGATGGGATCGATGGGCGGATTGGTCACCTGCGCGAAGAGCTGCTTGAAGTAATTGAAGAGTGGCTGCGGATGGTCGGAGAGACAGGCCAGCGGTACGTCGTTGCCCATGGACCCGGTCGGCTCCGCGCCGGTTTCGCCCATTGGCGCAAGCAAAGTCTTGATGTCTTCTTCGCTGTAGCCATAGGCGCGCTGACGGCGCAGCAGGGTCTCGGGGTCGGAAACAATGACCCGCGGAGGCTCCGGCAACTGATCGAGCGTGACCTGCTGCTCCTTGAGCCATTGCTCGTAAGGCTCGCGGCTGGCCAACTCCTTCTTGATTTCTGCATCGGAGATGATGCGCTTCTGGACTGTATCGACCAGGAACATGCGGCCGGGTTGCAGGCGGCCCTTGATGCGAATGTCTTTGGCGGGGATGTCGATTACTCCGGCTTCCGAGGCCAGCACCACCAGATCGTCCTTGGTGACGATGTAGCGGCCAGGGCGCAGGCCGTTGCGGTCCAGCGTGGCGCCGATAACGCGTCCGTCGCTGAAGGCGATAGCCGCCGGGCCGTCCCAGGGCTCCATCAGCGAGGCGTGGTACTCGTAGAAAGCGCGCTTCTCCGCGTCCATGTCAGGATTGCCGGACCAGGCCTCGGGAATCAGCATCGCCATTACATGGGGCAGGGAACGGCCCGACTGGAAAAGGAACTCGACAGCGTTGTCCAGCGAGGCCGAGTCGCTGCCGCCGGGCACGATGACCGGATAAAGATCCTTGATCTTGTCGCCATACAGCGGGCTTTCCAGCATCGACTGGCGCGCGTTCATCCAGTTCACGTTGCCGCGGATGGTGTTGATTTCGCCGTTGTGCGCCAGGTAGCGATAAGGGTGCGCCAGCTTCCAACTTGGGAAGGTGTTGGTAGAGAAGCGCTGGTGAACCAGGCAAAGCGCGCTGGTGACCAGCGGATTGGCCAGTTCGAAGTAGAACTTCTCAATCTGGGGCGCCAGCATCAGACCCTTGTAGACTATGGTCCGGCAGGAAAGCGAGGGAACGAAAAAGAACTCCTTGCCCTCGATCTCCGAGGCTTCAATCTCTTTTTCAGTGCGGCGGCGAACGCGGTAGAGCAGGCGCTCAAAGCCGTCTTCGTCCAGATCCAGTCCATCCGGCTTGCCCAGGAACAACTGTTCGATGTAAGGCTGTGAAGCGCGCGCCTCGCGGCCGACGGCCATGCCGTTTACCGGGGTATCGCGCCAGCCAAGCACCGTCAGGCCCTCTTCCTGCGCGATGCGCTCGAAAACGCCCTCGCACTGCAGGCGGCAGTGCTTGTCCACAGGCAGAAAAACCATGGCCGCGCCATAGGCGCCCGGCTCGGGCAGCTGAATCCCCAGTTCGCCGCACTCGCTGGCGAAAAAAACGTGCGGAATCTGAATCAGAATGCCCGCGCCATCGCCTGTCTCCGGATCGCACCCCGCCGCGCCGCGATGGGTGAGGTTGATGAGCACCTCGAGTCCCTTGCGGATAATGTCGTGGCTCTTCTCCCCGCGAATGCTGGCGACGAACCCTATGCCGCAGGCATCGTGCTCGTTCCGCGGATCATAAAGCCCCTGGGTCTGTGGTGTGCGGATACAACCATCCGAAGTGTGCATGGCATCCCTTTTGATGAAGATTTTTCCGTGCAGAATGCAATTTCTTGATGAAGGACACTCGCGCCGCGCGATTCCATCTGAAGGAAATCGCCCCATCCTTCTGAAGGGCCTATCGAAGCAGGCCCGGCCGTGTATGGGACTATGCTGAAGTCTTTAATATATCGAAAAACGCTCGTGATTGCGAGACCGTTTTGCGCGGCTATTGCCGCAAGGCCATTGAACAGAGGGGTTAGCGCGATGAGAAGCGCATGAAAACCAGCCTCTCGCCTTCCGCTGCGCCGAACGAGAGGGGACCACGAAGTGAGACGAGCGCAAGGGCAAGACCACCAATGCCAGCACTACAGTTGCAGATCGACGATTGAGCAGGGAGCACCCATAGCCCTTTGGGCCACCTGCGGACATGAAAGTCGGTTCGTGTACAACATGACTTTCAACGGAGCAGCGGGGGGCACAGGTTGCGAAAAACACGGCTCGGAGGGAGCAGGGGGCTTCAGCCCTCTGAAAGATGAGCCAATGACCGGGGCCTTCAGGCCAGGATCAGGTCGGTCCGAAGCAGGTATAACTGTGTGCGAAGCGGGCAGCTACTTGGCAGCATCGCCGCCATATTCGAGATGAATGGAGACTCGCATCGGTACCTCGACTCCATTCACGCTGCCGGGTTTGTATTTGGAATTGAGTAGCGACTCGACGGCAGGTTTCTCCAAGTTCGGGCGTTCGCAATGCGTCACCTTTGGACCCGAGGCTTTCCCATTCGTGCTGATGGTGAGCACAACATCGCAAGCGTCGTTGCCCTTGGGGGATAAGAATGCCGCGATCCCGTATCCCGAGTCAACGTACCTGGTCATGACTGGCGGAACAGATTTCATGGTGAGCGGATAGACGCCGTCCGCACCGGGATCAGCGGTGGTAATTCCCGGCGGAGAGCTGAACCCCCAGCGAACCGGCATAGGAATCGGATTATTGCTGTTGTTCAATCGATAGTTGACTTCGACCGAAATCGTGGAGGAGACTGGTTTGCCATCTTTGGTGGTGGCTGGTTTGAACCGGTATTTCGATGCCGCGCTCAAACTGCTTTTTTCAAAAGCCGAATCGGTGCAGCGGACCAGCTTGACCTCCTGCGGCAAACCATTCACGCCCACGGTCACCGAAACCAGGCAAAGGCCATTGATTCCCTTGGCTCGCGCCTCTGCCGAGAATTCTGCCTCTACTTGATTCAGCGGATAAGGCGGATTGATTTTTTTCGAGGAAAATTGGTCGGATGGTACAGGAACATTTGCGTCTGTTGGCTGCGTGGCTTGTTGCGCGTGAACAAATCCCGTCGCCAGCGCCAGCGACAGCCCGATCATCCATAAACGTTGCATGAATCTCTCCAAGGAAATCTGCAACACACATTATCACAACAGCCCCAGCTCTTTCAGCAGAAACGCATAGTCGAAGGCGACTTCCTTCAAATAGTCGTAGCGTCCACTCGATCCGCCGTGTCCGGCCTGCATGTTGGTCACCAGCAGCAGCGCATTGTTATCCGTCTTGAGCGTGCGCAGCTTGGCTACGTACTTGGCCGGCTCCCAATACATCACCTGGCTGTCGTTGAGCGAAGTCTTTACCAGCATCGCCGGATAACTCGCCGCTTTCAGATTGTCATAGGGCGAGTAACTCAACATATAGGAAAAATAAACAGATTCATTCGGATTGCCCCACTCCTCGTACTCCGGAACGGTCAGCGGCAGCGTGGCGTCCAGCATGGTGTTCATCACGTCCACAAAGGGAACGTGTGAAAGAACGGCGCGGAATAGCTCTGGCTGCATATTCACGACCGCGCCCATCAGCAGGCCTCCGGCCGAACCACCCTCGATGGCCACACGCTTGGGGTCGCCGTAGCCTGCCGCCGTCAGGTGCTCGACGGCGGCGATGAAGTCGGTGAAGGTGTTGCGCTTGGTGAGCATCTTGCCGGCGTCGTGCCAGGGCTCGCCCATATCGCCGCCGCCGCGGATGTGCGCATAGGCCATCACCACGCCGCGATCCAGCAGGCTCAGCCGTTTGGAACTGAAGTCCAGCGGCAGCGGATAGCCATACGAGCCATAGCCGGAAACGTACAGCGGACTCCGGCCCGGCTCGCGCTTATCCTTTCGATAAACCAGAGAGACAGGCACCTGCACGCCGTCAGCCGCCGTGGCCTGAATGCGCTCGCTGGCATAAAGCGCCCGGTCAAAGCCGCCGGGAACCTCCTGCTGCTTGAGCAGCGTCGATGCGCCGCTGGCCACGTTGTACTCGTAAACCGAACTGGGCGTCACCAGCGACTCGTAAGCATAGCGGAAGGCGGAGGTATCGAAAACCCGGTTGATGTGCGGGTACGCGCTGTAGGCTGGCTCGGGGAAAGCGATCTCGCCGGCTGATGCGGCTCCCTCTCCGAATCCGGTTCCGTCGCCATCGAAGCGCCATACGCGCAGTCGCGGCAAACCCTCCTCGCGCTCGCAGGCGATGAAGAATCCGGCGAAGAGGTCAACCTCTTCCAGCATCACGCTCTCGCGGTGCGGGATCACTTCGGTCCAGTGTTCGCGGCCGGGCGTGGCCTCAGGCACTATAACCAGCCGGAAGTTGCGCCCGTGATCGTTGGTGCGGATGAACCATTGGCCATTGCGATGGTCGACAAAATACTCGTGCGAGTTCTCGCGGGGGCAGATGGGCGTGAATTTACCCAGCGGTTCGTTGGCCGGCAGCACCCACCACTCGCTGGTGATGTGACTGGCCGACTCGACCAGAATGAATTTGCCGTCGCGCGTGCGCCCCGCGCCCAGGTTGAAGCGCTCGTCTTCGTCCTCGTAAACCAGCACATCTTCTGCATGGGCCGCGCCGCAGACATGCCGCCATAGTTGGTATTGGCGTTTCTGCTCCTCGTCCTCGACGGTATAGAAGAGCGTGCGATTATCCGCCGCCCAGACGACGGAGCCTGCGCGTTCCACCTCATAGGGCAGTGTCTCGCCGGTTTGCAGGTCTTTGATGCGCAGCGTGTATTGTCGAAAGCCGGTCGTGTCGGTCGTATAGGCCAGCCAGCGGCCATCGCTGCTGATGTCGGTGGCGCCGATGGCAAAGAAGGCTTCTCCCTTGGCCAGTTCGTTGCCGTCCAGAATCACCTGCTCCGGCGCATCCTTGTCCGGCCCGGAGGGCGTCCCCGGCCTGCGGCAGTGAATGGCATACTGCAGGCCCTCTTCGGTGCGCGTCGTGTACCACCAGTCGCCATCGCGGAAGGGAACCGAGATGGCGGTCTGCTTCACGTGGCTGAGCATTTCCTCGTAGAGCTTTTCGCGCAGGCCGTCCAGCGGCTTCATGACCGCCTCGGCATATGCGTTCTCGGCCTCGAGATACGCGGTCACTTCGGGATTCTCTTTGTCGCGCAGCCAGGCGTAGTCGTCCACCAGCACGGCGCCGTGCAGAAGCATCTCTTTATGTTCTTTGCGGGCAACAGGGGGCAAAAGAAGGGAACGATTAATCATTTCCTTTCCAGTGTAGTGCAAGGGAACCTTTCACCGGCTTTACCCGTACAATAAGAAAGAGATGATAGGCTTTCGCCGAGCGCATTCCGCAGTTTTTGGGCTGTTTCTGGCAGCTTTTGTTGCCCTTTCCGCCGTTGTCGCACAGGCAGAGCGGGTCGAAGACCTGCCCAAACCCACCGACTATGTAAACGACTTTGCCCACGTGCTCTCGCCCGAGGCGATAGCGCGGCTGGACCACATCTGTTCCCAACTCGATCACACCCAGGCCAATGCGCAGGTGGCCGTGGTCACCGTCCGCACGCTGGATGGCATTGATTCGGCTGACTTTGCCAATGCTCTCGAAGAGAAGTGGAAGATCGGGCGAAAGGGCTCGGAGCGGGGAGTGCTGGTGCTGCTGGCCGTTGACGACCACAAGCGCCGCATCGAGGTTGGCTACGGCCTGGAAGGCATTCTGCCCGACGGCAAGGTGGGGGACATCGGCCGCGAGATGGTTCCCGCTCTCCGGGCAAACGACTTTGACGGCGCCGTGACGCTGGCCGTCGGCGAGGTGGCGCAGGTCATCGCCGCCGACGCCAAGGTCACGCTGGACGATCAGCCCACGGTTGCTCCCCAGCCGGTGCGCCAGAAGATGTCGCTGGGCAAGGCTATTCTGCTGATTATTCTGGTTGTCTTCTTCGGCGGATTCTTTATCCTGCGCTTTTTGATTGGCTTTGGCATCTTTGGAGGCTGGGGCGGTGGGCCGTGGCTTGGCGGAGGCGGCTTTGGCGGCGGGGGCGGCGGAGACTCTGGCGGAGGAGGTTTTGGCGGTTTCGGCGGCGATGGCGGCGGCTTCGGCGGGGGCGGCGCCGGGGGCGACTGGTAGGATTTCGATTTCATGAAGCGGCTTCCTCAAGAGAAGCCAGAGGAGAAAAGCACAATATGCGTCGTGGACTTTGGATCGCGCTTGGAGTGGTTGGCGTTTTCGTTTTGATTCTGCTGATGGTCTTTGGCAGCTTTGTGAGCGCCAGGAATCAGATGGTGGCCAAGGATGAGATTGTGAAGACCGCGTGGTCGGACGTGGACGTGCAGTTGGAGCGGCGCGCCGACCTGATTCCCAACCTGGTGGAGACCGTGAAGGGCTTTACCAAGGAGGAGAGCACGGTTTTTGGCGACATCGCCAACGCCCGCGCCGGCATGTTGAACGCGCAAGGCCCGCAAGCCAAGATCGCGGCCAACGGCAAGCTGGATTCCGCTCTGGGCCGCCTGCTGCTGCTCACGGAAAACTACCCGCAACTGCGTTCAAGCGACCAGTTCATGCGCTTGCAGGACGAGCTTTCGGGGACGGAAAATCGCATCAGCGTGGCGCGCAAGCGTTATAACGACTCCCTGCGCGACTACAACACCTTCGTGCGCCAATTCCCCAACAACATCTGGGCCGGGATCAGCGGATTCCAGCAGAACAACGCCTTCTTCGAGGCCAGCGCAGCGGCGCGCACCGCTCCCGCCGTCAAGTTCTAAGAACTAACTCCGCAATTGCGCAGCGCTCACAAGGCCATCCTCGGCGAATCGCAGGATTCTCCAGGGATGGCCTTCTGAGCTTGTCTTTCATTTCTGCGTTTCGGCTGGTTGACCGGCGACCTGAATGTAGTTCTTCACGCTGAAAACGCCAGAAACGCCGTTGGCGCGGATAAAGGCCGCGTTCTTGTCGGCCTGCGTGTCCACAAGCCCATACAGTTCCACGTGGCCGTTTTGCACCGAGATGCGAATGGGCTTGATGGGGTCGACGGCATATTTGCTCAGAAACGCGTAGCCATAGATGGAGCGGGCCACTTCACGGCGGATCTCATTGTCCATGATGGAAACGGGATCGACCTCAATCTCGTCCAGTACGTCCTTGACGCCGCGCGTGGTGGCAACCAGAGCCAGCGCGGAGTCCTTGTCCACATCGGTGCGGGCATGGCCGCCCAGGGTTACGACGCCGTGATTGACGCCTACGGTGATCGAGTTGAAGGCGGCGTCGCCCCAACCCACGCGATCATAGGCCAGGTCTTCGGCCAGCTTCGCCTGCAAGTCCTTGTCAGAAATGGGGGGGGCTGCGACCTCGATCAGGTTGCGCACTGCGGTGACGCCCTTGGCCTTGCGCACGCGCTTCTCGGCGTCGGCCTTGTACTCGTAGATGTCCACCGAGCCGGTCAGCGTGGCAATGCCCTGCTCCACGCTCACCTTCACGTTGCGATATTGCGCTTTGTTGAGCCGGGCCGCGGCAGCGTCAGCCGCTGGGTTCTCAGCCGTCGCGGACGCCGAGACGCTGTCAATCCGCGCTGCGGCCAGCGAAGCTGGTGGAAAGCTGAAGAAGGCTCCAGCGAGCGTTGCCGTCACCAGAGCGGCACGGGGGATTCGCATCGTCCAGGTCATGTTCTCTCTCCTCTTTGCGCTTTGAACGCAACTGTCAAAGCCAGCCACTGCGCCTTGCGCGGATTGCCGGCTCCCGATTGCCAGTTCCGGAAACCCGCTAAGACTGGCGGCTTGCCATTCGTCCATATAGACACAGAATCCAGGAAAAGGTTTCAGAGGAATAGCGTCTCCCGCGACCTTCCTGATCTCTGATCCCTGATCTCCGCTCTCTTACCGGTAGCGCCGGGTGGCCTTCAGAACCACGGAAAATACGCCGGATTCATCGCGGGCCAATTGCAGGGAAACATGGCGGTTGATGGCGACTTCGGCCTGGATGAGTTGCTGGCCAGTGGTATTCACGTTGGTGGCGTAAGTGAGGGTGAGGTTGCGGCCCAACTGTTCCTCGACGATGATCCGGGAGGTGGAGTTGCCCAGTGCGCCCAGGTAGTTCGGGTCCACTTTGACGCTGCCCGCGCCGAAGAGCTTTTGCACGCGGCTGCTGACAGTGGCGTTCAGAGCGCCGCCGAGCAGGGCGTCGGTGGTGGGGTTGGCCAGGGCCTGCTGCTGTTGCTGGGTGTAGATGCGCTGCTGGCTTGCGGTGCGGCCCAGGGCCAGCAGCGCCACCACGTCGGCCTCCGGCAGCGGCGGGTCGGAGCGATAGTTGACCGCCATATTATCCGGCGTTCCGTGCAGGCCCAGGGTAATGTCGTAGTCCTCGACGCGGGCCGTGGCGTTCAGGTCGATGTTGGGTTGAATGCGGACCGGGTTGGTGAAGTAGATGTCGCCGCGCTGCAATTCGTAGCGGGTTCCAGCGATGATTCCGCTGCCCTCTGTGATGGAAACGCGGCCCAGCAGCGAGGGCGTCGCGAGGGTGCCGCGCAGCCGCAGATCGATGTTGCCGGCCAGCTTGGCGTAGGCGTTCTGGAAGCTCAACTGCGGCGAGGATCCGATGTGCACGTTGAGGCGGATGTGGTTGGAGAACGCGTCCGGCGGGGCGATTGTCTGGACGGCATTGGCCTGCGTTGCCAGGGCCGCGATGTCCAGGTCGGGGCTGACCGTGAAGCGGGTGATGAGCACGTTGCCGGAGAGCAGCAGATTGTTTTGCGAGCCCTGCAGGTGAAGCGAGGCGTCGGCCAGAGAGGTGACCCCCAGCGGGTACCGGACGCGAATTCCATTTCCTGTAGCGGTCAGGTCGCCATAGAGACCGTGCTGGTAGGCCAGGTAGCCGCTTACGCTCAGCAGCCCCCCGCCGCTCATGGCCGTCAGCGACTTGACCTCCAGCCGGTCCTGATTGAACTCCAGCGTTCCATGGATCTGGCTCAGGCTGTTTGGCACGTCTTCCAGAGCCATGGAGGCGTTTTGGAAGTTGATGCGGCCCCTCAGGTTTGGATTCGCCAGCGGGCCGTGCGCCTCCACCTGGAAGGTGGTATCTCCACTGGCCGTCAGGTCGGGATTGATGGTTTCGGCTATTTTCAGGTTGATCGTTCCGCTGGTGGCAAAGTCCAGTTGGTGCTTGTCCCTGATCGACAGGCTGCCCTGGGCGCGCAGGTCGGTTTCTTCGCCGGTCACGTGCAGGGGGTCCAGACGGATGAGGCCATTTGAGAGCGTGGCATGGACTCCGCCCTCGCTTTTGAGATGAACGCCAGAAAGAGTTACCGCCAGTTCCTGCAGGCGGGCCTCGCCGCGCATCTGCTCCGGCCGCGCCAAAGGCCCCTCGATGGTGACCGTTCCCGCCAGCGCGGATTCTCCGCTGAGCACCTGCACATGGGCCAGCTTGAAGAGCGCGCCGATGTTGAACTTTGAGAAATCAAGTTTGGCTTGAGTGGCATGGTCGCCGGCCAGCGCCGTCTGGCCGTGCATTGCGAGTTCGGCGCCTTCCAGCCGGGTCGTCACGTCGTAGGTAATGGAGCGGTTCGCGGTGCGCGCCCGCAGCTCCAGTCCACCCAGCGGCTCTCCGTTCAGCGCGAGGCCGGGCAAGCTGGCGTGGGCTTCCAGATGCGGATCGTCGAAGGTCCCCGAGCCCATCACAGTGAACCCCAACATGCCGGTGAAGGCAAGGCCCTTGCAGCGCAACCCTTCGATGCGGGCCAGATCAATCCCCGATCCCTTGGCGTCCAACTGAAAGCGGTGAGACGGGAACTCGTAGCTGCCCGAGGCCGTGATCTTTCCCGCGGCTTCGTTCCCTGTTACGGAGGTCAGCTTGAGGGTCTGGTTGGCCAGTGAGCCCTGCGCCCGGAGGCGCTCCACCGGCTCGCCATAGACGCTGCCCTTGTCCATCGCAACCCATCCGGAGCCGGCTGGCGCGTGGATGGGCCCGTCGACTTGAAGCTGTGCGTCCACCGCGCCCGTGACCGGCACCTCCTGGCCGATGAAGGGCCGCAGATCTTCCATGTCAACCTTGGCAGCATGAAGACGGAGATGCAGCAGGGAATTCGCGTCAAACTTCGGGATAGCCACCGGGCGGCGATTGGAGCTTGCCGCAGCCGCGGCCAGACTGCCGCTGAGGTCGATCTCGGTGTTTCCCCGGCGCAGCACGCAGCGGGAAAGATCAACCAGCGCCGGCGAATAGCTGCCGGTGGCCTCGACCGAATCCAGGCGGAGATACTGGGGCTGACCAGCTTTGGGGCTGGAGATTGCCGCCAATTCAACGGCGAGTTGCGTGGCCTTCACGCTGCCCGCAACTTTCGGATTAAGAAGCGAGCCAGACCATGTTCCGTGAAAATCCGCCTGGCCATTGAGCGCGACGGGCAGGGCTGCCGTTCCCGTCTTTCCGTGACGGGTCAATCCCAGGTCGCGCAGAACTGTGTCGTATTCCCCAAGGTTCTGCGAATGAAAATCGACGGCCAGCGACGTGGGGCTGGTCATCGGGTACGCGCCCAGATGAGCATGGGCCTCCAACAGGCTGGCGGGGGTGCGCAGTTCCAGCCTGTGTACGTCAACCGCGCCGTCGCGCTGGGTGTAGGTGGCATCGACAATGCCGCTGGCAAGTGTCTTTCCCTGAGCCGCCTTTGCCGGTGGCGTAAGGTTCAGCAAGGCGTCCACAGTGAGCGTGCGGACATCGCCGTTGATCCAGAGCGCCGTGGCGGGGCCGTTGAGGCGCGTATCAAAGCCGAGATGCTGGAAGGGCTGCTCGGAGACCATCTCCAGCAGCGTGTCCAGGGCAACGTCCTTGAATTGAGTCGTTACTTTGCCGTTGACCGGGATCGTGATTTCGTCGGATGGTGGGGGCGGTTTTCGGGGCTGGCTAGCGGGGCCGCGCGCTTTGGCGTTGTTCGAGCTGGCTTTTTGTGACGTGGCACCTGCGGGAGCCACAGGCAGCCAGTGCGCCAGACTGAGATCGCCGTCAATCTCGCCGCCCTCGCGCAGGCGGGCAACAATCGAGGTAATCAGCAGTTGCTCGGGATCGGCATGAACATGGGCATCCAGTTGAACGCCCGTGGCCACGACGCCAGTCCCGATGTATGCGGCGTTCTCGGCGTGGATGCTGCCATCAGCTCTGAATGTCCCCCCTTGTCCGGCTCCATTCAGATTCATGTGGGCAATGCCTTCCGGCGCAAAAGCATAGCCCGTGATGGGGTTGATCAACCGCATGTCCAACTCGCCCACGGCTCTGGCCTGCCAGCGGGGATGTGCAAAGTCATCGAGCGAGCCGGAGATTTCCAGTGTGCGGTCCTTGATGCCATGGCTGTGGGCAGTGACGCGCAGAGAGCGCAAGGTTGCCGCGTTGCGAGTCAACTCCAGCGAGGCCTGCATGAATCCCTGCACCGGCTGCGTCTTGCCCGTCCTGGATAAGGAGCCGCGCGAGAGGGTCAGATCGCGAACGCCCGCGTCGATGTGGTAGCTCTCGGGATTTCTGGCCGTCGCAGGCATGTAGGCCATGCGCATGGAAGCATCGCTGGCCGTGAAGTCGAGCGGAATGAACCGGTCCTGGAAATCGAAAGCGGCGGCGCGGTTTTCGTAGTCCAGAATGCCCTCTTCCACTTCTATATGCCCGGCCTTCAGATCGAAGAGTGTGTCCAGGGCGGGCTTGCCCGGCTTTCTGTGACTGCGCGGCTGCGGCTGGTTGGTAGAGCCGTCTGGATAGACAATCAGATGCACTTGGGGCCGGAAGATCTCCAGATCGCGCAGCAGAATGCGCGGACTCCAGAAGCCCAGCAGGCTCAGTTGCACGCGCAGGCGTCCGGCCTGGGCATAAGGCGCTTCGCCTGGGGCCTCAAGGCCGTGGATAACCAGCCCATCCGTCTCGGCCTCCAGACCAAGCAGACGCCAGTGGAATGAGCCGATCTCGACCCGTCCGCCTGTGGCAGTTTCCAGCGTCTTCACCAGATGTTCGCGCACCAGGTTTTCGAATTTGGCCGAACTGGCTAAGAAATATAGGCCCGTAACAGTTATGGCCAGCAGAGCCAACACGCCGGCCGCCGCCAGCGGAAGATGGCGCAAGAAGAAGCGGCGCATGCGGCGCGGCCTGGGCGTCTCGGGCGCCGGAACGGATTCAGAATTCCCGGCTGGAACAGGAGGGTTGGATTCGGGTTCGCTCATTTGCCTCCTTCTCCTGTTCCGCCAGCGGTTGCTGGAGTTTCGAGGGCCGGGTCGAGCACCTTCACCTCACCCTGCTTGCGCAGGTTCTTGAGCCAGTCGTCGAAGAGCGCGTTCACCTGCTGCTCCAGCAGAATCTCTTCAATGCGCGGGGCCACCTTGTCCAGCGGCGGCGTCGCCTCGCCCGCCTTGTACTGCGGCAGCAGCGTTTGACGGTAGTATTTCTCGATCTCTTCCGGCGGGATGCGAATCCCCTGCCGGAAGCGCTGCTCGATAAAACTCAGAATTTCAATACGATAGCGCAGATAGCTCTCTACCCGGTCCGGCGCCAGCCCATGCGTGGCCAGAAACGCCTTCCAGCCTTCTTCCGAACCGCAGTTGAGGTGAACGCAGGCCGGCAGTTCCTTGCGAATCTCCGTCACACGGGCCTCGACCTCGGCCTGGGATGGTTCTGCTGCCTGCGCGTCTTCCTGGCGAATCTGCTGCTGGATGAGCGCGCGGCTGATCAACTGCTCCAGGGCAAGCCCTGGAGTAAGAACGCTGGCTCCGGTCAAGCCTGGCTCCAGCACCGCCAAACGCATCTGTTCATCCACGTCGCTGGCCAGAATCGCCCGGTTGTTGACCACGGCCACCACCCGGTCGAGCACCTCCGCCTGAGCTGGCTGTGCTCCTTGTGCCGGGCTCTGAGCCATTCCCGAAGCCGCCGCTGAAACAACCAGACACACTGCCATCGTCCGCAGGAAGGCGGTTCCGCGCTTGTCCATGAGCCGAATTAGGGTCCAGTTGCTCATCAGAAGCTTTGCCCCAGGCTGAAGAAGAAGTTGAAGTGGTCTGCTTGACCCACGTGCGGGCTTGAGTAGATGGGCTTCTTGGGAGCTAGCGAATAGTTGATATACACCGGGTAAATGGGCGGATTCAGGTTGTAGCTGAAATCGAGCCGGATTGGCCCCACCGGCGTATGGTACCGCAGTCCGACTCCCGGCGTATGTGAGAAGTAGTTGAAACTGCACATCCCTTGCTGGCCGGTCGAGGTCTTGGGGCCGGAGGGTGTCGGATTGGCGGTTTGTTCGGAGGCTAGAATCAGAGTTTCGCAGTTGCTCCGCTCTGGCTGGCGAACTCTGAGGGCGCTGGCCCAGGCGTCTCCGGCGTTGGTGAAGACGTTGCCCATGTCGTGGAAGAGCACGAAGCTGACCGTGTTGCCCAGCCATGGCAGCGTAGGTGGCGGCAGGCGCAACTCCGTGCTGTTGATCAGTGCGCCCGCCCCGCCGATGGGGTAGCCCGTCTCGGGATCGCGCGGTCCGGCGGAGTTCGAGCCGAAACCCCGCAGCGAAGTGGCCCCGCCAGCGTAGAGACGCTCGGGGAGGGGAATCAGTTCGTTATCGAGCGCGCCAAAAGCTCGCTCCTGGCCGTAGCGCGTGTTGCGGGCTAGCACGAACCGTCCTTTGGCGAATTCGTAGTAGCTGGAATTCGCCAGGTCGATGCGGTTGAAGTTGGTCTGGGCGCCGAGGGCCTGGCCAGAGACAAACTCCTGAAAGCTGGTGTAGGTGCCACGATGCGCATCCAGCGGGGAATCGCGGGTGTCGCGAATCCACGTCAGCGCCGGACCCGCCACGCGCACCGCCGTGGCTAATGTCTCGATTTCGCCAGGATAGACCTGAAGGCTGTCAGCCTCAACCTTCACGCGGCGGAAGTCGAATTCATACACCAGGGTGTTCGCCTTGGAAAGATGCGACCCCGGCGTATCGAAATGCTCGGTCCAGCGCATGCCGCCTTCCAGCTTTGAAGCTACATACGTGCTTACGTCCAGGCTGTTGGCGTAGCCGCCAGAGAGAGTCAGGCCGAAATTGCGGTTCCCCTCGAAGTGAGGGTTCTGGAAGAGCAGATCGACCTTCTGCTCCAGCAGGCCAATGGTGCCGCGCAAAGAGGCCGACTGGTCGCGGCCAAAGAGATTGTTGCGGGTGATCTCGATAAGCCCTCGCGGACTGACTCCCGTCTTGCCGTTCGGGTTGCATTTGGCGCCGCTGGCTAGCACGCCGCCGCAGTTGAACTGCGGCGTTCCCGTCTGCGCCTCGAAACCCAGGCCATAGGTCAGCGCCCATCGCCGCGCCTCTGAGGCCTGTAATAGTACGGTCTTATGAGTCTCTCCGCCCGAGGGGTTCTCGACTGCAGTATCGATCTCGTTGAAGAGCGCAAAGTCGTAGAGATTGCGCTGTGTCTCCCTCAGTGCTGTTTCGTTGAGCGGATCGCCGGGATGCAGGGTGATGGCTTTGGCCACCGTGTCGGGGCGCGTGTAATGCAGCCCCGTCAACAGCACCTTGCGAACAAAGATCTGCCGGCCTTCCGTAATATGGAAGACCACGTCCACCTTGCCTGCGTCGGCCGGCTCAAACTGCTGGGTGACCTCTACTCGCACCTGGTCGAAACCCTTGCTCAAGTAGTCGGTCAACAGAGTATCCCGGTCCCCGGCCAGGTTCTGAGGAGAAAGCGGCTGCCCGGCGACTGTGTTCAATTGCGGCATGAGTTTGACCGCATCCACATGCTCGTTTCCGTCCAAACGCACCGTCCCCACCCGCAGTTGTTTGCCCTCCTCGATGCGGTAGACCACTGTGAACGGGGCCGTCTTTGATCCCAGCGGCGAAGAACTGTCGCCGAGGACCCCCGTCTTCGACGACAGCGTGCCGGTTTTGATCTCTGCGGCGCTGCTCTCGGGGGTGATTCTGACCTGGGAGAAGCCGTTGTTCTGATAAACCGCCTGCATGGCGTTGATGTCGGCAACCATCAGCGCCTGTGAATAGGCGCCATGGTGGTCCATGGCATCGGCGGCATGGACGCTGAGCATCTCCTTCAGCGTTGCGGAATCGAAGTAGCGGTTGCCCTTGACCAACACCTGCTTGACGCGCCGCCGCGGTCCCAACCGCACCTTGTAGAGAATCGTCACCTCGCCGCCGCTCATGGTTTGCTGCTCGTGATCGACTTTGACGTCGAAGTAGCCCAGGCGCTGATAGTAGTCGCGCAGCCGGCGATTGCCCTCGTTGAGCAGGTCCTCGTCCACGCCGCCTTCCTCGAAGATGGGAATCACATGCTTGACGCGCCCCGCGCTCAGGCTGGCTCCCTCCACCCGCACCTTCACGACCGGCCCGCGGTTGGCAGTGAAGCGGAAATCCGCCTTGTGGCTCTCGGTGGAGTATTTTTGGGATTCGACCTTGATTTCAGCTTCCAGCCGCTGCTGGCCCTGGTAAACCTTCAGCACTCCGGCCAGGGCCTTGCTTCCAGTTTCGTGGTCCACGTGCGAACCGGTCTTCAGGTGCGCATGATGGAGGAACTCGTTCAAGCTCATCCCCGAGTCGCCCGTTACCCCGACTTCGCCCACGCGGGCCTGTGGGCCGCTGGCCACATGAAAAGCAATGTCGGCCAGTTGCTCCTCCGGATGGGGGGTCACGGTCTGGGTAATTACCGGTTCGTGGAAACCATTCAGAGCAAGAGTGGCCCGCATCTGTTCGAGCGCCTGACTCAGCTTGGCCGGCGTAAAGCTCGTGCCGGCCGAGAGTTGACTGGCGCGTTCGAGCTGCGTATTGAGCGTCGCGCCCTTGGCGCCGCTCACGCTGACGATGCCAATGAATGTGCGGGCCGTACCGCGAAAAACGAGCGCCACGCCATCGCCTTCGCGCGTCCCCTCTACCGCAAGGGTTTCAAACAGGCCGGTCGAAAAAAGCTGGTGCAGGCTCTTCTTCAGGGCTTCCCGGTTCAAAGGCGAACCCTCGGCCTGGGCCAGGTGGCCGGCCAGAGGCGAAAGACGATCCGCTGAAACCCCAAAGAAAACGATGCGCCGTACCGGCAACCCCTCCAACCGGGCGAGGGAATCGGAAGCCGTTCGCGCCTCTTCATCTGCTCCTGTTCCAGCAGCGCTCGCGCGGCTCTCGCTCCAGCCGCTGCTTCCGCCCAAAACCCAGAAAACAAGAAGGCAGGCCAGCAAGATGCCGTGTCCCGGCCGCTTGCAGCAGTGACTCGCCAGCCTTTCACCCTTGCAACGAAGATCTGTCGCCAGGGCCTCCGCCCTTGCTTTCAAGGCCATATATCCCCACAAAGATCATGGATCAGAGATCAAGGGCCGCCGTCAGCGTTCCTTGATCATTTCTCATGTTCTCACTTGCCTGATCCCTGATTCGTTCCTCCTGTCCCTTCTGATTCTTGCCAGGTTCCCGAGCTCTGACCTCTGAACTCTGGTCTCTGTACCCTATATACTAACTAGGTATCGCGCCCGGTGCAGCCCTATCGGCCGCGGAACGATTTTTCAAGGACGAGCATGTCCGATTCCCGGTTACCTACACAACCGCCGGAAGATACACCCCGCTCACGGGCCGGGGAACCCATCCCTGTACCTCGCGCTGCTCCTCCCGCACCCGCGCCTTCGCCTCTATCCAGCGAGAGCGAAATCATTGCGATGGTCCAGGCTGGAGACCCCCTCGCCTTCGCGCAACTCTACTCTCTGCACAAAAGACGCATCTATTCATTATGTCTGCGCATGGTGGGCAATGTGGCCGAAGCCGAGGACCTGACTCAGGAAACCTTCCTTCAGTTGCACCGCAAGATTTCCACCTTCCGCGGCGACTCGGCCTTTTCCACATGGTTGCACCGGCTAGCCATCAATGTTGTGCTGATGCGCCTCAGAAAGAAAGGCTTACTCCTTATTTCAATGGATGAAGCTATGGAACCCGCTTCCGAAGGAAACCCCAGCCGCGGTTTTGGCGCGTCTGATCCGGCGCTGTCCGGCTCTATTGACCGGATGGCCTTGGAGCGCGCCGTCACTGGCCTTTCTGTCGGCTATCGTCTCGTATTTGTCTTGCACGATGTCGAAGGGTACGAGCATCATGAGATAGCTAGCATGCTCGATTGTTCGATCGGCAACAGCAAGTCTCAGTTGCACAAGGCGCGGCTGAAGCTGCGCGATGCGCTGCGCGCTTATCCCCGGCCGGAGGCGCGGCGATGACCCAGGACCCAAACCCGCTTACCTGCGAGGAATTTCAAGCCCAGTTGCCGGAACTGATCGGGTCCGGCGAGAAGTTCGCCATGCATCCACACATCCAGGATTGCCCGCGCTGCCGCGCTCTGCTTCTCGATCTGAAAACGATTGCAGAGGCCGCCCGGGAACTGCTGCCGATCGTCGAGCCTCCTGATGAGGTGTGGAAGCACATCGAATCGGCCCTCAGAAACGAGAAGGCCCCTGACGAAGCGGAAAGAAGCGGGGAGTGAGCTCTTTGCGCTCCTTCGGCGGCAGGCTGCTTCCAACGAACATTCCTTGGAATGTTGGCTTTCGCTAAGTATTTCAGTGCCTGGGCTACAGCATTCTCTCTCGCTCACCTTCCTGGGGCTTTCGCCGATACACTTTTGGGGCGGCAGCGCATCCAATAGAAAGGAAACTGCTCCGGGTGGTTCGTGCCGGCCGTGTCACCCGCATTTGACAGTATCGCCGCTCCAGCAGTCCAGGCGTTTCAGCAAAGATGCTGGCCGCGCACGTTTTGGTCGAGGAACCGTACCTCGCGTTTGAACGTACATGAGCGGAGCTGTCCAGGGTGAGGGGGAAGAGGACCGAAGGAAGAAGAAGTCTTCCTGAAACTTTTTGCAATCTGCGTCGTCAAATGAAGAAAAGTTGATAAAAGGATACTCAATGCCAAACGAGCTCCCCATTCCGCCGTCCCCCGAGAGTCCTTCCGGAAAGGACGCCCCCACTGTGCGCAGGGTTGCTGTCCTGCCGGTTCGGGATACTGTCCTGTTTCCCCACGCCGTTCTGCCCCTGACCGTAGGCCGCGAGAGTTCCATCCAGTTGATTGAATCGCTGGGTGAGGAGCGGTCCATCGTGGTTGTGGCTCAGTTGGATCCGAGGCTTGACACGCCCAGGCCGGCCGATCTGCACGCGGTCGGAACCCTGGCCACGGTCCACAAAATCGTGCGTATGCCCAATCAGAGCCGGTTTGTCTTTACCGAGGGCGTTGAGCGGGTGCGAGTGTTGCGCTACTCGCAGACTGAGCCCTTTCTGATAGCTGAAGTGGAGGTGCTCGAGGATACAGTGCCGGAGGCTACGGCTGGTGCTGAAGCGCTGGTGCGCAACGTGGTCGGACAGTTCCAGCAGGTTGTCGCCGAGTCCCCTACGCTTTCCGATGAATTGCGGGTGATTGCCGGAAACATCGAGGAACCGAGCCGCCTGGTGGATTTTGTGGCCTCTTCGCTGCCCTTCCTGACCACCGAAAACAAGCAGCAGTTACTGGATACGCCCGGCATCTCGACCCGCCTGGAGCTCCTGAACCAGTTTCTGGCCAAGGAGATCGAGGTGCAGCAGTTGCGCAACAAGATTCAGAGCGAAGTGCAGGACCAGGTCCAGCAGACGCAGCGTGACTATTACTTGCGCGAGCAGCTGAAGGCCATCCAAAAGGAGTTGGGCGAGCAGGACGAGAGCCAGCGCGAGACTGATGAATTGCGCCAGAAGATTGAAGCCGCCGGAATGCCGGAGGATGTTAAAACCGAGGCGCTGAAGGAGCTTTCGCGCCTGGCGCGCATGTCTCCCATGGCCGCCGATTACTCGATGACCCGCACTTACATCGAGTGGCTGGCGGTTCTGCCATGGTCCACTAGCTCGGGCTCAAAGGTCGACATTGCGAAAGCCAAGGAGATTCTGGACGAAGACCACTACGGGCTGAAAAAGGTGAAGGACCGCATCCTCGACTACCTGAGCGTGCTGGAGTTGAAGCCGGATATGAAGGGGCCGATCCTTTGCTTTGTAGGGCCTCCAGGCGTGGGCAAGACCAGCCTCGGCCGTTCCATTGCCCGGGCGCTGGGCCGCAAGTTTGAGCGCATTTCCCTCGGCGGCATGCACGACGAGGCCGAGATACGCGGCCACCGGCGCACTTACATCGGCGCGCTTCCCGGCCAGATCATCCAGAGCATTCGCCGCGCCGGAACCAATGATCCGGTGATGATGCTGGACGAAGTCGACAAGCTGGGGCGCGACTTCCGCGGCGACCCGGCCTCGGCGCTGCTTGAAACCCTGGACCCGGAGCAGAACTTCAGCTTCCGCGACAACTACCTGGACGTGCAGTTCAACCTTTCCAAGGTGCTGTTCATCTGCACGGCCAATATGCTGGACACGGTTCCCCCTCCGCTGCTGGACCGCATGGAGCTGATCCCGCTGGAGGGCTACAGCGAGGAGGAGAAGATGCAGATCGCCTCCCGCTTCCTGATTCCCCGCCAGATCAAGGAAAACGGCATTTCGGCCGACCAGATTGAGTTCTCCGAAGACATTACGCGGGATGTGGTGCGCCACTACACGCGGGAAGCTGGAGTGCGCAAGCTGGAGCAGACCCTTGGCACCATCTGCCGCAAGGAGGCCCGGCGCGTGGTCGAGGGACACACGGAAAAGCTGGCGGTAACTCCCGAAGTGATCAAGGAGTTCCTGGGCGGCATCAAGGTGCGTGTGGAGACCGAAATCGCCGAGCGCGTCAAGCGTCCGGGTGTGGCCGTCGGCCTCGCCTGGACGGCTGCGGGCGGTGAAATTCTCTTCATCGAAGCCAACAAGATGAAGGGCAAGGGCAATTTCACCATGACCGGGCAAATCGGCGACGTGATGCAGGAGTCGATGAAGGCCGCGCTGACCTGGGTACGGTCAAATGCCGCCTCGCTCGGTCTGGCCGATGACTTTACCAGTGACCTCGACCTGCACATTCACGTGCCGGAAGGAGCGATTCCCAAGGACGGACCTTCGGCGGGAGTGACCATGGCCACGGTGCTGGTCTCTCTGCTGACGGATACGCCATTGCGTCCGTTGACGGCCATGACCGGCGAAATTACGCTCAGCGGCAATGTGCTGCCGGTTGGCGGCATCAAGGAGAAGTTCCTGGCCGCGCGCCGGGCCGGAGTGAAAACCATCATCCTGCCCGCCGACAACCAGCAGAATGTGGAAGAGGAGCTGACGCCGGAGTTGGTCGGCGACGTCACGATTCACTACGCCAGCCGCATTGAAGACGTTCTGGCTGTGGCCCTGCCGCGATTGAGAATCGGGCAGCAGGCGCAACCGGAGGCAGAGGCGGAGCTTCCGGTGGGCGCCGTGGCATAAGCTGCGGCGCAGCCGCTCGCTCGGGAGCGATTCCCGAGTGAGCGTGCCCTTACTGGGGTTGTGCGGCGGCGTTTTTTTTCAGTGAAAAGAGCCGCTAGCAAAATTCCACTGGGGTTTGCAGTTCATTTCCCTTCAGCAGCGCACAATGAATAAAAAGGGCAGTGCGCTCCAGACTGCATAAAACAAACAACGACCCCCCTCCCCCCCCTACCCCCTGGGGGTATTAAATCTGCGCTTGATGCAATGAAATCAAGCAGATAAATTCATCAGGCAGGCAATTCTGCAAGTAGCTCAAAATACCGCCTGAAGGTTGCGGTTTCGGGATTCGGATACTCTGGAACCGCTCTGAGGCCGGCGAACCTGCCGGCCTTTCTCGTGTGTGCGTCTCCTGATTGTCGTCTGCGCCGTCTAACTGCCAGACGGTATTCTTTTTGAGAAGGCACCGAGTACGCCAATGCTAGGAAAGGGCACAGCATTACAGGCTGCGGAAAAACTTCTTGGAATAGCACGAAGTGTCAGGGCACGACTTTAGTCGTGCCGTAACTGGCACAGAAAAAGCGGGGCTTTAGCCCCTGAAGGATGTTTTTCGGGCGTTTTGATTGAAAACAGACCTTTTTCCGCAGCCTGTTTAGCCATGCCGAGTGCCTGCAGAATCAACGAACAGAAATCGTTCGCTTGGTGGAATGGACTTGTGCTGTGGTTTTTCTATGATGCGATTGCGTGATCACTTTCTGTGCGAGCGGGTGGATTGGCCCTGCCTTTGCCGGCGCGCTGTCTGCTGCTTGCTGTTTGCTTTCGCGTCTTTTCCGCTGGCGGCGCAGGATGTCACCCTGCGCGTGGACGTGAAGCTGGTCAACGTCTTTGTGAATGTGACCGACCGCAATGGGGCCATTGTGGGCGGTCTGACCCGCGATGACTTCGCGGTTGCCGAAGACGGCCGTCCCCAGCAGATCGCGGTCTTCGAGCGCCAGTCGGAGTTGCCGCTGAACCTGACGTTGGCTATTGACACCAGCGGTAGCGTGCAAAAGGACCAGGCCGTTGAATCGGATGCTGCCAGGCGCTTTGCCCAGGCTCTGCTGCGTCCCCAGGATCAGATGAGCCTGCTCCAGTTCGCCACCAATGTGCGCGAACTCGTGCCCTTCACCAGCAAGTTGAGCCAGATCAACCGTGGCCTCGGCCAGTTGCGCGGCGACTGGGCTACGGCGCTCTACGACGCCATCTGCCTGGGCTCGGAACGCCTGGGCGGTAAAGAGGGGCGCAGGGTGCTGGTGCTCGTCTCTGACGGCGATGACACCGCCAGCAAAGCTACTTATGCCCGGGCCATCGAGCAGGCTCTGCGCAATGAAGTGATGATTTACAGCATTATTGATGTGCCCATCGAAGCCAGCGCCGGCCGCGACCTGGGCGGCGAACACGCGCTTATTACTCTGGCCGAGCAGACCGGCGGCAAGAGTTTCTACGCCAGCGGCGGCGGCCTGGACAAAGCCTTTGCGCGGGTCAGCGACGACCTGCGCTCACAGTATCTGCTGGGTTACTATCCAAAGAATCAGGAGCCTGGCAGGGCCTTCCACCGCGTGCAGGTCACCATTCCCAGAGCCGCGCCGGAATCCTTCAATATTCGCCATCGCACTGGCTATTACGCGGATTCTCAGGCCGCAAGAAAGTAATCCCTCCGGAGTCCGCGTTTGTCATCTTTCAAACAGATGAGCGTTTTCTGCTTCAGTTGCATCTAAAATGACAAGATGACTCCTTCCATGTCCAGACGCCCTCCTTCCAAGACTCCTCCGCCGTGTGAAACCGGCCAGGAAGCGCTTTACCTCCGCTCTCTCAGCGAGCGTCAGGTGAACGTGCAGGTCAAGCTGCACGACGGCGAGATCGTGCGCGGCTGGATCGAGTACTTCGACGAGGGAATGTTGCGCCTGACCCGCGAGGGCAAGCCCAATCTCTTCATTTACAAGCGCCAGATACGCACCATCACGGAAGTCGGCCACCGCGCGCCGCGCCGCGCCGCGCCTGCCGCTATCCGCCCGGAAGAGAATGGTTCCGCCGCGGAAGAGGCCACCTCGTGAGCCGCGCTCGGACAGTCAAGCCGCAGTGGGTATGGGTCCCGAAGGCATCGTCGATTGCCCGTGAGGCAGGAGCGCGGTTGCGCGAGTTTTTTTCGCAAGGTGTCGAGACCGAGTACAAGGGCGATGTGGACCTGGTGACGGTGGCCGACCGGACCAGCGAAAAGCTGATTCGCGAGAGGCTGGGTGCGGCCTTTCCGGAGCACGGAGTTTTCGGCGAAGAGGGCACCCGCGAGCGTCTTGGCGCGGAGTTCCGCTGGTATGTTGACCCGCTGGATGGAACCACCAACTTTACCCACGGCTTTCCGCAGTTCTGCGTCTCGCTGGGGCTGGAACAGCGCACCGCCGGGCTTGCCCCGGATCAGGATGGGACGATGGTGGCCGCGGTCATCTACGACCCCCTGCGGGATGAGTTGTACGCCGCCGAGCGGGGACGGGGCGCGCGGCTGAATGGAAAACCGATCCACGTTTCGCGCCGGCCCGAGCTGGCCGAGTCGTTGGTGGCCACCGGCTTTCCCAGCAGCAAGCGTCACGACAACCCGAATGTCCACTTTTATCAGGAGTTCACGCTCCGCTCGCACGGGGTGCGCCGGGCTGGTTCGGCCGCCCTCGACCTGGCCTTTGTCGCCGCCGGCCGGCTGGACGCCTTCTGGGAGTTCAAGCTCAATCCCTGGGACACCGCAGCTGGCCTTCTACTCGTTCAGGAGGCCGGCGGGCAAGTCACAGGTTTCTCCGGCAATACCTTCCGGCTCGACAGCCGCGAGATTCTGGCCTCGAACGGGCTGATTCACGGCGAGATGATGGCGCTATTTGCGGACATGTTTGCCGGGCGCAATCTGGCGCCGATTCTTACTCCCCAGGAGTTTGCGGCTCGGCGCGCCGCGCGGGAAGCGAAAGCCGACTGAAAGAGCATCGCGCTCAGGCATCTCCCGGCGGTTTGCTTCGGCAGCGTCAAGGGAAGGCACGATTTCTCCAGTTTCCCCCCGTCAAAATGCACTTGCAAGAGATTGACGCAGCCGTCGGCTTCCTGTGCTACTATCAGCGTCGAGGATTCAGTCCCTCGGAGAAGACCACAGATGCCACACGTAATCGCAGAACCATGTATCGGCACCAAGGACACGGCCTGTACGGACGCTTGTCCCGTTGATTGCATCCACCCCAAGAAGGACGAAGACGGCTTCGCCGCTGCCGACCAGTTGTTCATCGATTCGTCCGAGTGCATCGATTGTGGCGCTTGCGTTCCGGCCTGCCCGGTTTCGGCTATCTTCGCAGAGGACGACCTGCCGGAAAAGTGGGCCAGCTTTGCCGAGAAGGCCGTCAAGCACTACGGTCACTAAACGGCTCCCGGCGCTGTCTTCCAGTATTTAAGCATTTTCCAAATGCGCATCTCGCTCCGGCGGGATGCGCATTTGTGTCTATGCGGCGCACGGTCTAGGCAATCAGTTCCATTCCCGTGTCGCGCGCGGCTTTGCGGTCAAAGGTCAGTGTGCGGCTGCATCCAGCAGCCTTTGCGGAAATGGCAATGAGACAATCGGCAAAATCCGCATTGCCCTTTCGATAGAGTTGCATGGCGCTCTGAACAAGGCTCGCCTGCTCAATCACGAATTCCTCCCGCGTTAGTAAGCGGCTCAGGAGCGCCGCTATCCCTCTGCGGTCAAGGCGCTTCTGGCTGGTCATGACCCAGACAAGCTCCACGATGGAAGTCAGGCTAATCCAACCCGGTTCAGCGATAGTGAGCGAAGCCATGACAGCATTGGCCTTGGGGCTTTGTATTGAATCGTCCTGTGCAAGAAAGCGGAGCAGAATATTCGTGTCGAGCCCGATCACGCGGCCTCTCCATCTCGAAGATTCCTGTTCGCATCGCTGCGTGTGCCAGCGTCGAGTTCCGCGGCATGATCCAGAATCGCCTGGTCCATCTCTTCGAGGGTGACGATATGATCCAGTTTGGGAATGCAGCCCTTCAAATCGCGGATCGAGCCGGTCTTTGGCCGGAAGGCGTATTCGCCGTCTTCGACCTCATAGAAGTCGATCCGGACGCCCGGCTTCAATCCGAGCGCCTTCCGGACCTCGATGGGAATGGTGATCTGGCCTTTGGAAGTCACAGTCGCTGAGGGCATCGAGATTCCTTTCAAAAGTGATTATATCTTACTTTTGCAGAGAATCCTTACTTTGATGTAAGGAATCTTCTTCGGCTGCAAATTCCAGCAGCAGGGATGAGTGCGAAGATAGTAGTCGCATGGCCGTCCTCACCTCAGAAGCCGTCGTTTTGCGCACCTGGCCCTTCCGCGAGGCTGACCTGGTCGTCAGCTTCTTCACGCGCGACTACGGCCGGTTGCGCGGTGTGGCCAAATCGGCGCTCAAGAGCCGCAAACGCTTTGGTGGTGCGCTGGAGCCGACGACGCTGGCCCGCGCCTGGTTTGCCGAACGGCCTCGAACTGAGCTGGTTCGGCTGGATCAACTCGAAATTGTCAGCTCGCCGCTCTCTGCCCCGATCGATCCCGCGCGCATGGCGGTGCTCAGCTTTTTCGCCGAGTTGGTGGACGAAGCCCTGCCCGAGCGCGATCCCCAGGAGACGGTCTTCCGGCTGGTGGTTTCTGTACTTGAACAAACCACAATCGAGCACCCCTGGATGCCCCTGACCTACTTCCAGCTCTGGATGACGCGGCTGATGGGCCTGTTGCCGGAGCTTGGCCGCTGCACGGCCTGCGGCGAGCCGCTCAAGGCCGGCGAAGCCAGTTTCAACACCTTGGGCGACGGCCTCTTCTGCCCGTTGCATCGCAGCGGCAGCGCCAGCGAGCTTTCGGTCGACTCTTGGCATCTGGCGCAGCGGATGTTGCGAGCGCCAGCCTCGGCCTTTGCCGCCGAGCCCTGGCCCCGGCGTCGCGCGGCTGACCTGCGCCGCTTCACGCTGCAATCCCTGGAGCGGCACCTGGAGCGCAAACTGCGCTCGTCCGAGGCGCTGGCGCGGCTCGGCGGGTGAAACTTGCAAAGCTTCACAGTTTCATCCGTATCTCTCCGAATTCGTTTTCCAACAATGCAGACATCGGCTACTGCAGTTCGGCGTGCAAGATAGTCTACATGGCACCTATATTACATATTGCACGTCAGCGCTATTCAGGTGCATACTTGCAATATGAGAACCAATGTCAACATCGCCGACGATGCCCGCCAGTTCGCGGCGCTCTATGCCTACGCCTGCGGTATCACCTTGGGCGAGGCGATCACGGAGCTGATCCGTAAAGGCAACCAGGCGGTATCGGCTGCATCCGAAAGCACGAAGTTCGGGCGGTCCGCCTCCGGTTTTCCCACGCTTCCGCCCAGGGATCGCACTCTGACCACTGAAATGGTGCTGAAAGCGCAGGAGGAGGAGTTTGACTGAACCGGCCTATCTGCCTGATGTCAATGTTCTGGTTGCGCTTACCGATCCCAGCCACGTCCATCATCTGACCGCAGACAATTGGCGCCAGCAAATCGGGATCGCCCGCTTTCTTGTCTGTTTGATTACTGAAGCTGGTTTTGTGCGCCTGATGGCCAACCCATCCATCGGCGGGCTCTCGATGAGTGGCGCGATCCTGCTGATGCAGCAGATAGCCGCACTTCCCAGCTGCGAAAGCCTGCCCATTGAGCACTCATGGCTGGAACTTATTCAACCTCTCGCGCCTCGCCTGCACGGCTACCGGCAGGTCACTGACGCCCTGCTTCTTGGTCTGGCGATTCGCAGCGGAGCCATTCTGGTCACCCTCGATCGCAGAATCCAAGCCTTGGCTGGCGAGGCCTACGCGGCAAATCTGCTGATATTGGCCTAAGCAACACGAGAATCGTGTACACTACTCTCGTATGAAGAATATCACTCTGAGTGCCGACGAAGATCTGATTGAGCGGGCGCGCCTGATTGCGCGCCTGCAGCGCAGCACGCTGAACGAGGCTTTCCGTATATGGCTGGCGCAATTCACGCAAAGCGCCGGAGACGCCCAGGGCTATGATGCGCTGATGCTGCGTTTGCGGCACATCGATGCGGGACGGCATTTCAGCCGGAGCGAATTGAATGAGCGATAGATTCTTCCTGGATACGAATATCTTCGTCTATTCCTTTGATCAAAGTGCCGCTGCGAAGTCAAAAAGAGCCGCGCAACTGATCCGCGAGGCGCTGACGACGCAGAAGGGCGTGATCAGCTACCAAGTGGTTCAGGAGTTTTTCAATGTTGCCCTGAGGCGTTTCTCCCAGCCGATGCAGGCAGCGGATGCGGAGCTGTATCTGAGCACGGTCTTTCGTCCGCTGCTGGGCGTGCATTCCTCGCCGGCGCTCTTTGCCGAGGCACTGCATCTGCAGGCGCAGAGTGGGCTTTTGTGGTATGACTCCCTGATCGTCGCAGCCGCTATTCAGGCGCGGTGCGATCTGCTCTTTACCGAGGACCTGCAGCACGGCCAGCGCTTCGGAGCACTTCAGGTTCGGAATCCGTTCCTCTGAATCTTCAAAACTGTGTCATGCAGAGGCAAGCATTTTTGCGGCGCAACAGGGCTGGTAAAATCAAGAAAGTCTCAACGAAAGAGAATTGCCCGTGCCTTTATCTCAGCTTTCATCCCAACAGAAAACCGCTCCGCTCACCTTTCAGGAGCTATTGTTCCGTTTGCAGGGCTTCTGGGCGGAACGCGGCTGTGTGCTGCAACAGCCCTTTGACGTCGAGGTCGGCGCGGGAACGATGGCGCCGGAGACCTTCCTGCGCGTGCTCGGCCCCAAGCCTTACAAGGTTGGCTACGCGCAGCCCTCGCGCCGCCCGGCCGACGGCCGCTACGGCGAGAACCCCAACCGGCTCTTCCGCCACACGCAGTTCCAGCTCATTCTGAAACCGCCGCCGGTGAACGTGCAGGAACTCTATCTTCAGTCTCTGGAAGCCATCGGCATCGATCTCCGCCAGCACGACCTGAAGTTCGAGGAAGACAACTGGGAAGGCCCGACCGTGGGCGCGTGGGGCGTGGGCTGGCAGGTCATGATGGACGGCATGGAGATCACCCAGTTTACCTACTTCCAGCAGTGCGGCGGCCTCGATCTGGACCCCATCTGCTCCGAGCTGACTTATGGCCTGGAGCGCCTAGCCGCCTTCATGCAGGATGTGGATTCGGTCTACGACGTGGTCTGGGCGCGCGATCCGGAGACCGGCGCCGTGGTCACTTATGGCGATGTTCGCCTGAGCGAGGAACTGCAGTATTCGGTCTATAACTTCGAGAGCGCTGATGTTGATCGGCTCTGGGCGCACTTCAATAGCTACGAAGCCGAGGCGCTGGCGCTTCTCGCGCAGGTCAACGAGTTATTGTCCGATGAAAAGGCAAGCGTCAAGGAGAAGCGGCGCTTCCCGCTGATGGCGACTTACGAGCTGGCGCTCAAGTGCTCGCATCTCTTCAATCTCCTCGACGCGCGCGGAGCGATCAGCGTCACCGAGCGGGTCGGCATGATCGGCCGCATTCGCGCGCTCTCCGTCGGCGTGGCCAAGGCGTACGTATTGCAGCAGGAGTCTTAGCAAGTCAGCACGTCAGGAGCTTTTTTTGATCTCTGATCTCTGACCCCTGATCTTTTGACCTTGAACACTGAAGGCAGAAAGAATTTTCAAAGCTATGGCAGACTTTTTGTTGGAAATTGGGCTGGACGAGGTTCCGGCTCGCATGATTGCCCAGGCAGAGGCCGAGTTGGGCCGCCGCGTGAAGGATTTGCTCACGCGCGAGCGGCTGCTTGACGCGCAAGCCAAACTGACCACTTATTCGACGCCGCGCCGTCTGGCTGTGCTGGTCGAGGGCGTCGAGGCATGTCAGGCCGACACGGAAGAGAAGCTGATCGGCCCCTCATGGAAGGTTGCCTTTAAGGACGGCGCGCCGACAAAAGCTGCCGAAGCCTTCGCGAAAAAAGCTGGCGTCGCGGTTGATGCCCTTGAAAAGGTCGCCAATGCCAAGGGCGAGTACGTTGGAGTTACGGTAAAACGCCAAGGACGCAAAACAGCGGAGCTGCTGGCTGCCGAACTGCCCAAAGAAGTCCTGAGCATTTATTGGGCCAAGAATATGTACTGGCGCGCGGGCAAGCCGGAGCGCTTTGTGCGGCCCATTCGCTGGATCGTCGCGCTGCTCGACGCTGCCGTGGTTCCCTTGGAAATTGCCGGGATCATAGCTGGCAACGCCAGCCGCGGCCATCGCATCTTGCACGGCGACGCTCCGGTGGTCATCAATAGGCCAACGGAATACGCCGAGGAGCTGCGCAAGGCTTTTGTCGAAGTCGATGTGGCCGCGCGCAGGCAGTCGATTCGCAAGGCTCTGGACGCCGCCACGCGCACCGTCCCCGGCGCTCGCTGGCGCAAGGACGACGCTCTGATCGAGACCGTCGTTCATCTGACCGAGTGGCCTTCGGTCGTGCTGGGCGACTTTGAGCCGGAGTATTTGGCGCTTCCTGAAGAAGTGCTTGTCACAGTCATGCGCGACCACCAGAAGTACTTTGCGGTTGAGGGCTCTGATGGCAAGCTCGCGCCGCACTTCCTAGCCGTGCTCAATACGCAGGTTGACGCCGAGGGCGCGGAGATCATCCGCCACGGCAATGCTCGCGTTCTGCGCGCCCGCTTCAAGGACGCGCGTTTCTTCTGGGAAGTGGATCAGAAGATTCTTCTTGCTGATCGCGTCGAGAGTTTGAAGAATGTGACCTTTTTCCGCACCCCGTCAGGAGAAAGCGGATGGAGCTACTTCTCGAAGACAAATGATAACGACGAGGTGGTCAAGAAGCTTGGGGCAACTATCAGGTCTGCTGGTGTGGCTTTTGACGAGACTGCCCTACTTTGTGCGACTCAGTTGGCCAAGACTGACCTGACCACGGAGCTCGTCAAGGAATTCACTGAACTCCAAGGCGTCATCGGTGGTTTGTACGCGCGGGCGCAAGGGCTAGGCGATGCGGTGGCTGACGCAATCTACGCGCAGTACATCCCTGCCTCTCCCGATGATGCCATCCCGCCCACAGTAGAGGGCCAACTTCTCGGCCTAGCTGACCGTATCCAGACCATCACGGCTATGTTCGGAATCGGCAATGCACCCACTGGCTCGAAGGACCCCTTCGCTCTGCGTCGCGCCGCCAACGCCATCATTAAGATCCTTGCCGAGTCTGGCCTGCCGCTAAGCATCGATGGTGTGGTGAATACATGCGGCAGGGGCGGGGAAGAGAACGTGAAGAATGTGCGCGCCTTCCTCCTTGAGCGCCTGAACTTCTACCTGAAGGATGTTCGCGGCTTTGCCTACGACGTGGTCAGCGCCGTGCTGGCTGCCGGGGCCGACGACGTGCGCGACGCCATTGCCCGCGCCGAGGCGCTGACGGCGGCGCGCCAATCCGAGGACTTCGCGGCAGTTTCAGCGGCCTTCAAGCGCATCAAAAACATTCTTCGCCAGGCAGAGGAAAAGCATTTTGCCGTTGGCTCACCGCGGGACGTGAAGCTCGCTCCGGAAGCCCAGCAGCTTGCGGATGCGGCTGACGCCCTGGCCCCGGAGGTTGCAAAGCTGCGTGAGCAGCGGAATTACGGCGAGGCGCTGTCGTTGATTGCCACGCTGCGCCCGGTCGTCGATGCCTTCTTCGACAAAGTCATGGTTCTCGATCCCGATGAGGCAATTCGTGGGGCGAATCTGGCGCTGATCGACGGCATTCTGCGCGGGTTCTCTGGCATCGCCGATTTCAGCGAGATCGTCACGGCATAAGAATGAGGTTGAAGGGGGTGGGCCGGAGTTCATCCCCTTCATTCTCCGGCTTCGTTGCGAGATTCATCTTCCCGCTCTTCCAACGATTTTCCTCAACATCCCGCGTTCCTCCCTTCCAGCTACAATCAAAAGAGATGGCTGACACCCTTTATCTGAGCATGTGGTACCCCAATCTGCGCCTCACCGATCTGGCCGGCAAGCTGACGGCGGTGCTGGGCGAGTTTGCCGCGCATGGCGGCGAAGCGCTCGTTTACTCGGCGACTGTGTGGCCCATCAATTGGAACGAGTCGCCGGTTTTTCAACAGATCTATGGCCGAAGGGCCGGAGCGGCCGGCAGCGCTGCCGACAAACTGGGCGCGGAGCCTCGGGCCGCCGTCGAAGAAGCGCTTGAGATTCTGCATGACGACTACGCCCACGAGTTCGAGATTGGCTGGAGCCTGTGGGAACTGGAAACCGGGACGGACCCCGATCCACGATGGGTGCGCGGGCCGCGGATGGTGCGCGTGACGGGCTACGGGCCGCTCTTCGACGAGGGCGCATACGAGTCCGACGGGCACATCCGGATCGACTTCGGCTCCGACACGCCCTTCCTTGAAGAAGACCTGGAGCTTGACTCGGTGGCCGCGCGGCACGTCGAAGAGAATGTGCGCCAGCTCGTGGAGTTGACCGCTGCCGTTGAGAAGGCTTCGGGAGCCACGGCGCGCCTCTTGTGGAGCGAGCTGGGCGAGAGCCTTGCACAGCGGCTCGCCGCCAGGCTCCGGGGGTTGAACTGACCGTGCGATTCACCATTGAGCGGATGCGGATGCTGGTGCTGGCGGCAGGAGTTCTCCTGCTGGTGGTGTTGGTGTCCTTTCTGGCTCTGGGAAAATGGAAGAATCCCTTCAATCGCCGCGACCTGCCCAAGCGGCTGGGCGTCGAAATCCAGCAGGAGGCCAACGGCGTCACCTACACGCAGGCGCGCGGTGGCCATACCCTCTTCAAGATTCACGCGGCGCGGGTGGTGCAGTTGAAGAAGGGCAATGCTCTGCTGCACGACGTGAAGATTGAGCTGTATGGCGAAGACGGCAGCCGCGTGGACCGCATCGAAGGCAGCGAGTTTGAGTACGACCAGCAGGCGGGTACTGCCAAAGCTGCCGGAGCGGTGGAGATTACGCTGATGCGTCCGGGCGTTGCGCCGGCCATCGCGCCCAAGGCGGCTGCGGGGCAGGTGGTGAGCGACAAGCTGAAAGGCGCTCCAGTGGCTTCAGTGGCTGAAGCCGCAGCGCGCGGCGAGATCCATGTCAAGACCAGCGGGCTGACCTTCGACCAGCAGAGCGGGGTGGCCACGACCAGTGCGCGCGTGGATTTTTCCATGACGCAGGGCTCCGGCAGCGCGATGGGAGCCACGTTCGACTCCCAGCAGGGCACGCTCGTGCTGGATCGTGCCGTTGCGTTGACGGCGCGGCGCGGCGCAGAGACAATCCAGATTCATGCCCAGCACGCGGAGTTCGAGCGTGGATCCCAGATCTGCCGTCTGCGCGCCGTCATGGCGGCCTACCAGGGCGGGGAAGCCACGGCCGGTGACGCGAAGGTACTCTTCCGCGACGATGGATCGGTATTGCGGCTGGATGCGATGAACAGCTTCACGCTTGCTACCGCGGCTGGTGGCCGCTTGGTGGCGCCCGCTGGGCACATGGATTTTGACGCGCGCAGCCAGCCTCGTCACGGCCATCTGGAGGGCGGAGTCGCGATGGACTCGACCAGCCGGAAGGAAGGCCAGAGCCGGCGGTTGCACGGCTCAGCGCCCACCGCGGAGCTTGAATTCACCGCGCAGGGCAAGCTGCATCGCGCGCACTTGGAGCGGGGCGTGGCGATGGACAGCGAGGAACAAAGAGATTCGGCAGGCCAGAGGCTGCGCCTGAGCCGCCACTGGCGTTCGCCCCTTGCCGACGTGGAGTTTCGCGACTCCGGTCACGGGCGAATCGAGCTGAACGCGCTCCACGGAACCGGCGGCGTGGTGCTTACGGGCGAGAGCCAGCGCGGCACTGAGCCGATTGAACCATCCAGGCTTTCGGCCGACGAGCTGATCGGCAGCTTTGGAGCGAATTCGGCGTTGGTTGCGATGAAAGGAATTGGCCGCGCGAGCATTGAGGAGACCACCGCAACAGGAACGCGGGAGACCACCAGTGGCGACCGGCTGGAAGCGCATTTCGCGGCTTCTGCCGGGGCGGGCGCGAAGCGCGGGGCTGGGGCCGAGGCGCAGGTTCAGTCGGCCACAGTCGAAGGCCATGTGGTCTTGACACAAGAGCCGGCGGCCAGGCCCGGTGCGCCTCCGCCGGCGAAGTTGAGGGCCACGGCGGGCCGCGCCGACTATGCGGGTGCGGGTGAGTGGCTGCACCTGACGCTGAATCCGCGCGTCGAAGACGGCGCCATGCAGCTTACGGCTGGCAAGGTGGATCTTTCGCGCGCCTCGGGCGATGCTTTTGCGCATGGCAATGTGAAAGCGAGCTGGACCAATTCAAGCGTGGGAAGCAATGGCCAGCAGGCGAAGCCCGCGGGTAGCATGGCTATGGGTGGGCAGGGCCCGGCGCATGTGGTAGCGGCCGAGGCTCAGCTGCATCAGCCTGCAGGCGAAGTCACCTTCCGTGGCAAGGCGCGGTTATGGCAGCAGGCCAATTCGATTGCCGCGCCGGTGATTGTGCTCGACCAGAGACGGCATACGCTGGCGGCCTCGTCCAGGGATTCGGCTGATCCGGTGCGGGTCGTACTGGTAAGCGCGGGTGGAGCAGCGCTTGGCGTGCAGGCAGGGAAGTCCAACCAGCCCTCCGTAATCCGTGTGCGCGGGAGCGATCTGAAGTACTCCGATATTGAGCGCAAAGCCGTGATGCGCGGAGGTCTTCTGGGCACGGTGGTGGCGGAAACCGCAACCGCGGCCTCGGTCTCGAATGAAGTTGAGGTGACGCTGCTGCCGGCGACGAAAGTTGCGGGCAAGGACGGCGGCCAGGGACAGGTGGACCGCATGACGGCCAGCGGCCGGGTGGTGCTGACCTCCGGGGGCCGGCACGGAACCGGGGAGCAGTTGGTCTATACCGGCGCGACAGGGGAATACATTCTGACGGGAACAGCCGCCTCGCCACCCAGAATGACCGATTCGGCGCGGGGAACGGTTTCTGGTGAGGCTTTGATTTTCCATGGCCGCGATGATAGCGTCAGTATCGAAGGCGGCGGACGCAAGACCACGGCGCAGACCATGGCGCCAAAGTAGGGCAGTATAGCAGAGTTTGGAGTGGCGGAAGCGAGCCTGATGAGTACATTGATCGCCGAAGGAATCGGCAAAAGCTACAAGGGACGGCAGGTGGTTCGCGGAGTCGATCTGCGGATCTCCCGCGGCGAAGTCGTGGGTCTGCTGGGACCGAACGGCGCCGGCAAGACCACCTGCTTTTACATGATTGTGGGGCTCGTAGCGCCCGATAACGGGCGCGTGATGGTGGACGAAACCGACATCACCCAGTTGCCGATGTACCTGCGGGCGCGCAATTTCGGCATCAGCTATCTGCCCCAGGAGCCCTCCGTCTTTCGCAAGCTGACCGTCGAGCAGAACATCCAGGCGGTGCTTGAAGCGCAGCCCCTGGACAACCACGAGCGGCGCGCCAGGACCGAGCGCCTGATTCATCAGTTGAATCTTGGTCACATCCGCACTACGCTGGGATACGCCCTTTCCGGCGGTGAACGCCGCCGGGTGGAAATTGCGCGCTCGCTGTGCATCCAGCCCAACTTCATTCTGCTCGATGAGCCGTTCAGCGGTATCGATCCCATCGCCGTGCTGGAGCTGCAGAAGATCATCTTCGACCTGAAGGCCAGCGGCATCGGGATTCTGATTACCGACCATAATGTGCGCGAGACGTTGAGCGTAACCGACCGGGCTTATATCATCGCTGAGGGGAAGATTTTCCGCGCCGGGACGCCGCACGAGTTGGGCAATGACGTGGAAGTCCGGCGGGTTTATCTGGGGGAGGGATTCACGCTCAGTTGATCAGCGCTCCCGGCAGGAGGATGTTGAAGGCCGGGAGAAGGCGATTTGCATTCCGTCAACCTCTTCGCACGCAGAGTTTTGCAGGGTGTTCCATACGGAAATTCCCGGATCGAGTTGCCGCCCAATCCGGGAAAGTTGGCTCGGTGCGCGGCCTTTTGACTTTTAGCATTTTTCTCATCCCGGTACACTGAGGGTGAATGCAAACGGGAATCGAGTTCCTTCTATGGTGCTGCTGCAGCCAAAATTGAGTCTCCGGGTAGCACAACGCCAGATCCTGACTCCCAGTCTGATGCAGATGGTGAGCGTGCTGGCGCTCAACAAGATCGAGCTGAAGGACAAGATCGATGCCGAGATGATGGAGAATCCCGTCCTCGAAGAGATCGACGAGTCGGTTCCGATGCTGGATGAGGTCGCGGCTCCCAAGGAACAAGTGGTCACCACTGGTGAGGAGCCGCCTGTCCTGCCCAAGGATCCGTT
>Ga0302278_10000827_pt1 | contig 39075 bp, 17 predicted proteins | sample III_Bog_N3_2_FD_194543 | JGI IMG/M metagenome (GOLD analysis project Ga0302278, IMG submission 194543) | Peat permafrost microbial communities from Stordalen Mire near Abisko, Sweden - III_Bog_N3_2 | ecosystem: Environmental > Terrestrial > Soil > Wetlands > Peat | place: Sweden: Abisko...
GTGCTACGCGTAGTCCCAGCGCCGTGAGCTTGGCCGCCTGGTCTTCCATCAGAGCGATCAGCGGCGAGATGACCAACGCCGTTCCTCCCAGTGCAATCGCGGGCAATTGGTAGCAGAGCGACTTGCCAAATCCAGTCGGCATGATCAGAATCAGGTCGCGCCCGTCGATGGCGGCTCGGCAGACTGCCTCCTGATTCGCCCGAAACTGTGCAAAGCCGAAGATCGAGCGCAGCAGTTCGTGAAGCTCAACAGGCTTGGCCTGCACATCCGAATTGGTTAGAGTCGTCAAAAGAAGAAGGACCGAGGCGCAAGAAAAGCGGCGCAAGAAGCGCGGAACACCTTCTTCCAACTTTACAGGAGTGGATTCCCCAAACCTCAAGGCGTACTATTTTCCATGTACACAAGTTACGTCCGCGTATGTTCGCCTATCAGCGGCATCCACGCCAGAGGCAGTACACCGTGAAAAAATCTTTCTTCCGTTCTCCTTTCCTCTTGGCCGTCCTGGCAGTTCTGTTCGCCACAACCGCGCTCTGCGCCTCGAAATCGGAGTTCCTGCGCCATTACAAAGGAACCCCTTACCACGACAGCAGCGTCCAGGGCGGGGCGCAGGCGATTCCCGGCAAGGTGTATTGCGCTTACTACGACCTGGGCGGCGAGGGAGTGGCGTATCACGACTCGGACGCCGTGAACCACGGCAGCGGCGAACTGAACCCCGCCGACGGAAGCTATCTGCATGAGTTCCGCATGAAAGAGGGCGTGGATACCTCCTTCACCAAGTTCAAGCTGGAACCGCCCACCGACGACAATCCCTACGACAAGGTTGTGCCCCCGGCGGAGATGCTTTACGTGGGCTGGACCGAGCCTGGAGAGTGGTTCAACGTCACGGTGCAGGCGGCCAAGGCGGGCGAGTATTCCGCCGACCTGCTTTATACCTCGAATCGCGGCGGAAGCATATCGCTGGACGTGAACGGCGAGCCGGCCACCGGCCCTTTGACTATCGTCAGCACCTTCGATGCCGCCGATCCGGTGGCATGGCGGCAATGGCACCACTGGAACCTTGCTCCCGGCATCGCCAAGATCAAGCTGCCCAAAGGCGAGAGCGTGATTACCGTCCACATCCTCACCGAGGGACAGATGAACCTGGCGACCTTCGACTTCAAGGTTGCGCGCTGAGCCGGACGAAGTGGGCCCGGATCGAGGGGGGAGTGGATTCCCAGGTTTCAGAATCGAAACCTGAGGCGGCGCGGTTTTGGGACGGCGCGTCGTTTCCGAACCCAGCCTTCTGTGGCTGTGCAAAAAGCCCGCATAATTTCTTAAGAAATCCCAATTCAGCAAGGCTTTCTGAGGATTTTCCAAGAACAGGAATTCCGGACTCCCTTATCCACAAAATCCCCATTCTCCACCGTTGACCCTGCCCTCCAGGCTCCGTAGAGTTTGTAATCGGAGGGCAAGATTTCCGCCGCGCCTGAGTGTTGGCGGCGGGTTGCCCGGATGAAATTTACACAGCCCCAACACCCCGGAGTTCACATGCTGAAACTAAAGAAGATACACATCCTCGGCTTTAAAAGCTTTTGCGACCGCACGGAGTTGACCGTGGCGGGAACGGGCATTGCCGTGGTGGTGGGGCCGAACGGGTGCGGCAAATCGAACATCCTGGACGCGGTGAGCTGGGTGCTGGGCGAGCAGAGCGCTAAAACCTTGCGCGGCACGCACATGCAGGACGTGATCTTTGCCGGAACTCACGAGCGCAAGGCGCTGGGCATGGCCGAGGTGACGCTGACCCTGGTTGATCCGGAGGTTTACGAGGGGCCTGTGCCTGTGGAGCCGCAGGTAGCGATCGATCACGATGCCCCGACCGACTGGGACGAGGAGGAAGCACGCCGCCGGCGAGCCGCCGAGGTCGAGGAGATCATCGCCAACGAGCAGCCTGGCCAGGCGAATGAGGATTCAGAAGGAACTGGCACGCAGACGATGACCACAGGCGAGGGTCCGCAGGCGGTGGTGCTGAAGATTCGCCGCCGCAAGTTTCAGCGCGCGTTGCAGAAGGGCGAAACGGAGATAACGCGACGCCTGTTTCGCACCGGGGAGAGCGAGTACCTGCTGAATGGCAAGCTCTGCCGGCTGCGCGATATTCAGGACATCTTCATGGGCACGGGCCTGGGACCGGAGAGCTACGCCATCATCGGGCAGGAGCGGATTGGCCAGTTGCTCAGCTCCAAGCCGCACGACCGGCGGGCCATTATCGAGGAGGCGGCGGGGATTACGCGTTTCAAAACCAGGAAACGGCTGGCCGAACTGCGCCTGGAGAGCGCCAAGCAAAACCTGGCGCGCGTGAATGACATCTTCGAGGAAGTCACGCGGCAGATGAACAGCCTGAAGCGGCAGGCGTCCAGGGCGGAGCGCTTCGGCGCGGTACGCGGCGAGCTGCGCGACCGGATGCTCGTGGTGCTGGCCAGCCGCATGGCGATGATGGACGCCGAGCGGGCAAGGCTGACGCAAGAGATAGCCGGCCTGACGGAGCAGATCAACGGCTCGGCGGCGGGGATTGAGGAGCAGGAAGGCAGCCAGCACGCGCTTACCGAGCGGGGCTACCAGTTGGACGGCGAGGGCCAGGAGGCTCAGAATCGTGCCAACACGGCAGCCGTGGAAGTGGAGCGGGCAGCGGCGCGGAAGCACGCCAACGTGGAGCGCGTGAGCGAGCTGGAGACGCGCATTGCAGTCACCGGCGCCGAGCTGGAGCAGACTCGTACGCAGTTAAGCGGCATTGTGGAGGAGCGGGCACAGCAGCATAGCTTTCTGGCGACGGCTGCTGAAGAGGCACGCGCCTTTCGCCAGCAGGTGGAGGCCCGCCAGCAGGAGGCGCGCAAGGCGGCCGAAGAGGTTTTCACAGCGGAGCGGGAATTGGAAACCAGCCGCCGCCAGGATATTCACCTGTTGACCCTGGCCGGCAACGCCCGCAACCACACGACTCATGACGAGGAGAGCCTGGCGGCCCTGGAGCGCGAGGCGGAGCGGCTGGAAACCGAAATGGGACAGGCGCGGCAGGAGCTTGAAAACCTGGGCACGCAGAGCAGCGAGGCGCGGCAGCGATTCGATTCCGCGGCGGAGACGCTCAAACGGCTGGAGGGCGAGATTGCGACACTGCGCGAGGCGCTTCAAACCCGCCGTGCCGAAGAAAATGCACTGCGGACGCACGCCAACCAACTGCGCGGCGAACAGGCTAAGGTGGCTGGCCGCCGCGATGCTCTGCAATCGCTGATTCGCAACCACGGCTACTCCTCCGAAACGGTGCGCCGGCTGCTGCAGCCGGGCGCGCTGGCAGAGGGCATGGCGCCGGTGGGGACACTAGCCGATTTTCTCGAAGTGAGCGGCGCGTACGAGGCTGTGGTGGATGAGTTTCTGCGCGAGGAGTTGAATTATGTGGTGGTGAAGAGTTGGGTGGCTGCTGAGGAGGGCGTCAAGCTGCTCAAGTCCGGCGTGGATGGACGCGCCACTTTCCTGATCCACCCTGCTGATCAGGGCGGACTTTTTGAGGAGAGCGACGACACAATTCGCGGCGCCGGCATCTCCCCGCTCAAGGATTCGATCCGCGCGCTGACCGGCTTTGGACGGTCGCTGGAGACGATTCTGCCCAAGCTCAAGCACAGCTACGTGATTGAGGACGTCCTGGAGGCGCGACGGCTGGCTGCGCAGTATCCTTACGCCTATTTCCTGACGCCAGGGGGTGAGTGCTTCCACAACGCGACGGTAACCGGCGGCAAGCCTGCCAGCGAGGGTCCTCTGGCGTTGAAGCGTGAACTGCGCGAAGCCGAGAGCCGCCTGGCCAAACTGGAAAGCGGATTAACCCAGGCGGAGTCGGAAGCTGCCGCGCTGACTCAGGCAATCGAAGAGCTGGCCGCGCAATTGGAGGCGCGCAGCGAAGAGCGGCGGCTGGCCGAGCGCGACACCGCCGACCTGGGCGCGGCGCTCAAACAGATGGAGTCTGAGACGCAACGCGTGGAACGGCGGCGAGAGGAGTGGACGGCGCAAGCTGCTCGTAATAAGGATGCGCGTGAAGCCAAGCAGAGCGCCATCGGCGAAAAACGCGAGGAGATGCTTCGCCTGGAGGCCGAGCATCGGACGGTTGAAGCGGCTCTGGATGAGATGCAGGCGAAGGTGGTTTTATTGCGGCAGAAGCGCGAGAGCTTGCAGCAGGAAGCGGCACAGGTGACCGCCGAGCTGGCTGGGTTGGAGGAGCGCCGGCGCGGGGCTGAGGCAGCTTATCAGCGCATTGACCAGCTTCATGCCGACCTGGTGCGCCGGGTTCAGTCCGTAGACCAGCAGCGGATCGCGGCCAGTGCGGAGCGAGAGCAGCGCATCAAAGAGAACACTGAACTGGCCCAGCGCGAGCAGGATCTGGCAACCGAGCGCACCGTGGCGCTGGCCAAGGCGCAGACGCTCATGGCCCAGGCACAGGCCCTGCGCGTGCAACTGGCAACCATGGAGACGGAACTCAAGGGCGGGCGATCCGCACTCGACCGATTGCGCGAAGACCGCGCCAGCCGCTCAAGCGAAGTGGCCAAGCTGGGCGCCGACCTCGAACATTTGGAGGCAAGCTGTCTGGCCGAGGTGAACCTGGAGGCCGCCGCGCTGCGCGCCGATGTGCTGATCGAACGCATGGCCGGTGAGGCGCTGGCCGCTGAAGAAGAGATTTGCCGCGGGTTGCGCCAGCGCATCGAGCAGATGGGCCCGGTGAACATGATGGCCCTGGAAGAGTACAAGGAGACCGCGGAACGGCACGGCTTCCTGGAAACGCAGCGCGCGGACTTGATGGAGTCGATTGAGAACACTCAGCAGACCATCAAGGAAATCGATCTGATCTCGCGCACCAAATTTGACGAGGCCTTTGCCTGCATCAACGAGAATTTCGCCCAGGTCTTCTCGCGGCTCTTCCAGGGCGGCCAGGCCTTCCTGCGCCTCACGGACGTGGAGAACCAGTTGGAAAGCGGCCTGGACATCGTAGCCTCGCCGCCCGGTAAAAAGCTGCAGAATGTGCTGCTGCTCTCCGGCGGTGAAAAGTCGCTGACCGCGCTGGCCCTGCTGGTGGCCATCTTCCAGTTCAAGCCCAGCCCCTTCTGCGCGCTCGACGAAGTGGACGCGGCGCTGGATGAGACCAACGTCGGCCGCTTCTCCGATCTGATGCGCTCCCTGAGCAGGGAAACGCAGTTCCTGGTGGTCACTCACTCCAAACGCATGATGCAGTCAGCCGACATGATCTACGGCGTGACCATGCAGGAGCAGGGCGTCTCCAAGGTGGTCAGTATGCGCCTGGGTGGCCGCGAGCAGCAGAGGGCAACGGCGTAGCTCCCTTTCAACAGGTTGCAGGCAATCTTGTGAAGGCGCCTGTCCACGGTGTGAGAAATGGGCCGCCCGCTCCAATCATCCGGCCTTCTGGCTGGATATTGTTCTCCTGATTTAGAAGTTGGGCATCTGGTGGTCTACAATGACCATGTTGGGGTCAAATGGTCATTCTTATGATCTGAAGCAGGCCAGGATGGTTCATCTCATCCTAATCTAAGCGCATTTCGGCTGTTTGCCATTCCAGCTTTGATTACGGCTCAGGTGTGGAATGAATCACCAGCGTGGAAACTGAATTCCGGGAAGAAGCGGAGAACGAGGCGCCATGGGACTGAACGGATTTGATGTTGCCGTGATCGTGCTTTACCTGGCCTGCGTCACTGCCTTCGGAATGCACTTCCGCAAGAAGCAGAACACCATCAAGGGCTACTTTCTGGCGGGAAATACGATTCCGTGGTGGGCCATCTCGCTCTCCATCGTTGCCGCCGAGACCAGTACTTTGACCATCATCAGCGTGCCCGGCATGGCCTACAAGCAGGATTTTCGCTTCCTGCAACTGGTGATCGGATACATGATCGGGCGCGTCATCATCAGCCTGCTGCTGATTCCTCATTATTTTCGCGGCGACTTGGTCACGGCCTATCAACTGATTGAGCGCCGCTTCGGCCAGAGGCTGCGGGGGCTGACCGCCGGCCTGTTTCTGCTGACGCGCGCCGCCGCCGATGGCGTTCGCGTCTTCGCGATTGCGATTGTGGTGGGCATCGCGCTCTCCGGGCTTCTACGCGGATACAGCGACCTGGCCCGCGATGTGGCGGCCATCGCCATCGTCCTTATCCTCACCTTGGTCTACACCTTCAAAGGCGGCATGTCCACCGTGATCTGGATGGACGTCATTCAGTTGTCGGTTTACATAGCGGGAACCGTGATTGGCCTATTCACCATCGTGCACTTGGTTCCGGGCGGGTGGCACGCGGCCTACGGCATGGCCGCGGAGGCGGGCAAGTTCCACGTCTTCCAGTTCGGCTGGAACTTCTACGCAAAATACACCTTCTGGTCCGGAGTGATCGGCGGAGCTTTTCTGACTACGGCCAGTCACGGCACAGATCAGTTGATCGTGATGCGGTTGCTTGCGTCGCGCAACGAACGCAACGCCAAGAAGGCGCTGATAGTCAGCGGCGTCCTGGTGCTTTTTCAGTTTGCGCTCTTCTTGCTGATCGGCGCGCTGCTCTTTTCGTTCTATAAGCTGCTCCAGCCGGCCGCGACCTTCGGACGCATGGATGCCATCTATCCCACTTTCGTGGTCAACTCTATGCCGCACGGCATCAGCGGGCTGCTGGTCTCGGCGATTCTGGCCGCGGCCATGTCCAGCCTGAGCGCCTCGCTCTATTCGCTTTCTTCCACCACCATCATCGATTTTTACTCCCGCTTCAATCCCGGAGCCAGCGAGAAACGCAAGATGTTTCTCTCCCGCATGGCAACCATCGGCTGGGGAGTGGTGCTGTTTGCGCTGGCGATTATGTGGAGGCAAAGCAGCCAGAATGTGTTGGAGAACGGCCTGCTCATCGCTTCGGTGGCCTATGGATCGCTGCTCGGAGTCTTTATGCTGGGCGTTCTTACGCGCCGCGCCTCGGAGAGCGGAGCCATGGTTGGAATGGTGTGCGGATTTGCTTTGAACATATTCCTGTGGCAGTTTCCGGTGTGGCATGGGCAAAAGGTTCCGTACACCTGGTATGTGCCCCTGGGAAGCATTGTCACGTTTGGCATTGGCTATGGCGCTAGCTTTTTTCTGCGCCGGAGCATGCCGGTTGAACCCGTATCAGGAGTAAGAAGTCAGGAGCATCCGTGATGTTAAGTGAACTGGAAACGGAGCGGCAAAACCGCGCTTCCACCGATCTGGATAAAATGAGCGCGCTGGAAATTGCCACCCTGATGAACCGCCAGGATGCCAAAGTGCTGCGCGCTGTCCGCAAGGCGCTCCCGGCCATTGCCAGGGCGATCGATGTGGTCCGCGACCGGCTTGCCGCCGGTGGCCGACTGATCTACGTCGGCAGCGGCACCAGCGGCAGAATCGGCGCGCTGGACGCCTCTGAGTGCCCGCCCACCTTCGGCATTGATCCAGCCATGATCCAGTACGTAATCGCCGGGGGGGAACACGCGCTGGCCAACGCCACCGAGGCCAGCGAGGATTCGCCCCAGCTGGGTACAAAAGACATGGCTGCCCGCAAGCCCGGCAAAAAGGATGTCGTGGTCGGCCTGGCCGCCAGCGGACGTACCCCCTACACCGTTGCCGCCTTGAAATACGCCGCAAAAAAAGGCGCTGCGACCATCGCCATCATCTGCAACGCAGGCTCGGAGTTGGCCGGCGTCGCCGAGATTGCCATTGTGGCCGAGGTTGGCGCCGAGGTATTAACCGGATCGACTCGTCTCAAGGCCGGCACGGCGCAAAAGCTCATCTGCAATATGCTGACCACCGGCGCGCTGGCCCGCCTGGGATATGTCTACGGCAACCTGATGGTCAACCTGCAACTCAAGAATGAAAAACTGATCGAGCGGGGAATTTCCATCGTTCGACGTGTTGCCAAAGTAAATCGAACCGTTGCGCTGGCTACCCTGGAGGCAGCCGACATGAAGGTTTCAGTGGCGCTGGTGATGCTGTGCGCCAAGGTTTCCAAACCAGAGGCCATCCGGCGTCTCAAGCGCTCTCAGGGCAGCATTCGAGGGGCAATTGAAGGCTAGAAGTTTGTCGACATAGACATAAAAAGGACGGTCGCGTCAGCCATCCAGCAGGAAATTGGCCTCCGTAGGCCGAGGCAAAACAGGCTCAAATAAAACGAAATTGTTTCACAGAAAAAAACATTGATTCTTTATACGATTGAGCGTATTGGGCGGCTTTGGTCAGCATGATGATTATTTTGCTTGACAGCCATCCAATATATCGATTACGATTTTTGCGAATCGGTATAGTGCTGTTAAGTGTGGCTTTTACCCGGTTTTCTGGCTGGCCGTATGGCTACGCTGTTGTTGTAGATAGGCCATGGACAGCTCTTGGCCGCTACGTGTTAACGATGGGCAACATTTGGAGGAGGACGCAACAATGAACATACACAGTTTTTTGGGAAATGGGTTTTTGCGCAAGCTTTGCGCGAGCCAAGTGCGGGCGCTTGGGATGTTGCTGGCGTTCGCAGTGCTGCTGGGCGCTTCATCCGCGGTAGCTCAAACAATCACAGCGACCGTGCGTGGCACGGTCACAGACCCCGCGGGAGCCGTCGTCTCGGGAGCCAACGTCACTGCCAGGAATGTGGACACAGGCGTCAAGACAGCCACAGTTACTGACCAGAACGGCGCATACTCAATCCGGTTCTTGCCCGTCGGCCCCTACACCGTCACCGCGACACGAGCGGGCTTTGAAACTTCGTCGTTTGGCCCAGTCGTTCTGCAAATCGACCAGATTGCGAAAATTGATATCAGCCTGAAGGTCGGAGCGGTTGCGACCACGGTGAATGTAACCACGGAAACGTCTCCCGAACTGCAAACCGAGAGCGCCACGCTGGGAACTTCGGTCAGCTCTGAATCGCTGCAAGGCCTCCCTCTGAGCGGGTTGAACTTCCAATCCGCGGCCATGTTTGTGCCTGGCGCGGTCAATCCTTCGTATGCCTCCATGGGCGGTTCCAGCGGCACCGAGCGCGAAACCAGCGCAGCCACCCAGCCGTCCTTCAACGGCAATCGCCAGCAGGGAAACAACTATATTCTGGATGGCATCGAAATCAACGAAACCATGAACAACCTGGCCGGCTATAACCCGGCCCCGGACGCGCTGCAAGAGATGCGCATCATTACCGTGAATGCCGACGCCGAATACGGGGACGTGAACGGCGGCGAAATGATCATGGTCACCAAAGCCGGAACGAACAAATTTCACGGCAGCGTTTATGAATTGTATGAAGACCAGCAACTGACCGCCAACCTGTGGAGCAACAACTATTCAGGCATCCCCAAGGGGAAATTTGCCCAGAGCCAGTTTGGCGCCACGATCGGCGGACCAATCAAGAGGAACAAGCTCTTCTTCTTTGGGGATGTTGAAGGTTTCAGGAACCATGCCGCCGGCACGGGCTCGGCGAGCGTGCCAACCACTCTCATGCGTACAGGCGATTTCTCCGAACTTGTTCCCGATAAGGCCATAATCCTCTATAACTCGGGGATAACCAGCCAGAATCTCACAGGTGGAACCACGGGTGCCACGCCATATGTAAGTGGTAATCCTGGGGGACTTTATCCTGGCAGCGGCGCCTCCTGCCCTAATGCCGTAGCAACCTACGGAAGTACAGGTGCCGGAGTAAACTGCATCCCGGTCGTCAATCCCGTCGCGAAGTTCCTGTTTGCGCACCCGGCTATCTATCCGGCGCCGAATTGGCCCGCTACCTCCCTTCCGGATGCCGGCAACTACCATGGGACATCCGCAACGGCCATTACCAACAATCAGGGCGATGTTCGCGTCGACTATAAGCTCGATGACAAGGACACGCTGATGTCCCGCTACTCCATGGGCGAAGGCTCCGACGCCACGACGAAGGCTGTTCTTCCCATCACTTTTCCGGCGGGCAATGACTATCCCACGAAGAGCATTGTGGTCAACTGGGTACACGTGTTTCCACACGCTATGGTCAATGAGTTCCGGGGAGGATTCACGCGGGTTCACTGGGTTACGGGCGCACCCGTGGACACCACGGGCCTGTTTGGCATGACCGGTGATCCGACGGTGGGCATTCCGTTTGCCAACCAGCCTTTCGCGGGCTTCAGTCAGATGAGCATTTCTACCTCGGAAAGCAACATTGGAACCGCGGCTCTTGCCCTCGTCTTTGTTGAAAACAACTTCGATTACGGCGACAACTTTACCTGGCAGCACGGAAAACACCTCACCAAATTCGGTGTTCAGGTGATGCGGTATCAGCAAAATTTCTATTATCCCGGCAACTATGGGGCATTGGGAATATTTGGATATAACGGCACTTTCACCGCCGCGGTAGGACATCCTAGTACAAAAGGTTATGGATTTGCGGACCTCGTTCTGGATCAGGGTGTATATTCAGAAATCGGCGGAGTGGCCGGTCCCGTTGGACAGCGTCAGTATCGTGATGCGTATTATGTTCAGGACGATTGGAAGATGCGCAACAACCTCACCGTCAACCTTGGCGCGCGCTATGGATATGACCAGCCGATCTACGAGGTGAACAACAAGGAACTCAACATCAACATTACCAACCCCTCTGCATGTACCGGAACCCCTAACCCGTGCCTTGAGTATGCGGGGGTAAATGGCATCAGCCGAGCCACTTACAATCCGTTTTACGGCGAGTTCATGCCGCGCCTGGGATTTTCCTGGCAGGTAAAGCCGAAGCTCGTGGTCCGTGGCGGATACGGAATTACCGACTATTTTGAAGGCACCGGCGATAACCTGAGACCAACTCAGAATCCGCCGTTCCTGCACCAGTTTGCATACAGTCCTTTGGGTCTAGCCGCGACCAATCCCGGTATCCCGGTCCCGGTAGAGAATGGCTTTAACACTTCCGCGGGATCTCTGTCTACGGTCAACAATGCCTACGTTGCATGGGACCCGCACCTGCGCCCAACCTTCGTTGAGCAGTACAACCTGACAGCCCAATATCTCCTCTCTGCTCACACCAGCGTTCAAGTGGGCTATGTGGGAGAAGTTGGCCAGCATCTGATCGTTCCCGTACAGGGCGACACGTACTCGGCGGTAGGCGGCGGATCGGCAGCCACCGAGCCATTCTTCGGACTGGTGGGGCATGGCGGTTCGGTCAAGATCACGAATTCCGAGGGCATCGAGAATTACAATGCCATGCAGGTCGTTCTCAAGCGCCAGCAAAGCAACGGGTTGCAATATACCGTGAACTACACCTGGTCGAAGGCCATGACCAACAACTCCGGCTTCTACGGCATTACGGACGTCACCACCGTCAGCGCTTACTGGCAGAATCCGAATAATCCCAGGGCGGACTACGCTCCTTCTGGCTTCGACACCCGTCAGGCAGCGAACGGAACCATTGCTTACCAATTGCCTTTTGGCCGCGGAAAGCAGTTTGGAGGCAACACGAACCGGGGTGTCGATGAAGTTATCGGCGGCTGGCGTGTTTCTGGAGATGCCATTCTCTACTCCGGCTTCCCGGAAAACGTTACCGGCCCGAATAACGCCAATCTGAATGCACCCACAGCACGCGCCAATCGCTATGGGAAGATGAAGATTGTAGGTCGTAATAACAACAATTGGTGGGGGACCGACCCTTCGGCCGCACCCTGCGCGGGTTTACCGGCGACTTATAACACGTCGTGCGCCTACGGCTATGAAATAGCTGCGGCAACAGGAACTCCGGCGCCCGCTGGGCTGGGAACCTCGGCTCCCAACACAGAGCGTGCCCCAGGCTATCGCATCGTCGACCTGTCACTCTTCAAGACGTTACCACTCTTTAAGGGAGAGAAGCTGGAGTTCCGCATGGATGCCTTCAATGCATTCAACATGGCCAGCTACGCTCAGCCTTCTCTGAACACTGCCAACTACTCTGGATCAATCGGATCGAATCCTGCCAGCCCGACGAGCATTACCTATGCCACGGGCAACACTTGGGGGAAAATCGTCGGCACAAATTCCCCGGCCCGGCAATTCCAATTCGCGCTTCATTACCGGTTCTGATTCGGGAACCTTTTCGTATCTCCAACCAGAGCGGCGCCGGCTTCGGCTGGCGCCGTTCTGCTATCAAGGACATATCACAATTAATAGGATGAAACCATAACGCGACGCAGCGTATGGTGTGGTGAAATAAATGCTCCGTCTATCTTGTTCACTTGATCGCCTGCTGATCTCAGCCATTGGTTCCTGCGTTGCTTTTTGTTTTGGACTTGGTGTCTTCCTGGCGCCGCAAACAGCTTTGCTTGCACAGGAAGCTACGCGTACTACCTCCGTGCCGACCGAGGCTCCAAAATTAGCCCTGATTCCCATGCCGCGTGAAATCCGCGAAGCCGGAGATATTTCGCTGGCGCAGGGCATTGGAATCCAGGCAGAAGGCAAAGATTCTGAGGATAGATTCGCTGCCGAAGATCTGGTCAATGCTCTCAAGGAACGCGGCATCAACGCGCGCGCCGGCAGGATGGGCAAGATCAGGATCGTGCTTCTTCGCTTGAATACGAAGAAGGCCGCGGATATTCTTTCCCGCGGCCATGTCAACTTCGATCCAGCTATGCGCGACGAAGGCTACGTCCTCATTACCGATAAAGACATTACCTACGACATTGCAACCACGGGCGCGGGAATCTATTACGGAGCGCAGACCATCAAGCAGTTAATTATTGGTAATGGAACTCATGCAGTTTTGCATGGAGTTGTGGCGCGTGACTGGCCGGCCATGAAGTATCGCGGATTGAGCGACGATCTCTCGCGCGGCCCCGTTCCCACGCTGGAGTTCCAGAAGCATCAGATCCGCGTGCTTTCCCAGTACAAGGTGAATGTTTACTCTCCCTACTTTGAGAACACCTTTGCGTTTGCGTCCAATCCTCTTCCCGCGCTTCCCGGCGGAGCGATGACTCGCGCAGATGCGGAAGAGCTGGTGCGCTACGCGAGTCAGTATCACGTCACCATCATTCCCGAGCAGGAGGCTTTTGGGCACCTCCATCGCGTTCTGATGTACGACACGTATTCCCAGTTAGCGGAGACGCCGCATGGTTCCGTGCTGGCTCCGGGCCAGCCTGGATCGCAGGAGTTGATCCGGCAATGGTTCACGGAGATGGCTTCGATTTTTCCCGGACCATTTCTTCATATCGGCGCGGACGAAACCTTCGAGTTGGGAAGAGGGCAGACCAAAGAGCGCGTGACTCAGCAAGGGCTGGGCGCTGTCTACGTGGACTTTCTCAAACAGATTCATGCGGAACTAACTCCTCTTCATCGAAAGCTGCTGTTCTGGGGCGATATAGCCATGGACAGCCCGCAACTGGTCAAGACGCTGCCCAAGGATATGATTGCCGTCGCATGGGAATACAACCCGAATCCCAACGGTTACGACAAATGGCTATTGCCGTATGTGGATGCTGGAATGGAGACCTGGGTGTCTCCGGGAATTAATAACTGGCGGGTAGTCTATCCGAATTACAACGCCGGCCTCGATAACATTCAGAGATTTGTCAGCGATGGGCAGCGGGTTGGTTCCACCGGCGTGTTGAATACTGTGTGGAATGACCTCGGCGAAGGGCTATTCAATCTGGATTGGTATGGCGCGCTCTTTGGAGCGGCAGCAGGATGGCAATCGGGAACAAGTGACATTCCTCAATTTCAAAAGAGCTACGGTCAGGCATTCCACGGGGATTCAACGGGCAAAATAAACCAGGCGCAGGTGGAACTGATGGCCGCGCAAACAACTTTAAAAGATGCGGGACTCGGCTCCGCCACCGATAACTTGTTCTGGGTTGATCCGTGGAGCGCGGACGGGCAGCAGCTTTCCGCTAAATTGCTTCCGGTAGCTCACGCGCTGCGCGTGCACGCCGAGCAGGCTATTATTCTCGTCGAACAGGCTCGCGGCGCGGCTGCCTTGCGCGAACCGGATGCGCTGGATGCCATGGAGATGGGCGCGCGGCGCATCGACTTCATCGGTTACAAATTTCAGGTTGCGCAGGAAATTGCCGACGGATACCGGAGCGCTTATCTGGCGCAAAATGATCCTGCCACCCGGCGGTCCGTCGGTCGTTTGATAGGCGCGATTACGGGCGTAAACGGCCAATGCCAGGATCTGCGCGAGGGATATGGGTTGAGCCGCGAACTATTTCACCGTGCATGGCTCCAGGAGAATCGTCCTTATTGGCTGGATAACGTCATGGCGCGTTACGATCTCAGTATGCAATTGTGGATTCAACGCGCCAATCGTTTCAGTGACGCAAGCTCGCAATTTCGTCAGACACACATTCTTCCCAAACCGGAAGAAGTAGGGTTGCCGGCGCTGCCCAGCGCAGCCGCTCCAGCCAATACGAACTTCCCTGGAATCAAGAAGGATAACTGAAAAGTATTTGCTTGAATGACACATGGGAGAAGCAAGATGAAGATGAGTAGTAACGCTGCACTTTCACAGCTTCGATGCCTGTTGGTTCTGTGCGCCACGCTCTGGGGCGTTGTTGCGTTTGCGCAGCAGCCGGTTGCCAAGCCGGACTATGTTGTTTCCATGCCGGTGATTAATATGTACTCCGCCGCTTCTGCTGATAGTGACGTTGTCTCGCAGGCGCTCTATGGTTCAGGCGTGCTTTCACTGGAAAAGAAAAATGGATGGGTCCATATTCGCACCGGGGATGATTACACGGGTTGGGTGGCTGCTGCCGGAATCACGCCGCTGCAAGGCAGTTATGCTCCAGATGGAAAGGCGGTTCGTGTCGCGCAACTGAGCGCGAACCTTTATCGCGAGCCCAGTGTAACTAAACACGCTCCGGTCTTGAATTTGCCTTGGGAAGCGCGGCTGGAATTAATTCCTGGCTATGCGGACAAGGGCGGACGCTGGCTCCATGTAAAGCTCGTGAATGGTCAGACGGCATACATCGAGCAGGGCAACGTAAGCGCAGATTTCACTCCGCTTACCATCGATCAGTCCATTCAACTCGCGCGCAGGTTTCTTGGCGTCACTTACACATGGGGCGGAGTCTCCAGTTATGGTTTTGATTGCTCCGGCTTCACGCAAATGCTGGTTCGTCAACGCGGGTTTATCATGCCTCGGGATGCAGACGTGCAGGCAGGTTGGAGCGGAGTAGTTGCGGTGGAGCGCAAGGACTTGCAGCCGGGCGACCTGCTGTTTTTTGGCGCGAGCCTCGCGAAGATTTCCCATACAGGCATGTACATCGGCAACGGCGAGTTTATTCACGACACAACCAACACACACCCAGGGGTTCAGATCAGCAAGCTGGACGATATGCCCTGGACTCATCTGTTGGTGGCAGCGCGGAGAGTGAAATGATGAATCGGCGAGATTTATTCAAAGCAGCGGGCGCTGTAGGAGTGGGCGCGGCAATGCCCACGACTTTCTATGCCGCGAACGTCCCGGCAACAAGCGGCAATGCCGTCGTCAAGGTGGAGTTGAAGCGCCTGATGCTGCGGCACACCTGGACGACCACGATGTCCTCCAGCGCCTATCGCGACACGGTTCACGTTCAGTATCAGCGCGACGGCATCACCGGATACGGCGAGGGCGCGCCGATCGTGCGCTACTTGGAGTATCCGGAGCAAGCCAAGCAGTCCATCGATGCAATTATCGACAAGATTGCCGTTGGCGATCCCCGAAAATTCGACAAGTTCCTTGCCGAGGTGCGCCGCTTGCTTGGCGACCATCAGCATGCGGCCATGGCCGCAGTCGATATCGCGGTATGCGACTGGCTTGGCAAGAAACTCGGCATTCCGCTGTATCAGTATTTCGGACTTGCCCCCGCCGACGCTCCCGTGACAACTTTTTCGATTGGCATCGACACGCCGGAGATTACCCGGCAGAAGACGCGCGAGGCGGACGACTTTCCTGTTCTCAAGGTGAAGGTCGGGCTGAAGAATGACGAGGAGACCATCGAGGCCGTGCGCAGCGTTACGAAAAAACCGTTGCGCGTGGATGCCAATGAGGGATGGACCGACAAGGAAGAAGCTATCCGCAAGATCAACTGGCTGGAGACGCAGGGCGTGGAGTTAATCGAGCAGCCAATGCCAGCGCACATGTTTGAAGAGATAAAGTATGTGCGCAGCAAAGTGCACATCCCCATCATCGCTGACGAAGCCTGCACTGAGGCGGCTATGATTCCCCGGCTCAAGGAAGCATACGACGGAATTAATGTGAAGCTGGATAAATCCGGCGGCGTCATGGAAGCCTATCGATGGATCAAGTTTGCCCGCGCAATGAATATGAAGGTAATGCTGGGCTGCATGGTCTCAAGTTCGTGCACAGTTACAGCCGCGGCTCATCTGGCGGCGCTCGTGGATTATCCCGATCTGGATGGGAATCTTCTGATTTCCAACGACCCATACGAAGGCGTAAAGGTTGTAAAAGGGAAGTTGATTTTGCCGTCGGGACCGGGCCTGGGGCTGAAGTTAGTGGCATCGTAGGCTCATCCGGCGATGCGCGAATACCTCTGGAAGCTTGCCATCATTGAGTAAGTAGGATGCCTGAAATTGTTCAGGCAAGGGAGTTTCAAGTGAAAAATGCACGCACAATTTGCCGGCTTGCCTTGATTCTGTTGATCATCTCCGCGGCATTCAGCGGCCTGAAAGCTCAGGATGCATCGCCCTCTGGCAACGCGACGGTTATCACTCGCGGAGCGGACTTTGCCAATATCGACGCGCTCATGAACGCGGCGGTTGCGCGCGGGTCGATTCCCGGAGGCGTTGTGCTGATTGGGCACAACGGCAGAGTGGTTTATCGCAAAGCCTACGGCATGCGCTCGCTGGAGCCGGGCAGGGAAGCGATGACCGTGGACACTATCTTCGATCTTGCTTCGTTGACAAAGTGCATTGCCACGGCGACTTCAGTGATGAAGCTGGTGCAGGAAGGGAAGATTCGACTGAATGATCCGGTGACAGCCTACTTGCCGGAGTTCGCCAAAAATGGGAAGAGCGACATTACGGTTCGCGAACTGCTCACGCATTTTTCCGGGCTGACGGAGGACCTCGATCTCAAAACTGTGTGGAAGGGGCGCGATACCGCCTACCAGATGGTCATGGATCAGAAGCCCGCATTTCCTCCCGGTTCGCGCTTTCTTTATAGCGATATTAACTTTGAAACGCTTGGATTTATAGTCGAGAAAGTCTCCGGCATGAGTCTGGATGAATATGCCGCCAAAAATATCTATGAGCCTCTGGAAATGAAAGACACGCGCTTTCTACCGCCCGCCACTTGGCTTCCGCGCATTGCGCCGACGGAGTACGACGAAAGCAAACACATGCTGCGCGGCGTGGTGCATGATCCGACCGCGCGCCGAATGGGCGGAGTCGCGGGACACGCCGGATTGTTCTCCACCGCCGATGATCTTGCAATCTACGCGCAGGATATACTCACCGGATTTCATGTGCTAACACCTTTGACCGTAGAGAAGATGACCACTCCGCAGCAGCCGCCCACATCTACTGTGCTGCGCGGCCTGGGCTGGGACATCGATTCGCCGTATTCCTCCAATCGTGGAGAGCTTTTCCCGATAGGCTCCTTCGGGCATACGGGGTTCACTGGTACGTCGTTATGGATCGATCCATTTTCAGATAGTTATGTGATTCTGCTGACCAACGCAGTGCATCCGAACGGCCATAGCTCCTCAATTGTTTCGCTGCGCGCGCGGGTTGCCACCGCGGCAGCCGCGAGCCTTGGACTTTCAGTTACTGGCAATAACAAACTGCGTATGCCGCGCAATACCGGCTACAACGAAACCATGCCGTCGACGCGCCATCTGTCCGCTCGCAATGGCACGGCTCGCACCGGCATCGATATGCTGGAGGCCCACAATTATGCCGAGCTCCGTGAAGCGGGCACAGCATCAACCAAGGTTGCGCTGGTCACAAACCAAACCGGCGTGGACTCGCAAGGCAAGCGCACCATTGATGTGCTGGCCAAGGCGTCGGGTATCCAGGTTGTCGCTATTTTCAGTCCCGAGCACGGCGTCACCGGAAGCGCGGACACGACTAATATTGGCGATTCCAAGGACGCGCCAACTGGAATTCCTGTCTACAGTGTTTATGGAAATTCCAGCGCCAAGCGCCATCCATCGCTGGATGTGTTGAAGACGGCGGATGTAATCGTCTACGACATTCAGGACATTGGCACGCGCTTTTACACCTACGAAACGACGCTTGGCTACTTCCTGGAGGCAGCGGCCCAGACAGGGCAAAAAATCTTTGTCCTCGACCGCCCCAATCCTATCAACGGCACCTATGTCCAAGGTCCCATCAGCGATAAGGGACGCGAAAACTTTATCAACTACGGGCAGATTCCCATTCGCCATGGCATGACCATTGGCGAACTGGCGCGTTTTTATAACTCCGAGCGCGGCATCAATTCCAAGCTGAAGGTAATCCCCATGGAGGGCTGGCAGCGCGGCGACTGGCTGGATTCAACTGGGATTCTATGGGTAAATCCTTCGCCTAACATGCGTAACCTGACCGAAGCAATTCTCTATCCGGGGCTCGGAATCCTGGAAGCAACCAATGTATCGCTGGGGCGCGGCACCGACACTCCCTTCGAACTGCTGGGCGCCCCGTGGATTCAACCCCGGGAGCTGGCCGCCTATCTGAATGCGCGGTCTCTAAGCGGTGTTCGCTTTGTGCCGACAGAATTCACTCCCAACGCCAGCGTGTATGCACAGAAGAAATGCGGAGGCGTGAACATCATCGTCACCGACAGGAACGCGCTCGACTCTCCCGAACTTGGCATTGAGATTGCATCCGCGCTTCACTCCCTTTATCCGCAGCAGTTCGAAATGAAGAACCTTGATAACTTGATGCTGAACAAAGCCACGCTGGATGCAATCACCGCTGGGCAGGACCCACGCCGCGTGGGTTTGGATTGGGTCGAGGCAATTGAGCTGTTCAAGCCCATCCGGGCCAAGTACCTGTTGTACTGAAGCAGGTTCACTTACCACGGCGCGAAGGATGATTCAGTTATGGAAAAGAAGTGGGTAACAGTGATGGGCAGCTTTGTGGCGGATCTGGCCTTCCGCACCGGCCGCATTCCCGCCTGGGGCGAGACGCTCATGGGCCAGTCGTTCATGCTCGGTCCAGGCGGCAAGGGCTCCAACCAGGCGGTAGCCGCGGCGCGCGCCGGCGGCCGGGTGAGCTTCATCTCCAAGCTGGGGCAGGACCCGTTCGGCGATATGGCGCGCAATCTCTATAAAACAGAAGGCATCGACACCCGGTTCCTCTTCACTACGGCGAGCGCCACCGGCGCGGCCACCATCATCATCGATGCCGAGAAGGGCGAGAACGCCATCATCGTCGTGCCCGGCGCTTGCTTTGAATTGACTGCAGCCGAGGTCGATCAGGCCCGCGAGTTGATTGCCGCCTCCAGCGTCTTTATCGCCCAGTTGGAACTCTCGCTGCCTGTTGTCGAACACGGGCTGGCGCTGGCGCACGCGCTTGGCGTACCCACCATCCTCAATCCCGCGCCTGCCGCGCCGCTGCCTGAGAGCATCTACCAAACCATCGACTACATCACGCCCAATGAGACTGAGGCCGCCGCGCTCACCGGCATACCGGTCGCCACCATCGCCGACGCCGAGAGAGCCGCCGACGCATTCCTTGCCCGCGGCGTGCCGAACGCCATTATTACGCTTGGCGCGCAGGGCGCATTCGTTAAGAATGCCCGCCTCAAGGCGCATGTTCCCGCCGTCAATGCCGGCACGGTTGTCGAAACCACCGGAGCGGGCGACGCCTTCAATGGCGGCTTCGCTGTCGCACTGTCGGAGGGCATGGACCTGGTGGAGGCCGCCCGCTTCGGCTGCGCCGCCGCCGGAATCTCCATCACGCGCCCCGGCACCGCGCCCTCCATGCCCACCCGTGCGGAGATCGACGCCCTGCGCAAATAGGGACCGAATCTCGCAGGAAAAATGCCCTGCGCCGCCTGCCCTTGCCCGCGCAAAACGTATCCCTTTGGCTGCGCGGAAGTCGTATAAAATGAAAAGTGACCCAAAGGAGATATACCTATGAAAGACAATCCCATTGCGAATGTGCGCGTTGCGATCCTGGCCACAAATGGTTTCGAGCAATCCGAATTGACCGGCCCGCGTCAAGCACTGAAGGAGGCCGGTGCCCAAACGACTTTGATCGCCCCGAAATCAGGAAAACTTCAGGCGATGAAGCACGATGTGAAAGCGGATTACTTCGATGTAGATTTAACGCTCGACAAAGCGAACCCTAATGATTTTGACGCAGTCATGCTTCCCGGGGGCGCATTGAATGCCGATGCTCTGCGAGCGGATCAAAAGGCGCAAGAGTTCATTCGCCAGATTGACAAAGCGGAGAAACCCATCGCGGTCATCTGTCACGGTTCGTGGCTTCTGGTCTCGGCGGGACTGACGAAAGGGAGAACATTAACCAGCTATCACACGATTCAGGATGACATTCGCAATTCCGGCGGCCAATGGGTAGACCAGGAAGTGGTCCGAGACCGCAACTGGATCAGTAGTCGGCAGCCTTCTGATCTGCCCGCCTTCAACCGGGAGATGATTGCGCTTTTCGGTGAGAAAAAAGCAGGTGCGCCTAACTCCTGAGTGCAGTGGCTCCTACCTGGTATATCGGGCCGGTAAGATGTTCTGAGGTGAGAAGAGCTTCATATGAATGACTTTCAAGTGCAAGAATGGGAAGTCTGGCACACCTACACCACCTACTTGGATTGTCCGGGACTCAATCTGCTTACGGGCGCCTCGAAGCTCGTGGAATCAGAAGTTGCCGAATGTGTCGTATCGAGCACCGGGAAGACCTTCTGGCGAAGCGGTGAGCAGGTCGCTCAAGGCATTACGCACGTCAGCGTGGACTCCCAAACTGGAGCGGGCTCCTTCACACTTGTTGCGGATGACAAATCGATGGGAACACCCAAAGGATTTGCTCTAGAAGCTTGGGGACAGGCGGCGCAATTCTTTATCGGTGAGCTTCATGTGCTTGGGGAGGAACACTCGTTCGCGGACGAATATATCCGCGCGTATCTCGGTAAGATCGTTGTAAAAGCGACAGAAGGCGACAGATCGACCTCAGAATTGAATCTGTACCCCATCCTGGTGATTTACCAATCAGGGGTTCTCATCTTGGAACTAAGGATGATCGGCCCCTCCGGGTCGATTCCCCTCTCCGACTTCATTCAGTACGCTGTCAATCTGCCTCGGATGAAACTCTCAACAGCGCTCGTAAACCCCGGCTTGGCGCGGAATGCGACAGCCGCCTATTACCGGTCGACAAGAATCCCGTTTCTTCGACGGTGCAAGTATGCATGGTCTCAAGCCTTGCACAACCTAGCAATTGAACAACTAACGACGCAGGTTCAAGACGAGGCCTTCTCCTTTCGCCTTTCGCCGTGGAGCGGGGAATGTGATTCGCTTCGTTCAGTAGCCATCTCGATATTTCATACGTGCTCATATTTGATTACTAGTCCCCGCGTTGGTATGAGATTCTTGTTGTTAGGCTCCAAAGTTCCACCAAATCTAGGTGAGTTTTGGTCTGGACGTCCGCACATTCACTTGATTCGTTTCCAAGACCAGCGAGAAACCGCAGCCGAGAACAACGAGACACATGCGGCTTCCTTGTCCTCGATTCTTTCCCGGACGCCTGGACATGCGAATGCCCTACTAAACGATCTGCGCTTATTCGAGGACTACAGTGCGTTTGTCGCAGAAACAGCCTCTCTATGGGTGTGGTCATTACGAGGTCTAAAGCAAGAGCGCAACCGTGAAGATCCAAACCGCGGCAACTTCATTTATGAGCGGCAGGCTCTGATGGAACTCCTCGAATACGGTTACATGCTGCACCGGGGTCTCTACCATCGCGCAGAAAAACTTCAGTCTACAGGCCAGGTAATGAATGTAAGACGGTATGTGCTTCAGCTTCGATTGCGAATGCGGGAGGTAAGCCATTCCGGAGAGATCCGTAATCTGCTCGAATCGGGCTGGAGCGAGCTAGGTCTTTCAACTCTCGTAAGTGATATCAAAGATGCCTTGGCCCTACGAGAAGCTGAAATGCGTTCGGTCGATACCATGCGAGCAACCCGAGTTGGCTGGGCGATTGCCATTGTCTTTGGAATTGTAGCGATTCCTGCACTTGCGGACCAGATAATCATTCCGGCTTGGCACATTCTCAAGTTGCACGCAGTTGCCGACTCGGACCAAATGAAATTGTTGGCTGGTGGCGCTGCAACCGTCTGCATTCTCGCAGTTCTGTCGATTGCCCTGTGGGTGTTATCGATGCGCGACCGTCGCCTGTGAACATGTCAGGCGACCATCGCATTCGGTACACATTAGGATCAGCAAGCAAGAAGTTGAAGCCACTCTCAGATTAGTAATGAAAAACGCCGCAGCGTTATCCAGCCAGCCGGGCACCCCATTCTTGCCGTTTTGCGAAAGGTCGGAGAAACGACGATGCTCAACCCGCCACTCCCGCCTGAAAACCGCCAGCACGCAGCCGAACCCTAATCCCTAACCCCTAACCCCTAACCCCTGACCCCTGTCTCTGCATAAATCTCCCTCCAGAGACAATCATTGGATACAGCATCGCGGCAATTGCAAATCGACGCCACATAAAAAAGCCGCAACTCCTAGTAAATCATAGGGTTGCAGAGAGTAAGTTAGCTGTTAACCAGGCGGCAGTGAAAAACCTTTTCCAGAAACACTGCGAATGGTGTTACTTTAGTGGTGTTGATTGACGGCTAAGGAATTACCCCTTTGTAACGCCGATTTCAGCTGTGTCGTTGTAGGTGTTTGCCGGTGGGATAGTCCATATGTCGCCCAGATTGAATACGGAGGGAAAGCATATGTTTTCGAGAGTTTCGAAGTTGATGAGCCATTTTGCCGCCCTGGCAATTCTGGCGTTGGTGCCGGTTGCCCTGTTAGCCCAGGTTACTCCTGCCGCGCAAGGGAATCCTCGGGGCGATAATGCATCGAAGTGGGACATCTTTTTGGGCTACAGTTACCTGTCGCCCCTTGGAACAGTGACCACTACCAGCACGTCCGCGTTCCCGAACGTGACGGCCTCCTATGATCCCGTCAATGTCGGCGAGATCGTCAGCATATCGTATTTCTTCAATCGCTATGTTGGTTTGCAAGCGGAAACCGGCATACATGAGTGGGGGTCATCGGGTACAAATCCTGCGGGGGGAACAGGGACGCATGGCAACAACGACGGCTTTACGACCGCGGCCGGCGGTGCGGTTTTGCGTTATCCCACGGGCGCCTTCACGCCGTTTGCTCATATGCTTTTTGGTGATGCGATGGTTGACGGCCCGATTCACAACCCCGCTACCTGGGGCGCCGCCTTCACTATCGGCGGCGGCATGGATTACAGGGTGAGCCATCATTTTTCGATTCGTTTTTTCCAGATCGACTCTGAGTACATGAGAATAAACTTCGGCTCAAGCGTTACGGGGCCGACCAGCATCAATGCTGCGCGCGTGAGCGCCGGCGCGGTCTTCAATTTTGGCTCGTTCACAACCCCGCCGCCGGTGACACTGTCGTGCGCGGCGAGTCCGGCTTCGATCTTCCCCGGCGATCCGGTTACGGTGACGGCGACGGCGGGCAACCTGAACCCTAAGCTGAACGCGGTTTATACATGGAGCGGCAGCGGAGTGTCAGGCACTGGGACGACGGCCACGGTGGCCACCGGCTCGCTGACCCCGGGCTCTTACACGGTGAAGTGCGGCGTCAAGGAAGGCAAATCCGGCAAGGAAGGCCTCAAGCCCGGGGAATCCGCTGACGCCTCGGCCAGCTTTACGGTAAAGGCCTTCGAGCCGCCGACCATTAGTTGCTCGGCCAGCCCCGACACCGTCAAGCCGGGCGAGACCAGCACCGTTACCGCGGCCGGTGTGAGCCCGCAGAACCGTCCATTGACCTACAGCTACTCGGCTTCGACCGGGGCCATCAGCGGCACTGGCGCATCGGCCACCTTTGATTCGACCGGAGCGTCGACCGGGGCGGCGGCCATCACCTGCAACGTAAGCGACGACAAGGGCCAGAAGGCAACCGCGAATGCCAGCGTGACCATCACGGCGCCGCCACCGGTTCAACCCGTGGAAACCGCCGCCGCCGTGGAGATAAAGCAACTCGAGACTCGCCTCGCGCTGCATAGTGTATTTTTCCAGACGGATCAGCCCAGGATCGAAAAACCCAATGGCGGCCTGTTGGCCAGCCAGGATAAAACTCTGACCACCCTGGCGACGGACTTCAAGAGGTACCTGGAATTAAAGCCGGATGCCTACTTGACCCTGACCGGACATGCGGATGTTCGCGGATCAGTCGAATACAACCAGGCGCTTTCCGAACGCCGTGTCACTCGCACAAAACTGTTCCTGGTTGGACAGGGTGTTCCCGAAGCCAAGATTAAAACGAACGGGCTTGGCAAGGAGCAAAACCTCACCGCCGCCCAGGTGAAAGAGATGGTCGAACAGAATCCTGACTTGAGCGCCGCGGAGCGGGGGAAGGTTCTCCACGACCTGGGCGTAATTGTCTGGGCCCAAAACCGCCGTGTAGACGTCACCCTGAGCACCACGGGCCAGCAATCTGTGCGCTTGTATCCCTTCAACGCTGCCGATTCCCTGACTCTTATCGACCAAAGGAATCTGACGCAGAAGAAGAAGGTCACGGTGGGTGCGGTTCAGAAGCCCGTTCCGCCCGTGAACAAGAAACCCGTTCCGCCCGTGAAGAAGTAGGCCATTTGGCCTTTTCAGGCGGAAAAGCCGCTCGTCCGGCCCCCCATCAGTAACGGTGTGGGGCCGGAGACCGCCAGAGCTTGCCTATTTTCTATAGCCACTCACCTGTACAGAAAAGTGTCGCTGGCGGTTTACCAAATGTGAAGAAGTACCACTTTTACTCCACCCTTGACACATAGGCCATGAGCTAGCCACTCCCCCTGTGCTGGGGGTCATTGTTATTAAAAGACCATGCCATTGTAAGCAATAAATGCGAATATGCATCAATCGCTTTTCCCAGGTTTACCGCCTTTATGTGTCTTTCTCATTCCGGAAATCCAGCCGGAAATCTAGCCGGAAACCTTGCGGATATAATATTTCCACCTTAATTCCCTTCACACCCCCGTTTCGTGATAGCATCCTGAGCAGTACTGACCACATTGCAATGAAGCATTTTTGGTCTTGACGGCGCGTCGTTAGTTTGTGCCCCAACAGGAATGCTTTTTCAGCTTTCACAAAGGCCTGGCTAGAACCATGGATACAGTCTCCCTGGGAAAGATCGGCAAATACGAGATCATCAAGGTCCTCGGCCGCGGAGGCATGGGTGAGGTCCTTCTTGCCAGGGACGAAGATCTTGACCGCAAAGTAGCCATCAAGAGGCCTTTCAGATCTGCCGAAGATGAGGGCTTGGCGCGCTTCCAGGTCGAAGCCAAGGCAGCCACTCTGAAGCACCCCAATATTCCGGCCGTCTACGAGATGGGTGAGCAGGACGGCTTGCCGTATATTGCCATGGAGTACGTGGAGGGCGAAACTCTAGACAGGCTCATCACTTCCGGCACAGATCTCGATCTGATCGACAAGCTCAGCATTATTGAACAAATTTGTTTAGCTATAGGCTATGCCCACGAGAAAGGAATCATCCATCGGGATATAAAACCTGCCAACATCATCGTACAAAAAGATGGAGTGGCGAAAATAATCGACTTCGGGATCGCTAAGATCCAGGAGGCGGGCGTAACTAAAGGGCTTACGCAAACCAGACAGGTAATAGGGTCGTTGCACTATATTGCGCCCGAGAGATTCAAAGGCGTGCCAATCGATGGCCGTGCCGACATCTTTTCCACAGGAGTCACCCTTTATAAGCTGCTCACTGGAAAGGAACCTTTTACCGGAGGCGAAACAACAGCCGCTTATAAGATCGTAAACGAAGCCCACAATTCGCTTGCGACCTATCTTCATGATTACCCTCCAGTGCTCGACGAAATCATCAATAAATCACTTGCCAAGAACCCCAGTGACCGATACGCGACTGGCGAGGATTTTGCCGATGCTCTGCAAGAAGTTATCGAAGATCTGAAGCATAACCGCGTTTCTCAGCTCTTTAATGACGCCGAGCGATTGACTACGGAAAAGCGCTTTACGCCCGCGCTCGAGCTTCTTGACGAAGCCATCAAGCTGGATCCGGCAAATACTCAGGTAAGAAAACTTCGCAAGTTCGTGCGGGAGCATCAGGAACGCCTCAGGCGCATGGAGCGGATCCGCGAATGCTCAATCCGCGCGGAAGAAGCTCTTTTGTCTGAAGACTTTGAGCAAGCGCTCAGTTTACTGAAAGAGGCGTACAACTACGATTCAACCTCTGAGGAAATCACACAGAAAATTCAATCTGTAGAGGAGCAAAAGCGCCGCTACGAGAAGAGCGCTCATGCCCTGGCGGATGCGGAGGCAGCCAGAAACAGGGGCGATATCACTGGTGCGCTACGGATCGTGACGAAGGCTCTTGAGGAGGACCCCGGCAACAAAAGGCTTCTCCCGCTAAACGAAATTCTGGTCAAACAGGCCAAGATTGAAGCCCAACGCGGCAAACTTCTCGAAATACTGGAAAAGGCGAGTGATGAGCTTGCAGCGCGAAAGTTCTCGGCTGTGGACACACTCCTTGACCAAGCCAGCAGCATAGATCCTTCAGATTTAACCGTCGATAAGCTACGCCGGGAATTGGCCAAGGCCAGGGAGCAGGAGCAACGTCGAAGCATCATCGACGACATTCAGACACAAGTAACGGTATTGTTGAGAGCCGAAAATTACGAACAGGCAACGCAGTTGCTCGCTCGCAATATCGAACAATTCCCGAATGAGATGGTTCTTCAGCGTTTGAGAGCTGAGGTGGATAACGAAGCGAGCAAGTCCGAGGCGAGTCGCTTTGTAGAAGGCGTTATCTCTCAAGCCAAAGAACTTTTCACGCGCTCCCCGCTGGAAGGTTTGGAGGTTCTGCAAAAGGCATTGGACCAGTTGCCCGGCAACGAGCGGCTGATTTCCTACGAACGGTCCCTGCGCCAGCAGTTAGACTCCCAGCGCGGGGAACAGGTGCATGCTGACACGCTGCACAGAGCGCGGGTCATGGTGACGGGGAAGCAATTCGACAAAGCTGTTGGGATTCTCGAGTCTTTTCAACTTGAGTATGGCCATCACGCCGACATCGACGAGCTCCTGGCTTTTGCACAGGACAAACGGGCGAACCTGCAACGCAAGGAGATTGTTGATCGATGCACTACAGATGGGCGTGCCCTGCTTCGCGCTGGACGCCTGGATGAAGCCATTCACTTGCTGGAGTACGGCATTGATCAGACCGGGGAATCAACTTTATCCAGGCTTCTCGTAGAGGCTCGAGAACAGCAGACTACTTTAACCCGCAAGAACGATATTCTGATGAAGCGTGTCGAACTTGCGCGGGAACGCGGCGAGCTTGACGAAGCGATCGGATTGCTGCAAGAGCAACTTGCTGAAATACCCGGGAATGCGCCGGCGCAGGAACTCCTAACTGCTTTGCTGGCAGAGCGGGAACTGAAGCAGGCAACCAGCAATGCCATCCATGCTGCTCAGGAAGCGGCGCAACGGCAGGACTTTAACGCCGGGCTGGAGTCACTACAGGCAGTTCTGCGCGCCTATGGGGAATCCCCCCAACTCAACATCGCAATTCAGGAGATTCAATCCGAACGCGCCCGCTGTGCTCAATCCATGGTCGGGCAATCCATCGAGTCGGCGCGTGCTGCCCTGCTGCAACACGACCCTAAAGGTGCGCTGGAGGTTTTGACAAGCACAACGCATTTGGTTGAGTTCGCCGATGCGAAGCAGCAAGCGGACTGGCAGCGCATCGCAAAATCGGTCAAATTGGATGTGCAACTGCCTGGCATCGCAATCGCCACGCCTCGCAGACTGCCCATTTGGGCCATCGCTGCGGCATTCGTGGCAGTGATTGCGATTGCCGCTTTTGCCGTATGGAAGATGCAAACATCAAAGCCGACTCTTGTGGCCCATACTGCCCATATCAAGATTGCAAAAGCTCCACCGGGCGCCGCCGTTTCAATCGATAGCGGGCCCTCTTCACCGACCGATGACAACGGCAATTTCACCCAGGAGGTACAGCCTGGGAAGCACCAGATTCAGGTCACAAAAGAGGGCTACGAGTCTTTCACCGACAATCTTGCAGTCAATGCGGGAGAATGGTCTACCGATAATGTTACGCTGGCCAAAATCCCGTCCGCCGGAACCGCCGGAAGACTCTCTCCACAGGGCAATGTATCTGTGTTCAAGCTCGAAGTGGATGGCGCGAACCTGGGACTGCGCAGGGCTGGAGAGTCGATACCCCTGGAGCAAGGCACACACAAAGTCAAATACACGGCGCAAGACAATTCGGACTCTGTTGAGCACACGATTCAGATTGCGGCGAACAAGAATGTTGCGGATAATTTTACACTCAAACCGAAGCCTGCTCCGCAGCCAACACCTGGCGCAACTGTCGGCCAATTGAGCATCCAGACGACCCCGGGAGCGCAAATCGCGATCGATGGCCACGGTATAGGTTCCGCTGATGCAGGCGGCAATTACCTGGTTCAAGGATTAACCCCTGGAAAGCATGCGGCTTACATTGCAAAGGATCAATTTCAGCCCGCGAACAACCAGGTCACTATCGTCGCAGGTCAGACGCAGTCGCTTTACGCGCAGCTAACGCCAGTCCCGACCACGCCAATCCAGCCTGCGACTGTTCTCTCGCCGAAAGGCTCCCTGTATGCCAACCCAAATTCCATCGAACGCGGGCAATCTGTCACCCTCAACTGGTCTGTTGAAAACGCTTCGTCGGTCTCTATCAGCGAGATTGGCGCTGTCGCTCTTCAAGGCAGAACAATAGCCACTCCAAATAAATCCACTACGTACGAATTGGTTGCAAATGGATCAATTCGGCTTGCACAGCAGTACGTGGAAGTTCATGAGCCAAAAACGGTACCACAACCTCAACCCGTCATCCCTAACCCCAAGCCTATCGTTCCTACTCCGATTCAGCCTACGCAGACCCTGCCGGACCGGGCGGCCCTCGAGCAAGCCCTTGCCCCCTATAAGAGCGTGTTTGCGCAAGCCTCAGGCGGTAATTGCAAGGCTGCCTTCAGCAGTGCATACGGAGGCAAGTTGAAGGATTTAGCAGGATGGTGCGGCTCTGCTAAGAGCTTTGAGGTAAAAGAGCAGGGCTGCCAGGTGGGTGGTTCACCTGATACGCCAACCTTAACCTGCAATGAGGCCAGAATTATCCATCCGAAGGACGGTGATCCACAGACGTCTTCCAGTTCGAAGGTCTTCCACTTTACGAAGAACTCGAGCGGAGCCTGGATAGTCTCCGGCTGGTAAGTTGTCCTCTCGCTTCAGCCGGGCAGGAGGCCTTGCCTAAGAGCGATTATGCCGTATTATCAATTATTTACAGAGTTCCAGGCGTGCGAAAATGGTTCCCAGACAAGCCGGAAATGCTTCGTCAGCTCATTCCAGAGAGCGTATTGATTTGCACATTTATTTTACTTGACACGATTTTCGTCATGGTGCTATCGTGCTGTTTCTAGTAGAGTAAATCTTTTTCTGATGCGTATTAAAGATTTCAGAAGTGGCTGACCTGCCACCATGAAATCTGAAATGCTGCACGGATGGAGCCGCCTAAATTGGCTCCAAATGGTAGTTATTTTCTGTTATTTGTGGTTGGTAGTTATGACTTTTTTCTACCCATTGCTTTTGGGTAAACACGCTGATAGCTTTTCTGATCCAATCTCTCTAACCAGTTTGGTGCGTGTCAAACTCGGATTGGGATTAACGACTTGTCCGTCTGGAGAATCTGATTATGAACCTGCTTCGTTCGTGTTGCCTGGCTGTCCTGCCTCAGTTGGATTTTTCGTTTTTCTCGCTGAAGTGCGGTAAAGAGCACCGTCCATCCGGATTCATGCGCCTGGCCGCCGTACTGGCCTTGTTGTGCCTCGGCTCCGCTGGGGCGTGGGCGGCGACCTGCACGGTGAACAATGCCAACAATTCGGGCGCCGGTTCGCTGCGGGCTTGCATTCTCTCTGCCGGTTCAGGCGACACGATCCAAATTACCGCGACGAGCACGATCACGCTGGCGAGCGCCCTGCCGGACATCACGCATAATCTGACGATCACGGGTCCCGGCGCCAATAAGCTCACCATCGACGGCGGCGGGAGTTACCAGATATTTAATATCACCGCCGGCACAGTGAGCATCTCGGGCCTCAAGCTCTCCAGCGGAATAAGTGCTGGGTCGGGAGCCGCTATCAGCCAAACCGCAGGCTCGCTCACGGTTACAGGATGCGAATTCGCCAACAACACATCCTCGGTTGAGGGCGGCGCAATCTATGCGGGTGGAAGCCTCACGGTGAGCAGCAGCACATTCACGGGTAACTCCAGCCAGAGTGGTGGCGCCATTAGAGCAACAGCTGGACTCACCCTCACAAACAGCACATTCTCCGGCAACTCCGCCACCAACACCGTCGGCCTAGGTGGAGCGGTTTATGCGACGGGGACGACCGCAATCACGAATAACACCTTCTCCGGGAACACGGTTGGGAGCAGCGGTGCTGGCGCAGCTATCGACCATATCAGCGGCACGGCCACGATCGCGAACAATATCTTCGACGGCAATTCCCCCTTGGCAGCGATCTTCAACAACGCCACGGCCAACGCCAGCTACAACGTCTTTTACAACAATGGCGGTGGAGATTGCCCCAGTTGCACCACGAACACCAACTCCGTGGATGCTTCGTCCAATCCGCTGGTGCTGCCGCTGACCTACTACGGCGGCACGACCAAGACCTTTTTGCCGCAGCCTTCCAGCCAGGCCCTCTGCGCCGGCTCGGCGCTTTCGGCCTCAGGGGCTGGTCTGACCCTCGACCAGCGCGGCTTTGCCATGAACCCCGCCTACAGCACCTGCGCCGGAGCGGTGGACGCCGGAGCGGTGCAGGCTAACTATGTTCAGGTGCAGGCCGGCGGCGATGCGGGCGCAGGCTCCGGAGATTGCCCCGGAGCAAGTTGCACACTGCGCGACGCCATCACCTTGGCCAACGGCAATGGTTACGGCGACATCGATTTTGCCTCCGGACTGAGCAACATCAACCTGGGAGGCTCCTCGCTTAGCCTGAGCGGAACCACAGGCATCAATATCATCGGCGGATTCGGGTCCGGTGCGGTTACTGTTAACGGCGGCGGACCGACAAGCAACTTCAGCGTGTTTACGGTGCCTTCGAGCGCTCAGGCATTGATCTACGGGCTGACCATCGCGAATGGCAACATCCTCACTAGCGGCGGCGGCATTTTGAATTCCGGCACGCTGCAAGTCGTGAACAGCACGATCTCCGGCAACTCCGCTGTCTTTGCCGGCGGCGGCATCTACAACAACGGCACATTTGCGATCGCCGAGAGCACGATTGCCAATAACTCCGTCACGAACACGACAACTAATTCAATAGGCGGCGGCATCTACAGCAGTAACGCGCTCCAGGTTGTCAACACCACCATTGCCGGGAACTCCGCCTCTGGACATACCGCAGATGACGGCGGCGGCATCTATGTGGACGGTGGAACGGCAACTTTGGCCAATACTATCGTGTCTGCGAACACCACTGCCCATGTCGCCAATGCCAATATTAGCGGCGCATTCACCGGCAACGGCAACGTGATCGGCGCCGCCACCAACGCCACCAATAACAAGGTCGGCGGCGCGGGCGCGCAGATTCTGCCGCTCAACGGATTGCCCTCCTACTTCCTGCCCGGAAGCAACGCCCCGGTGCTGCAGCTCAACGGCATCGGAGCAACGCTCCAGACGATCATCCCGTCGCCGGACAGCCCCGCCATCTGCGCGGGCTTGACCGCGAACATCATACCCGGCCTCACCACCGACGAGCGCGGCTATCCGCTGATACCGACAGGCGGCTACTGCGTGACTGGCACTGTCGACGCCGGCGCGGTGCAGACCAACTACACTTCTGCGAGCATTGTGCAGCAGCCCTCCACGAGCGTGCCCGTCAACACCAACATGGCGTCCCCGGAGATCATCCAGGTTCTTGAGACTGACACCCTGTTGAGCCCGCCCAATAATACCGACGGCGTGAACGGCATCTCCCTGTCGCTGGCGCTGAGCACCGATAACGCTCATTTGGTCAACGGCTCGGCGATCACCGCGGGCGCCGGCGCGACCGCCGGCGAGGCCACCTTCACCAGCCTTCAAGTGAGCGCGCCGGAGCAGAACGACACGCTCGTGCTGGGATCTATCACCCTGGGTTCCATTACGCTCGGGCCGTGGGCAAGCTCCAGCTTCAACGTGATCGGGCCGGCGGCGCATCTTGCTGTTACCGCTCCAGCAACGGCCACCGTGGGAGCGCCGTTCAGCATGACGGTGACGGCACAGGATACAGTCAACAACACCGCCCCCAGTTACACGGGGACGGTACACTTTACATCCAGCGATCTGGGCGCGGCCGGCGGCTTGGTGCTGCCGCCCGATTACACCTTTGTGCCCGCGGACAACGGGGTGCATACCTTTGTCAACGGCGTGACGCTGGTGACGGCAGGCAGCCAAACGGTGACAGCCACCGACACGGTGACTCCTGCGATTACCGGATTCGTGCCAGTGTCGGTCGGCCAGGCGACTCCAACGATCGCCATTACCGGAAACGGGACATCGAATGTGAATCAGTCGGTGACCTTTACGGCGACGGTGACGCCGCCGAACGGGACGGTCGCGTTGAGCGGTTCGGTCACGTTTACCATTACAGACAAGAACAGCAGTATCGTCAGTATCTGCACAAGTGCGGCGCCGGTGACCTGGAACTCCGGCCCCGGCAATGCGACGGCGACCTGCACGACGGCGGCGCTGACGGCAGGCTTATCGCCTTTCACGATCGGCGCGACATATAACGGGGACTCGAATTACAACACCAAGACCGCCACGTCAGTCTCACAGGCTGTCACCCCGATCACTCCCACGGTCCTCATCACCGGCAACGGCACAACAAACGTGAATGCGCCGGCAACCTTTACGGCGACCCTCAGCGGCGTCAGCTTTACGCCAACTGATGCGACCGGGACAGTAGGCTTTACCTCGAACGGTAATCCGATTGCCGGTTGTACTGCGATGATTGTGACCGCCCAGGTAGCGACCTGCACGACCTCCGCGCTGATTGGTGGTTCGGATACGATTGGAGCCACCTATAATGGCGACCTCAATTTCGCAACGGCTAGCGCGCCTACCGTCACCCAGACCGTCACCGCGCTCACACCCACGGTCACCATCACCGGCAACGGCACAACGAATGTCGATCAAGCGGTGAACCTGACGGCGACACTCAGTGGCGTCAGCTTTACGCCGCATCCTGCCACCGGAACAATCAAGTTCACGGTGGGTGGAGTTACAATCAGCAGTTGCGCTGCTCAGCCGGTGGCAGCCCAGGTGGCAACCTGCAACACTACATCTTCATTGCTGGTTGCCGGTGCGGATTCGATAGGAGCCGTTTATACATCAGGCGACACCAACTTCACCACGGCTACCGCATCTCCCGTCACCCAGACCGTTAATGCGCTCAACCCCACGATCAGCCTGACGCCCTCAGCTAATCCTGTGAACGTCGGCACATCGGTGACCTTTACCGCGCAGCTTTCCGGTACGCTTTCGCCGGTCATTCCCGCGGGGACGGTAACCTTCGCCATTAACGGGGTAGCAAACGCCGATTGCCCGGCGGTGACGGTGACAGCTGGCGGCAGCGCGACCTGCACGACGTCCTCGCTGCTTGTGCCTGCCGACACCATCACAGCGACATACAGCGGCGATACGAGTTATGTTGTTGCCGCCGCGGCCACGACCACCGAGACCGTGAATAAGGTCTCCGCTCTTACTGCGTTGGCAACCACTCTGGCAAACCCAGCCGTGAACCAGACGGTGACCCTCACAGCCACCGTAACTGCACCAACGGGCGTTGAAGTCAAGCCCACCGGAAGCGTGACATTTACGGAGGGAGCCACAGTTCTTTGTGCGGCTGCGGGAATCAATCCAGCGAATCAGCAAGCGACTTGCAGCTACGCCTTCACAAGCGTAACCGCCGGCGGCACGGTCACCGCGACCTACGGTAGCGATCAGAACTTTAATGCTGGTACTGTTGCAACCACTCTGGAGACCGTGTCGGCTTCGAGCACCACGACGACTCTTACGTCCACGCCGAACCCCTCCACCGTCAACCAGCCGGTGGCCTTCACGGCTACCGTGACGCCCACCTATACAGCGGGCGTGCCCGCGGCCCAGCCTACCGGAACGGTGACCTTCACGAATACAACCAATTCAACCACCTTGTGCACCGTGACGCTGAGCGGTGGGGTTGTGCCGGTTTGCAGCTACACCTTCATTACCAATGGATCCTACAGCGTAGTTGCAACCTATACCACCGGGGACTTGAACTTCACGGGCAGCGTTTCATCCACAACTAACCAGGTTGTTAACGCCGCGACTACCACAGTCGTTTTGACATCGCCGACGAATCCATCGGTTGTGAATCAGTCGGTGACGCTCACCGCAACCATCGACGCCTTCGGTGGGACGGCAACGGTACCCACAGGAACGATGACCTACACCGACACCTTGACCAGCACAATTCTGTGCACGACTACCTTGGTCGGCGGCAATGTTCCTGCCTGCAACTATGCATTCCTCACGCAGGGCACGCATACGGTTACCGCGGCTTACAGCGGCGATCCGAACTTCAAGTCCGCCACTTCCAACATCCTGAGCCAGGTCGTCAACGCTGCTTCGACCACGACGAGTCTTGTGTCATCGCCTAACCCCTCCAGCGTCAACCAATCGGTGGCCTTCACGGCTACCGTGACGCCGGCCTTCACCGCGGGAGCTACCAAGCCCACCGGGACGGTGGTCTTCACCAATACGACGACTTCAACTCAGTTGTGCTCCGTGGCGCTGAGCGGCGGAGTCGTGCCGGTGTGCAACTACACCTTCACTTCGCAGGGAAGCAACCATGTGGTTGCAACCTACACTACCGGCGACACGAACTTCTCGGGAAGCGCCTCAGGTTCAAACGCGGATATTCAAGTAGTCAGCACAACCCCAACAACGACGACGGTGTCTGGTAATCCATCCCCCTCGACTGTCAACGGCTCGGTGATATACACGGCAACTGTTACACCCAGCGTCACAGGCACCACAAACCCAACTGGCTCGGTGACATTCACTTATGCCGGCATTGGCGCCTTAGTAGGAACGAATGGACCTCTGTGCACGTCCGTGAGTGTGTCAGCTGCGACTCCTGCCATAGCTACATGTACGTCTAGCAGTTTGGCTCAAGCGGGAACGTACACCATCACGGCTGTGTACACCACTGGAGACGCGAACTTCGCATCAAGCACGGGGACAACATCACAGTCCGTCCTCAAAAACACGACCGCTCCAGGTGTGTCCGTGACCTCGCCAGGCGCTACGACTGTGAACGTGTCGGTAAATCTCACGGCAACTGTTACATTTTCCTCTGGTGCAACAGTGCCTACTGGGACAGTGACGTTGATTGACCAGACTGCCGGCACGACCGTATGCTCGAACGTGACAATCGCACCAGCCACGTCAACAACAACAACAGCGACCTGCTCTTATACGCCGCTGACTTCAGGTAATCACACGATCGTCGCTAATTACAGCGGCGACACCAACTATCCTGCTAGTACGTCTCTTGGATATACCCAGGCAGTCAGCCCGTCGACTACTTCGTTGGCCGTGACTTCCTCCTTGAATCCTGAGGTTACTCCAAATGCCGTTACTTTCACCGCAACCATAACACCAGCTCATCCAGGCGCTGCGATGCCTACGGGGACAGTCGCCTTCACCTCCACTGACGGCACAGTGACGGTAGCGTGCACTGCGGATGCTGTCGGTACGCCGGTTCTCAATCCCAGCACTACGCGCATCGCGACATGCACCGCGGCATTTCCCACAACACTGTACATAAGCGGTCAGACTATCACGGCTACGTACAACGGTTCAGGCTCAGATACAAACTTTACCTCCAGCGTAGGAACCCTTGCAGGCGGCGAGGTGGTGCAGAACTTCTTCATTGCGAATAAGGTTGTTGTGACACCGCTGACCACGACAGGGCCGGGAACCCCAGTTACTTCAACAAGTGGCACGTTGAACACAACGACTGGCGTTATTGCTCTTGCACCTGTGAGTTTGACTCTGACCCAGGGCTACCATACGGGCTCGAGCTTCACTCTCAATAATGGCACTGATCCGTTTTTCCCGGCTACGGTGGAAACGCTCGTAACATCCACGGGAGGGTTCCCTGATACATTGAACCTCGGCTGCGTGGTCACCAATACCTCTGGTACTGTCAGGGATCCATCCTGCACGGTGGCGGCGACGATGTCTGGGGCCACTGGTACCACGTTGGTCTACACACTGACCGCATCATCATCAGCGCCCATTGGAACCTATACCGTCACGCTGACGGGCATTGACAGCACGTCTCTTAATGATGTGCATTCAGAGGCGTTGACTCTCTATGTTGTGGGTCAGGCTAGCACCATGACCCTGGCGCAGGGAGCAGGCGAATCAGAAACAGCCACCTTCATGAGCGCGACAGGATTCACAGGCACAACTACTGCGCCCATTACTTATGCGTGCGGTACCGTATGGAATTTGACCACCCTCGCGGTGGTTCCATCCAGTCAATATACCGGGATGGTTTGCGAGGGCTCAGGCTGGACTCCAGTGTCGAACACTCCGACAGCAACGGCTACGGTTAAGATCGCGCTCTCAGCCCAAACTGCCCAACTGGAAACCTCCAGTTCGGTTTCCCTGGCGGCGCTCCTGGGCATTCCGCTCTTTGCCCTGGCGGGATGGGTTAAGGGCAGAAAGTCGTCCCGGCGTAACTTCTTCCGGTTCCTCGGCCTGATCGTAGCGCTTGTGGCTGGCATCTCGTACGTAACCGGCTGCGGTGGCAGCTTTACTGCCCCACAGCAGTTGTCCAGTAGCGGACTCGGCACTGGAAGTTACCTTGTTCAGGTGATCGCCACAGACGCAGCTACACCAGCCCATCAGTACTATACGGTGGTTCCGCTGAGCGTGAGTACAAATCATTGAGTTCAAGTTTTGCAGATTGAATGGAGAATTTGTTTTGTTGTTTGGTTTAACGTCAATGTCCATGATTTTGCGCTGATTGCGCAGGGGAGAATTTGTGAAAGCCAAAGCATTGTTGCTCTTCATCTCGTTCGCATGCGCACCGGCGGTCTACTCGTTCGGGCAGGTCAATTGCCAAGCGTCGACCAAGTTGGTTTGCCAGCTTCCCATTTCCGCGCTAACCTTGGCGACCAATACCATCGGAAATGCGCCTGGCGTGTCGTCAATTACTGCTATCGGAATTGCCGATAACATTGCACTGCCAATTAACGCATCCATTGCCGCACAATTGACGCAGTTGCCCATCCCCAGCGCCACCGTTGGCGTCGTTTCCCTCAATAAAAAGGGAAGCGAGGTTGGAGTTCCCTTTGAGAATCTTGGCCCGATCCTTACCGATCGCCCGGATACCGTTGGCCAAGGGCATATCTTCATGGGCTTCAGCTACCAGCACTTCAATTTCAACGCTCTCGACGGGGTGAAATTTGCCTCGCTCCCCGTCGGCTTTACGTATACCCTCCCTTCTACCGGGCAGACATTCTACGGCGCTGAAGTCAACAATATCGGATTTAAACTCGACCAGTATGTCGGAATGGCCACATTCGGCATCACCAAGAAGACCGACATTTCCGTCATTGTGCCTATCAATTCAGTCTCGGTAGCGGTCTCAACGTCAAACTTTCAAGCCTACCTTTACAGCCCTACTTCTAGCAATTGCGTCGCAAACCCCGCTGTAACCGGCAATTGCTATGGCACGTTCTCATCACCGGGTACGGTCACAACAGCGGGTACGGCCAGCGGACTAGGGGACGTTTCCGTAGGCGTCAAACAGTTGCTTCTCGGAGGAGCGGGCAGCCGCGGCGCGATGGCGACTGGACTTACGATACGCTTTCCCTCCGGCGAAGCGCTCAGCTACCTTGGCTCAGGCGCATGGGGCGGCAATGTCTACGGCCTCTTTGAATACCGGGCTCGCTTGGCGCCGCATTTTAAGGTGGCCTACCAATGGAACGGCAACTCGCAGATTATGGATCTTCAGAACGCGCCCCATCTCCAGTTGCCGGGTGGGTTGCAATACGCTGGTGGCGTTGACTACAAGCTGGCACGGCCTTTGACCGTGTCAGTGGATGTGCTGGGGAGCCAATCTGTCAATACGCCGTCCTTCACCGTCGGTACAGCAACTCTGCTTGGAACGGCGCCACCAGTAGCCACTATCAACAATACGACGTTGCTGAACAACACCTATACGTCGGCCAACTTCAGCGGAGGCCTAAAGTGGTCTCCGGCGCCTCACTTACTTTTATATGGAAACGTCACAATGCAAATCAACAATGTAGGCCTGCGCAGCGATCCAGTGCCGTTGTTCGGCATCGCCTATAACTTCAAGGCGGCTAAGTAGAGGCTGACCGGGAAATGCCCTGAAAAGGGAGATGAACGGGCCAGGATTAGACAGTATTTATATCCCAACCACGACGGACGCGTAATGTGTCCATCGTGGTTGGGATTATTATGAGGCTGACTTGCCATCGTAATGCGTATGGATGAGTCGCCCGGATTTCCATCACAGTGAAGATTGCTTCAGCGCTGCTTCATCTCCGCAAGCTTCGCGGCAATATACTTGTTCAGCAAAGCGGGAACCTCGGCGTTTATGCGAGCCACCATCCGGTCCTCGTAATTCTTGGTCTGCACATCCATGGTTTTGACCAGGCGATCCTGGGCGGCGGCGATCTTTGCATCCATCCCGCCCACGCGATCATTAAAATCTTTCAGTCTTTCATCGAGTGCCGGTGTGAACTGACTGACCGCGTTCTACGCCTAAGCGCAAGTCCTGCACATCCTTGTGGGTCTGATTAAGTTCCCTGCCTTGCAAAATAA
>Ga0302278_10000833_pt1 | contig 38912 bp, 35 predicted proteins | sample III_Bog_N3_2_FD_194543 | JGI IMG/M metagenome (GOLD analysis project Ga0302278, IMG submission 194543) | Peat permafrost microbial communities from Stordalen Mire near Abisko, Sweden - III_Bog_N3_2 | ecosystem: Environmental > Terrestrial > Soil > Wetlands > Peat | place: Sweden: Abisko...
GCTGGTCGCCGCAGCCGTGTACGCGCCGAACGGCAGCACGTTCAGCCCCTCGCTCGCCACGGCAGCCGCGTCCTGGAACACCAGCGGCGTCACGCCCGCAGCAGTTCCGGTCCCCGGTGTGCCGACGAGATAAGCCCGCTGCGTTACGCCGGAGAGGTTCTGCCGGTTCGCAACGTTGAACGCCTCCAGCGCCGTGCGCAGCCGCAGCCGCTCGCCCACGCGGAAGCTGCGGCTCAGCCGCAGGTCCAGCGTCGCCGCGCCTGGCAGCCGCAGCGTATTGCGCCCCGCCGTCGGCAGCACCGCCGAGCCGCCGGACCCGTTGATGCTCTCGCGTCCGCCAGACAGCCGCGTGCCGCCGAACACGTCGTAGCTGTATCCGCGTCCGCTTCCCTCGGAGAAGATGCCGGCCAGTGTCCATCCGTCCAGCACCGCGTGCCATAGCGGTTCGGTCGCAGACGGATCGCGAAGGGCAAGATGGAGAAAGCCAGGAGCGCTGTTCCATCGTGGCGACCACGCCGCCGTCGCCACCACGCGCTCTGGAAAATTCAGCGCCGACAGCCCCTTGTCGTAGCGCACCGTGAACGGATCGAACTGCCCGCTGGTCCGCGGCACGGCGCCCGCGTTCTGCCCGTAGTCGAGCGCCTTCGACCACGTCCAGGCCACGCGGAACTCCAGGCCGCGGCCCACGCCGCCGGCACCCGCGCGTCCGCCCAACCCGCGCTGCGCCTCCAGCGTCAGCCCGTTGTAGGTTGCGTTCGCGTTCGACACGATGTCCGTGACCGGCCCAAAGCTGCTGCTCACGCGCGCCGAGTATACCGGCACCGAGAACGTCTCGCCGTCGCGCGCCCCCGTCGCGCCCGTGCCGCCTTGCAGTTGGAACTCCCGCACATCGGTCGAAGGAGCAATGTTGATGTCCACCGAATTCGCAAGTTGCCGGTCAAGATTGGTGACAAACTCCGCGCGCCCCAGCACGCCCCAACCCAGCTCATGCTCCAGCGATAAATTGGCCTGCTGCACCATCGGCAGGCGGAATCTGCGATCGAACACCATCGCCGAGGTCGTTGCCGCCACCACGCCGCTCGGCGCAGTCAAAAACGAGCACACGTACCCGAATCCCACCGTCGTCACCTGCGGACATGCGGTCTCCGTCGCGGGCGTAATCTTCACCCGAGTCGTCGAGCCCGGCATCGCCGTGTCCAGCAGCGCCGCCCGCACCGTCGCGCCCGGCAGCTTGCCAAAGTACACGCCGTATCCCGCGCGCACCACGCCGCGGCCCATGCCGAACGGCTGCCATGCAAATCCCAGCCGCGGGCCAACGTTGTTGCGGTCCTCGGGGAACACGCTGGTCGCGCCCGTCGCGCCGAACACCGCGTCCAGCGCCGCATTCGGCTGCTGCGGCAGCGGTAGAAACTCGTACTCGTACCGCACGCCTGCATGCACCGTCAGCCGCGGCGCCACGCGCCAGTCGTCCTGCGCAAAGCCCGCCCACTCCTGCGTGTCGAAGATCAGGCTGGTCGTGCCGAAGCTCTGCGAGTACGACCGGAAGCAGAACTCATGCACCGCCGCGCCAATCGAAGGGCAACCGCCATTGGGATATGCATGCACATTGAACGTGTAGTCCGTGATCCAGTCCACCAGCCCGCCGGCCTTGCCGCCTGTCGCTCCGCTGTCGTAGCTGAACGTCCCCTCGGCGTTCGTCAGCGAGTCCGTCCAATCGCTCAGCGCGCTAAAGTCCGCGCCGAGCTGCACGAAGTGCCGTCCCTTCACCCAGGCCAGCACATCCACGACCTCCAACCTCCGCTCGTCCGGATACGCTCTCTGTCCCAGCGCCGCCGGCGTGCCAAACACGAATCCATCCGGCCCGATCGACACCTCCGGCGCCATACCGCCGGGCCCCACGGCCGGCTCCTGCGGCAGCGGCGGCTGCGCCGTCTCGTACTGCAACTCGCGCCCAAGCTGAACGCGCACCTCGTTGCTCAAACGCGGCGTCACAAACTGCACCCAGCGTCCGACGCTCGCATCCACCGCGCCATAGCTCGATCCGATGCTCGCCAGGCCGCGGTCCACCACCGCGCCCGAGCGCGCGCCGCCGGGATTGCTCCACCGCGTGCGGTTGTACTCCAGCACCGCCCGGCTGCCGCCGCGCCGCTGCCAGTCGAGTCGCCCGAAGTTCACGGTCTGGTCCGCCCGCCGCGCCACCGTCCCGGTCAGCGAGTCCAGATAGTTCAGCGCTGCCATGGTCTGCGCAGCCGACACGCCACGATTCGCCAGAAGCGCCGCCTGCGTCGCCGTCAGCGTGTAGAAACCGGCGTAGCCCGGCGCTGAGATCGCGGGAAAGTTCCGCCGCCGCGCATCGAATGCATACAGGTAAAAGAGCTTCTGTCCCTGGTCGGTGGAGCTTCGTGCGGATCCGCCCGGCAATATCCACGGAACCGGCCCGCCCACGCGTCCGCCAAACTGCTGCCGCACATCCAGCGGCTTCACCACCGCGCTCGTCACCGCGCCATTCGTGTAGGTCGACTCGACCGAGAACGGATTGGCCGCCGCCCACGCGCTGTCCCGCACCGTGTAGAACGCCATCCCGTGCAGTGTCGTCCCGCCGGACCGCGACACCTCCGTCACCACGCCGCCCACGCCGTGCCCGTACAGCGCAGACCCATACGCTGCTGCGTCCGGCTGGCCCTGCACGCGGAACTCCCGCACCGCGGCGGACGAGAACGCATACGACGACCCCGCCCGCTGGCCGCCGTCCGCGACCGAGCGGGGGCCGCTGCCCACGCCCGACGCCAGGTCCTCCGCGGCATCCGCGCCAGTGTCCGTGTCCTCCGCCACGCCCGCACCCGTGGGGCTTCCGGAGAACCCATCGTCCGAGCTGACTCCATCGACTCGGCTGCTGTTCTGGCTCGCCGCCATGCCGCGAAAGCTTGCATCGCTCGCGTCGTCCTCGCTGGTGCCGGCGTCATTGGCTCCGGCAACCATCGATGCCAGCGTACGCACGTCTCCACTATTCACTGGCAACTCCGCCATCGCCGGATCCGGCGACTGCGGGCCGCTCGTCGCATGCGCGGAGCCTGGCTGTCCAGCCACCGGCGGCGCTATCCGAGCCACGATTTCCGTCACCTCGCCGATCCCCGCGGCCACCAGTCCCGGCACAGCCCACACCTGGCCAGCCACCTTCACCGTAACCAGGTACTCGCCCACCGGCAGCCGCACCAGCAGGAACTCGCCCCGTGCGCTCGATACTGCCCGCAGCGTAAGACCCGTGTCCACATCGCGCGCCGTCACCAGCGCCGCGACCACCGGCGCATCGTCTGCGCGCAGCACCTGCCCGCCAATGGCCCCGTCCAGGACGCTCTGTGCCCGCGCCGCGCCCAGCCCGCAGACGCCCCAGGCCGCGAGCAGACATCCCGCCGCAACCCATCCTATCCTCCAGCGATCACCGCAAATGCCCATCGACCCTTCGTTCCGTCACAGGGTCAGCACGAAGAGGTCCCCGGCTGCGACCGCGCGTTCCACCTTCACGAGCCCTACGATACCGCCAGCAGTAGTGATGACGCGCTGGCTCGCAACGTCCATGCAGGCAGTGCATGCACGCACTCTGTTCCACGCCGTCGCCCAGATCATACTCCCAGGCAATATAAAGAACAGCCGAAGACTATCCGAGTTTTCCCGGCTTGGACATGACGGCCGTCACACCCAAAAACAAAAGGGCGGCAGCCGAAGCCGCCGCCCTCCCATTCGCATCCTCCCGGTTAGAAGAGGAACTTGAACGCGATGGCCACCTCGCGCGGCGTATACAGGAAGCCGCTCGAGTTGGAGTTGTTCGCCGTGCCGAAGTTCGCCGTGCCGGCAATGCCGTTCTGGAACGTCGCGGTCGACACATTCGGGTTGCCCGAAGACGTCCCGCCCAGCACATACGCGGTGGTCTGCACTCCGGTCACGTTCTGGTGATTGTAGACGTTGTACAGATCCAGCCTCGCCTCGCCCTTGTACCGCTCGGTGAACGAGATCTGCTTCTGCAAACGCACATCCTGCACAATGTCCCGCGGGTATTTGTAGGTATTGCGTCCGATGACAGGAATCCACGACGTACCGCCCGCACCGTTCCAACTGCTGTTCAGCGCGTTGTACGAAGGATAGCTGCTCAGCGAAGCCGAGTACGGCAATCCGCTCTGCGCCTGGAAGCCGGTGTCAATTGCCCAGTCGTTCGCCAAATACTTCATCCAGTCGCCGCGCGACGTATTCGGGAAGTTGTACAGCACATACCCCGCCACGCGGTCCGGGACGTTGTAGTTGGAGTTGCCGTAATCCGCCCCCTGCCCGCCATACGGATCGTACTGGTTGTTCGAGGTGTCGGTCGTGGTCGCGTTCTGGTTGTAGTCCAGCGCATGCGACCACACATAGTTCACATCCCACTGGATTGTCTTCAGCGAGCGGTTCTGCACCTCGACCACAAACGCGTTGTAGTTCGAGTTGACGTTGCTGATCACCTCGGTGATGCTGGTGAAGTTCTTGTTCAGGTACCCGGTGTACTGCGGCACCACGTACACCGCGCCGTTCGTCAGCGGGCCCTTGCCGGTCGGGTCGCTGATGGTGATGGTCGCATTCGACGTGGAGGGAGCAAGGTTGGTGTTGACGAAGTTCGTCAGCTCCCGGCCAAGCGCGCCCAGGTAGCTCACCGATGCAACCGTTCCCTTGCCTACCTCCTGCTGGAAGACCAGGTCGAACTCATGCACCATCGGGTTCTGCAGATCGTGCGCCAGGAAGTACGAGCTCGGCGTCGGAGGAGTGCCCGCGCCAATGATGTTCGGGAATATTGGAGCTCCGCTACCCACTGCAACGCCGCTGGCGCAGACTACTATTCCGGGGCCAGGCGTAGTGCCAAAGGGAGCATTGCAGAAGGTCGAGGGTTTTAGAGACGACGTGGTCTGGCCCAAGGGGCTGCCCGTGTTGAGCAGCACGTTCAGCAGGATGCCGTTCGTGATTCGCCCGTAGAACATGCCATAGCCGCCCCGCAGTACCGACTTGCCATTGCCCATCAGGTCATACGCAAAACCCAGCCGCGGCCCGATGTTGTTCTTGTCGCTGGGCGCGTTGGTCACGCCGTTGTATGGCGTAAAGTTGCCCGAAGCCACCGTTAGATTGGCATTCGCGCCGGCTCCCGGAAGCTTCTCATAGTCATACCGAAGGCCAAGCTCCAGCGTCAGTTGCGGAGTCACCTTCCAGTTGTCCTGCGCAAAGAAGCCATAGTCCGTGGTCGCGACTGTAAAGATCGGCGCCCCGAAGCCCTGGGTAAAGGTTCCGTAGCAAGGATCGCTTCCCAGCGCACTCGTCACCGTGCCGGAACTGCTCACCGAAGCAGTCGCCAACGCGGAACTGTTGCAGCTATCGGTCGCGTTACCTTCCGAGTTCAAATCGGCAAGGAAGTTCGTCACATAGCTGTAGGATATGTAGCCGTTGCTCTCGTAGGTGTTGTTGATCAGGTCGTAGTTGTGCACGGTATCCACGCCAAATTTGAAGCTGTGGTTGCCCTTGCTCTTGTACAACACATCGCCGATCTGCCACTTGCGCTCGTCCGGCAACGCCTTGCGGTAAGAGTAGTACGGAGACCCCAGGTAGAACCCGGTCGAAGTCGCCAGCGCTACTTCAGGGACATTGCCGGCTGAAGCGCCTGTCCCGGTCAGGTACTTCTTGCTGAACGCGCTGTACGGCTGCTGGCTTTCGTTGTTCAACTCGCGGCCATACTGGTAAAGCACCTCGTTACTGATGGTCGGACTCAAATCCGAAGTCAACTTGGCCACGCCGTAGTCCAGCTTCACAAAGTCTTGGCCGAAGGTATCGATCGAGTAGTTGTTGGTCGCCTGCGTCTGTACGCCGCCCGGTGAATCCCAGCGCAAGCGGTTGTACAGGAAGCTCGCATGGTTCTTTCCGTTGATCTGCCAGTCCAGCTTGGGCATGTTCACTTCCTGGTAGCCCGCACGCGGAACGCTGCCCAGGTCAGTAAGGAGAACCCCGAGGCCGGTCGCGTACGCGGCTGCACCCGCCGCATAGCTCGAAAGCCCCTCTCGCGCCGCCAACGTGCAGACCTGACCGTCAAGAGCCGGGGCAGGATTACTGGACCAGGTGCTCGCCAAGCCAGGCGGAGTGAGAAAACCATTGGTCAAATTGCAGGTGTAGGTGAGGCCGTTGGCAGGGGTAACCGTGTTGGCCGTGGTGGAGGCGGCGTCCGGCTGCGTGAAGAACGAACTCGGCGAGTTTGCCTTTGCCGTTCCGGGGAAGATCCGGTGGTGCTGGTCGAACGTATACTGCCAGAACAACTTGTCCTTGATTAACGCCCCGCCTGCCGTCCCGCCCCAGATCTTGCGCGAGTCCAGCGGCTTATACGCGCTCGTCGTAAACGTGTAGCTGCCGTTCGAATTCTGCGTCCCTACCGTGTTGGTCGTGTAGTCGTTGAATGCGCCCCAGCTGCTCTCGCGGTCGGAGTAGTAGACCTGGCCGTGAACCTGGTTGCCGCCGCTCTTGGTAACCGAGTTGATGACGCCGCCGGCCGCGCGCCCGAACTCAGCCTGGAAGACGCCTGTGTTCACCTGGAATTCGCGAATCGCCGCAGGGGGAGTCGAATACGCTTCCCGTGTGCGTCCGCGCTCTTCCGCGTAGTACGCCTGGTTGTCATCCGCACCGTCGATCAGCACGTTGTTCAGGATCGGGCTGATGCCGCGGATCGATACAAGCCCAAATCCGTTCGAGTCTGAAACCACGCCCGGCGTGGTGAGCGCAAGGCTCGACCAGCGCAGATTATTTACCGGGACGTTTTCCAGCGCGCGCGTATTCAGGCTGGCGGAAAAATCCGGCGAATCGAAGTTCAACACGGGAGCCTCTGCCGTGACCTCCACCGTCGCAGCTGCAGAACCGGTAACCAGGTGCGGCATCAGCGCCGTCGCCTGGCTGACCTGCACGATCACCTTGTCCGCGCGATACCCTTCAAACCCTGGAGAGGCAACGGTCACTGTATAGGTGCCCGGTTCCACCAGAGGATCATTGAAGTTGCCACTCTGGTCCGTCGTCACCTGGGTCTCGCCGTTGGTGGCGTCATTGTGAATCGTAACTGTTGCGTTCGCAATGGCTGCACCTGTTGAATCGAACACGGTTCCGTTGATCGCGCCCTGCGTGGAGGACTGCGCCAAGACCGGTAACGATGCCACACCCAGAGCCGCCAGTACCACCGTACAAACCGCCAACAGTTTGATTCTGCCCATCAGATTGTTCAGCATTAAGTCTCCTAGAGGTTCCTTGAACACGAATTTCGATTCCGGCAATCGTAACTGCGTAAAAACGGACTGGATCTGCAGTGGATTGACCTATTGGCATCTATCCTGGCACTTCTGGATAAATGGAAAGTTAACTGGAATAAATCCAGTCGACAAGAAAGCGGAGCCGAATCGCGCGCACAGAGGAGGATTCCTGCCAGCTGCACGTTCGTAATTTCAAGGTATGAGTTGAGTTTACGCTTCTTCCTCTACACTGGAAAGAGAAAAATGTTCATAGACGAAGCAAGAATCCGCGTCAAGGCTGGCGACGGCGGCAACGGCTGCATGGCATTTCGCCGCGAGAAGTTTGTTCCCCGAGGTGGTCCTTCCGGTGGTGACGGTGGTCACGGCGGAGATATCCTCATGTCGTCCTCACTTTCCCACAACACCCTGGTCCACTTCCGCTTTAATCCGGAGTGGAAGGCGCAGCGGGGAGGCCACGGTCTCGGCTCCAACTGTTCGGGCGAAACCGCTGAGCCCACAACCCTGAATGTTCCCATCGGCACGCTGCTCTTCGACGATCAGACCGGTGAGCTGGTCCACGACTTCGCCCATCCCGGCGAGACCCTCGTGATTGCGCGCGGCGGCCGCGGGGGCCGTGGCAATCAGCACTTTGCCACCAGCACCCATCAGGCGCCGCGCGAGCACGAGCTGGGTCGGCCCGGCGAGGAGCGATCCTACCGTCTCGAACTCCGCCTGCTGGCCGATGCCGGCCTGGTTGGCTACCCCAATGTCGGCAAGTCGACGCTCATCTCCCGCCTCTCCGCCGCCAAGCCCAAGATCGCCAACTACGCCTTCACCACACTGGAGCCCAACCTTGGCGTCGTACAGGTGGGCGAATTCCCCCACACGGAGTCGTTCACCGTCGCCGATCTGCCAGGCCTCATCGAAGGCGCGCACCTCGGCCACGGTCTAGGCATCCAGTTCCTCAAGCACATCGAGCGCACCTCCGTCATCGTCCACATGGTCGATGTGTCGGACTCAAGCGCCGCGGAAGGAACCTCGCGTCCCGATCCGGTCGCCGACTTCAAGACCATCACCGAAGAGCTAAAATCCTTCGATCCGGCTCTCGCCGCCAAACCGACTATTCTGGTTGCGGCCAAGGTCGACGTCGCCAATCCGGATAAGCTCAAGAAGCTGGCGGCCTTTGCCAAGCGCCGCAAGCTGCAATTCTTCCCCATCTCCGCCGTAACCGGCGAAGGTGTGGAGCCGCTTAAGTTCGCCATCGCCGCTCTGGTCGGTGAAAACCGCCCGACCATCGATCCGTCCGCCGCCAAACCCTCCGCGCCCGCCAAACTCAAGCCAGCCTATCCGCCACCCAAACCCAACGCCCGCGGCCGCGGCAGATGATTCGGCACTGCCCCGATCTGCCCCCAGGGCAAATCTTTCTATAGACTTGTTATGGCGATGTCACGAAGATGCCGCCAGCGCCACGTTTCTTGAGGATCCATAATGAAGCTTCGGTACCTTGCCACAGTCGTCGCGCTCGCTTTGACGACCGTCGCAGCCCTCGCCCAAAGTAAAGACACCCCGCGTCTGGGGAACACCGGCCTGTATTTCAACCCCATCGCCACCCGCGTCAGCAACTCCGTAGCGGACTACGGCCCCTTCGCTTTTCTGGGCCAGAACTCCACCTCTCAGGTGTTTTATGGCTACAACATGGGCGGCTTCTACGACTTCTATCATGCGGGCTCCGTCTCCGCGGGCTTCGACGTGCGCTTTGCCGACCAGCACGCTAACAATGCCATGCTGCGCGACTTCATGATGGGCATTCGCGTTTCCGGAAGCCCGTTCGAGCGGCCCATCCATCCCTATATCCAGGCCTCTGTCGGATACGGCACCACCAAGGCTCCAGTGGCGACGGTGCATGTCACCAAGGTGACCTATGCGGTGTACGGAGGCGTCGATTATCAGATCGCTCGCCACGTGGACTTCCGCGTCCTTGAACTCGGCTACAGCCCTCTGACTACCGTCGGCAGCGCCACAGTGGGCGCCGGCGGCAATATCGCCGTCCCCTCCTCCAAACTCATCACCTTCTCCAGCGGCCTGGTCTTCCGCTTCTAAATACCCTGTTTTTATCATCAGAGCGCAGCGCCGGTGAGTCGCTCCATCTTTCTTTTCCGCCACCGAAATCTCTCCCCTATAGAAATTTGCTGACATTGCCGCTTCACTTCTATATGCTCATCGGTGCGCCAAAACTCCTCGCAAAAGGAACATCGATGAAACTGCGATCCATAGCTCTTGTCCTTACCGTCGCCCTCGCGTCAGCCGCTGCCAAGGCCCAATCTGGAGCCTATTTGACATTCAATGCCGAGCAGTTCACTCAGAATGGGATCTACGCGAATCCCGCCCAGACATCTTCGGGCCCCCATGGCAATGTGGATAAGCCATGGATCTTCGGTCCCGGCTATGGCGTTTACGTGGATATTACCCACCTCCCATATCTCGGCGTGCTCAAGACCGGCCCGGTTGTCGTAGGGCTCGATGGTCGTGGGCAGACTCTGCGCGTCTCCGAGTATGGGTCCACGCTGAACCGTCAGGACGGCATCATCAGCCTGCGGGTTGCGACCAAGACGCCCATCTGGAAGTCGACCCCCTATGTCCAGGGCGGTTTCGGCATCGGACACACCAAGGTTCCCTATGCACTCCACTACCAGAACAACCTGGCCTATCAGTTCGGAATCGGCTTGGATCGTCCGGTCTGCAAGCACATCGACTGGCGCGTGGAAGGTACCGCAGGCTTTCTGGGGAGTTACACCGTCGGCGTAGGCCCGGGCCAGAGCAACTACATCGTCACTGTGGATACCGGTCTGGTCTATCGCTTCAAATAGGCCCGCACTGTTCGAGCAAGGTTGGCGTGTGGCCTTCCCACACTGCTGTCTTTTCGTTCCACGATTGCGCGATAGTCCGCACCCTGCACCTCCCCACCCTTTCAGTGCGTGCTCCTGAAAGGGTGGTGTGTCTCTGGGCGGTGCCGGCAAGACTGCTCTACCATTGTCTCCATGCGCGTGGCCTTCTTCGGCGGCACCTTTGACCCCATCCATCGCGGCCACCTGGCCATCGCCTCCGCTGCGGCAGACGCCTTCGCGCTCGATCATGTCCTCTTCGCACCGGTCGGCCGCCAGCCGCTCAAGTCCGAGGGCGTCATCGCTTCCTTCTCCGATCGCCTCGCCATGACCACCCTCGGCGTCGCCTTCACCGGTGAGCCGCGCTTCACTGTCTCCAGCATCGATGCCCCCCGCTGCGACGGCACTCACAACTTCACCGTCGACACCCTGGAAGCTCTAGCCCGCGAGTACGAAAACGCGGCCCTCTTCGCCGTCACCGGCGCGGACAGCTTCCTCACTCTCCGCAAATGGCGCTCGGCCAGCCGCCTGCTCGCGCTGGCCGAGTGGATTGTCGTCAGCCGCCCCGAGTTTCCCCTGACACCGGCATTCCTCGACCGGCCCGAATTCGTGCCGTTAGCCCTCACTCCGGAGCAGCGCGAACGCATCCACCTGCTCACCGATGTCCATGAAGAGGTGTCGGCGACCGACCTCCGCCGCCGTCTCGCCACCGGAGACCCGTGCACCGGCCTGCTTGCTCCCGCTGTCGCCAGCTACATCCAGTCCCACCACCTCTACCGCTAGCGCAGAATGCTCTAAACTCATCTGATATGGCCGACGGCGACGATATCTCCGCTCCACAAACGTTCGCCGGCCTCTGGCTCAAGTCCAAGCCTGCCCGCAAGCCGCAGCCCACGCCCCCCGCTGAATCGCCTGCTCCCGCGCCGCCCAGCCATGGACCCCAGATGGGCCTCCTCTTCGCCGCTCCGCCGGACGGGGCCCCACCTGTTCCGACTCCCACACCGCGCCGCCGCCGCAAAGCCACCTCCTCCACCGAACAAACAGCCGCCAGCCCAAAGCGCACCAAGGCCAAGCTTCCCCCGCCCCTCGCCCAACCCTCCTCCGCACTCACCGAGCGCCGCATCTGGAGTGTCCGCGACCTCGTCACCGGCATTCGCCGCCAGGTCGAGCAGCAGTACGAGGACATCTGGGTCGGTGGCGAGATCTCCAACTGCCGTCCCGCAGCCTCCGGCCACATCTACTTCACGCTCAAAGACGGCGATGCCCAACTCCAGGTTGTGCTCTTTCGCAAGCAGGCCTACCTGCTCCGCTTTCGCCCGCAGGACGGCCTCGCTATCCTCGCGCGCGGCCGCGTCTCCGTCTACGAGTCCCGCGGCCAACTGCAACTCATCGCCGAGACCCTGGAGCCTCGCGGCGCCGGCGCGCTCCAACTCGCCTTCGAGCAGCTCAAGGCCCGCCTGCTCGCCGAGGGCCTGTTCGACGCCGACCGCAAGCGCCCGCTGCCTGCATTCCCGCGCACAATCGGCGTGGTCACTTCCACCGGCGGCGCCGTCCTGCACGACATCGTCCACGTCGTCCGCCGCCGCCATGCGCGCCTCAACCTGCTCGTCTATCCCGCCACGGTCCAGGGCCCAGGATGCGCCGCCTCCATCATTGCCGGCATCCGCTGGTTCAATCAGCATCCGGGTCAAGTCGACCTGATCCTCGTCGCCCGCGGCGGCGGCTCGCTCGAGGACCTCGCCGGCTTCAACGACGAGTCCCTCGCCCGCTCCATTGCTACGTCGGAGTTGCCCGTCGTTTCGGCGATCGGGCACGAGACCGACTTCACCATCGCGGACTTCGTCGCCGATCTGCGCGCCCCCACGCCCTCCGCCGCTGCTGAACTCATCACCGCAGCCCAGCACCGCATCGAAGAGCGCGTGCAGGCTCTCGACGCCCGTGCGCGCCGCGCCATCCGCTACCAACTCATGCTGGCGCGCCAGCGCTTCACCGCCCTCTCCATCCCTCAGATCCACAATCGGTTGCAAAGTCTTATCGGCCGCCGCGGCCAGCGCCTGGACGACCTCCGCCACCGCCTCGACCTGGCCGTCACCCGCTGCCTGCGCACGCCGGCCGCGCAGGTCGCCGCGGTCACCGCCCGCGTCGAACGCCATAACCCCGCCGTCCGCCTCGCCCAGGCCCGCCGCCGCCTCGAACGCTCCCAGCAGGCTCTCGCTCGCCTTGGCGCAGCCACTATCGCCGCCCGCAGCGCACGCATTGACCGCGCCGCCGACCGTTTGCATGCCCTCTCGCCGCTTGCCGTCCTCAACCGCGGCTATGCGCTCGTCTATGCCGCTGACGGAGCACTCCTTCGCGACGCAGCCGACACCCAACCCGGCGCCACCATCCGCGCCCGCCTCGCACAGGGCACTCTGGAAGCAACCGTCGAAAGGACCGAGCGCTAGTCCGGGGACGCTGCGCTGCGGAGTGACAGCGGAGGGGATTGGAGCCTACTGGGTGACTTCGCCTTCGGGTTCGTCGGTGGGGTTTTCGATCTCGGCGTGGAAGCCTTCGAGGAGTCGCTCGACGAATGCGTCCGTGTCGGTTTCGGGGTGTTGAAGTTCCTGGGCGAGGGCAATGTGGCGGGCAAGATCGGCGAGGACAATGCCCCAGGCGAAGGGGTCCTCCCATGCGCCGGAGCGGATGGAGACGTGCTGGCCTTGCTCGGCGATCCAGACGCGGAGGACTTCAAAGGAGGCCTTGTCGCGGGCGGCGGCGGGCGGGATGTCGAGGTGCTTGCTGGATGGCATGGGTGTGACTCCCTCAGAGAAAGAGGTTCAGTTCTCGTCTTCGTCAATCATGCGGCGAAGGTCTTCCGCGGTGGGGACTCCGGGCATGCCAACGAGTGGGGACTCAGGAAGATACTTATCGATGTTGTCCGGCATCTGTGAATAATCCTACTTGCGTGTGGGAAAGCCCAGCTATGCCCCATGTTGGGTGCATAAGCTGGCATTGCCTCGTCTCTTGTGAGAGCGGAGAATAAGCCATTATGGCATCAATCGCGCAACTCAACACGTCCGAGGGTCTTCCCTCGTCTGTTCATACCGAAATTGCGATTCTGGGCGCAATGCTGCTGGATGGCGTGGCGATCTCGGACGCGACGGCGAAGCTGAAGGCGGAGGATTTTTCGCTGGATTCGCATCAGCGAATTTACCGGGCGATGGTCGACCTGATGGCGAAGGGCCAGGGGATCGACCTGACCACGCTTCGATCTGAATTGGAGCGCAGGCGGGAACTCGACTCTGTCGGAGGACCTGCGTATCTCTTCTACCTGACAGAGGGGATTCCGCGGAACTTCAACATCGAGAGCTACGTCCGGATTGTGAAGGACAAGAGCTTGCTCCGGCAGTTGATGAGCATCTTCCACGACGGCGGAATCCGCGCGGCGGACCAGAGCGAAGATGCGATTACGGTGCTGGGCGATGTGGAGGCGCTGCTGGCGGACGTGGCGGACTCGGCGATCCAGCGCGGGTTGGCGGGGATTGGCGAGATTGTTGCGTCGAGCTTTGGGTCGATTGACGCGCTGTACGAGCAGGGCCGCGAGGTAACCGGGCTGGCGACGCGGTACACGCTCTTCGACAAGATGACGTCGGGCTTGCAGGACTCGGAGTTGATCATCATTGCGGCGCGGCCTTCGATGGGCAAGACCGCATGGGCGATCAACATTGCGCAGAACGCCGCGGTACACGACGGCAAGGTGGTGGCCGTTTTCAGCCTGGAGATGAGCAAGGAGAGCCTGCTGCGGCGCATGCTGGCGAGCGAGGCGCTGGTGGGCAGCCGCAAGCTGCAGACGGGTACGATGCTGCGGGATGACCGCGACAAACTGGTGAAGGCGCTGGAGCGGCTGATGGAGTCGAAGATGTTTATCGACGATACGCCTGGGATATCGCTGCCGGAGATGCGAGCGAAGGCGCGGCGGCTGAAGCAGCAGGAGCGCCGGCTGGACCTGATCGTGATTGACTACCTGCAGTTGATGCAGGGGACCAACACGACGGGCAAGAAGGGGTTTGAGAACCGGACGCAGGAGGTGAGCTCGATCTCTCGCGGGCTGAAGGCGCTGGCGAAGGAGATGAAGGTGCCGGTGCTGGCGCTGAGCCAGCTCTCGCGCGGCAGCGAGCAACGGGGCGGCGACAAGAAGCCGTTGCTGAGCGACCTGCGCGAGTCGGGCTCGATTGAGCAGGATGCGGACGTGGTGGCGTTTATCCATCGCGAGGAGTACTACGACCGCGACAACGAAGACGTGAAGGGCAAGGCGGAGATTATTATCGCCAAGCAGAGGAACGGGCCGACGGGGAGCATCGAGCTGGCGTACCTGGCGGACTTCACGCGGTTTGAGAACCTGGCGCAGGATGATGGGAGCGGGATGTAGGAGCAGCGGCCGGTTGTTGGTTGAGGCAAGGCGAGCAAGGCCAGTAGATTTTGGCGGAGAGAAGGTCCAGGGTGCATTGTTGCGGGTGATTCTGTTTGGCGGTACGGGGATGGTGGGGCAGGGGGTTCTGCGGGAGTGCCTGTTGGACCCGAAGGTTGAGGCGGTGCTGTCGGTGGTGCGGCGTGCGTCGGGCTCTGGCGCCGGGTTCGCGGACCGACGCGTAAAGGAGATTGTCGCCCCGGACTTTTATGATTTTTCCGCGATCCAGGGCGAGTTTGCGGGATACGACGCCTGCTTCTTCTGCCTGGGCGTATCGGCACTCGGGATGGACGAGGCGGAGTATCGGCGGGTGACGTACGACATTACGATGGCGGCGGCGCAGGCTTTGTTCCGGGCGAATCCGGCGATGACCGTGGTGTATGTGTCCGGTGCGGGGACTAACGCGAATGGACGCCAGATGTGGGCGCGGGTGAAGGGCGAGACGGAGAATGCGCTGCTGGCGATGGGGTTTCGGGGAGCGTATGCATTCCGGCCGGGAGCGATCATACCGCTGCATGGGATTACCTCCAAGACCAGGCTGTACCGGATAACGTATGCCGCGCTGGGGCCCTTTCTGCCGCTGCTGCTCCGTGTGTTTCCGAAGTGGGTGACGACGACGGAGCAGGTGGGGCGGGCGATGCTGCAGGCGGGGAGGCGCGGCTACCCGAAGCAGGTGCTGGAGGCGGTGGATATCGCACGGGCCTGTGAGCGCAGGACGGAGGCGCGGGCATGAAGGCCTGGATGGAAGTGTCGGAGGAGCGGCTGGCGGCGAACTACCGGGTGGTTGCGGCGGCGGCGGGTGCGGAGACGGATGTGCTGGCGGTGGTGAAGGCGAATGCCTACGGGCATGGCGCGGAACGCTGCGCGGTGGCGCTGGCGCGAGCGGGGGCAAGGTGGTTTGGCGTGGCCGATGCGCAGGAGGGCGCGCGGGTAAGGCGGGCGCTGGATGCGGCGGCGTTCGCAGAGGCGCAGATTCTGGTGATGTGCGGGCTGATGCCAGAGGACGTGCCAGTGGTGGTGGAGCACCGGCTGACGCCGGTCGTATGGACGCGGGAACAGGTGGGCTGGTTGTCGGAGGCGGGCATTCGTGTGCATGTCGAGATGGAGACGGGAATGGGGCGGCAGGGAGTGAAGCCAGGAGAAGGGCTGGCGTTCTTGCTGGACGTCGCGCTGCTCGGGAGCAGAAAAGTGGATGGGGTATTGACGCATTTCGCAGCAGCAGAGGTTGCGGACGGAGCGCAGACGCGCACCCAGCGGCGGGAGTTTGAGCTGGCGGTGGCACAGATACGGAAGCGGGGATGGAAGCTGGGTTGGGTACACGCCGGCAGCTCCTCGACGGTGGACAACGTGGTGGAAGTGCAGGAATGGCTGGCGAACCTGGCGAAGTCCGTGGGGGCGCGAGCGATGGTGCGCGCGGGAATTGCCCTGTATGGATATTGCCAGCCGATCGCAGGCGAAGGGCACTCAAGGATTGCTGCGCAGTTGCAGCCGGTGATGACGTGGAGGACGCGAGTGCTGGATGTGCGGGATGTGGCGGCGGGCGAGACGATTGGATACAACGCGACGTTCCGCGCGAAGACCGCGATGCAGGTAGCGCTATTGCCGGTGGGCTATTCGGATGGGTTGCGGCGGGAGTTATCGGGCTCGGATTCGAGTCCCGGCGGCTGGGTGATGATGGGCGGGCGGGACGGGGCAAAGAAGAAGGCGGCGATTTTGGGGCGAGTGTCCATGAATCTGACGACGGTGGATGTGACGGGGATGGACGTGCGCGTGGGGGACGAGGTGGTGTTGCTGGGCGATGGCGTGACGGCGGATGACCATGCGCGTATAGCTGGGACCATTCCGTATGAGATTCTGTGCGGTGTGCGTGGAGAGCAGATGTGAGCCGCGAGTTGCTTTGGAGTGGGGTGGGCCGGTAGCATCGGTGTGGGTTAGAAGGAGAGGAATTGTCGATGAGTGAAGGGAACAATGGGGCTCGGCGCACGGAAGACATTGCGCTGGATTTGTTGAAGTTTGTGGCTTCGCAGGCACATGTGGGATCGAAAGCGCCGGGCGGGACCGGGTTTGGCGTGGCGGCTGCGCCCAAGCCGGAGGACCAGGTGACGGAGTTGCTGTCGCTATACGGCAAGTGCCGGCAGGCGGTTGAGGCTCCGGTGAAGTAGTGTCCGAAGCAGGGAACAGGCAGCAGGGAACAGGCGACAGCAGCAAGGCACCAGTGCGGGTGGCGGTGGTGGGAGCCGGGATGTTTGGGCGCAACCATCTGCGGGTGTATCGCGAGCTGGAACTGGCGGGGTATCCGGTCGAACTGGCGGCGGTGGTCGATCCCGATGAGGGTGCGCGGACGCGGGCGATGGCGGACTTCGGTGTTCCGGGGTTTGCGTCGATCGAAGAGTGTGTGGCGGCGGGGGAGCGCGCGCAGGCGGAGAAAAATGCGGGGATTCTTCACTCCGCTCAGAATGACAAGCGAATCGAGGGTTGCTGGATCCACGCCGCAAGCGTGTGCGTGCCGACGGTGCATCATACCGCGTGTGCGCAGGCACTGATGGCGGCGGGGATCGACCTGCTGATTGAGAAGCCGCTGGCGGCAAGCCTGGCGGATGCAGACGAGATTGTGCGGCTGGCCGCGCAGCAGGGGCGAATTGTGCAGGCCGGCCATCTGGAGCGGTTCAATCCGGCAGTGCGTGCGGTGCGCGGGCTGCTGAACCGGCCGATGTTCTTTGAGGTGCATCGGCTGAGCGTGTTTACGCCGCGTTCTTTGGACGTCGACGTGGTTTTGGATTTAATGATCCACGACCTGGACATTGTGCTGAGCCTGGTGGGCCATCCGGTGCGCGAGGTGCGGGCGGTGGGACTGCCTGTGCTGTCGAAGAAGGTGGACATTGCCAACGTGCGGCTGGAGTTCGAGAACGGCTGTGTGGCGAACTTTACTGCCAGCCGGGTGAGCACGGAGCGGGTGCGGAAGATGCGGTTCTTTCAACCGCACCAGTATCTGTCGCTGGACTTTGCGCGGCAGGACTTGCTGATGATCGACGTGACGGCGGCAGCGGGGATGAATATGGCGCAGATGGCGGCGTTGGTGGCGGCGGCCTCGGCAGGCGGTCATCCGTCGCCGGGAATGGCGCTGCACAAGGTGCCGGTAGAGGCGGGTGAGCCGCTGCGGCTGGAGATTGAGGCATTTCTGGAGGCGGTGCGGACGCGGACGAGGCCGGTGGTGACGGCGGAGGACGGCCGGGCGGCACTCAAGCTGGCGCTGGAGATCAATGCGGCGATTGAGCTGCATGCGCGCCGGACGGGTTTGTAAGCGCGCTATTTTGCGGGCGGGGCGGCTGCGGCGGGGTGCGCGTCGCACGGGTTGGTCGATGCGCTGACGGGATCGTCCATGTTGGCAACCGTGACGCCATTGGGAATGTCGAGTTTGAACTGGTCGGAGGCTAGTTCCTGATTGAATATTGCCTTGTCGACCGTGATGGTGAGGAATAGATCGTCGAGCGGGCGCTGGATGACAATTTTGGTGGGGAAGTTCACGTCGCCAAACTGCTTGTAATTGCTATAGAGTGCGGTCGTCTCCACCTTGCCGTCGGCGTTGTAGATGTCCTGGCGCCAGGGCAGCAGGTTCATGCGGTCGATGTGTACGACGTGCTGAGAGCGTGCAACATGGCCCTCGGGCAGGGAGAGGAACTCGAGGTCGTAGTCCGGATCGTCGATCAGTTCTTTGCGTTTCTTCGGGTCGGTGATGATGCGGCTGTCCTGCGTCATCGAAACGACCTGGTTCGGTTTCAGGCCCTCGATCAAGAGCGGGTCCAGGATGGCTGCTGGGCGAAGGCTGTAGAGACCCTTCTGCGAAGTATTGGTGACCTGGTCGGAGCCGGTGTAGGCACAGTTCTTGCCCGGGAAGGTGAGGTGCATCTTGAAGTTCTTGCCGTCGGAGACCATGTCGAGCACGCTGCCGTAGACGGGGACGACCAGAATGAGGCGGATCTGTTGCGGCTTGCTGATCACGATGTAGGTCGTTAACTCGGGGTAGTGGGTGATTTCGCCCTTGTCTGCGCCGCCGGTCGTGGCGATGAGCTTGCCTTTGAAGGTGACGCTGTGGATGGCGTCGTAGCGGTCGTCCGCTTGCTTCAGCAGTTGGTCCAGCGTGGCGTCGAGCACAACAGCAGGTGGATGCGTCTTGGGGACGGTTCGCGTGTGACGGAGGCAACCGGTGAGAGCCGGAGTGAGGGTCAGAAGTCCGGTTGCAAAAGCTCGTCTTATCCTCATGGGGCGCAAACTTCAAGTATATCCGGTCGGCCGGGCTGCGGGACCAAACCTTGTGATTTATGAAATAGATGCGGCAAACATAGTCCGGGCTTCATATCTGTACGGAAGAGTTGGCGAGCAGGTTCAGTGGGCGGGTTTGCGGACGGCGCGGCGATAGGTCTGCACCTGGTTGGCGTGCTCTTTGAGAGTGGCGGAGAAGCGGCTGCGGCCTTGGGCGTCTGCGACGAAGTAGAGGAAGTCGGTATGGGCAGGGGCCAGAGCGGCTTTGAGGGCGGCGACTCCGGGATTGCAGATGGGGCCGGGGGGTAGGCCGGCATGGCGGTAGGTATTGTAGGCAGAGGGGTTCTGCAGGTCAGAGGCGTAGATGGCGCCGCGATAGCGGTGGTCAAGGAGCGCGGCATAGATGACGCTGGGATCGGTGGCGAGCGGCATGTTTTGCGCGAGGCGGTTGATAAAGACTCCGGCAACGAGCGGGCGTTCGGAGTCCTGGGAGACCTCTTTTTCGATCAGGGAGGCGAGTATGACCGTTCGCGGGAGGTCGGTGGCGGCAAGGTTGAGCTGGGCGGCGGTCTGGCGGAAGCGCTTGACCATGGCGGCAAGGATCTGGGTGGTCGTGGTGTGGCGGGGGAAGCGGTAGGTGTCCGGGAAGAGGTAGCCCTCGAGCGAGGGCGCGCCGGGGGCGAGGTCGGCGATGAGGCTGGTCTGGGTGTGGGCGGCGGCAAGCAGGCTGCTGCGGGAGGCGAGACCGGCGGATTCGACGGCCTGGGCGATGTCGAAAAGGTTGTAGCCCTCGGGGATGGTGAGGGCGATAGTGTAGACGTCGCCGCGAACGATGCGGGCGTAGACCTCGGTTGCGGTCGCGGGGCGGTTGAAGCGGTACTCGCCGGCGAGTAGCCGGCCGCCATGGAGGATGCGGAGGAGGTCGAAGGCGTAACGGCTGCGGAGGACGCCGGCCTGCTCAAGCTGGGCGGCAATGGCCTGGGTCCCGGTTCCGGGAGCGATGTCAACGTAGATGGCGCTGGAGTCGGGAGTGCCGTCCGGCGGGCCTGTGGGGACGTAAATCGCATAAGCCGCAAGGGCGGCGACGACGAGCGCGAGTAGCAGCAGGGATGCGAAGAACTTCAAGCCAGGCCTTTCCGGTCAAGATGGCGCGGGCGCGCGGGGCGTGCGTCTCCCTGCATTTTACGGTGCCGCGACGATGGACGCAGGAAGCCTTTGCTCGATTAAGAACGGACAAGCATTGCGGAGTGAATGGATGGGGAAAGTCGGAACAGCAGGAGCAGGCCTAACGGCGCAGCAGTTGGGCGAATCTGGCGGCCATTTCCGCTTCCGAGAGGAACTTTTGCGGCTCGGCCGGGGCCGGCTGGGCAGAGTCGGCTGCGTCGCGTCGGAGCAGCTGTTCTGCGGCTTCGGTGAGCAACTGCGCCGTGGACTTACCGGCGAACAGGGCGACGAGCTCCAGACGTGCGGTCTGCTCGTAGTTGAGAGTGATGTTCACAAGGTCAACGGTATGCTGTGGGCTCCCATGGCTGTCAACTGAACTTTGGTAACTCGCCGGATATTCTGCTGCCGTTCGTTCGGATAGAGGAAGCGTTGTGGGGAGCCGGATGCTGCGCCGTAAAGCCTTGTAGAATAGCGAGGTCGAAGCTGCCGATACCGACGCGCTTCGAAGCATGGAACGGGAAACAGGAGGACGGAACTACCATGGCATCGACGATGGCGAACAATGCGGCACTGAAGGGCGCACATGCGCAATTGAAGTCGAAGATGGAGAAGACAGTGGAGGACTTTCGGGCGAATCTGCTATCGACAAGGACGGGCCGCGCGAGCGTGCATATGCTGGACCAGGTAAAGGTGGACTACTACGGGACGGATACGGCTTTGGCTCAGGTAGCTCAGATATCCACGCCTGAGGCGCAACTGATCCTGGTGTCGCCATGGGAGCAGACGATGGTGGCGCCGATTGAGAAGGCGATCCGGACGAGTAACCTGGGATTCAACCCGATGCACGACGGCAAGGTGGTCCGTGTGCCGGTGCCGCCGATGACCGAGGAGCGCCGCAAGGATGCGGTGAAGCATCTGGCAGGCGTGCTGGAGGACCACAAGACAGCGATCCGGAATATCCGCCGCGATGGCAATGACCATGTGAAGAAGGCCGCCAAGGACAAGCTGATCTCGGCCGATGACGAGAAGCGGGCGAACGAGGAAATTCAGCTGTTGACGGACGCGGAGATCAAGCGGGTGGAAGAGCTGTTCAAGTCGAAGGAGAAAGAGATTCTGACGGTCTGAGTCACTTCGTGACGCGTCCTGGGCTTCGCGTGCCGCTCCCGGTGGTCGCGAGCGGATGGTACACCGATCGACGGCAGAACGACGTGAATGCCTCAGGTGGTGTGGTCGAAGACGATCCTCCAGCCGTCGCTGGTTTTTTCCATGACGAGAGAGAAGGTGCCGTCGGCGGGGCCGCCTTCCTTCTTGGAACGGTCGAGGTGGTACTTGCCGAGGCAGACGGCGTAGATGTCGTTCAGGGGATGGACTTCCAACTCGGAGTAGGTGAGCGTTCCCATGGACGCGCGGGTGGTGAAGTTCTTCTTATAGTCGTCGAGTATCTGGGCGTATCCACGCGTGATGTGGGTGGCCATAAAGAGGGTGTCGGGCGAGTTCTTGTAGCCTTTGATGTATTCGTCGAAGTCGCCGGCATTCCAGGCCTTTTCCTGGGCCAGGACGACCTTGACGACGTCCAGTTCGAGTCGGGTAGCGGTGTGGAGCGGGTTGTCCTGCTGGTCCTGAGCGCACGCTGAAGTGGGGCCGGCAAGTAGGCACGTGAGTGCGGCAACAATGATCCAACTCTTCGATTGCGATCCGCGGCGCTGCATGGTCACACCTCGTGTGCGAAAAGTGTAAATGACGCAGTGTGCGACAGTGTCAGGATATTGTCAGGCAAAAGGCGGCACTGCTTGAAATTCGCCGGCCGCGTCGCGGACTATGCCAGGCCAGTGGACTCGGCTTGCTCGCGGGCGTGGTAGCTGGAGCGCACCAGCGGGCCGCTCTCGACGTGGCGGAAGCCCATGCCCAGCGCCTCGTGCTTAAGGAAGGCGAACTCGCCGGGCGTGTAGAAGCGCTGCATGACGAGGTGGTCACGGCTGGGGCGCAGGTATTGCCCGATGGTGAGGATGTCGACGTTGCGGTCGGCGAGGTCGCGGAAGACGGCGAGGAGCTCGTGCATCTCCTCGCCCATGCCGACGATAATGCCGGTCTTGGTGACCTGGGGTGTGGCCTGCGTGGGGCGGAGTTCGGCGGCGATTTCCTTGGCGCGGCGCAGGAATTCGAGCGATCGCGCGTAGCGGCCGCCGGACTTGGCGATGCGGTAGAGACGGGGCACGGTCTCGATGTTGTGGTTCAGGATCTCGGGCGCAGCAGCGACGACCATGCGGAGGGACTCGTCGTTGCCCTGGAAGTCGGGCGTGAGAAGCTCAACCCGCGTGCCCGGAGACTGCTTGCGAATCTCTTCGATCACAGAGACAAAAGCCTGCGCTGCCCCCAGATTGTCGTCGTCGCGGTTGACGCTGGTGACGACGGCATGGGCGAGGCCGAGCTGGGAGACGGCATAGGCGACGCGCCTGGGCTCGTCGAAGTCGATGGGCTCTGGCCTGCCCTTGGGCACGGCGCAGAAGCCGCAGCGGCGGGTGCAGAGGTTGCCGAGCATCATGAAGGTGGCGGACTTCTGGTTCCAGCACTCGCCCAGGTTAGGGCAGTTGGCGCTTTCGCAGACGGTGTGGAGGTGGAGTTCGCGGGCCAGCTTCTTGAGGTTGTGGAAGGTCTCTCCGCCGGGCGCACGCGCCTTGAGCCACTCCGGCTTGCGCACGTGGCGGCGGGGTGCGAGGTCGATCTGGATCAGGTCGGAAACGGTGACGTCCTCTGGATTAATTGTAACGGTTCGTGGCGGAGGCGCGTTGCCTGCCTGCAGGTTGCCGGCCAAGGCTGTCTTAGTGGAGGCGTTCGCGGGTCTCGGGGCGGGAGAGGTAGAGGAAGAAGAGCAGGATGAAGAGGCCGCGGACGAAGAAGCGCGCGGCATGGGTGCGGGAGAAGTAGAAAAAGTCTCCAGCGGCGAAGAGGAGGCTGCCGGCGGTGACCAGCGCCCATCCCCATTTGGTGAGGCGCAGGAGGCCGAAGATTCCGATGGCGAGCAGGGTGCAAAGCGCGAGGACTCCGTACTTCGCCATGCCGGTGCCGTAGATGCCGGACATCGCGGCGAAGACGTTGATGGTCGTCATGAAGATCATGAGGATGCAGATGCCGGCGATGCCGGGGAGCATCTGGCCATTCCGGGTTGTGTTGTCGTCCGCCAGTTCTGAGCCTCTTAAATTGTCTTGTTGTTTGTCGTCGAAGGCCTGGAGGTGCTTACAGGGTATGCAGGTAGGCGAGCAGGTCGTCGCGCTCCTGCGGGGTCATCCTGCTGCCGACGGCCGGCATCATGGGGCGGCCGTAGAGTATGGCGTCCATGACGCGGTCGTCGTTGGCGGGCGCTCCGCTCTCCAGATACTGCTTCTTGAAGATACCGCGGAGGGACTGGCCGTTGAGCGGCTCATTGGTACGGTCGTTGTGGCACTCCGCGCAACGCTGCTGGTAGACCTGATAGCCGTGGGTCTGCTGCGGGTTCAACTCGGCGAGCGGTGTGGGCGGCGGCAGTTTGGTGCAACCGACGGCGGCGGCGAGGAGCATGGCGATGCCGAGAGAGAGCATTCCTTTTGCAACGTGGTTCATGGAGTTATTGTCGCAGAACTGGAGCGTGACCACGGCTTTTGTGGATCAGCGCGGACTAAGAACCAACCGATTTCAATCCGCGCTCCTCCGCGATCCGTAGTTGGCTCATTTCTTACTCCGCCGCGGCGATAGCGGCTACGATCTTGTCCATGACGATGCGGTCGTCGGAGGTGTTGGGAAGGTGATTGCCGACGAAGATGGAGAAGATGACGGTGCGGCCGCTGGCGGCGTCCAGATAGCCGCTGAGGGCGCGCGCTTCGCCCAGAGTGCCTGTCTTGGCGAAGAGGTGGTCTTTGAGCGGCGGTTTGTCGAAGCGGGAGCCCAGCGTGCCGTCCTCGCCGCCGACGGGGAGGCTGGCCTTCCAGGCCGGGAACCAGGGTTGGGTGGTGGCGAACTGGAGGAGCCTGGCGGTGGCGCGCGGGGTGACGAGGTCGTGGGTGGAGAGGCCGGAGCCGTCGTAGAAGACGAAGTCGTCAGGCTGAAGGCCAGCGTGGATGAGGAACTGGCGGACGACCCGGGCGCCCTCGGCAGTTGAGCCGTCCACACCACCGTCCCCACCCGCATACTGCTCGCCGTAGATCTTGCCGAGATGATGCAGTAGAAGTTCGGCGTGTAGGTTCTGGCTCACCTTGTTGGTTAGAACAATGTCTTCCTCCACTGGAGGCGAGACGCGCTGGAGCATGACTGGGCAGGCATCCTGGCAGGAAGCCATGCCGGTGAGAATCTTACTGAGATTCGCGTTGATCGCAGTTGGGAGGTTCGGCAACGGCTCACGAGATTCCACGAGAAATCCCGGCGACTGGACCACAATGCGATGTTTCGCACGGGCAACTCCGTCCACCTTGATGCCACGCTCTTCGAGCATCTGCTTGAGAGCAACCGCAGCAAACTCGGCGGGGTCGGCAATGGCGATCTGTTCAGTGTCGGGCTCGGAACCTGCAGCAATGATGCCGATGATATGGAGGACCTTTGAACCAATCTCGCGGTCGAATTCAAGATGGCTTGTGGACTGCTGTGGGCCAGTGAACAAATCTGACGTCTCGAGTTGGTAGTAAGCGGGAATTCCATCTGGCCATTTGACAGCGGGTACACTTCCCGGTTTCTTTCCGGGCGTGACCGTGACAGGGACCTGATTGTCATTGACGGTCAGGCCGCTGATCGGAGCTCCGTATCCCCAGACTGCATCGTCGATCGACCAATCCTCGGGGTAGGGCTCCCAGGGGAAGACGGTATCGTCGCCGACAATGTTGCCGGTAATGTGCTTGACGCCGGCCTTGGCGATCTGGTCGGCGAAGTCGGTGAGGTAACGTAAAGGCTCATTGGGAGGGAAGGCCGATACTCCACCAATCTGAGCCTCTTGATTTGCTTGGACAAGCTCCTGAGCGGTGGGGGCAGTGGGCGGTGTCTTCGCGTTAGCGGGACTGCGATAGGGAAGCTCGCGGTCGCTGAGGTTGGCATCACCGGCTCCGATGAGGGTTATGTCGCCATGGACTGTTTTTGGTTTATCTCCTCGGTACCCGTATTCGATGCGAGTTGTGAAACGCTGATCCGGGCCCAGCAATGCCATGGCGGCGGCGGTGGTGAAGAGCTTGGCGTTGGAGGCGGGCTGGAAGAGCTGGGCCTCGTTGAGGGCGTAGATGGTGGCGCCGTCGAGGTTGGTGACCAGAATGCCCCAGTGGTCGCGGGCGACAGCGGGGTCGGCCAGCAACTCCCCGATCTGCGCCGCAAGTGAGGTGTAGGCGGGCAGCGGCACGGTGGATTGGTCCAGCACGGGGGCCTGGGACGGCGCGGGGGCATTGGCGGCAGATGCGTCCGCTGGGGCGGTTTGCGGGAACGCGCAGGGACACATTGCGGCGAGGGTTGCGAGGCACAGAGTGGCGCGGATGGTCTGCCGTAGCATGCGCGCAGTCTAGCATCCGCGGGTTGCGGGCTGATAGACTTGTAGGGTTGCGCGGCGCGGTTGGATTCTAAACGCGGCGGTAGCGCAGGATTTGGCGTGGAGCGAGATTCGTTCCGGCCCTAAAGGAAATCAGACACAGTGGATCAGCAGACCAAGGCAGCACTTAAACAAGACAAGTTCATTACCACCACCAGCCACGGCCTGGTTGCTGCTTGCAGCGATTGTGGTTGTGGTGCTGAGCGCTGTGATCTACAACAGCCGGTCGGATGCGGCTTCGGTGGCCTTTGGCGCGGCGATGCAGGCGTACCAGACGCCGCTGGCGCAGCCTAACGAGCCGGCGCCTCCCGGTACCAAGACCTATCCCTCCATCGTGGAGCGGGCCAAGGCGGCCAATGCCCTGTTCCTGGATGTTGCGAACAAGTACGGCATGACGTCGAGCGGGGAGAACGCCCTGTACTTTGCCGGGCTGACCTATATGGAAGCGGGCCAGAATCAGCAGGCGGAAGACACGCTGAAGAAGGTTGCGTCCGCCTGGAATGGCGATATCGCGGCGCTGGGCAAGTTTGCGCTGGCACAGCTGTATCGCAACACCAGCCGCGATCCGCAGGCGATCGATCTGTATAACGAGCTTAGCGCCAAGCCGACCACGACGATTCCGTATGGGCTGGCGCGGCTGCAACTGGCTGACCTGTATACGGAGGAGGGCAAGCCAGCGGATGCCAACAAGATTTACGCCGACCTGAAGGACAAGGACGCGAAGGGGCCTGCGGGGCAAATTGCGGCGGAGAAGTTGAACCCGGCGCCGGCGGGACCTCGGATGAGCCTGCCGCAGTAGAGCAGAGCCAGAGTACACAGAGAAAAAGAGACGACGCAGAGGCGAGCCTTAGGGTTCGCCTCTTCTGCTTTCAGAGGTGGTCGGGCGATTGCAGGCGGATGGAGACGGCCTGATCGCTGATGGCGCTTTCGCTGCCCTTGAAGACGGAAGCGGCTTGCGAGCGAACGGTCTCGACGGTCTTCCACTGGTCTTTGGCTCGGGGCTCGGGAACCCATCCGGGGAGCGCGATACCGAGGTAGTCCCCAAGGGCCTGGGCATGGGGCTCGTACAGGGCGCGGAGAGCGGTCAGGCGCGCGGGGGCATCGGGGTCGCCGCACAGGCGCAGGCCGGCCTGCTGGGCCAACTCACATACGCGGTCGAAGCTCTCCGGTGGCAGGCGGTTGGGGCCTCCGCGGGCGCGCCACTCCGCCTCGTTTTTTTCCAGGTGGAAGACGTGGCCGAGGTCGACCAGAGCGTGGCGGGCCATCGCGAAGGTGAGTTGGGCCTGGCGGGAGGCGATTCCGGGGACGACGGAGATGAGCAGCGCGCATGAGTCCAACACAGCGGTCAAGGCGGAGAGCCAGCTCTGGTTGTCGTGCTGGGAGCGGTAGTAGCACAGAATGGGGTAGGAGACGTGGGACTCCAGAAGTTCCGCGGACCAGCGCTCCCACTCCACCAGCAAGACGACCAGCGTCTCCTGGCCGCCAGGGAAGGCGTGGCGGCGGAGGAGTTCGGTGGAGGTGGGTGGCGAGCCGGCGCGCCCGTCGAGCAGGGCGACGCTGACCTCGCGGCGGGAGAACGAGCCATAGAGCACGGGGACGTATCCGATGACCAGGGCGACCAGACCCAGGCCGGTGGCGGATTCGCAGATGATGAGGGCGCGGGCGGCGAGAGTGAGGGGGACGACGTCGCCGAGGCCGAGGGTGAAGAGCGTGGTGCCGCTGACGTAGAGATCGGTGCGCAGGTGGGCAAGGTGGCTCGGTGCGGCGAGTGAGTCCGCGAAGGGCGTGCCCAGCGCGAAGAAGAGGCAACCGAAACCGACGACCAGCAGGATGGCCCAGACCATGAGCAGGAGCAGCAGCGATCCGGGTCCGTAGATGCTGTAGAGCTGCTCGCGGAGCTTGGGTGTGTGGCACCAGCGGCAGAAGGCGGACCATGGAGCCCAGGTGGCGATGTAGAAGAGCCGGGTGATGCGGAAGCGGCCGGTAGGGCGGCGCGGCAGGATGATGGTCTGGAAGGCGTCGATGACCGCGCTGAGGCAGAAGAGGAGGCCGGCAATCAGGGCAGCGATGCGCATGGCCTATTCTAGCGGGCCGAGGCCTGCGGCTCGACCCGAGGCGTCCTGAATTGGCACCGGGGCATGGGAGGTGACGTAGGTCACCCTGGCCCAAGGGCTGGATTGGGATAGACTTGACACGAGTGTTAAACAAGCTGATTTTCGCTAATCTTACCCATCGGCCAGTGCGGACGCTGTTGAGTGTTCTCGCCATTGCGGTGGAAGTGACCATGATTCTGACGCTGGTGGGCGTCAGTTATGGGACGCTGGACTCGACCAAGGAGCGGGCGCGCGGAGTGGGCGCGGACGTGGTGGTCCGGCCGCCCAACTCGCAGGTGATGTCGGCGCTGAGTTCCTCGCCATTCAGCGAGAAGTACATCCCTCTGCTGTTGCAGCAGCCGCATGTGGTGCTGGCGACTGGGACGGTGATCCAGGGGATCGGCGGGTTCGACTCTATCACAGGGCTGGATTTTCCTGCGTTCAATAAGATGAGCGGCGGATTTACATACGCGTCCGGGGCCGATCCTGCGAACGACGACGACATGATCGTGGATGAGTATTACGCGCGGCAGAAGCACCTGCAGATTGGCAGCAAGGTCACCCTGGCCAATCACCAGTGGACCATCTCCGGGATCTTTACCGGCGGCAAGCTGACGCGCATCGGGGTGAAGCTGAATGTGCTGCAGGAGCTGATCGGGACACCCGGGCACCTGACCCAGATTTACGTGAAACTGGACGATCCGAAGTACGCGCAGCAGGTGGTGGACAACCTGCAGGCGGCGCTGCACGACGACCAGATTTATACGATGGACGCGCTGACATCGCTGCTCTCGATCAACAACGTTGCGATGCTGAAGGATTTCATCTGGGTGGTGATTGCAGTGGCCGTGATTGTGGGGTTCATCGTGGTGTTTATGGCGATGTACACGGCGGTGCTGGAGCGCACGCGGGAGATCGGGATCATCAAGGCGGTGGGGGGATCGTCGGGGCTGGTGCTGAGCATCCTGCTGCGCGAGACCCTGCTGCTGGCGCTGCTGGGGACGATTGTGGGCATCGTACTAACCTATGGGGCGCAAGAGGCGATGAAGTACTATCCCGGCAACCTGGTGCAGGAGACGGTGTATCTCTGGTGGCCGATTACGTGCGCGATTGCCGTGGCGGGCGCGATGCTGGGGGCCGTGGTTCCGGCGATCAAGGCTGTGCAACAGGATGTGACCGAGGCGCTGTCGTATGAGTGAGGGCGCGGTGGCGGAGAACCCGATCATTCAGGTACGCGGGCTGACCAAGGTCTACCATGCGGGCGACGTGGACGTGCATGCGCTGCGTGGGATCGACCTGGACATTGCGCGCGGCGAGTTTGTGGCGATTGTGGGGGCATCCGGCAGCGGAAAGTCGACCCTGTTCCATATTCTGGGTGGGTTGACGCCGCCGACGGCTGGGACCGTGACCATTGCCGGCAAAGACCTGGCCGGAATGACGAATGCGGAGCGGACCGACCTGCGCAAGGCGACCGTGGGGTTCGTCTTCCAGAAGTACAACCTGCTGCCGACGCTTACGGCAGAGGACAACATCAAGATTGTGGAGTATATTGGCGGGCGTTCGACGACGTTCACCCCGGAATTCCAGGAGGTTTTGCGTCTGCTGGGGATAGTGGACCGGATGCAGCACAAGCCGCGGGCTCTCTCGGGCGGGCAGCAGCAGCGGGTCGCAATTGCGCGGGCGATGGTGAACAAACCGGCCATACTGCTGGCAGATGAGCCGACGGGCAACCTGGACAGCCAGAATTCGGCGGCGGTGCTGGGATTGATGAAGGACCTGAACCAGCGCACGGGGCAGACGATTCTGATGATTACCCATGACCCGGAGGCCGCCGCCTATGCGAGCCGGTCGGTCCATATCCGGGACGGAAAGATTGTATGAAGGACAGAGGTGTGGGCATCTCGTCGACCGATATGAGGCACCCGGCAACTCTGTTGCGGGTTGGGTCGTCTATGCAGAGACCCTGTGTGGTGCGGCTTGGCTCAGGCCCGGACAGGCCCCGGTTCCGCAGTCTTCTTGCGCGGCAGCCGGACCGGCTGGAAGTTCGCAATCACTGCAAGGTTTTCACTACGGAAGAGGGGGCCTTGCTGGTCACGGCAGGCACTCTCACATTACAATCGATGGGACAACGCCAGACCCCATTTCGCGTTTTGGCAACTGAACACTGCGCTACATCGTAAGGAGACTCACCGCGCCATGAAATTGACTGCACGTATTCCGCTATTGGTCGCATTGACAGTATTGCTCGGGAGCTCGATCGGGTGCGATTTTTTGAAGTCGCGCGACCAGTTGACCAGGGGGGTTCAGGCGTTCAAGAACGCCCAATATGAGCAGGCAACGGATTACTTCCAGAACGCGGTGCGTCTGGACCCGAAGAACGCGACCGCCAAGTTGTATCTGGCGACGACGTACGCCTCGCAGGTGGTCCCGAACCTGATGACGCCGGACAACCTGGCTTTGGCGCAAAAGGCAATTGACGGGTTCCAGGCGGTGCTGGACAGCAATCCGACCGACGTGACAGCGCTGAAGCAGATCGCGTCTATCAACCGGAATATCCAGAAGTTCGACCTGGCCAAGGAGTATGAACTGAAGGTGATTGCCGCCGCGCCGAATGAGCCGGAGGCCTACTACATCATTGGGTTTGTCGACTGGACGCTGGCCTACAAGAATGCAGTCTCGGTTCTTGCGGCGGACGGGCTGACCGACCAGGGCGATGGTAATCCGAAGATGACCAAGGGTGCATGCGCCAAAATGCAGGCAGCCAATTCCGACTTGGTGAACGACGGGTTGAAGAACCTGCAGCAGGCCGTGACCCTGAACCCGAACTATGACGACGCGATGGAGTATATCCAACTGACCTATCGGCGCAAGGCCGACCTGGAGTGCGGCAACGATGCGGCGCGCAAGGCCGACCTGGCGGATGCGGACCAGTGGACGCAGCGCGCCATGGGTGCCCGCAAGGCCAACGAGTTGGAGAAGGAAAAGAAAGCGGCCACCGGCGGCATCGCCGCGCCATAGCCAACGCGATTCGAGCAGTACGGAGAGCCTCCCCATACGGGAGGCTCTTCCTTTTTGTGGCGTGTCGTCAGGATTTGCTGGGCTGCCGGAAGAAATGGAGCTACAATCCCACTGCGGCCGGCAAGACGAAAGGGAACGCTATGGACGATGTGGCGATGGTTGGAGATGGGACGCGCGGTTTGAGCCAGGTGGAGCGGGTGTTGGACGTATTTGTCGCTCCCAGCAAGACGTTTACCGATATCCTGCGCAGCACTGCATGGTGGCTGCCGTTCCTGCTGCTGCTTGCATCGTCTGTGGGGACAGCTTATGTGGTGGAGCGGCAGGTGGGCTTCGAGCGAGTCTATGAGAACCAGGTAAACCAAAGCCCCCGGACCCAGGAACGCCTTTCCGCGCTGACCCCGGAGGAAAGGGCACAGAGCGACAAGCGGGCGATCGCCGTGACGAAATACTTTTCGTATGGGGCGTTCGTTTTCATCCTCGTCTTCATGGCGTTGTATGCTCTGCTGCTCTGGGCTGCATTCAACTTCGGGTTAGGAGCATCGGCGACATTTGCGCAGGTGTTCGCTGTGACGATGTATGCGGCGCTGCCGTATCTGCTGATTTCGTTGCTGACGGTGCTGACGCTGTGCCTGGGCGGCGGGGCAGAAGGCTACGACTATAAGAATCCCGTCGGGACCAACCTGGCCTACTATCTGCCAGACGTATCACCGTGGCTGAAGGGGCTACTCGAGTCCTTCGATGTCGTGAAGCTGTGGTCCGTCGTGCTGCAGGTCATCGGCCTGGCAATCATTGCGAAGAAGAAGATAGCACAGTCCGCCATGATCGTAGGCTTCTTCTGGCTGATTGGTGTTGTGTTCAGCGTAGTGGGCGCGGTCTTCAGCTAGGGAGTCGACTGCACAATAAAACGGCACAGCGTGGGCTGTGCCGTTTTATTGTGTTGCGATACTTCTCGCTATTCTGTCCAGCGCCTGAAGACCAGCGAGCCGTTGGTGCCGCCAAAGCCGAAGGAGTTGGACAGCGCATAGTCGATCTTTGCAGGCCGCGGTGTATTGGGAACGTAGTTGAGCCGGCACTGCGGGTCGAGTTCGTTCAAGTTCACGGTTGGTGGTGCGATCTGGTTGAGCATGGCCATGATGGTGATGCCTGCCTCCAGGCCACCGGCGCCGCCCAGCAGATGTCCGGTCATCGACTTGGTGGAGCTGACGAGCAGGGTCTGGTTGAGGGCGCGTTCGCCAAAGACGTTCTCGATGGCCTTGGACTCAAGGGCGTCGCCCAGCGGGGTCGAGGTAGCGTGGGCGTTGACGTAGTCGATCTTGTCCGGCGTGATGCCGGCGACCTTGAGCGCTGCATTCATGGCGCGGAAGCAGCCTTCGCCCTCGGGGGCCATGCCCGTCATGTGGTAAGCGTCGGCGGACATGCCGTAGCCGATGACCTCCGCCAGGATGTGGGCTCCGCGAGCGCGTGCGCCCTCCAGTTCTTCCAGGATGAGGATGCCGGCGCCCTCGCCCACGACAAAGCCGTCGCGGTCCTTGTCGAACGGGCGGCAAGCGTGGGTTGGGTCGTCGTTGCGGGTGGAGAGCGCCTTCATGGCCGCGAATCCGCCAACGCCCATGGGGGTAATGGCCGCCTCTGTGCCGCCGGCGATCATGGCGTCCGCGTCGCCCCGCTGGATGATGCGGAAGGCATCGCCGATGGAGTGCGCCGAGGAGGTGCACGCGGTAGCGGTGGCCTCGTTGGGTCCGCGCGCGCCAAAGCGGATGGAGACGTGCCCGGCGGCGAGGTTGACGATGGAGGCAGGGATGAAGAACGGCGAGATCTTGCGCGGGCCGCCCGCGAGCAGGGCAGAGTGTTCGCGCTCAATAACGTCGAATCCGCCGATGCCGGAGCCGATGTGCACGCCGAAGCGGTCACGGTTGGACTGGTCGATCTTGAGGCCGGAGTGGTCCATGGCCTCCTGCGCGGCTGCGATCGCAAAATGGATGAAGCGGCCCATTTTGCGGGCTTCCTTCTTCTCGATGAAGAGCAGGGGGTCGAAGTCCTTTACTTCCGCAGCAAAGCGCACCGGGTGGTCAGTGGTATCGAAGGCCTTGATTGGGGCCATTCCGCTGCGACCGGCCAGCAGACCGTCCCAAACTTCCGGGACCGTCTTACCGACGCCGCAGATAAGGCCCAGTCCGGTAACGACGACTCGTCGCGGTCGTGGCTGCTGCTCCATCGCTTGGCTTGCTTCCATTGCTACTTGGCCGCCTTCTGTGTCTTTTCGATGTAGTCAACGGCATCCTTGACGGTCTTGATCTTCTCGGCATCTTCGTCGGGGATCTGAATGTCGAAGCCTTCTTCAAACTGCATGACGAGTTCGACTACGTCGAGGGAGTCTGCGCCGAGATCTTCCTGGAAGCTTGCGCCGGGGGTGACTTCCGCTTCGTCCACTTGAAGCTGCTCGACGATAATCTGCTTTACTTTCTCATCCACTGCTGCCATTTCGTTCTCCTGTTTGCCTTCTGATTCAAAACAATGCGAAGCGGGCCATCTGCGTCCAAGGATGCGCCAGACTGTGCGCACAAGTCTCTAGGATACTGGGCGCCTCAACGAGTGTAAAGCAAAGCGAGAGATGGTGGGCGAGTGATGCCGGTCACCGACAGCAATTGAATCGATGGAATTCTGGCGGGCAATCGGCCGACTTGGGAGTTGGCGAACAACTGGCGTAGATTTGGGGAATGCAAATGTTGACACTGGTGTGGTTCGCCGTGGGAGTTCTGGTGGGTGCGGGGGTGGTGTCGCTGGTGGCGAATGCGCGCGCGCAAGGCATGCAAGCGATGGCCGAGGAGCGTGTACGGGAGTTCGACTCGCTCCGCACGGAACTGGCGGATAGAGGCCAGCGCCTCCTTGAAATGGCGAAGGAGTTGGAGGGTGCGCACCTCGAACAGGCAAAGCTCGGGGAGAGACTGGGTGCTTCCGAGACAGCTGCGGCCGAGAAGGTGGAGGCACTGCTGAACGTCGAGAAGACTTTGAAGGAGAGCTTTGCGGCTTTGGCCGCAAATGCGCTGGATGCCAACAGCCGAGGACTCCTGCAAATTGCGCAGAAGGAGTTGGAAAAGCAACAGGGAGAAGCCAAACAGGATCTGGCCGCCAAAGAGATCGCGATCAAGAATATGTTGAAGCCGGTCCAGGATTCGCTGGCGAAGTTGGAAGCGCAAAGCGTGGAGATGGAGAAGAGCCGGGCTGGCGCCTATGAAGGTGTTCTAGCGGAGATCCGGAACATCCAAAGCTCGCATGTGGATCTACGCCGTGAAACCACCCAACTCGTCCAGGCGCTGCGGGCGCCGAAGGTGCGAGGCAACTGGGGCGAGATGCAATTGCGGCGATGTGTGGAGTTCGCAGGAATGGTGGAGCATGCCTCCTTTGAGGTCGAGCAGTTTGTTCGCGGGGAGGAGACTTCGATACGCCCGGATATGGTGGTGAAACTGCCCAATGGACGGACGATTATTGTGGATGCGAAGGCGGTGTGGAGCGCCTTCCTGGACGCGACCAACTGCGAAGACGAGGTACAGCGAAAGGCATTCATGATGGCACACGCTCGCCAGGTCAAGACGCAACTCGACTCGCTGTCGGGCAAGAACTATTCGAAGCAGTTTGTCGAGTCGCCTGACTTTATCGTCTGCTTCCTGCCGAGCGAAGTCCTGTTCAGTGCAGCGCTGGAGAATGATCCCAGCTTGCTGGAGTACAGCGCTTCCAGCAACGTACTGCTGGCAACGCCCACGACCCTGATTGCGCTGCTGAAAGCGGTTGCGTTTGGCTGGCAGCAGTCGCGGATTGCAAGGGATGCAGAGAAAATTCGCGAAGCCGCCATCAAAGTCCACGAGAAACTGGCTGGAATGCACGGCGCGATTCTGACGCTTGGCGACAGGCTGCGCAAGGCTGGCGATGCCTACGATGACATGCTGGTGAAGGCGGAGGGTAGGGGCGGGCTGTTCTCGGTTTCGCGCAAGCTGCGTGAGTTGCGGATTGGAGAAAAGGACTTGGCAGACGGAACTCCGGCAGCCATGAGACTGAAGCCGCTGGAGGATGAGGATTGGCAGCCGTCAATCTCGCTGGCAGCCGAGGCGGAAGACGCTACGCAATAGCGCGTCAGGGTGCGGGGCTTGCGGAGGCGAGGATGCGATCAGCGATGGCGGCGGCCTGGACGGCAGGGTGGACGTCGTGGACGCGGAGAATGTGGGCGCCGGCGAGGACCGCGGCGGTGTTAGCGGCTGTGGTGGCGGCCAGGGCTTCGGAAGCCGTACCCTGCGACTGACTCAAGGTGGTTTGTGCGGCGCCTGGTACTTTGGGCTCGGGACGGGTGAGGAAGCTCTTGCGGGAGATGCCGGCGAGCAGTGGGAAACCCAGGGCGTGGAGTGCGTCCAGGTGGGCGAGCAGCGGGAAGTTTTCATCCAGCCGCTTGCCGAATCCGAAGCCGGGGTCGAGGACGATGGTGTCGTGCGCAACCCCGGCGGCAACGGCTTCGCGCGCACGGGTCGCGAGGGCGCTGCGAACCAGCGGAACAACCTCGTTGGGTGCGAGTGGGGGAAGCCCACGCCACTCGCCGGGACGACCGCGGGTATGCATCAGGACGACGCCGCAGCCGAGCGCGGCGCAGATAGCGGGCATCTGCTCGTCCCACAGAAAGCCGCTGACGTCGTTCACGATCTCGGCGCCGGATTCGATGGCCAGCCGAGCGGTTTCGGCGTGGTAGGTGTCGATGGAGAGGATGGCGCCGGGCCGCGCTGCCAGGATGGCGCGGAGCACGGGCAGCACGCGCGCCTGCTCTTCCCCGGCGGCGAGGGCGGTGCTGTTGGGGCGGGTGGATTCGCCGCCGAGGTCCAGGATGTCCGCGCCATCGTCCAGCATGGCGAGCGCGTGGCTCACGGCGGAGGGAGTGTCCAGAAACTGTCCGCCGTCGGAGAAGGAGTCGGGTGTGACGTTGAGTATTCCCACGACTAGCGTTCTCTCGCCGAGCGGCAGGGTGCGGGTGCGAAGCCGCCACGTAACCTGCGGGCGAACGGCGAAGGACATTCGGAACTCCTGGGGGTTGTAAACTGGTTAATACCTAACAGATAAAATATAGCCGTTACAGCTGTGTTGCCTTGCACTTTTGCGCTGCGCAGCCCGGAAACGCCTGTTGAATTTGTGGAGACGGGACGCGTTTTTTTGTTCCGGCGCTTGCCGCGTTCAGGCATAATCTGATGAGACTCGCCGCCCGTATTGAAGGTACGCCACTCTGGCCGACTTGTTGCCATAGAGCAACCGGGCTCCGGAGGCTCCATGAACATCGCATTTCTTCCAGATCTGTTTGCGCTGGCGATTTTGATATTCATTCTGGCCCTGGTTCGGCGGCGTCATCCTGAGGCGCGAGCGGATGCCTGGCTGCTTGGCCTGTTCTTCACGCTGGTGGAGGCCGGGGCGCACACTCTGTATGCGCAGCAGGGAATGCCGGACAGGCTACTGCATCTGGTTGTGTTGGACTGCTACCTGCTGGCTGGGCTCACGTTCAACTGGGCGGCCGGCGACCAGAACGTGCCTCGCGTTTCGCGGTTCCTCTACATGGGACTGAATGGACTGACGCTGCTGGCCCTGGTGTCGATTTATGGCTGCAACATCCGGGTGACCAGCGCCTACGTACCTGCGATTGTGGCCGGTCTGGCGGTGGGCGTGGCCAGTTCGTTGTTCGTGCGCCACAACTGGCACTACGCGCTGCTGCACCTGCTGGGTTGGGCGGCTGCGGGCGTGCTGGTCAGCCGCGGAAACTACCGGTCGGCGGTTTATTGGAGCCTGGCCAGCGTGTATGCCATTGCGGCCATCAATTTTGAGCGGCGGTTGCCGCGCCACAGCACCGGCAAACTGGCCATCGTGACCGGGTTCTCCATCTGGGCGCTGAACCTTCTGCTGCATCCGTGGATCATTGCGTTCCACTCGAACTACGCAGATATCGCGTCGCACGTGTGGAATATGCAGAAGTCGCTGATCTCCATCGGCATGATTCTGGTGATGTTGGAGGAGCAGATCTCGAACAACGAGTGGCTGGCGCTGCACGACGAACTGACCGGTCTGCCTAACCGCCGCCTGTTTGCCTCGCGATTGACGGCCGCGATCGAGAACGCAGACCGGCGGAGCGCCAGCCTTGCGCTGGTGGTGCTGGACCTGAACGACTTCAAGAAGATCAACGACACGCTGGGCCACGTGGCCGGCGACCAGGTGCTGCGCGAAGTATCGAGCATCCTGCGCAAGAACATCCGGGCGTCCGACACGGTCGCGCGGCTGGGCGGCGACGAGTTCATCCTGGTGGCCCAGGACATGACCGGCGAGCACTCCGTGGAGCGATTCACGGAGGCCCTGCGCGCCGCGATCGAGCGCCCGATGATGGTGAACGATCAATCGATGGTGGTGGGCGCAAGCTTTGGGTTTGCCATGTATCCGCGCGATGCCAAGGACGCGACCAAGCTGTTGCGGCTGGCGGACCAGCGCATGTACGGCCTGAAGCGACGCTCCGTGAGCCCCGCGCAACTGCCCGCGCCGGCGCAGCAGGCGTAATCAAGCGAATATGACGGTCTTGTTGGCGTAGCTGAGGATGCGGTGGCCCAAGTGCCACTGCACCGCGCGCGACAGCACCATGCGCTCCAGGTCGCGGCCCTTCTGGATCAGCGAGGGGAGTTGGTCGTTCTGGGAGATGCGGGCTACGTCCTGCTCGATGATGGGGCCTTCGTCGAGGGTTGCGGTGACGTAGTGGCTGGTGGCGCCGATGAGCTTGACGCCGCGGGCGAACGCCGCGTGGTAGGGCCGCGCGCCAGTGAACGCCGGCAGGAACGAGTGGTGGACGTTGATGATGCGGCGCGGGTAGGCGTTGACGAACGCGGGCGACAGCACCTGCATGTAGCGCGCTAATATCACAAGATCAATTTTGTGGCTGGCCAAGAGCGTGAGCTGCGCGGCTTCGACTTGGGGCTTGGTGGCGGCCGTGACCGGCAGGTAGTGGAACGGGACGCCGTGGAACTCGGCGAGCGGGCGGGCGTCTTCGTGGTTGCTGACTATGAGGGCGAGGTTGCAGCGGAACTCGCCGGCGCGATGGCGGTGGAGCAGATCGACCAGGCAGTGCGGGTACTGCGAGACGAAGAGGGCGACGTTCTGGACCTCGTCGGCGAACTCGATGCGCCAGTTCATGCGGAACTCGGCGGCGATGGCGGCAAAGGCGGCGCGGAAGGCGGGCTCGTCGAAGCTGGGCGCGTCGGTGGAGAACTCGACGCGCATGAAGAAGAGGGCGAGCTCGACATCCTGATGCTGGTCGGCGTTGAGGATGTTGACGTCGTAGGTCTGGACCAGGAAGTTGACGATAGTGACGACGATGCCCTTGCGGTCCGGGCAGTCGATGAGCAGGATGGCGGTTTTGGATGTTGGCATTGAGGTCGCAATCAGATTACCGGAATCGAACGTCGGACTCCGTGCTGGCTCCTTTCTGGCACCCCTGGGGGTACCGATTAAATGCATAATCATCTAAACAAAGCACTTACCGGACAGCGGTTTTTGTATAATCCTGAAAACAAACGAGATATTTTGCAAAATATTCAAAACAATGGAGTTATGGGTTCTTTGGAGATATGGAGGGGCACAATCCTGAGGCTGGCGGATTCTGTCTCTACCTTACCCCCAATTCTAAACGGGGGGCGGGCGCTGGGGATGTGATTTCGATCACGTCAGTGAGTGTGGCCGACCCCACCCATGACGATGAAACTGTCATGAATGCGCACCTGTCCTCTAGAGTTCGTCGCCGGGATCGGGCGGGGTGTCGGGAACCGCGTTGAGGGCTTCCCGCAGCGCACCTCGACGGGCACCGGCTGCGCGATTGCGAAAGAACTCCTCAGCGGCCTCGGTTCCGGTGAGATGATCGGCGACTGCGATTGCGATCCATTCATCCACGGATAGGCCCCTTTGCTCCGCCTGATTGCGAGCAGTGTTGATGAGGTGTTCGGGCAATCGGACGTAGCTACTGGCGCTCATCTCGTAAACCTCTCCTTGATGATATGCCCAGGTGTGATGACCTGAATCCCAAAATTGTTGGCTGCGGGGAGGAAATCCCTGACGTTATGCGTCACAAGCGCGTCTGCGAGGCCGTTGATTGCAGCTTCCAGGACAAGTTCGTCGTCGGCGTCGCGAAGTTGTGGCCGCCACTGGAAATAGATCTTCGTCGAATAATTCGAGTAGACGGCTGCTAGA
>Ga0302278_10000835_pt1 | contig 38885 bp, 37 predicted proteins | sample III_Bog_N3_2_FD_194543 | JGI IMG/M metagenome (GOLD analysis project Ga0302278, IMG submission 194543) | Peat permafrost microbial communities from Stordalen Mire near Abisko, Sweden - III_Bog_N3_2 | ecosystem: Environmental > Terrestrial > Soil > Wetlands > Peat | place: Sweden: Abisko...
GGGCACGCGTCGTTGCACGGGGGGAGTCGATCAATGTACACCGGTCGCTCGACGCGCCACGAACCGGTGCGATTGGCGTGGCTCGAACCGACTTCGAGCGTTATCGCGAAGGGAAGTTCCGTCATGCTGACACCTCTCGAGTTATTTCGGCGGGCGCGTCTTCGGCCAAGAGTCCGTAGAGCGCGATGTTCTGATCAGCCATCGCTTGGATTCGAGCAACGATGTCGGGCCGTCCGGATCCCGCGAAGAGATGGCGAAAGCGCTTCTGAATCGAGAGATACGATTCGACGCTCGTGCGATGACGGATCTTTGAGACGCCGGTGACGACACCGTTCTCGGCTTCGAATACCGGGAAGAGACCGGTCTCCTGAGCGAGGCGAGCGACCTTGATCGTGTCGCACGAGGCCGATCCCCAACCGAGCGGGCAGGGCACGAGAATATGCAGGTAACGCGCGCCGTGCAGTTGCATTGCGTGTTCGACCTTGTTCTCCAGATCGTGCAAGTCTGCGACCGTCGCGGTCGCGACGTAGGAGATGCCGTGCGCCATGGCCAGACGCGGCATGTCCTTTCCCTGACCGAACACGTTGCCCGGTTCGGGTCCGACCGCCTCGGTGGTCGCCGTGCGCGCCGCTGGCGGCGTGGCGCCTGAACGCTGCACGCCGGTGTTCATGTACGCCTCATTGTCGTAGCAGATGAAGAGGACATCGTCATTGCGTTCGAACATGCCCGAGAGGCACCCGAATCCAATGTCGACGGTCCCTCCGTCGCCCGCCTGCGCGACGACGCGAACGTCGTTCATGCCCTTGACCTTCATGGCGGCCGCGACGCCGGTGGCGACGGCCGGCGCGTTCCCGAACAGGGAGTGAAGCCAGGCGATGCGCCACGACGTCTCGGGGTAGGGCGTCGAGAAAACCTCGAGACATCCCGTGGCGTTCACTGCGATGAGTTGACCACCCGTAGCGCGCATCGCCGCGTCGAGTGCGTAGCGTGCGCCGAGCGCCTCACCGCACCCCTGGCACGCCCGATGTCCGGAATCGAGTGAATCGAATCGTTGCGGATCGGACTGGACCGTTCGATCACTGACTTCCAGCAGACGATTGCCCACGGCAAAACTTCCGACTTGATAAAAGTGAACGGGTTGTCGAGTCATGATGATCATCCGATCCTGGAGGCGACGGTGCCGAGGTCCGAGAGGACGTTCTCGGCGGACGGCCCGCTTCGACGCTGCGTATCAATCCGGGCGCGCTCGGACTCGACGATGTCGAGGTCAAGGTCCAAGAAGGTGACCGAATCTAGCCGACCATGAACAGCGTCATCGAGGATTGCTTCAAGGGAATGCTGCGTGATCGCGCGACCACCCAGACCAGCGACGACGGAGTGAAGCGAAATCGTGGCGTCGTGCGTGGCTGAGGCGACGTCGGCCGAGAGCACACCACCGTAGCCCACGCTGAAGGCCTTTTCGATGACGATCACCCGTTGGGCGTTCGCGAGCGCGCGTCGCACTTCGTCAAAGGGGAACGGCCGAAACGTGGTGATGCCAACGACCCCCACCCGGTCGCCCAGAGCACGACGCTGATCGACGGCATCTTTGATCGTGCCGAGAACCGAACCCAGCGCGACGACGATGGTGGTGGCGTCGTTCGTCTCATACGAGTGGATTAGCCCGCCGCTTTCGCGACCGAACGTTGAAGCGAACTGTGACGCGAGTACGGGAATCAAATCGAGGGCATCAAGTTGACGCAGGTGCGAGAGGTACCGAACTTCGGTGAAGGCTTCGGGTCCCACCATTGCGCCAATGGAGATTGGGTGAGCGGGATCGAGCACTTGACGTGGCTCGTAGCTCGGCAGGAATGCGTCGACGTCGCGTTGATCGGGCACGTCGATGCCTTCGACGGCGTGCGTCAGGATGAAGCCGTCCATGCAGACCATGACCGGTAGCGAGAGTTCCTCGGCCAAGCGGAACGCGAGAACGTGCAGGTCCGCGGCCTCCTGGTTGGTCTCGGCGAAGAGCTGAATCCAGCCGGCGTCGCGAGCGGCCATCGCGTCGCTGTGATCGTTCCAAATATTGATGGGAGCTCCGATCGCACGGTTGGCCAGCGTCATCACGATTGGCAGTCCGAGGCCGGCGGCGTTGTAGACCGCCTCCATCATGAACAGCAGCCCTTGGCTGGCCGTCGCGGTGTAGGCCCTCGCGCCGGCCGCGGACGCGCCGATCGACACCGACATGGCCGCGAACTCCGACTCGACGTTGATGAACTCGCACGGCGAGAGCTGTCCCGCCTTTACCATCTCGCCAATCGCTTCGATTATGTGCGTCTGGGGGGAGATGGGATACGCGCAGACCACCTCGGGTCGACAGCGCGCGACGGTTTCGGCAACCCCTCTTGAACCCTCAATTTGTCGTAGCACGGTCGAACTCCTCTTCTGCCTTCGCGACCAGTTGGTAGGCCGCCGTGGCGGCGGCCACGTTTTGATCTCCGGTGGCACCCGTGAATCGTTCACCAATGGCCGTCGTGATTGACTCGAGAGTGACTTGTCCGGTGAGCGCGGCGAAACCGCCGAGCAATACGGCATTGGGTAACGGGCGCCCGAGGTACTCAAGGGCGATTTCGGTCGCCGGGCAGGTGAGGAGGCGCTCGCGGTGGAACGTGCGCAAGTAGTCACCGAGTCCCAGTTCGTCGAAGCTCTTCGAGGTGTTGATCAGCACGTAGCCTTCGGTCGAGAGCCCGGCAAAGACATCCACTTGATGAAGAAGCGTCACGTCTTGGATTATCAGGGCATCGGGCTTTATTACGGGTTCGCGACTGCGGATCGGTCGATTGTCGATGCGACAAAACGAAACCACGGGCGCACCCGTGCGTTCCGAACCAAAACTAGGGAATGCTTGGGAGAACTTACCTTCGTCGAACGCGGCGACCGAGAGCATCTCGGCGGCGGTGACGACACCCTGTCCTCCCCGACCATGGAAGCGGATCTGGAACACGAGTCCGCCTCGCGCTATCTGCGCTCGGCGGAGCCGACCAACGAGGCCAGGTCCGCCAAACGGCTCGAGTAACCCGTCTCGTTGTCGTACCATCCGAGAACTTTCACCAGGTTGCCCTGAGCCATGGTGAGGCCGGAATCGAAGACGCACGAGGCGGGTGAGTTGACGATGTCACTGGATACGAGGGGTTCGTCCGAATATTCGAGCAGTCCCGCCAATCTCCCCACGCCGGCGGCGCTGCGATACGCGTCATTTATCTCGTCGACGCTCGGCGTCGCACGCAGCGTCGCGACCAAGTCGGTGATCGACACGTCGGGGATAGGAACGCGCAGGGCGAGACCGTCAAGGTGCCCCGCCACGCTGGGCATCACGAGCCCCGTGGCTCGTGCGGCGCCAGTGGTCGTTGGAACGATGTTGATGGCCGCTCCCCGAGCCCGGCGAGGGTCTTTGTGGAGCGCGTCGACCAGGTTCTGGTCATCGGTGTAGGCGTGCACCGTCGTCATGAAACCATCTTCGATGCCGAAGGCTTCGTCGAGCACTTTCACGAGGGGTGCCAAACAGTTCGTCGTGCACGATGCGTTCGAGATGATGAAGTGCTTCTCCGGATCGAACTGATCATCATTGATTCCCATGACAAATGTCGCGTCGGGATCTTGCGCCGGGGCAGAGATAATCACACGCGTCGCACCCGCTTCGAGGTGATTCGTGGCCTTTTCGCGCTTGGTGTACTTGCCCGTCGATTCGACAACGACGTCAATGCCCAATTCGCTCCATGGCAGAGCTTTTGCATCGGCCTCGGCGAGCATCTGAATGCGGCGCTCGCCCACGATCATCACTTGCTCGTCAACGTTCACGGGCTCCGCGAACCGACCGTGTACGGAGTCTCGTGCGAACAACCGAGCGAGCGCCGCGGGGGCGCCAAGGTCGTTGATCGCCACGATTTCGAGTTCGGGGTGAAAGGTGAGCGCCGATCGGAGCATGGATCGTCCCGTGCGCCCAAAACCGTTGATTGCAATACGAATTGTCATCTGAACTCCTTCGCTCCGACACGAAATCGCTCTTCTCGTGTTGAGTTCAGTTTCGTTCCACTACGAGTGGACGTTGTAGGGCCAAACGTCACTAGTTATGGGCTAATACGCGATGCCGACCAGGAGCGATGACTACATCAACGCCATCGTCACGATGTTGTCCAGCATGCGGTTTCGCCCCGTCGGGTGGCGTGGACGAGTTTTGGTCTAGAGGTCGCGGGCGACGAAATTGGCAGGTGCGGCGTCGAGGTGACGGATGAGGTCGTCGTGTCGCAGAAGACCGCTCTGTGTCCCGTATTGGCTCGACGTGGTGGCTGCATTTATCGGAGGCCACCGCAAGGCTTCGCGTAAGGAAAGGCCACTCACGATGGCGGCAACCATCGTCGAGGCGAAGGCGTCTCCGGCCCCCGTGATGTCAATTGGGGGAAAGGCGTCGACGTAGGCATCGATTTGTAGTCGTTCGGAGTCGTGCGCGGCAATGGCTCCATCGCTTTCGTCGAACACCACAACGTTGCTGGCTCCGAGCTTCAATAGATCATCGAGAAGGTGCTTCGAGTCGCTCGAGGAAGTACCAGTGATGATATTGGCGGCGGCACGGCTGCAGAGGAGCAATTCGGCTCTGGCGTAAAGACGAGCGAGTCGTTTGGTACCCGCCTCCAACTGGAAGGTGCCGGGTTGGAAGGCCAGTCGTACGTTCGGGAAACTGTCCAACCAGTCGGCGAGTTCGTCTTGGTACGCCAGCGCGTCGGGGCCGAGGGAGTTGATGTACAGCCAGGTTGGAACTTCGTAGTCTCGGAAACCCTTCCACTTGTAGTTGAAGTCGGCGTGGCGCACGAGGATGGTCCGCTCGGCTCCCAGTGTGAGGACAAAGTTTCGAACGGTGTGACTCGGCGAATCGACGTGTATGAGGCTCGTGTCGACGTCCTCGCCGCGCATCGCACTGAGCATGTCGAGCCCAATTTGATCGTGGGCGAGATAACTGGCCAGGCCCACTCGTAGCCCCAGTCGCGCCATCGCCACCGCCGCGTTCGCGGCGCTGCCGCCGGTAGCCGGCAATGAGTCATCTTCGATGACGAGCTTCGTGCCCAGCGGAATCTCGAGCCATCGCCCGTCATCGTCGACGCGAACGTGTACGGCGCCTTCGGGTAGGCGGATGAACTCGTCGGTGACGACGTCACCGAGGCTGACGACGTCGAAATTCTGTGCGCCGGTCACGAATCCCATTGAAAACCTCCATATTTGTGTTGCGTAGAGACGGCTGGACCTGTACGGTCGTTGCGAACTTGGAGTCGCAGTGCACTTTCGGGGAGTTGACGATCGAGACATTCGAATCCATGGGCGGGGCACACCAGTGCGTCACACGAGAGCATTGATAGAAGCCTAGGCCGACGGCCCGTTCAGCGAAGACGACGACAGATATGGTGACCACGTGGAAATGGACTTCAGCGGTGAGGTGTGGGAATGGCGGGGGCCATCGCCGTATTACTTCGTGACGGTGCCCGAAGAAGAAAGCGCTGAGCTCGAAGCCCTTTCGTCGCTCGTCACGTACGGCTGGGGAATGATTCCGGTCGAGGTGACGATTGGATTCACGAGATCGACGACATCGCTCTTCCCAAAGGATGGACGCTATGTGGTGCCGCTAAAGAGTGCGATCCGAAAAACTGAAGGTATCGGTGTTGGCGACACCGTGAACGTGCGTTTGGGTGTCGCACTCTGACTCTTTGAAGGTAAGACGCTATCTCAACGATGCAGGCTCGGTACCCATCTCCTGGTGCCGCACCTTCCGAAGATTCAGGAAGTCACGCGGTCACTGCGATGAGGCAGGACCCAGTTCGGTCGAGGGAAGTGACAGGTGTAGCCGTTGGGGTAGTTCACGAGGTAGTCCTGATGCTCCGGTTCAGCTTCCCAGAACGCTCCCGCCGGAGTGACTTCGGTGACGACCTTGCCCGGCCAGAGGCCTGACGCATCGACGTCGGCGATGACGTCCTCGGCGATCTGACGCTGTTCGTCGTTGACGTAGAAGATCGCCGAACGATAACTGGTGCCGACGTCATTACCCTGGCGATCCTTCGTGGTCGGGTCGTGGATCTGGAAGAACAATGCGAGAATGTCGCGATACGAGATTGTCGAAGGGTCGAAGATGATCTCGATCGCTTCGGCGTGACCTTCGTGGTGACGATAGGTCGCGTTCACCACGTCGCCGCCGGAGTAACCGACGCGCGTCGTGACGATGCCCGGACGCTTGCGGATGAGGTCCTGCATTCCCCAGAAGCAGCCTCCGGCTAGTACCGCGGTCTCGGTTTCGTTGGTCATTGTGACGCCTCCTCCTTCGGGGCCGTGTCGAAGAGATGCTTGTAGTCGCCGTAGCCCGACGCGTCGAGCTCGTCGTACGGGATGAATCGTAACGCCGCGGAATTGATGCAGTAGCGAAGGCCGCCCTCTTCCTTGGGGCCGTCGTCAAACAGGTGGCCCAGGTGACTGTCACCATTGGCTGAACGTACTTCGACCCTCGTCATGCCAAAGCTGCGATCTTTCAGCTCAACGACGTTCCCGGACTCGACCGGTGCCGTAAAACTGGGCCACCCGCATCCGCTGTCGAATTTCTTGGTCGAGGTGAAAAGCGGTTCACCGGACACGATGTCGACGTAGAGCCCCGCCTCGTGGTGGTCCCAGAACTCATTGCGAAAGGCCGGTTCGGTGGCGCTCTCTTGAGTCACAGAATATTGGTGGGGAGTCAATCGAGAGATTGCTTCCTGGTCCTTCACGTATTTTTCGCTCATTGCCACTCCTTCGCTCGAGACACACTTGGGCGACTCGCGTATTGCCTTCATAACGGTATCGGGCGGATCGGATTTCGTTACAAAGCCCCTCCCAGTCGGGAGGGGCTTTGCACTATGACGACGTCAACGCTACGGCGGACGGCCGGGGAAGCCGGGCTATTCGACCATCGCCAGCGCGACCATCTCTTCGGCGGTCTCCTCGGGGCTCGAGGCGATGTTCCGCGTCGGTCGGATGGCGAAGTAGGCGACGAGGAGTGCCACGGTGATAATGCCCGCGCCCGTCAGGAGCGCGTCGGATCGCCCGTGGGCCGCCGCGATACTGGAGAGGGCCGCGACGCCGACGGCGGCGCCGGTCTGTTGCATGGTCTGGAGCATTCCGGACGCGGCGCCAGCGTCAGCGCGCGGGACTCCCGCGAGAATCGTGACACTGAGCGGCAAGAAGCACGAACCGGCCCCGATGCCGAAGAGCACGAGCGGTCCGAACAGGCTCTCGAGATAGCCCTCGGACGGCGTGGCCTTCGAGATCCAGAGCGTCGCCACGCCGAGCGTGAACAGTCCGAACAGGAGTATTGGTCGAGCACCGAATCGACTGACGAGTCGCGGCGTGATGCGAGAACTCGCGAAGATCAGGCCCGTCATGGGCAAGAACGCGAATCCCGCTTCAATGGCGCTGAAGTGCAGGTCACTTTCGAGATACTGGCTGATGAAGAAGAACACGCCGTACATCACCGCCGGCACCAACATCATCGTGAAGTACGCCGGGCCACGTAGACGGTCCGTCAACAGTCGCATGGGCAAGAGCGGTTGTGTTCGCCGCTTCTCCACGTGCACGAAGGACACCAGCAACACCACACTGAGCACGAAAGAGCTAAGAGTGATTGATCGGCTGCCGTGTTCAGCGAGACGGATGAAGCCGTAGATCAAGCTCCCGAGGCCACCGGTCACCAACGCCGCGCCCGCCACGTCGAGGCGTCCACCATTGCGCGGGGGCTCTGGTACGAAGCGTGGGGCCAAGAGGATGATGGCGATGCCGATGGGTACGTTGATGAACATCACCCATCGCCACGACACCCACGACGTCAACGCGCCACCCAAGATAAGTCCAAGGGATCCGCCGCCAGCGGAGACGGCGGTGAAGATTCCCAACGCCTTGTTACGAGCGGAACCTTCTTCGAAGGTGGCACTGATCAAACTCAGTGTGCTGGGAGCGGCCAGTGCCGCGCCGACTCCCTGGACGGCGCGAGTGAGGAGCAGCATCGTCGACGTCGTCGCCATTCCTCCCAGAAGTGATGCGGCCGTGAAAATCGTGAGTCCGATGACGAGCATTCGACGTCGCCCGAAGACGTCGCCCGCTCGACCACCGAGGAGCAAGAGGCCTCCGAAGGTCAGGCTGTAGGCGTCGATGACCCACGAGAGTCCCGCCGAACTGAAGTGCAGGGAGTGCTTGATGGGCACGAGGGCGATGTTGACGACGGTAGCGTCGAGTACGACCATCAACTGACACGTAACGATGATGGCTAAGGCGATAGTTGAGGCTCGCTTTTGGGCGTGAGAGGTCAAAGGCACAATGGCTCCTTTTTTGAATGAGAGGCTTCGAATTCCAGAAATTGGATGACTGCACAACCTCGCTGCCCACAGGCATTGCTTTCGGTCTCCGGAGGACCTAAGATGAGGCTGCCTCCACATACTATACGGAGGTGGCCTCCGGTTGCAAGTCTTTATTGAAAACTTCGGTTCGGGCCTGATAGAGGAGTGGCGATGGGCGAAACGGTGGTGAGGAAGGGTCCTCGCCGGGCAGACGCTCAACACAACTACGAAGTGATCTTGGCTGCCGCGCGCGCCGCCGTCGCCGAGCGTGGTGGTGACATCGTGCTCGAGGAAATTGCCCGAAACGCCGGAGTCGGGATTGGAACGTTGTACCGACATTTTCCCACCCGCCAAGCAATTCTCGAAGCCGCATTCCTTGATGAGGCCCTCGAACTTCGTCAACGGGCCGAAGTATTGCAATCGGCTCCAATGCCGCTCGATGCGTTGATCGATTGGCTGCGACTACAAATGGACTTTGGGGCACACGGACGAAGTATGGGTGCCGCAGTCATGAATGCGAAGCACACGGAAGGCACTGAGATACAAATTGCGTGCGTCGATATGCGAGAGGCGGGCGCCGTTCTTCTACGCCGTGCTCAAGACGCCGGAGAGGTTCGACTGGACGTTGAGATCGTCGACCTCCTTCGATTGATGCACGGTATCGTCATCGCCAATGAACAGGCGCCCGATCAGTCGCGCGTTGATCCGATGTTCGACGTGGTGATTGCGGGAATACGGACCTGACTTAATTCTCGCGCGTAGTTGGTACGAGTTCAACAAATGAAATTGTGCGATTGGTCAGTTTCTGATAGTCGCCCCATCCACCGTAGTGATTCACGAGCTCGTTCCAGAGGGCCGGTTCATCTGTTGAGGGAATTGCCCGAGCCAGCGCCGCAAACCTTCGTGCGCCTACTTGCACGTTCACCCCGGGTTCCTGTCGTACGTTGAGTAGCCATTCCGGGTGGCCCCGTCGGCCTCCGTTCGAAGCCACGACGTAATGGATGCGATCCTTTTGGTAATAGAGAAGTGTCACCGAGCGCGTGAGTCCGCTTTTTCGACCGCGAGTCTCCAAAATCAACATGGAACCGACTGGGCTCCGATGACCGACGAATCCTCGAGTGAGTCGATACAGACGCACGTGCCACCGATAGATCGTTCGTCCGATGGTGCGGTCGATGGCTACCGTCAGTTTCAACGTCGTTCCCTTTTCCTTAAGAATCTCTTGTGAAGTCTTTCACGGCGCAGACCGGGCAATGCGTGCCCATTCAAAGGCAAGCGTCGTCGCTGAATGTCAAGAGGCGAGCGCCCTTTAAGTTGGCGGTGAAGGGCACGACGCGGTGTCCAAAAGGAGCGACATTATGGAGATCATCAGAAATGCCGACGGAAGTTTGTTGGTCCCTATTCCCGAAGGTCGACATCACGACGATGACGACGCCACTGAGGCCCCGGCGGGCGACGGTGCGGAGAGTGTCGAGGCACCCACGACTCGTTTGTTGCATCCCGGTGAAGGTGGCTATAACGAAGCCCTCGCGGAGTGGGACCTGCAACAGAACCCCGACCGCGCCCCGGCCGTTTCAACCGCCAGTGGGCGAGAAGAGGCGATGAACGTAGTCCACGCCGTTGCGGAGTCACCGGACCATGACGTCACTAGCGCGCTCAAAGAGGTCAACGACACTGAAGCGAGTGGCGAGGCCCTACGACACGTACTCATCGGCGGGACGCACTCGGTCGAGGCATTCTCAGAAGAGGTGGCGGAGGCCGAAGGCGGAGAGCCGCTGCCGGCGCACAAGATGACCAAGATCATTGGCGAGGTCCTGGCCGAACTGGATAAGTAACGCGTCCGCTCGAGCGAGCCGTCGCGGTGCCATACGGTTGGATTCATTTGGCCGTTGGCGCCTACATTCGAAGTGTTGGCTGAAGCGAAAAAAGGACTGGTGTGACGTGGACGTTCAAGATCTTTTGGGCAAGGTGGCCCAACATCTATCGGTGAGTCGAGCTTTCGGCACGGCGTACGAGAAGGGCGGTTCGCTGGTGATCCCGGTGGCGTTCGTGGCCGGCGGTGGAGGTGGAGGCGAGGGCACGTCTGGGTCGCCCACGGCCGGCGCCTCTGGTGACGGCGGGCCCGAACACGACGAAACCGCAACCGACGCCGAGTCGACGGGTTCCGGGGGCGGTTTTGGCGGAGTGGTGATGCCCTTCGGCGTGTACGTCGTGAAGGACGAACAAGTCCGTTGGATGCCCGCGATCAACGCAAACCTGGTAATTGTCGTGGCCTTCCTGACGTTGCGAATGATCGCGCGCGCTCGTCGTAGGGCCCATCGTCACGCCTCGTGACCTCGCCGGAGAGACACGTCCTCAATCGTTGACGATTTGCGCTGGCTCTTATGATTGGGCGATGGCGCAGATCATCAGAAACCTCGCGTCACGAATCGACCGTGGCTAAGCGCCAGTGGTTTGCGCGGCGCCGCTACGGCTTCGGCGTTCGGCCTATGACCTGGCAGGGCTGGCTCATCACGGCAATCGCCGTGGGTGGCGCAGTCGGTGCCTTGGCTGGTGTTCAGAAGACGGCCGGCGAGATTCTCTTGGTGGGCGTCGTTGGTCTCTACCTCGCTCTCGCTTTTAGTCTCGGCGGTACCAAGAGGCAAGTTGTCACTGATAGTCGCGCGAGCGGCTCGGACGACGACCCCGAGCTTGAGAACGGTGCCGCGAAAGTGATCGTGCCGCCCGAGATCTACGGCACACAGACCCCGCGCGAAATCGCCGAAGAAATCATTTCGCGATCGGGAAAATTTGCCGACACCGCGGAGGACGGCGCGTCGAGTGACTCGGTCATCGTGGTCAGTCACCTCACGAAGCAGTTCGGCCAGCGCGTTGCCTTCGAAGACGTCTCTTTCAATGTCCATCGGGGCGAAGTCTTCGGATTCCTCGGTCCTAACGGAGCTGGCAAGACCTCAACCGTTCGAACGCTCAGCACCCTGGTCTCGCCGACGTCAGGAACCGCCCAGGTGGCTGGGATTCCGCTCAACGCCGATCGCGACGTGGAGATTCGTCATCGAATCGCCGTGATGACGGAAGTTCCTGGTCTGTACTTACGTTTGAGCGTCACGGAGAATCTCGCTTTCTTCGCCGGTCTCTACGGCTACCGCGACGCGCAACCACGAATCGATCGAGCACTGGAGGCCGTCAATCTCTCGTCACGAGCGAGTGATCTCTGCGGCAGTTTGTCCAAAGGTCTTCGTCAGCGTGTGGGACTGGCTCGAGCGCTACTCAATGATCCCGAGATCATCTTTTTGGATGAGCCAACCGCCGGACTGGATCCCGTGGCTTCACTCGAGGTGCACGATCTGATTATCGACCTTCGAGACAAGGGCGTCACGGTGTTTCTGACGACGCATCGCCTGGACGAGGCGGAAAAACTTTGTGATCGCGTCGCAATATTGAATACCACGCTACGCACCGTCGGCCGTATTGACGATCTGCGACAGAGGATGTTTCACAAGTCGATTCTTGTATCGACCGCGGTTCCATTGGCGGACCCCGAGGGACTGTTCTCTTCGATTGGAAGTGTCGCTGGTTGGTCGACTGATGACACCGGCGGCTACGTTCTCACGGTGAGCGATGTCCGCGTCGCCGCGCCCGCCATTGCGAGGGCTCTCGTCGCGGCGGGGGCCGACGTCCTCTCGCTCGTCGAGGGTCATCATTCGCTCGAAGAGGTCTATTTGGAACTGGTGGGAGCTGGAAGCATGGGTGGTGTTCGGTGAGTCAAAGCGCGATCAGAATTCGAGCCGTGATACGCAAGGAGTTCCAGGAGTACCGACGCAATCGCTTCATCATCTACACGATGGGCACGTTGCCCCTGATCTTCACCGCGTTGCCGGTCATCACACTCTTCAGTATCTCCAACACGGAAGCTCCTTCAATCGTGAAGACCCAAGTCGCGATCACGCTCCTGCTCCTGCTCGTGATTCCGGTTGTCCTGCCCGCGACGATCGCGGCGTATTCAGTGATCGGCGAGCGTGACCAGGGCACCCTCGAGCCACTTCTCACCACGCCGGTCACTCGCGAAGAGTTCCTCCTGGGTAAATCGTTAGCGGCCACGATTCCCACGGTGGGCGTCGCGTACACCTTTTTCATTGTGTTGGTCGTCGCGATTCGACTGGGTGCGTCCAGCGTCGTCGCCCACCAGGTATGGCAACCCTCGTGGTTCTTGGCGGAGTTGCTCTTCGCGCCACTGCTGGCGGCCTGGTCGGTATGGGTCGGGACCGCGATCTCGGCCCGGTCCTCGGACGTGCGGGTGGCCCAGCAGCTAGGCACTCTGGCGAGTCTTCCGGCGCTCGTATTGCCCTTGCTCATGTCGCTCCAGGTCTTCAAGCCGACCGCCGCAGTCGCGATTGTGATCGCCCTGGCGCTCGCTGCGATTGACGTCGGGGCCTGGCGGATCGTGTCAAAAATGTTCGACCGCGAACGGCTCATCACCGGCGCGTCTGCGGTGACGATGCGCGCCGAAGCAGGTACCTAACTTCGGTCATCTAGACCGACGGCACCCCAATCACAGCTCTATGGTGACGGCGACCTCAGCCGATTGATGCGCTACAACGTCCTAGGGGACGTCGTGGGATCAGGGCAGTTCGGGCAGGACGTTATTGGCCCAGGTAAAGGACATGGGCGGAAGCGATCCCTTGGGGATTTCAATGAGGTCAACGTAGGACGCCTTGGCGTTCACCATGGCGAAGCCGGTGCCCATTTCGCAGTTGGTGCAACCGAGACCGACGCCCTGGTTGTACCCGGGGTCCGAGCCGAGCAGTTCGTCGCGGTGGGCCCAGCAACCGGCGGAGCCGGCCGAGGTGCACGCGATGTTCGAGGTCTTGGCGGCGGTGCCGCCCCACGTGTCGTCATACATCCAGATGTAGTCGGCGGCGAGGACGGCGTAACCGCCCGACCACGCGCCACCAAAACCCGCGGAGCCCTGGTCGTCATTGGCCATCGGGAAACCGGCGGCGATTGACGGATCGCTGTTGGACGCGGCGGCGTGCTGGGCATTGGCACTGAGTGCGTCGTTGATGCCGAGATACGGCGGCAGTCCCCGCGCGGTCCGTTCGAGGTCGGCGATGACGAAGAGCTGGTCCGGCACCGAGAGACTGAACCAGTTGCTGGGCAGGACCATTGGTCGCACGCCCTCAATCGCGCGAGCGTTATTGATCGCCTGCAGGATGTAGTTGGTGCACGCGGCGCCATTGGTATAGCCGGGCCACGAGAGAGCAGTGGCGGTTCCGACGACGCACGGATTGGCGCAACTCCAAAGGCCGGACGCGAATGAACACGCACCGGGGGCAAGGAAGTCAGGACTTGGAGCAATGTTGGCCGACGGGTTCGAGATTGAAAGAGCCGGTGCCTTGGTGACCGGAGGACTCTTTATCGTCGTGGTTGTCGTGGGGGCGACCGTCGTGGGGGTTACGACGGTCGTCGGAGGTGGCGTTGTCGTCGTCGGGCTGGGTGAGCCGTTCGAGGCCGGGCGCGAATTTCGGTTTGAGGTAGCTGCCACGACGTGCGAGTGGCGGACAACGACGACCTTGGCGACGTGCGTAACGCGACGCGCGATCGTGGTCGTCGTGGGGGCGACCGTCGTGGTAGTGGTGGCGGCGATCGTGGTCGTCGTCCCGATGCCGAGTCTCGCGCTGGGCGCGACGACGTTCGCCATGGCGGGTAGCGCCGTGGTGCTCAAGATGATTCCTAGGACGAGCGAACCGAATGAACCGATGAGTACTGAACGGCGCGGACCCCGACGAGAAGTCGAAGAACGCCCCTTGGGGTCTCCAGTGAATTTTTGCCCCTGCGTGAAATTTGTCATGAATCAATTGTCGAAAATCAATTCCAAAGTGCCCCCTACGGCCCCTCAATATCTGCCCAATTCAATTGAGGGTGCTTCATTGGCGTAGGAATGGTGCGAAGAGCACATTGAAGATCAGCGAACCCTGCGGCCTTGATGGCAAGTCAGTTGCCCGCAGGCAGTGTGGACGGGCCAGCAACCGGATCTGCATCGACGTAAGGCGGCGATGACTGAGAGGCCATGAAGCGCCTCAGCGATGACCGAAGCGGATGACGGTTGTCGCTGTCGAGAAACAGTGTCGTTGTAGTCACGCACTTGTTTCATTGACGTACGTCGCGGACGTCGCCGCGGAACGACGCATTTAGCAGGAAGATGATCGTTTGTCGGTATTCATCAGGGATTTTGAACGCTCAACCTGGTTCGACGGACACAAGACCGATTTCATCTTGGACGTGGACCATCACGCAAGGGCATGCTGGTGGTCCACCTCAGAGAATTCTGAGAAGTGCCCTCGCGTGATGCGAGGCAAGACGAGTGTGCCATCCGAAATCGCGTTTTATTCTGACTTGACTCGGATTTGCGAAGAGTTTGTCAGTGCGTTGACGGTGCGCGCCATTTACGATCGCTTTTCGTTTACGAAGAGCGAAGTTTCGCGTCGCGATACAAATCTGCAGTGACTTGAGAAGTGCGATTCAACGAGGAGTGGAAGCGATCGCCGGATCGCTTCCACGTCCTAGGACTTAATGAGTGCGGTGAAGACGACGATGTTGGAGAGGTAGTGGCCAGTCTTCGGATCGAAGATTCCGCCACAGGTCACGAGTTGGAGGGCGGGGTAGTCGCGCGCCCCGTACACGAGCTTGTCCGGGAAGTTCGTCTTTTGGAACATGCGAACGCCAATGACGGCGAACATCAACTTGCGCCCGTCTTTCAGGGTGACATCCACCCGATTACCGAGTTTCAATTTGTCCAGGTGATAGAAGACCGCGGGTCCGTGGAAATTGTCGACGTGGCCCAAGATGACGGCCGAGCCCTTTTGGCCTGGTGACTGGTCGCCGTTGTACCAACCTGGTACGGAGTAGTTCGTCGGAACGTTCACTTTTCCGTCCTTATTGAGGGTCAGAACTGAGAGCGGGACCGAGACGCCGATTATCGGAATGGAGATGTGGACAGGTCGTGAGCGCGCAATCGGCTTGGCGACGTAGGTCGGGGGCGGCGTCTTCGCGTGAGCGAGACGAGACGAAAGGACGACTACGGGTGTCGACGATACCGTGGCCGCCAAGCTCGACGCTGGCTTGATCGTTGTCGACGTCGAGGTCGACGTCGACGTGGGCGTTGATGCCGCCGGGGTCACTTCGATCGTGGTCGTAGTGGTGGACTTCGTCGGTGAAGGAATGACAATTCCCGAAGAAGGCAACGAGACCACGCCCAACGAAGAAGTGAGGGTCGGACCTTGGGGCTGGCTGCGGGGAACAAATACGATTCCCAAGATTCCGGCCAGGACCAAGGAGAGAGAAACGGCCCACCATAGTAACTGGGTGGGCCGTTTCTCTTTGCGCGACTTCACATCGCCCAATCTAGTTTGACTTAGCTAGAAAACTCTTTCAGGTTAGGCGTGGCGTCGGCGGCGCGCGATGAGTGCCAAACCGGCCAGACCAGCAAACAGTGCCAATCCACTGGCAGTTAACAGGACACCATTGTCTGATGACGTCGCGGCACCGCCCGCGCCAGTCCCGGGAGCGCCCGAAGGTACGGTCGCCGGCGGAATGTACGGCGCAGTGGTTGCGGGCGACGTCGGAGGCGTAACGACGATCGTGGTCGTCGACAGCGGTGGAGTCGTTGTCGTTGTCGGTGCCGCAGTGGTAGACGTCTCAGGTGGCGCCGTCGTGGTAGTCGCACCGCTGGGTGGAGGCGGCGGTGGGAGTGACGATGTCGGAGCCGGACTCGTGGTCGTCGTCGTTGGCGCGGCGGTCGTCGTCGATGAGGCAACCGTGGTCGTCGTCGTTGGCGCGGCGGTCGTTGACGTTGAAGTCGACGTCGTCGTCGACGTGGTTGTCGTCGTGGGCACCGAGAAGTTCGCGGCGTTCAATTTGCTCTCGAGACTGAAGAAGGTCGTGGAGCCCGTGGTTAGGCCGCCTCCACCAGGCATGGAAAAGTTCACATTGCCGGTCTCGTACTTAGTTGATTTCGAGTAGCCGCTGAACGAGACGTAGGGTCCCTCGTAGCCCGTGTTTCCGTAGGGGCAACCGGAGAAACCGTTGCCGGCGGAGAAACCGCCGCCGTTTAGTCCAGTACCGACCCAGGTGTAGTGCTTGCCGTGGTCCAAACCACAGATGCCGTCACCATCAAATCCGAAAATGTCGGTCGAAGCGCTGAGACCAATTGTGGCCACTGTGGCGCCGCTGTTGTTGAAGATTCCCACCAGTGTGTCGTCATTACCGTCGAACGGCCCTTCGGCTGGATTGGGAACAACGTCCGCCGTTCCATTGGGGTTGAGAATGATCAGGAATGCGCAACCCGAGTCGTGGCCAACTCCAGGGCACTCATTGAATGGCGCAACCGTCGTGGGGGCGTTCGCCGCTGCCGAAGATCCGGCATAAATGCTGAAGATCGAGCCCGCAAGAGCAACGGATCCAAGGACGACCACCATGCGTCGAAGTGCGCCACCGAGAATCGACGATTTGGGCACTCGAACCGGCTGGGTACGTCCAGAGCCGACGTTCGCAGACCCTGTTGGGATCCGATTCATTAGTTTTCTCCTCTAGCCCATGCGAGAGAAAAGTATGGCAAAACGTAACAGTTTTGTCAACCGAGTGTCTGGTCGTTGATGATTCGTTGATATTGGGCCGATTATTCCTACGGGCTCGTAAGAAAAGACCTCAGGCGTAATGCCAAGGCGTTTAACAGCGTTGACTCAGTTTCTGATCCCCCATCGCTCCTGAGCCAGTCCGCTTCAATACGGATTGGCTGAGAAAATGTCCAATCCACCAAGTTCTCGACGCGTCAAGTGGCTCGACATATGGTCCCTCACGAGGAAAACGGCCCTCACTTCGAAAGTGAGGGCCGTTTTCCTTAGGCGACCATGCCGTCACCCAATTGGATTGGTGAGACTGCTATTTGCTTCTAGGCCTGGCGACGTCGGCGAAGGGCAAGTGCCAAACCAGCCAGTCCGGCGAACAACAACAGCCCGCTCGCGGTGAGCACGACTCCACTGTCCGTCGAAGCGGCCGATCCACCCGCACCGGTTGATGGAGCACCGGAAGGAATTGTGGCGGTCGAAAGTGGCGGAGCAGTTGTGGGAACTGTCGGCGGTCCGGCAGCCACCGTTGTTGCGGTGATTGGCGGAATTGTCGAGGTAGTCGTCGTGCTGGAATTGGAAGGCACCGTCGAGGTTGTCGTCGCTGAATTCTGCGGCGGTGGCGGCGGTGTCGTTGGCGTCGTGGTCGTTGACGATGATGGAACCGTTGACGTCGTGGTCGTTGACGATGATGGAACCGTTGACGTCGTGGTCGTTGACGTCGTGGTCGTTGACGTCGTGGTCGTTGACGTCGTGGTCGTTGACGTCGTGGTCGTTGACGTTGATGGAACCGTGGTCGTCGTGGTCGATGACCGAACCGTGGTGGTCGTGGTTGGCGAGCGAACCGTGGTCGTCGTGGTTGGCGACCGAACCGTCGTGGTCGTAGACGGGACCGTTGACGTCGTGGTCGTGGACGGGACCGTTGACGTCGTGGTCGTAGACGGGACCGTTGACGTCGTGGTCGTAGACGGGACCGTTGACGTCGTGGTCGTAGACGGGACCGTTGACGTCGTGGTCGTAGACGGGACCGTTGACGTCGTGGTCGTTGACCGAACCGTGGTGGTTGTGGTCGTTGACCGAACCGTGGTGGTTGTGGTCGGCGAACAGCAGCGAACTGTCGTCGTCGTCTTCCAGGTGGTTGTGGTCACCGGTCGAGTCGTCGTCGTCCACAAATTCCACGTAGTTGTCGTCACACCGCCATGGCGGGGATGAAGAACCACGTGCGATTTTACCGTCGTGATCTTCGAACAACTGACCGAACTGTTGCTGTTGAGGTTCGTCGAAGCGTTCGATGTTAGAGCCGGAAGCGCAATGAGACTGAGTGTCACCACGGCCACAACGGCCAATGCTGATCGCAAACTCTTGAGCAACCGGGTAGTAGTTGCACGCCACATTCCGACAAACTGTCGCAAGGTGAACGTCTGGCCGTCGCCGCGAATGATGCGGACGTTCTTTTTCATATTGCTTTACCCAATCCGCCCCTGCGAGAGTCAAAAGTAGTCGATTGCCACCTTTTTTGTCAAGGGGTAGTCATTGCATTGCGCTCACGTTGCGTCCGATTCGAACCTTAAGGGCGTTTTTGGTTAGAAATTCCTTATATCTAAAGGGTTGTGATGGTGTGATGCCATTTTGAGGGGCACGGGAACGCAGTTTTTAAGGAGTTGTTATTCCTGGATTTCGTTGAAATCGCTTCAGGTTCGGAAAAACCCAGTGTCGTGAGATTTCATGAGATCGAGATGATGAAAATGACGTATCTCCGTTGCGATCGCCTATCTGTGCTCCGTGGGTGATGTCGGTGTGACTTGGTGGGCGATGGGACATGCGATTGAATTCGGTTCCAGGGCCATGGACGGTTTTCATACGGGCGTCACGAGAAAGTGTCGTTCATCCAAATTTTTAGTCCGCCGAGTATCCTCAGCACCTAAGAACTAGTGAACGCGCCTACTTTTCTTGGGCCCAAAAAGAAGCGACGTGCAATGCCCGATAAATCTGAATCCTCCCGAGAGTCAGCCGAGGGAGTCGATTTCGCCAGAGAACTGGAAAGGGCTCTGGAGGACGAGCAGTTTTTCTTGGTGTACCAACCAGAGATTGACCTGCACTCAAATGCGTTCGTTGGTGTGGAGGCACTTATTCGTTGGCGCCATCCAAGGCGCGGCGTCCTCAGTCCCGACGCATTCGTACCCGAGCTCGAATCCAGTGGACTGATATTGGCGGTCGGACGTTGGGCCCTGGCGACGGCGTGTGCCCAGGGCGCCGAGTGGCACGACAAAGGATTTCGTTTCACTGTGTCGGTCAACATCTCGGCCCTCCAGTTCGCGTGGAGCGGTTTCGTCAAGGAGGTCGAAGAGGTCATTGCGACGAGTCGTTTCCCTGCCGGGCTTCTGGTCTTGGAATTCTCGCAGGGCACCTTGTCGGGTGACGTGTCGGATCGTCTCGTAGGGCTCACGCAGTTGGGCGTGCGTTTGGCGATCGATGACTTCGAGCCGGGCCAGTCACTCCTGAGCGATGTGGAGAATTTGCCCATCAGGGTTCTGAAGCTGGACCGACATTTCGTCGCGACCCTCTCCGACTCGCCCGAAGGAACCGAGCTCGTGCACTCTCTCGTGGACCTCGCCAAGAAGAGCAAGTTCCAAATCGTGGCGTCCGGGATCGAAGACGCCGAGCAGCGACATCGTCTTCAGTTGGAAGAGGTCGGGGTTGGTCAGGGCTTCCTATTTTCCAAGCCTCATGAGGCAGCGGAAATTGATCGGTACTTAGAAGACTTCTCGATCTTCTCGGGGAAGCCTCTTTGAGCCGAATCTCCATTCGCCGCTTCGCTGCACATCGATGTTGCCTCATTGATGTCTTCGTCGGGGAGTTTGGCGCACCTCGAACACTTCCAGTATCCCTCCATCGGCGAAGCGAAAGTCAGCCGTGAGTCCGCGAAAGCCGCCGCTGAGCGGTGAGTTAGACGCGCCAAGTTCCGCTCAGACGAAGGAGACGTCAACGACGCGCGACGCGGTGCGCCATTCGCAACGCATCGCAATACAGCTCCACCAATTGATCGCCGCGTCAATTACGGTCACGTCGCTTCGAAGTGAAGAGGAGATATTGAAAAGTCTCGCTGGGAGCACTCGTGCCGTTTTTGACGCGGAGGAGTCCGTCGTGTCACTCGACACCGGTGCCCTCGCACCGCTTCGAGGTGTTTCGCGTCGTGGGAAGAAGGCAATCTGCGAAGTGCCCTCGGACGAGCATTCTTCCGAGTACCCCACGAACTGGGAGTTTGGAAGCGAAACCCGTCTCATTAACGATTGGCTCGTAGCACCAATCCTGGAGCGGCGCGCGCACGCTCGCGGCGTCGTCGCGGTTCGTCGGGGTGTCACGTTTGAAGATGAGGACAAGGAGGTACTCATACTCCTCGCTCAGATGGCGGCGAGCGCACTCGACGCTATTGAACTCGGTCGAAACGTTCAATCGAGTGAGGCCCGACTTCGCATATTGATCGAGACCGCCCCGGTCGGCATCGTCGAGGCGGATGTCGACGGGCGGGTGCGATGGTGGAACCGTGCCGCCAGCCGTGTATTCGCGTGGCCGGAGTTCAGCGAAGGGCGAGCGCAACACGAGTCAGTGTTTCCGGAATCGACCTTGCCCGATCTAAGAGAACTTTGGTCCGACGTAGTGCGTGGCGACTCGGCCGACGGGCGCGACTTTGTCGACGTCGAGATTGCTGGGAAGCTACGTGTCTTGAGCGCGTCGGCGGCACTCTTGCCACCCACGGGGACTGAGACACCCGGGATACTGACGTTGATAGATGACGTGACGAATCACCGCGAGCTCAAGGCCGAATTGCGTCACGCGTACACGATGGAGATCCGAGGTCAGGTCGCGAGTCGAATCGCGCACGACTTCAACAACCTCCTCACGCTGATTTCGGGTTACGCGGAAATCCTCTCGAACGACCTGGACGACAACGAACGCGCCGTGCAGATGGTGAGGGAGATCCAGTCGACGGCGTCTCGCGCTTCTATGTTGACGACGCAGCTGCAAGCAATCGGGCGAACGCGCGAACCGGAGCTCGTGGTATTCAATCCCGTGGCGGTCGTGCAGTCCAACGCCGAAGTACTCGAACGAATTCTCGGCGGGAACATAGAAGTGCATTTCGATCTCGACGGAAAAGCTGGCAACGTACGCGTGGACGCGGATCAATTCGAGCAAATGATTCTCAATCTTGCGATCAACGCGCGCGACGCCATGCCGCTCGGCGGAACATTGACGATCGCCGTCTCGTCACTCAACCTGGACCACGCCGCCGCCGCTTCGCTCGGTCTCGTCGAAGGCGAACACGTCAGCGTGACATTCATTGACACCGGCGTTGGGATGGACGAGGAGACCCGAGAACACTGTTTCGATCCGCTCTTCACAACAAAAGGGCCCTTCAAGGGGACCGGGATGGGACTCGCGGCGGCGAGAAGACTCGCCGAAGAAAGTCACGGGGCCATCGTGTGCCGCTCCGAACTAGGTCGGGGGACCTCCTTCGAGATCACCTTTCCCACGGTGGCCGAAGAAGTTGACGAACGATCGCAACTTCCTGTACCCGAACGGCCGCGCGGCTCCGCCACGATTTTGATCGTGGACGACGACGAGGAAGTGCGTCGATTCATGAGTCGCATCCTCGAGAGGAATGGCTACCGGATTGCCGAAGCCGCTTCTGGCGAACAAGCGTTGCGGGTGGTCGAGGAGTTCGAAGGGACATTTGATTTGCTCGTGAGTGACGTGGTGATGGGCGAGATGTCGGGACGCGATCTCGCGACGGCATTGCAGTCGAAACGCCCCGACCTGCCCGTGCTGCTCGTGTCGGGCACCGCGAACCGAAGCATCCTCGCGGAATTGAATCCGGACGGCTGTGATTTCCTGGCGAAGCCCTTCAAACCGAGTGACCTCGTTGACCGAGTTCACGACCTGCTCGCCCATCGCTCCTGAGAGCGACCGTTAAGTCGCGGTCGATTCCGGCTCGAAGCGATACCCGACGCCGCGGACCGTCGTAATCCAACGAGGGTGATCGGGGTCGACTTCGAGCTTCGCGCGAAGTCGACGAATGTGCTCGGTCACGGTGGCCTCGTTCTGCCACTCGCTGGAGGACTCCCACACGTGTTCGAGCAGTTGTTCGCGCGAGAACACCTGTCGAGGTGATCGTGCGAGGAACGCGAGGAGTGCGAACTCCTTGGAGGTGAGTTCGAGCAGCGCGCCGCGAAGATGGACTTCATGCGTGTTCTCGTTGATGAGCAGGTCACCAAAGTGCAACGTCGGAGCGTCGATGTGCAACTGTGCCAAGTTGGCGCCAGAACGTCGCAGAACCGATTCAATGCGGGCCGATACTTCGCCCAAAGAAAACGGCTTCACGATGTAGTCGTCGGCACCGAGTTTCAACCCGGCAATCCGCTCCGACTCAAGTCCCCGTCCAGTTAGGAAGATCACCGGTACGTCGCTGATGAGTCGCAGTTCGCGAAGGACGTCACGTCCGTCCTCGGTGCCCAGGACAATGTCCAAGAGGACCAAGTCCGGTTCCATCGAGGAAGTGGCCCGAACGGCTGTGCCGCCATCGGCGGCCACTAGGACTTCATGACCTTCTCCGGTCAAGAACGTGTCGAGGAGCTTGGTCATCTCAGAGTCGTCATCTACGACCAGAATCTTGGTCATTCTCTCCATCCGTGTTCGTGGCCAATGTTGTGACAAAACCATGACAATGAGAACTTCGTACTTCGGTATTGCCCTGGTGAAAACATACTTCTAGACGACTGATAGTCGACATGTTGTCCATTCTATGGACGCGGCGTGTGAATTCTAGTTGTACCGAAAGGAAATCTGAGGACCACTGAGGTTGCGTGGCGCGAACTCGCGGCTACGACCTTTCGCGTTTTTCGACTTTCGACTGAACAAAGTTGGGACTTCTCGGTCCACCATATTCAAGGGACGATTCACTATAGTTTCAAGGGAAATGGCGGCAAATTGACGGCTGTCGGCCTTCGCACGCGGATTGGAAAAGGTGGTCAGTGGGTAACTCAATCGGTCGTCGGTATCGGTACGGCTCGAGTTTCGTAGACCAAGAATCAGGAGTACGTTTCGAAGGCCACCATCCTTTGGAGCGACCCGATCTCTGGAAGGTTTACCTCAACGAGGCCGAGGGCATCTTCCGCAGTCGAGGATTTGAGGGAACGTTGCGACGCCTCGAACTCGAAGAGGGCAACGGTGTGCCGCTGTTCATTCTGGGATTTGATGCCGACGGTTCCGCGGTCGCTGGCGTGCGTTTCCACGGCCCGCTGGAGGGCAGTCACCAAGCCGCGATCATCGAAGAGATGTCGTCGTCGCCGGAAATCGGCATCATTCACGATCTGATCGAACAAGAGATTCGACTCGGCGCGCTGGAAATTAAGGGCGCGTGGTCTAAGGGCGCCTCAGTGGTCGGCGCGCGACTCCTGGCCGCCATCTCGCGTTCGGTCACGCACGGCATGAACTGGTTGGGCGCGGAGTTCGCCATCGCTGCGGTGTCGGACGCGTTGATGCCAGTCGGTGACGTAACGGGGGCGCTACAGGTTGGAACACATTGGGTGCCATTCCCCGACGAGCGTTATCGCACCGTGGCGGTCGCGTGGCAACGTGGGCGCACCTATGAACTCGCGACGTCGGTGAATCAACAGGCCTATCGACGCGAGGCCGAGCAACTCCTTCGAGGTCCTTCTCGCTCGGGGGAGGGTCCAATTGAGCCGGCCTCGACCCGCAATCGGGCCAGTCGCCCGCTCATCTTGGACGTCGGTGAACGAGCACAACGAGAGGTTCTGCGCATTCTTCGAGAGGACTCGGCGCTGCAAATCATCGACCGTCTCGCCGAGCAACATGAACAACTCGGCGAGATCATTCCTCCAGTCTCCAAGCCACTGCTCAATGAAGGCTCGCGATGGATCTATTACCCGTGGCGTCGCGCCGTCGTTCGACTCCTCGCGCCGAAGTCCTTCTCGACGCTTCGACTTGACCGCAACCGCAACAAACTGACTCGCGCCGAGCAGGCTCGACAGCGCACGCTTCGCATCGGCGTGGTGGGACTGAGCGCCGGTCATACGATCGCCCACGTCATCGCGATGGAGGGACTGGCGGGTGAGATTCGCCTGGCCGACTTTGACACGTTGGAACTGTCGAACTTGAATCGGATACCCGCGAGCGTGCTCGACCTAGGCGTCAATAAAGCGGTGGTCGCCGCACGACGAATCGCTGAGATCGACCCCTACTTGCGAGTGGTCGTCGAACCGACCGGGATTCGTCCGGAGAACCTGGGTGAGTTTCTTGATGGACTCGACCTCGTCATTGAAGAGTGCGACTCGCTGGACATGAAGTTCCTCGTGCGCGAGGCGGCGCGCGATCGTCAGATACCGGTGATCATGGAGACGAGTGACCGGGGCGTGCTCGACGTTGAGCGCTTCGACCTCGAACCGGATCGTCCGATCTTCCACGGACTGTTGGGCGACATGGACTCGTCAAAGTTGGCCAATCTGACGACGGCGCAAAAGGGTCCGTACGTGATTCGATTGATTGGAGCTCGCGAGGCGTCCTCGCGCGGTGCGGCCTCGCTCTTAGAAGTCGGCCAGACCATTACGGGCTGGCCCCAACTCGGGAGCGAAATTACGCTCGGTGCAGCGACGGTCGCGGCGGCGGTGCGGCGAATCGGCCTCGGCGGTGAGCTGCCGTCGGGACGGGTGCGCTTCGACGTCGAAGAGATTCTCGAGAGTCTCGGACCGGTTGAGGTCAACCTCGAAGCCGAAGCCGACCTCTTCACGCCACCGCCGCAAGACCCACCGCTTGAAAGTGATGACCCAATCGAGATGATCGTTGACGCCGCGCGGCGCGCGCCGTCGGGCGGCAATGTGCAGCCGTGGCGCTTCGAGGCGAGCGACGACGAGATCCGGTTCTTCATGATCCCCGAGCGCACGTCCACCATGGACGTGGCCTATCGCGCGACGTACGTGGGCATCGGTGCGGCCCTCTTCAATGCCCGAGTCCAAGCGGCCTCGCTCAAGAAGCTCGGGCCGGTGAAACTCTTTCCCCAGGGTCGACCTTCGCACCACGTCGCCTCATTGCAACTCGGATCCTCAGATGACGTGGCGATCACACCTTTACGCGAATATCTCCAGAGTCGATCGTCCAATCGCCGAATCGGCAAGCCGTCCCCAATCGAAGCGGAGACGGTCGCAACGTTGACGCGTGGTGTCGAACGCGAGGGGGCGCAACTTCATTTCGCCACCGAGCGGGGTCGCATCAATGCCGGGGCGGAATTGCTCGCGGCGTCCGATCGCCTGCGGTTCTTGTTGCCGACCGTGCACCAAGAGATGCTGTCGGAGATCCGTTGGCCCGGTCGCGACGTCCTGGATGAAGGCCTTGACGTCCGCACGCTCGAGCTCGATCCGGGTGGTTACGCGGCACTCGATATTCTCGGACGCGCTGACGTGATGGGTCATCTCTCGGACTGGCGAGCGGGATCGGCCCTCGGGATGAGGATGCAGGCTTCGGTGATGACCAGTTCGGCCTTGGCCATGATCACCGTCCCGCGCGCCGACCCGATGTGGTACGTGCGTGGGGGCTCGGCCATGGAGAGGTTCTGGTTGACGGCCGAGATGCACGGACTGTCCGTGCAACCGACCTCACCAGTTTTTCTTTACGCCGTTGACGAATCTGACATGCTCGTCATGGCTGGCGAGCGCTACCTCGATGAGATGCACATGCAGTCCGAGCGCTTCCATCATTTCTGGGGGCTCAGCGACGGCGAGACGGCCGTCATGGTCTTTCGGGTCTTCCAGGCGCCCCCGCCCTCGGTGCACAGCGTGCGACTTCCACTGAGTCACGTCCTGAGCCGCGACACCGAAACGATCTCTCCAATTGAGCCTTACTCCGTCGAAAAAAGATGAAAAGTGGTGAGAATGTTGGGGTTTACTTCTTAGACGGCCTGTGTAATAATCTTTCTCAGGTAACAAAACTGCATAACGGGGGTCGAACCGCAAGGTTCAACCCCTGATCCAGGCCTTTATCTGTCGGCGAAGGTAGATCCCCCATGAGAAGTCTCAGTCACTCGTATCTGGACCGCGCGGGCGAAGAGACGCGTCTCGTCGTCGAAACTCTCCTCCAGGTCGTTCCCGGTACACAAATCGTCGCGGTAGTGACGAATCTCACGAAGCCGATCCCGGGCTTCGAGCTAGAACCACTCGTCGGCACGGACGCCGAGCGTGCGTTTGACAGCATCAGTGAGCGGGTGCGGCTTCAGTTGACCGGCGAGATTCCCTTCGGTGGATTCTCGTGCGTGGTCCTCGGCGTTGAATGGGGCGTCCTCGTCGATTCGATCGTGGTGCAAGACGGTGACGTCGTCGGCGCCCTGGTCGTTGCGCGACATGGACGCACTTGGTCCGGTCGCGAACGTTCCCTCACCAAGGCCTTCGGCAGTCTGTTGAGCCACGTAGCGACGCTCGCGACTCGCGAAGGGCTGTTGCTGCATCAGCGTCGCCTTGACGAATTAGTCGCTCAAGTTGCCGAAAAGCTCATGCCGGCATCGGCGACGAATCGACAAGAAGTCCTCGACTGGGTCTGCCAGGTTCTTGCTGAATTCCTCAACGCGGACGTCGCATTCATTCGACGTCATGACCTCGTTCGAGGCCTCACCATTCTCGAGTCAGAATGGCCGCCGCGAGATGAAATACCCGACCCGGACCCACTGGGCGAGATCTCCTTTGACGCGGACCCGATTTTTATGGCGCTGCGCGATCTGCGCTCACCGTATCTGACCGGTACCGAGGACATCACCGACGACTATCGCGACCGAATGATCGACGGAGCGGGCATCACCCCCGCCGCCGGCGTCGCCGTACCGCTCCTGCTCGGCGATTCAACGTGGGGGGTGCTCGGCTTCCTTCACTTCAACCTGCACAATTGGAACACGCCTGAGATCAATGCTCTCCAGGCGGTCGCCTCCATGCTCGTGCAACTCCAGGGCCGAATCGACGCCGAGGAGCGCACGCGCTTCAACGCGAACCACGATGAACTGACGGGCCTGCCCAACCGCCGAGCGCTGATCCACGAGCTGAAGTCTCGACTCAACGCGAAGCGACAGACCGCCGTGATGGTGATCGACCTCGACCGTTTCAAGATCATGAACGACTACTTGGGGCACGGCAGTGGTGACCGCCTCCTCGTCACGATCGCGGATCGAATCCGTACCAGTATTCGCACCAACGACTTCGCCGCTCGTCTCGGGGGCGACGAGTTCGTCTTCATCGTCGATAAGGCCAAGAGCGAGATGGAGATTCTCGCCACGGCCTATCGCATTCTCGACGTGATCGCCCAACCGGTGGCTATCGCCGGCCAGGAGGTCACCCATACCGCGAGCATCGGCATCGCCATGGCCGAACCGGGCGAACAGAGTGAACTGGACCTGCTCGGATGGGCCGACGTCGCCATGTACGCCGCCAAGGCCCGTGGTCGCAACCAGGCCGTCGTTTTCGACCGTGATCTTCGTGAAGAGGTCAATGACCGCTCCCGCACGGAGTTGATGCTGCGCGAAGCCATAGATATGGGTGGTCTGCGTCTGCACTTCCAGCCCGAGGTGAATCTTCGTACCGGCGCGGTGCTCGCCGCCGAGGCCCTCGTCCGTTGGGAGCACCCGACGCGCGGACTCCTGGCGGCCTCAGAATTCATTACGGTGGCCGAGGAGACGGGATTGGTCACCGAACTGGGCCGCTGGGTCTTCGCCGAAGCCTGTCGCCAGTTGGCGATCTGGCAGATTGAGTACCCGGAGCTGCCCTTTATCGTGCGCATCAACATGTCGCCGGCCGACTTCAAGATGGGCGACTTGGTTGAGTTCGTTGAACGCTGTCTGCGCGAGAACAACGTCCCCGGCAACCGCCTGTGCATTGAGATCACCGAATACGCCGTCCTGGATGAGCCGGAGCGGATCGCCAAGATTCTGAAGAGTTTCCAGGCGCTCGGCGTCGAGATCGCCCTGGATGACTTCGGCACGGGCTTCGCGTCGATGACCGGCCTGAAGAACCTCCCGGTGGACCTCCTGAAGCTCGATATGAGTTTCGTGCGCGGGATCACGACTGACGCCTACGACCGGGCCATTGTGGAGTCGATCATCCGACTGGGCGCGGCGCTGAACCTGGGCGTCATCGCCGAGGGCATCGAGTCCGACACGATCATCCAAAAGCTGCTCGAACTCGGTTGTTACCGCGGCCAGGGCTATCTCATTTCGCGACCCGTTCCCGCTGCGGAACTCTCCGAAATGCTCCGAGAAGGAGCCGTCGCTGCTTCGATCCTGAGGTCCGTCGAACCGACCCCGGTCGAACTGGCAGACTTGCAACTGTGAGCTCCAAGAACGGTTCGATGGCCGAGTCCATGCGCGATGAGAGCGACGATGATTCCGGGTCGGCTGCGAAGCTGATCTCGATTCACGCGGTCGATCCGGGCACCGGTTTTGGGGGCGAAGATTACGAGCCGTGGTTGTTCCAGACGATGCTGAACGAACTATCCGAACGCGAACTCGGCGTCGGATTCATCTATTCGATACTCGAGTTGTTCGCGACCCGACACTCACTCACTGACGTGGCCGTCGTTCTCGTCAACGAATCGTTCGGCACGCAGATGTTCCGACTCGGTGGCGAAGCCGTGACACCCGAAATGGCGGCGCACCTCAACGCGTCGCCGGGTGTCTACTGCGAACCCGACACCGTGCCCTCGGCCGAATGTGACGCCGTGCGCACTGCGTGCCAGTTGGCGATGTCCCTGCACCTCGCGCGCTTCAGTGCCGCTCACGACCCGCTCACCAACATTGCGAATCGCCGCAGCTTCGATGAGGCCCTCGAAGTTTCGGCCGCGCGCAGCGCTCGCTACGGCTGGGCGTTCACGCTGGTCCTAGTGGATCTGAATAACTTCAAGGCCGTGAACGACAAGTCCGGCCACGAGTTCGGCAACCATTTGTTACGTCAATTCGGGTTCGCGTTGCGCCAGGCCGTTCGCCAGGGCGACACCGCAGCGCGCATCGGCGGGGACGAGTTCGCGGTGATCTTGAGTAACGCAGAGGGACACGAGTCCTCGGGCTTCACCGAACGGCTGAAGGGTCACCTCGTGGCGCTCGGCAATCCCGTAGAGTTCACAATCGGGACCGCGACTTCTCCGCGTGACTCGACCGATCCGGGCGAGCTACTGCGGATGGCCGACGGACGTCTCTACGAGAAGAAGGGCATTCGCATCTCATGATGTCAAGAACGGAAGAAGACTTCGAACTCGAGCTGCGTTCGTTGCCCGGGGTTCTCAATGTCGGTATCACCAAGCACGCCAACGGCGACGTCAACGTCGTCACGCTGATTGCGAACTCCAAGGATCCGTTGGCGACGCGCAGCGCGGCCAATCAGATCGCCAGTCTCTACTATCCCGAAGCGGCCGTCGTCGTTGAAGACGCGAATCGTGCGCTGGTTGACATCCAACGCGGCGAAGGTCCTCGAGTCGCGCTGATCCGTGCCGACTACGACACCTCCGATGGTTTCTGTGAGGTGCAACTATCGGTCGACGGTCGTACCGGGATCGGACGCGCCGGCAGTGGCCCTCTGATCGGCGGCGCCGAAGCAACGCTCGCGGCGTTGCGTGACCTCGGCTACGACGTACCGTATTCGCTCATGACGGTGACCAACGTCACGAACGGTCGAGACTGGCCGGTCATCGTGACGCTTCGTTCGCTGGCGAACGAAGCCGATCGTTTTGGTATCGCGCGTTCCGAAGACGATCTCATCTCGGCGGTGAAGGCGACCCTCGACTCGTTGAATCGTTTCCTCTCGACCCTCGAAAGTCGCGCCTAGCCCATCGCGTGCTCGACGCGCCTACTGCGAGGGGGTGACGGCGTCGTACGTGCGACCTCGCAGTTCGGCCAGTCCCGCGGTGCGCAGCGATCCACCGAGCGTCGCGGCGATTCCCACGCCGGCGACGGCCCCGTCGCGCGGCAACACCACCAACGCGTTATGCGTTCCTCGAGCGATGACGGTTCCCTGCACGCGCGCTTTGCGCGCCGCGTCGTCGACCGACTGGACGTCGACGTCGGTCTCGAGTTCGACGACGGGATTCTCGTACTTTCGATGCTTGAGGGAACGAAGGTCGCGGATCATTTGGATCGAGTCGCGTCCCACGTGGACGGTGGAGCCCGCGATGTCGTCCCACGTGACGGGGATGGGTTGGATCATGATGCCTAACTGGTCGGCGAGATAGAGCATCTCCGCGTCGTACACGAAGCGGTCGTAGAAGCCAAGGAGCCCCAGGATTCTCGCTGGTCCCAACTGGAATCCCTTGCACCCGCACTGGGTGTCGCGCAGTGTCGTGCCGGTGTAATGGCGAACGAGGAGATTGAAGACTCGTCCGGCCAGCGTACGTACGAACGCGTCGTAGCCGTCGTTGGTGTTTTGTTCGCGCGAACCCGGCACGAGGGGGGTGTCGTGCAGGGCGACCACGAAATCGGGCAAGTGGACCGGTCGGATCGACAAGTCGGCGTCGGTCGCGATCACGAACGGCGCGCGAGCGACCGAGATGCCGAGCCGCACGGCGGCCCCCTTTCCTCGGTTCTCGGGTTGCTGGACGAACAGCACGTGGGGTAGATGACCGTACACGCTGTTGGCGACCTGCAAGGTGTCGTCACTCGAACCGTCGTCCACGACGATCACTTCGACCTCTTCGGGGTTCATCTCTTCGAGGACCGGTCGCAGTCGTTCAAAACCCGCCGCGAGTCGTAGCGACTCGTTGTAGGCCGGTATGACTAAGGAAGTAGTGAGTGTCACGGTGCTCTATCTCGTCGCGATCGTCGTTCGTGGTGGATTCGTACGCGCGAAATAAACCGTAGTACGACCTCGTACGTGGTCGTGACTCATCGCGGCAACGTAGAAGGTTGGTGATGACGCGGTAACGTCGCAACCGGTTTTGATTACCCAATTGTTCGATGCAGCGATATTTCGGCATTTCCGATTGTCATACGTGGTGCGAAATAACTGTGATGTCGTCTGCGTCGAGGACATCCACTGGAATCGAGTGAAGGACCCGAGGTAGTTTTGTCGCATGGGAGTACTCGTTTTGGGAATGCATCGATCGGGCACGTCCGCATTGGCGGGCGCCCTGGGGGCGATGGGTTTTGGGATCGGGCCGCCCGACGACCTCATGCCTGCCGACGACGGAAACCCCGAGGGCTATTTCGAGTTGCTGAGCATCGTTCGAGCGAACGACGATTTGCTCGCACATTTCGGGGGTCGCTGGGACAGCCCGCCGATCTTCCCACACGACTGGACCAAGGAAGACGTGGCGATTCAATTCGTCGACGCGCAGCGCGCGGCCCTGGGTGAACTCTTTGGGAACGATCCGTACCTACTCAAGGATCCTCGAATTTCGATCCTGCTTCCACTGTGGCGACAGATCACGAACGATAAGGATTGCGCCGTTGTCATCGTTCGCGACCCGTTGGAAGTGGCGGCGTCGTTGACCAGACGCGACGAACTGCGCACGCTCACGGGTCTTGCGTTGTGGGCTACGTACAACCGGGCGATGCTGCGCGACCTTCAAGGGGCGCGCGTACACGTGTGCAACTACGCCGATCTCATTGAGAATCCTTCTGCGGTTCTCACCGATATCGCTGCGAGCCTCGGAGCCTGGGGCGAAGGGCCCGAGGACCTTGACCTCACGAAGGCGATCGCTGCGATCCACCCGGATCTTCGTCGGAACACGATCGTCAATGCGAACCTCGTCGCCGAAGCGTCACCCGTTGAGATAAATGAATTGATGAAACTCACGTTGGACCAGCGCGGCCGACACGACGTGTTCGACATGGGGACGTCGCTCGAGCCGGGGTGGTGGGAAGAGCCACTCCTCGAGGAGCGGCGCGTTCTTCTTCAGTGGGCCGTCGCCGCGATTGGCGAATTGGAGACGCACAACGCGAATCTCCTCACCGAGAACGCAATCCTTTGGCAGCGGAGCGAAGAGGCGACTCGCGAGGCAGAACTACTGCGAGACCGCCTCGACCGAGTGAGGCGACTCATTCCCGGACCCCTGGGTCGCCTCGCGGCGAAGATCACTCGCTGATTCTGAACTGGAGTTCTAAGGTACGTGTCGCTGATCGATCCTTCTGACTCGACGTTCGTGATTTGGTTCACCGGCATCTCCGGAGCTGGAAAATCAACGATCGCGTTGGTCGTCGAGGAACGCCTCCGCGAGGGGGGATTCGCCGTGCACAACCTTGACGGTGACGCGCTTCGGCACGGCTTGAATCGTGATCTCGGCTTTAGTGACGCCGACCGAGTGGAGAACATTCGTCGCGTCGGGGAACTCGCTCGCCTCTTCAACCACGTTGGCATGATCGTCCTGGTGGCCGCCATTTCGCCGTTTCGCGCGGGTCGTGACGCCGCGCGCGAACTCGCCGGACCCGGCCGTTTCGTCGAGGTCCACGTGGACACACCGTTGGAAGTCGCCGAAGAACGCGACGTCAAGGGTCTTTACAAGAGAGCGCGATCCGGGCAGTTGCCAAATTTCACCGGCATCGATTCGCCCTACGAGGCGCCGCTTCATCCGGAAGTCCACATTGATTCCTCGTTCGAATCCGCCGAAGACGCCGCCGACGAAGTGTTCCGGGTCCTCCTCGAAATGGGCCTGGTGTCGTCCTAGCGATCAGTCGAGGTTGGACTTGGCGGCGGTCCGTCAATTCCCGGTGTGAAAAACGGCTGTCGGTGAATGGGGGCTGACGTGGCCGTCAGCATTCCGGGAATTCCGCCGGCCATGCAGTGAATCAATTCCATCTGGCGATCGTCTCGCTGTTTCATGGCGGTGTGCAAACCTTCGACTGCTTTGGCCACGAGCGACGCGTGCGTCGAATTATCACTTGCGACGTTGTCAACCAGCCTTCGCTCTCGATCGACCGCCTCCAAATGAGCCCGCGCGGCCTCCCAATAGAGCACGGCCCTCTCGGCTAACTCGAGCGCCTCGCGCTGTTCGCCGCATTGACTCGGCACCCGCTTGCGACGCGACCACGTGAAGACGACGAAGCCGATTCCGCCCAGCACGAGTACGCCGCAACCGAGCGCGATCAATACGGCGCCGTTGCTGCTCGACGTGGTGGTCGCCGTGAATACGTCTCGACTCGACGCGCCGGCGACAGATTGCCTCGTCCCAAGACCGAGTGCGACGCCGACGAACGCTACCAATGAGAGTCCGCGACGAATCCGTTCACCACTGGTCTTCATGGTCGCGCCCATCATGCCCCTCCGCGAACGAATTCGCCGTCCGATGGCAAGAACGATACCTCGTGTTCCGTACTCGAAACCTGATTCCCCGGCCAGTGCTTCGAGGGCCTCTCGAACCGACTTCAGTTCTTGTGCTGCAGTATTCCGTCAACTCGGCGCGGTATTGCGAGGGGATTATTTTCTTGTAGCGCCGGTGGCAACAGCTCGTCGGGCACCGATTGGAACGTCACCGGACGCAACCACCGCTCGATCGCCGCCGCACCCACCGACGTGCCGGCACTCGACGTCGTGGACGGCCACGGTCCGCCGTGTTGCGTCGACCAACTCACACCCACGCCCGTGGGATAGCCGTTGACGACGACGCGACCACTTCGTTGCGCGCCGAGCTCCAAGAGCCACCGACTGTCACGATCGTTCTCGACGCAGAAGAGGCTGAAGGTGAGCGACGGCTCGGTGGCGAGCAGCGCGTCACGCAGTTCGCTGGTCGAGCCGTAGCGAACGATGAGCGCCACCGGACCGAAGCACTCCTCGCGCAGGGCGTAGGCGTCGCGACCGACGAAGCGCGCGGCGTCCACTTCGTACAACTGCGCGGCGGCGTGGGCGTCACCACCAGCGTCTGCTTGAACGAGCGCGCGCACGCCGGAGATCGCCCCGATGGCTTCGGTACCGCGACGAAAGTGATCGGCGATGCCAGAACTGAGCATGGTGAAGGTGCCGAGCGACGACAGTGCCTCGATCGTCGCGGCGACGAGGGCGTCGCCCGATTCACCTCTCGGCACGAAGATCAGACCGGGCTTCGTGCAGAACTGACCAACACCCAGCGTCATCGAGCCCGCTAGGCCAGTCCCGATTTCGGTGGGGCGTTCATCGGCCGCGCTCGCCGTCACGACCAGCGGATTCGCCGAGCCGAGTTCTCCGAAGAAGGGGATTGGCACGGAACGAGTGTTGGCCCGCTCCCAAAGGGCTAGTCCGGCACCCACGGAACCGGTGAATCCGACCGCGCTGACGCTGGGGGCGTCCACGAGCGTCGTGCCAGCATTGAATCCGAAGACCAGGTTTACGGTGCCCTCCGGTGCTTCGACTCGTTGCGCGCCACGCTCGAGTGCCGCGAAGGTCGCGACACTCGTCGCCGGATGGGCCGGATGGGCTTTGATCACGACGGGACAACCGGCCGCGAGCGCGGAAGCGGTGTCACCGCCGGGCACCGAAAACGCGAAGGGGAAGTTGGAACTACCAAAGACGGCGACGACTCCGATGGCGCCGCGTACACGGCGAAGATCAGGGAGCGGTCCCATGGGCGAATCGGAGGCGTGGTCGATGGTCGCGTCGACGAACGATCCGTCGGTCACGACGTCGGCGAAGAATCGAAGTTGGAACGCGCTGCGGCGTAGTTCACCCTCGAGGCGAGCCGTCGGCAACGCCGTCTCGGCGTGTGCCAGTTCGACCAAGTTCGCCGCGTCGCCCTCCAGCTCTTCGGCCATGGCCCGAAGCAGTCCGGCTCGCCAACTGAGTGGGCGATTGGCGAAGTCATCGAAGGCGTTGGCCGCGCGCCGGGTGGCCGCGAGAACCTCATCGTCACTCGACTCGGCGAAGCCCAGCGAGCGCGTCTCGCCGGTCGATGGATTGGTACTTATCACTTCAGCCATGTCGTTCCGATCGTGGAAGTCGAATTGGTGCACCAGGGTGTGGGGGCGCAATAGTCACGATGTCGTGGCCGCAGAGCGACGCGAGTGCCAGCCGCTCGAGGTTCTCGCCACAGAAGGCGACGTTGGTGGGCGAGAGGATTAGTTCGCCGGTCCACTCGTCGAAGATCAATTCGAGTCCATTGTCCTCGGTCCAGCGCCATAACTGATTGGGTTGATAGCACGAGATCAGCAGGCCGCCGGCGGCGTCGAGGGCCAAGCCGTCCGGGACACAGCGCTCCAACTCGATCACGCGTACGAGTTCGGTGTCGTCGAGCGACATCGCACTGACCGCGGGGGCGGCCGATTCGATAATCCAGAGCGTCGTTTCATCAATGGCGATGCCGTTGGCGAAAGCCAGAGCTCGGGTGGGCGCCCGAGTCGTGGTGCCGTCGGCCTCAATCACGACGATGCCGCCGTTCGCTTCGGCGAACTTCCCAGAATCAGAGACGAAGAGGCGACCGTCGGGCGCGAACGCGGGGTAATTGGGATAGTCGATGGCGTCGCCGAATGCCGCCACCTCAAAGTGTGCGTCCATCGTCCAGACCTGGTGATTGCCGGGGTCACAGATATAGAGTGTCTCGTTCGCGTCAAGGGCCAGCCCCAAGAGCGCGCCGCCGCCGATCGTCGTGACGACGTTGACCGAACCATCGAGTTCAACGCGGTAGACCTGCCCCGCCTCGCCGCCGGCCCATAGGCAATTGCGTACTGGGTCCCAGCAGACCCCCTCGACGTGGTCGAAGCCGGAAGCGAGAATGTGGAAGTCGAGCGCGTCGGGAAGTGTATTGGTCATCACTGATTCCGACGAAGGCTGAGACCGGAGTCCGCGTCGAAGAAGTGGAAGTGTTCGCGATTGAGTCGCACCTGGATCTGATCGCCGACGGCGACGCCCGAGCGCGGTCCCATCTTGGCGACCAGCCTCGTTGGCCGCGCGACAAAGGCGCCGCTGTCGTTGACGATGACGGCGTTGTCTCCCTCGGCGTCGACCAGCGAAAGGTGCACGAGGATTTCGGCACCCAATGCCTCTCGACGCTCAACCCTCGTCATGATCGAATCCGAACTCGAAGCGTCCAATACCTCGACGTCCTCGGGCCGAATACCGAAGACCACGCCCGGGCCGTCAACCGTCGGTAGGTCGTGTGACGAGCAGTAACTTGTCGGGACGTCGAGGCGTTGCGAGCCGAGCACGAGCGCGATGCCGTCGGCATTGGCTTCGAGTCCGACGCGTAACAGGTTCATCGGTGGTGAACCCATGAAGCCGGCGACGAATTCGTTCCGGGGATGATCGTAGAGGTCCTGGGGCGTGTCGCACTGCTGGAGTCTTCCTCCGCGCATGACCGCCACTCGATCACCCATCGTCATGGCCTCGATCTGGTCGTGCGTTACGTAGACCGTCGCCACGCCGAGGAGCCGCTGGATCCGCGCAATCTCGAGGCGCATTTCCACGCGCAACTGGGCGTCGAGGTTCGAGAGCGGCTCGTCCATCAAGAAGGCCTGCGGACTTCGCACGATCGCGCGTCCCATCGCCACGCGTTGGCGTTGACCGCCCGAGAGCGCTTTCGGTCGACGGTCGAGGTACTCGGTCAGTCGAAGGATCGCCGCCGCTTCACCAACCTTCTTCGCGACCTCCGCCTTGGACTGACCACGGATCTTCAGGGCAAATCCCATGTTCTGCGCGACCGTCATATGCGGATAGAGCGCGTAGTTCTGGAACACCATCGCCACGTCACGATCCTTCGGCAAGACGTTGTTGACGACCGTGCCACCGATCGAGAGCGAGCCCGACGTGATGTCTTCTAGGCCGGCCAACATTCTCAGTGCCGTCGTCTTGCCACATCCTGAGGGTCCGACGAGGACCATGAACTCGCCATCGTCCACGTGCAGCGACAGTTCGTCGACGGCCCGAATATCATCACCGAAAATCTTGGTGACGCCGTCGAAGGTGATCTCTGCCATCAGTGAATACTCCTTGGTTGGTTCCTCGATCTCAAGCTCATCGGTCGATTCCCATCGTCAGACCCTTGACGAGGTAACGCTGGAAGCCCAGGTAGACCACCATGGCCGGGACGGCGCTCACGATCGATCCGGCCATGAGTGCGGGGATCGACGTTGTTCGACCGGCCGAGAGGACCGCGAGGCCGACGGTGATCGGTCTCTCCGACGTGTTCTGAATGAAGAGCAGTCCCACGAGAAGGTCGTCCCAGATTTGAATGAACTGGAGCACCGTCACGGTGGCGATGGCCGGTACCGCAATCGGCACGATGAGGCGCCAGGTCACTCCGAAGTAGCCGAGTCCGTCGACGATGCCCGCTTCGATGAGCTCATCGGGCACGCCGCGAAAGTAAGTCGAGAAGAGGAATACGGAAAACGGCGTCCCGAGCGCCGCGTAGACGAGGATTGCGCCGAAGTAACCCCCGGTGAGGCCCAGCTTGGTGACGTTGACGAATTCCGGCATGAGGATCGCTTGCAGCGGAACCATCATCGCGCTCACGATGACGAGAAACACCACGGTCGACATCCGGAAGCGCAATTTCGAGAACGCGAAGCCGGCCGGGAGTCCAACGCACAAAATGATGAGTATCGACGACGAGCAGACGATCGTTGAGCTGAGGACCTCTTGTCCAATCGGTATGACGCTGGTCAGCGTCGACCAACTGAGCCACGAGAAGCCGCCACCGGAAAGGAACTGCGATTCAGATTTCAAGCTGGTAATAATCATGATCCAGAATGGGTACAACATGATGACCGCGACGACCATCATCGAGCCGAAGAGGATCCAGCGACCGATCTTGCGCTGCCTCTTGGGCGGCATCAACGTCGTCATTCGTTTGATCCGATGAGTCGAAGCTGTACGACGCCGACGATGCCGGTGATCACGAAGAGAATCAGGCCGTAGAGCGCGGCCGTGCCAAAGTCACCTTGATTGAAGCCGGTTTCGTAAATGAGGAACTCCATAGTCGTGGTCGCGTAGCCCGGCCCACCGCCGGTCATGACGAAGATGAGACTGAAGAGCGCGGAGAAGAGCGCGATCACTGTCATGACGAATGCCAGTTGGATGAAGCGTCTCAGGTGGGGCAGAGTGATGCTGCGAAATATCCGCCATCGACCGGCGCCATCAATTCGGGCCGCCTCCTCGAGACTCGGATCCAAGGTCGCAAGACCGGTGAGAAAGAGCATCGTGTTGGTGCCGATCATCGTGAAGACGAACGTGATGCCAAGCGCGATGAGCGCCTCGGACTCGTAGCCCAACATGTTCGTGCTGACGTGAGAAAAGCCCAGCGCGTGAATGATTGAGTTCAACGTGCCTTGGTAGGCGAAGAACCGCTCGGCTACGAGACCGAGCACGACCCACGAGATAGCGGTCGGGAGAAAGTAAATGGATCGGAAGATCCGCCACCCGGCGACGCGCTGATGAAGAAGCACCGCGATGCACAGGGGGATGGCCAATGCGAACGGTACCGAAAGCAATAACAACCCGTTATTGCGTAACGCGGTCCAAAGGTTGGTGTTGTGGAAGGCCTGAGTCCAGGTCGAAGTGCCAATCCACGTCGAGGTCAGACCGTTCCACTGCGTGAAGGAGTAGTAGATCGCCTGGCCGATGGGAATGCCGATAAAGCCCACCACGAGAGCAATCGCTGGCAATGCGAATACGACTCCGGCAAGCTGCCTTCGACGTTTGAGCGTCATCCGGCGCACTCTTGGTGTAAACGTCGGTGTCGCTGTGGTGGGGATGGTTGCGCTCATTGTCAGCTGTGTTCTTGCGAATCCTTTTGAATTCAGTAGCGCGTCCCCATCCAACCTCGAGGGATTGGATGGGGACGCGATCTGGAGTGTTACTTAACCCGCGAAGTCCTTGGAACTTCGCTGCGCGGAGGGAAGGAGCTTCCACGCTTGGGCCATATTCTGAAGTGCCTTGATTGGCGACGTCTGATT
>Ga0302278_10000836_pt1 | contig 38882 bp, 28 predicted proteins | sample III_Bog_N3_2_FD_194543 | JGI IMG/M metagenome (GOLD analysis project Ga0302278, IMG submission 194543) | Peat permafrost microbial communities from Stordalen Mire near Abisko, Sweden - III_Bog_N3_2 | ecosystem: Environmental > Terrestrial > Soil > Wetlands > Peat | place: Sweden: Abisko...
TTATGAATCAAAGAGTTACACCAACTCAGGCGCACGAGGGCGCGCTGTGGCGTAGTCGGTCTAAGGTGTAATGGTGGCCAGGGAGGGAATTGAACCCCCGACACGCGGATTTTCAGTCCGCTGCTCTACCAACTGAGCTACCTGGCCTTATTCGAAGAGCCGCGTATTAAACAGGCGTAGCCGCGCCTAGTCAATGAACGATTGAAATATCAGTCACTTACGAGCGGCCCGCAGCCTCTGGACCGCGATCGGCCGCCGCCGAGGCGTCTGGCTCCCTCTACTCCCCCGCCTTCGGCACGAACTCCTTGGGCTTTTCCGATCCTTCGCCGAAGAAGAACTTCTCCATTTCCTGCACCAGGAAGGCCCGTGCCTTGGGCTCGATGGGTGTCAGGCGGTTCTCGTTGATGAGCATGGTTTGGTGGGACACCCACTTCGTCCAGGCTTCCTTCGAGACATTGGCGTAGATGCGCTTGCCCAGCTCGCCGGGGTACGGGAGGTAGTCGAGGCCCTCGGCCTCGCGCTTGAGCAATACACAGTTCACCATGCGCGCCATCGCGGAATCTTAACCTATGTGGGTGAGCCGTTCGATGAGCTGGCGGATGGGCTGCGGCAGTCCGACCTTGGGCGGCGCGGCGAGCGAGTACCAGAGGTGCTCGCCCTCGCCGATCTGGGGCTGCCGCTGGCAGCGCACCCGCACCGGCTTCAAGCGCAGGTCGAAGTGGGTGAAGCCGTGGTCGATGGGGGTCAGGCGCTCGGGCTGCATCTCGGGTTCGCTCAAGTTCCGCCGGCACCAATCGAGGGCCGCGAATTCGCTTTCGAACTGCGGCGGCGACCAGAGGCCGCCCCAGATGCCGGGGGCCGGGCGGCGCTCGAGCAGGATGGCGCGGGCGCCGGCGACGCCGGTCTCGGCGATGAGGAGGGTGGCCTCGCGCGCCTTGCGCAGGCGTTTAGGCTTGCGGCCGGGCAGCTCGTCCTGGCGTCCCTCCTGGGCGGCAATGCATAAGTGCGGCATGGGACACACCGTGCAGGCGGGATTGGCGCGGGAGCACACGGTCGCGCCCAAGTCCATGATGGCCTGGGTGTAGGCCGCGGCCCGCTGCTGCGGCGTGCAAGCGTCGGCCTGCTGCCACAAAAGGCCAAGCACGGCCGCGGAGCTGGGATCGCCGGCGATGCCGAACACCCGGGAGAGCACCCGCTTGACGTTGCCGTCGAGGATGGGATGGCGCTCGCCGCGCGACAGCGCGAGGATGGCGCCGGCGGTGGAGCGGCCGATGCCGGGCAGCGCCTCGACTGCCTCGAGGGTGGCGGGAAACTCGCCGCCGTGGCTCGCGACCAGGCGCTGCGCGCAGGCGCGCAGGTTGCGGGCGCGGGCGTAGTACCCGAGGCCGGTCCACAGATGCATCACCTCGTCCTCGGGCGCCTCGGCCAGGGCCTGGACGTCGGGAAAGCGGGCCATGAAGCGTTCGTAGTAAGGAATCACGATCGCGACTTGGGTCTGTTGCAGCATGACCTCGGACACCCACACCCGATAGGGGGTGGGGTTCTGCTGCCAGGGCAGGTGCTTGCGGCCGTTGGCATCGAACCAGGCGAGCAGCGCCTCGCTGAAGGCTTTCGGGTGGGCGGGGTCCTCCACGGGCTCTCGACTGCTGGGGTTCGTGCTCGCGTTCGGATTCGCCTCGGTCATGGCTTGCCGAACAAGTCCTTCAGCTTGGATTTGAGGACATCCTTGGCCTTCTCGGCGAGCTGCCCCTTCGCCAGCGCGGCCAGGTCGGGCCGCACCGTGGGATCGGCCCAGGTGCCGGTGACCGTCGCCGGAATCTGCAGGGGCGTGCCGCCCACGATCGTGGTGTCGGCCACGAGCGCGAGATCAAGCGCCTGGCTCGCGAGGTTGGCGGTGCCCTGCCCCATGACTTTCAGCACCGCGGAGGAGATCAGCAGATCGCGGGTGGTGGCGACGCCATGGACGATCTCCGCCGACACCTTCAAGGCATCGAAGGCGGTGCGGTGGGTGTTCTGCGCGGGCGCCGCCGAGTGGCGCAGCAGCGCTTCGGCTTGCCCGAGCTCAAACCCCAAGTCCAACCCCTCGAGCGCGCCGCCGGCCACGTTGGCGTCGAAGTGGCCGTTCAAACTCTGGAGCAGGGCGTCGGCGCCCACCCCCTCGCCCGTGGCCTTGAGATTCAAGTTGCCGTGGCCGCTCAGCTTAAGCTTCTTGGACTGCGCCGCCATGAGCTTGCCCACGTCGATGCCGCTCAAGTGTTCGTCCAACGACAGCGTCGGCGTGGCGCCCCCGTAGCGGAGCGTGATGTCCCCGGCATACTGCCCGCCGTCGATCTGCGCGGTGAGCGGATGCAGGTGCAATACGCCGTCCTGGGCGCTGAGCGTGACTTTCACGTCGGACAGATCCAGCGGCGCCGCGTGCACCTCGCTTAAACTGAGCGTGCCCTCGACATTCAAGGGCGCGGGCTCTACGGGCAGCGCTGCCGGCGCGGGCGCGGGCCCCGGCGCTGCCGCACGAGCCGGCGCCGCTTGCGGCGGCGGCAGGTAGCGGTCGACGTCGATACGATCCACGCCGAGCGCAAAGGTGACGGCGTGGGTGGCGAGATTCACGGCGGCGTTGCCGGTGAGATGGGTGTCGTCCAGCGCCACGTTCAGGTGATCGACGCGCAGGGCCTTGGCGCCGTAGTCGACATAGGCCGTGGCCGACACCGTGGAGAGCGCCTTGGGATCGCGCATCGCCGGCAGGGTGATGCCAAAGCGCGGGACGAACTCCCGCAGCAGCAGCGGGCTCAGCGTCACGTTGCCCGCGAACGCGGGCGCATCCAGGATCGCCGTGCCGTCGAGCGTGCCGCCCAGGTCAGCGCCGGCGGCGGTCAGTGCGAATTTCGGCACGCTCAGCGTTTGTTTGGCGAGATCGACGTCGACCGCGGGCGCCGCGAAGCGTCCCTTGATGGCGCGCGGATCGCCGGCGAGCGTCACCGCGCCATCCAGGTCGAGTGCCTGCAGGCTCAGGCGCTCATCCGTGGAATTCGCGCTCAAATCCAGGCGCACCTCCAGGCTCGCCGAGTCGCCATTGCCGCGCTTCGCCTCGAGATGCAGCGTCACCGGCACCACGCTCCCCGACGCGACGGCGCCGGTCTCGAGCTGAATATTCTCCACGGTCAGATCCTGGTAGGTGAGGCGCGCCTGCGTCACCGTGATCGAGGCAATCCCCGCCAGGGACTCGCCCGCGCTCGGGTGGCCCGGCGCCGCGGCGGCCGCCGGTGCGACCGTTGTCCGGCCCAGGCCCTGCCAGTTGCCGCGCCCGGCCGCATTCTTGAGCAGCCTCACGTCCAGGCCGTCGAGTTCCACGCGCCCGATGTCCAGGCGCTTGGCGAGCAGCGGCCATACCCGCACGCGCACCGCGGCGTGGTTGAACGACAGAAAGGGCTCGGCCGCGAACCCCGGGGGATTCCCCAGGGACCCCGGACCCAGCTCGAGCGCGATCCAGGGAAACACCGAGAGTTTCAAATCGCCGCTGAGAACCAGTTCACGTCCCGTGGAGGCCTTCACGGCCGCCGCAATGCGCGGCTTGAAATCGTTGGGGTTCACGAGCAGCCACACCGCCAGCAGCGCCGCGGCGACGAGGGCCACCCCGACAGCCACGATCAGGGTCAAGATTCGGGCGATGCGCATGCTGTGTTCCCGCAAAAAAGTCCACCGGAATCATAGCTCAAGACACGCGCCGTCCGGCCGATATAAGGCGAGTTCCCTCATCGTTCGCCAAGCCTCAGGCCCGGGTATCGAATGCGCGTTTGGCCGATTCGCCTAAAATTGTTTGCGTTCCCGCTGGTCGCGGTACTGCTGCTCGGAGTCACCGCGTTCACGCTGTTCCAAACCACGCACACCTATCTCGACGACCTGCACCGCGCGGTCGCGGCGGCCATCCTGCCGCCGGAAGCCGCGCATGCGCCGGGCGATGCGGCGCTGAGGGCGGCGCAAGCGGCCGCCGGACAGGCGATGGACCAGGCGGAGCAGAACTTCGCCGACAACCGCCTCGGCCTCGGCGCCTGCCTCAGCATCGCGGTGGTGATCCTGCTGGGCGCCGCCTGGGCCGAAGCCAGCGCCATCGCCGCGGGCCTGCCGCGCCGCTACGGCTTAGGCCTCGACGCAGCGGACGCGGGCGCGCCGGGCAGCGAGGCGTCAGGCGCCCGCGGCTCGATCCCCGCCGCCGCGCTCCTGCCCGCTCCCGCCGACAGCGGCGCCCACCAGGGACGCCTGCGCCGCTCCTCCGAATTCCTGGAATTCGCGCAGGCCGCGGGCGGCTTCGGCGTGTTCGAACTCGACCTCGTCACCGGCCAGGTCACCGGCACGCCGCTGTTCTACGAACTCGCCGGCATCGAGAATTCCAGCGCGCTGTTCTCGCGCGACGAGTGGCTGGCCACGATTCACCCGGAGGACCTCGAGATCGTGATCCAGAGGCTGAACGAGGCCATCACCCGCGCCGGCAAGTTCCAGATGGAGTACCGCACGCTGCCGGCGAGCGGCGATGCCCGCTGGCTGGCGGGCGCGGGCCGGGTGCTGCGCGACTCCGAGGGCCTGCCGGCGCGCGCCATCGGCACGGTGACCGACATCACCGAACGCCAGAAGCTCGAGTCCTCGCTGCGCTACACCACCGAATCCTTGAATCTCGCGCAGGCCGTGGCCGGGGTCGCCACCATGGACTTCGACCTGCGGCGCAACAGCTGGTTCGCGTCCGCGAACTTCAACGAGATCCTCGGCATCCCGAAGGACACCCGGCTCGACGATCTCGAGGCCCAAATGCAGGCCGTGCACCCCGACGACCTCGAACGGGTGCGCCGCGCGCCCTGGGACACCACCCCCGATAACCCGTCCTATCACTGCGAGTTCCGCGTCATCCTGCCCGACGGCGCCGAGCGCTGGATCTCCGAAACCACCACCTGCGCCCACGACCGCGCCGGCAAGCTCACCCGCATCACGGGGTCGATGGTCGACATCACGCACCTGCGGCGCACCGAGCTCGCGCTCGATTCCATGGAAAAGCGCCTGGCGCGCACCGTGCGCGGCACGCGCGACGGCGTGTGGGAACTCGACCTCGCCACCCACCGCGCCTGGGTCGGCGCGCGCTTCGAGGAACTTCTCGGCTACCGCACCGGCGAGCTGGAGCACTCCCGCGAACGCTTCGAGGCCCTCATCCACCCGGAGGACGTCGAGCTCGCCCGGTCCGCCCTCGACTTCCATCTCGCCGGCGGGCCGCCGATCGACGTCGAGGTGCGCATCGCCCACAAGGCGGGGCACTACGAATGGGTGCGCCTGCGCGGCCAGGCCGATCACGATGCGGCCGGCAAGCCCACCGGGCTGGCCGGTTCCATGCAGCTCATCACCGACCGCAAAATGGCCGAACAGGCCGCTATCGAGGCCAAGCTCGCCGCCGAGGCCGCGAATCGCGCCAAGAGCGACTTCCTCGCCAACGTGAGCCACGAGATCCGCACGCCCATGAACGGCGTCATCGGCATGTCCCAGATGCTCGCCGAGACCGCGCTCAGCGACACGCAGCGCGAGTACGTCGACATCATCCGCGGCAGCGCCAGGGCGCTGCTCTCGCTCATCAACGACGTGCTCGACCTGTCGAAGATCGAGGCCGGGCAGCTCGAGCTCGAGTGCGTGGAGTTCGACCTGCGCAGCGTCATGCACGAGACCGTGGCGGTGATGGCGCTGCAGGCCGCCGCCAAGGGTATCGAGCTCATCGTCGATTGCACCGATGCACCGGCCGTGCTGCGCGGCGACCCCAGCCGGCTGCGCCAGATCGTGATGAACCTGGTGGGCAACGCGGTCAAGTTCACGCACGAGGGCCACGTCGAGATCGATTGTTCGGCCGTTGCGGGCATGGAGCCGCCGGTCCTCAAGGTCGCGGTCACCGACACCGGCATCGGCATCCCCCCGGACCGCATCGACCGCCTGTTCAAGATGTTCTCGCAGGTCGACTCCTCGACCACGCGGCACTACGGCGGCAGCGGCCTTGGGCTGTCCATCGTCAAGCGCCTCACCGAGATCATGGGCGGCTCGGTGGAGGTGCGCACCGAACCCGGCAAGGGCTCCACGTTCTCGATCGCCGTGCCTTTGGAGGTGGTCTCCTGGTCGCCCAACTTCCCCCAGATCGGCGCCGGCAAGCGGGTGCTCATCGTCGACGATGTACTCGCCAGCCGCCGCAGCATCGGACGCAAGCTGCCGCTCTTCGGCTACGACGTCGTCAGTGCCGGCAGCGCCGAGGAGGCGCTCGAGCTGCTCAACGCCGGGGAGAAATTCGACATCATGGCGGCGGACGACATCATGCCGGGCCGCGGCGGCCTGGACCTGCTCGCCATCCTGCGCGAGGATCCCCGCCACGCGACGCTCCCCTTCGTGCTGCTGTCCCTGTTCGGCGCCGATCACGACATCGACAACTGGACGCATCGCCCCGACGCGGTCGCCTCCAAGCCCATCCGGGTGGTGAAGCTCGTGGGCGTCTTCAACAAGGTGCTGGGCGGCGAGCGACACCTCGTACCGGGGCGCACGGCGCCGCGGCCCGCCATCGCGAGCTTCCACGGGCGCAAGATCCTGCTGGTCGAGGACAACGCCGTGAACCAGCGCGTGGCGCAGCGCATGCTGCAGTGGCTGGCCGCGGAGGTCACCATCGCCAACAACGGCGCCGAGGCGCTCGAGCGCATTGCCGAAACCGCCTTCGATGCGGTGCTGATGGACTGCCAGATGCCGGTCATGGACGGGTTCACCGCGACCCGGCAGATTCGCGAGAACGAGCGCCGCAGCGGCTCAGCCCGCCGGCTGCCCATCATCGCCCTGTCCGCCAACGTCATGACCGAGGATCGCGAGCGCTGCATTGACGCCGGCATGGATGCGCATCTGGCGAAGCCGCTGGATTCCGCACGCCTGGTGGAGTACCTGGGCCGGTTCTTGACGGAGCAGGCGCGGGCCGCCGAGGTGGATCTGACCGCCCTGCGCGAACTCACCAGCGGCGATGCCGAGTTCGAAAGCGAGCTGGTCGGCACCTTCCTGCAAAGCGGCGATCAATGCCTGGCCGACATCATCCAGGCGCTGGCCGCGCACGACCTCGACACCGTGGGCCGGCGGGCGCATTCGCTCAAGGGCGCGAGCGCCAACATTCACGCCCACTCCTTGAGCGCGGCCGCTTCGCAGCTCGAGACGGCGGCGCGCCAGGGCGCCTTGCCGAAGGTCACCGCACTGGTCGATGAGATCCGTCAGCGCCTGAGCGCCGTGGGTCAGGAACTCGCCCAGGTGGGATGAGCTTCGCGCCGGAGCGAAGCCTGCGCAATGGATCGGACGTCAGTGGCCGGCCGGCACCGGCACGCGCGAGACTTCCATCCCGCGGGTGCAATTGCGGCCGGCGGCCTTGCTGGCGTAGAGGCACTGGTCCGCCGCCTTGAGCAGCGCATCGACCTGGACGGTCAGATCCGGTCCGCCCGCCGCGGTGGCCGCGACGCCGAAGCTGGCGGTCACGGCGAGGTCGCCGCAGCGGCTCACGAAGGGCTTGGAGGCGATGATGCCGCGGATCTTCTCGGCGACGACGCTGCCGCCTTTCAAATCCGTTTCCGGGAGCACGAGCATGAACTCCTCGCCGCCGTAGCGCGCGATCCAGTCGCTCGCCGAGCGGATGGAGCCGCCGATCCGGTGCGCGAACTGGTGCAGCACCTCGTCCCCCGAGGCATGGCCGCGGTCGTCGTTGATGTGCTTGAAATGATCGATGTCGCACATGATGACCGACAGCGGATACCCGTAGCGGCGCCCCCGATCCACCTCGCGCGGCAGCTGGTCCATCAAGTAGCGGCGGTTGTAGACGCCGGTGAGGGGGTCGGTGATGGACAGGATGCGGTTCGATTCATTGGCCGCGCGCAGCGATTGCTCCAGCTTCAAGATGCGGTTGCCCGTGTTCAGGCGGGCGATGAGTTCGGGCTCATGCACCGGTTTGATGAGGTAATCGTCGGCGCCCGCCTCCAGCCCGGCGATGACGTGCTCCTTGGCGTCGCGGGCGGTGAGCAGCAGCGTGTACACGTAGCCGTCGAGTTGGATGGTGCGCACGGCCCGGCACAGCTCGAGCCCGTCCATGCCCGGCATCTCCCAATCCGTGATGAGCACCGGGTAGTAGCGGTGCATCATCTTGTCGAAGGCCGCTCGACCATCGGCCACGGCATCGACGTCGTAGCCCGCCTTCTTGAGAAAGCGCGTGAGGAGCATGCGCGTCACGGGGTCGTCCTCGGCCAGCAAAATGGCCGGCCGCACGTTCTCGGGGGCAGTGGGCAAGGACTTGGAATTGGGCAAGGCGGGCTCTCCGGCACCCTGGTATGCCTCTGTTATCGGCACGCACAGGCCGGTCTTGATGCGCCGGCGGCGCTATTTTACGAAGGGAGCTGCCGCGCCAACCGCGACGCGGCCCACGCGCAGGAGCGTCAACGCTGCGCGCCGCCCCGGCATGGGGGCTGTTACGCGGCCGAGGCGCCCGCGTCCGGCGAGGCCGGCATCGGAACCTCGCTCTCCCGCCCCGTGAACCAATTCACCGCGTACTGCACCAACTGCGTACCGGTCGTGAGGTTGAGCTTGCGCTTGATGCGCTGGCGGTGCGATTCGACGGTCTTGATGCTGAGGTTGAGCGACTGCGCGGTCTCGCGCGTGCTCATGCCCTTGCCGATCATGTGCAGAATCTGCAATTCCCGGTTGCTCAGGCGATCGATGGGATTCGCCGAGGTGTAGGAGGCCCCCGTGGCAAACTTCTGGATCATGTTGTTGCCGACGGCTTCGGAAACGTAGATATTGCCGTCGAGCACGCGCCGCAGCGAGATCAGGAACTGATCGCTCGCCGCCTGCTTCATGATGTAGCCGTTGGCGCCCGCCGAGAGCATACGCTCGGCGTAAATGGTCTCATCGTGCATGGAGAGCACCAGGATCGGCAGCGTCGGGTAGTGAGCCCGCACGTCGCGCACGAGCTCGATGCCGTCGCCCTGTTTCAGGCTGATGTCGGCGACGATCACGTCGGGATTCAGCTCCTTGATGGCATTGCGCGCATCGCGGGCCGTTTCCGCCTCGCCGCACACGGTAAGGTCATCCTCATTCTCCATGACGCGGCGCAAGCCCTGGCGCACGATGGGATGATCATCGACGATCAAGACCCGTCTGACCCGGCGCTTCCCGGACATCCCCGGCTGGTTCACCGAGGTGCGGATAAACGCATTGCTGGCACCCATAGATAACTCCTTATATCGCGTTTGCCGACTCCATGACCTTCGCCGCCGGCGCCCGCTGGCCGGAAACGCAGATCATGGTTCCGTGCGGGTGGTTCGATACCATCTCGAACGTCGCACCAATCATACTCGCTCTGTGCCGCATGATTTTGAGGCCCATGCCGCATTCGCCCTTCTCGACATCGCCCATGCCGACGCCATTGTCCGTAATGCGCAGCACATATTTGCTGGCTGTCACAAAAAGGTAGATTTCCACCGCAGTCGCGTGCGCGTGGCGGGCCGTATTGGTCAGCGCTTCCTGCGCAATCCTGTACATATGATTCGCCATGCATTCCTTCAAGGGGCGCTTCGGCGAAATTTTCACCCGGCAATCGACCTGCAGCCCATAAACGTCGCGGCAATGATCCGCCAGGGTGTGCAGCGCACCAGCCAAGCCGCCCCCGTCGGCGCTCACCGGCATGAGCCCTCGCGCCAAGCCGTGCGCGCTCTCGATCGACTGGTTGACCAGCCGGACGATTTCATTGATCTGCGGAACGCAGTCGGCCGATTCCCGTTCGAGCCGCGTGGCCAGGCCGCGCAGCAGCAACGCGACGCCGGTCAGATCCTGACCGAGGCCGTCGTGCAAATCGCGCCCAATGGCCTGCCGCTCCCGGCTGGCCGCGTCCAAGATCTCCTGTTCCAGGCGCTTGCGCTCCGTGATGTCCCGCACCGTGATGGAAATCCCGGTGCCGATGCCGTCCTCGCGAACCAGCACGGCGCGATTCTCGAAATACGCCGCCTCTTGGCCGGGCGCATCGACGTCGAATTCGTAGGTCTCGGGGGCGCCGGTCAGGAGCACCCGGTTGAGCCTGTCGAGGACCGCGTCGCGTGCGCCTTCCGGCAACAAGATGGCATAGGACTGCCCCACCAGATCATCGACTCGCAGGTCCCCGACGGCGCGGTTGATGAAGCGGATCTGCAGCGCCGAATCCACCAGGATCAGGGTGTCGGCGATGTTCGAGGTGGTCGTTCGCAGCAACTCCTCGGAGCGGCGCAGGCGCACCTCTGAGTCATGGCGGTCGGTGATGTCCTTGGTCACGCCCATCAGGCCCATGGGCTGGTGGGAGGCATCGAACAACGGTCTCGCCACAGCGAGGTAGACGCGATGCCGGTCGCCCCGGACCCTCACGCGAAACTCCCGCTGCACTTCGCAGCGCTTCGCGAAGGCCTCCTCGATGCCGGTCCGCACCAAGGCCCGGTCCTTCGGATGAAGCCGCGCCATCAGCCACTTCATGCCCGACACCACCCGGGGCTGCGGCACCCACTTGCCGTCCACGATGGCGAACTCCAGCGTGTCCTCCTTGCGGTCCCAGCGCCACGCGTTCATGCGGACCATGGTCATGGACAGCTTGAGCCAGTCGGTGCTGTTCTCGAGCGCAATCTGGGCCTGCTTGCGAGCCTGGATGTTCTGCAGCGCGCCGTAGGCCCGCACCAGCCGGCCGTCCAGCTTCTCGATGTGGCCGACCAGGCGCACCCAAATGCGCCGATCCAAGAAGGTGACGATCTCCAATTCGACGTCCAGTTTGCCCTCGCCGGCCGCCGCATCGGCAAAGGCCTGCCGCACGAGCACACGCGACTCCGGGGTGAGCCGCTCCAGCATCGCGTCCCGCGTCACCACCAGGGAGGCCGGATGGGTCTCGAAGATCCGGTACAGATCCTCCGTCCACTCGAACTCACGCGTCGTGAAGTTGTATTCCCAGCCGCCCATCTTGGCGATCTGCAGCGCTTCAGCCAGCAGATCGGTGAGGCGCGACATATCCGAGACGTCCACCGCACAACCGATGGCGCGGACCGGATCGCCGCCGGGGCTGCGCTGGACCAGGCCGCGCTCGACGATGGAACGGTAATTTCCCCGCTCATTGCGAATCCGGTAGTTCGCCGTCCAGCCGCGGCCTTCGCCCAAGGCGCCATTGATCGTCGACTCATAGGCCGACCGGTCCTGTGGATGGATGCGCGCAGACCATGCCTCCCGGGACTCCGACTCGTCTGGTTCCACGCCCGGCACCTCGTCAACCCCGCGGAATCGCCGCACCCCGCCCAGGATCAAGTCCCATTCGAAGACGGTTCCGTTCACCGCTTCGGCCGCCAGCCTGAACACGTCATCGCCGTCGCGCGGGCGCGCCTCGGTCAGTTGGCGGTCGGTGAGATCCCGGGCGCTCACCACCACACCCCGGATGAACGGGTTGTCGAATGCGGAGACGCAGCCGAGGTCGATCCACCGATAGGCGCCATTCTTGTGGCGAATGCGCAGCTGGCTCGAAAAGCCATCGATCGAACCCGCCACCAGCCCCGCAAACTGGGACTGGAACGCGAGGACATCCTCCGGATGAATGTGATCGAAGAGCGAATGACTCAACCGCTCCAGCGGCGAGTAGCCGAGCGACTCCTGGACCCCGCCGCTCACGAAGCGCAGGCATCCATCCCGGGCGGCCACCGTCACCACTTCCGGCGCGCACTCGGCCAGAGCGTACTGCCGCTTATCGCCGCCGGCGCCGGGGCGCCTGCGCTCCCGCCGCTCGGTGACTTCCAAATACACGACGGCGATCCCCACCACGCTGGACTGGTCATAGATCGGCTGCAGGTCGACGTCGAACCAGCGGGTGGCAGCTCCCGGCGTCGTCACGGCGATGGCGTCATCGTGAAAGCTCTCGCCCGCCAGGGCGGCGATCAAGGCTTCCCGCGGAATGCCCGACGTCGGCAGAACCAGGAGACCGGACAGGTTCAGGAGAGTCTCCGCCGGCGAGCCGGCAGCCCGACAGGCCCCCGCATTCGCGAAGGTCACCGTCAGTTCCCGGTCCAAGATCAAGACGTCCCGCGGCAAATGTTCGATGGAAGACAGCACCGAGGGTTCGGGTGCCGACCGCGCCTCAGGCTCGGAGAACCTCAACATGAGGACGGGGTGGCCGGGGGACAACTCCAGCAATTTCAGTTCAGTCAAAAGAGGAATTTCGCCGCGGGGGAACGCCCACGGCAGCACCCGGCTAGTGCTGAACGTGCCATCCGGCGCCCTGCCCGAAACCGCATCCATGACGGAATCGGTGGCCGTTCCCAGGAAAGCGTACAGCGAACATCCATCCAGCGACGCAGAGTTTCCACCCCCGGCGAGGCACCGTTCAGCGGCCCCGTTGGTCAATATCAACGGGAGTCTCGCGTCATTGGCGTCGACGACGACCACCGCGTCGCTCAGCGCCTCAACCACATTGTCGGTCAATGGACGAGGAGCGTCTCCCGCTACCCGTACACGTTCCGGGGAAATTGCCATCCGACGGTATCCGATTCAACTCGCTTATAGCCTATTGACATCTTATACGCCATCAGCTCCGGATCGCATATGGTCATTGTCAATATGAGGGTTTCCCTGAACGCCCCCAATGTGCGGAACCGCGCAAAACTGAGGAACCGCAGTAACGCGAAATGCCTATTTTCCCGGGGATATTCTATATGGTCGTATAGAAATGGGCGCTATTGCGAAAACTCGACTTTTGTCGAGTATGAGGGAGGGGAAAGGGAAATGGGGCGCGACTAGTATTTCAGATATTTGGTAAAAGCGCCGATTGAAAATTCGCCCACTTTTAAGGTCTGTTGCCAAAGTAAACTTGACCCACCCTGGCACCTGATCGCCGGTTCTTGCTGTCGCCCTTTACGGCTGCAGCCTTACGCTTGTTCTTTCAATCGATAGCTTTCACCTGAGATCTGCGCGATGAGCGTGTGATGCAGCAGTCGATCGAACAATGCGGCACGATGTTCGGCAACGCGCTGCGGGACATCGACCCAGTACGCGTACGGATCGACGCCGTGGCGCCGGCAGGTGACGTTCAACGACGGGGTGACGTTGATGCGCTTGTAGTAGTGTCCCGACCAATCTCTTAACACAGCGCCACGAATGTGCCATCCATGAGGTATGGCGCTTGCACGCCCATGATGGAACCTGGCTCAATCGAACCCAGGTCATTGCCGCCCTATTGAAGCGGCAGTGTCCCGGTCGTCAGTCGCGCAATTCAAATGAGAGCAAACGCTGATAGATTGAAGGACTGAATAGTCCCCTGGGATGCGTGGTTGAGCAAGGCAGTGTACGTGCCGCTACTGGTCCACGGCTTGTCGAAGTGTAGAAAACCTAGACGCCACAGGACGGTAGGCCGCAAACGGTGGCATTGGTTATGGTCGATAGCGTCGCGCCGTTCGTCGGAGCTGCCGGCGTTATTGCATGCTGGATGAACCGCATCGCCTGCGTCCGATTTGACAACGCCAGACACGTTGTAGATAACCGCAATGAAGACAGGACTGGCCGCAATCTCCATGGTGCAACCGGAATTCGACTGCACTCGGCTAATGTCGGTATCGTGGAACGCTCACGATCCGAGGAACAAGGGATCGTGGAGTACGATCTAAACGATGCCCGACTGCGCACCGTAAATGAGACTCGCAGACCAAAAAAAATGGCACAGAGGCAACTTGCCACGCTCGTGCAGATGTAACCGTAGTTAAAGCCGCGTGCCGAGTGGAAGGAGCGTCCGGGGTGCAAAGACCCACCTGCGCAGTTGATGCTGTAGCCGATTGAATTCGGTCGCGGAAGCCGCGGCGCTCGGCGCCGTCAGGATGGGCGGTAGAGTTTCAGCCCGATCATTTGCGAAACAATTCATCGAGAGCCGACTTTGCACGCGCGACTTCGCTGGCATCCTTCGCAACGTATGCGCCTGGTTTCGGTCTAAAGAAATCGCAAAAATTGGCTTCGTCTTTTTTTCTTACTTCTTCCGCGGTTGGTTCTTTGCAATGTTTGGCGTAACTCACGTCGTATTCAACGCACATCTTGCATACATGCAACTCCGCATTGCACGCCTTGCACACATCAAGTCGGCGCAGCGGCAAACTCAATGATGTCAAAGATGCTCCGCAGGACCAGCAGACGAGAGAATGCGACATCGGCTATAGAGAGCTATAGAAAGTCCCATCAAAATTCAGGCAGAAAACCTACGCCTGAATTTCGCAGCACCTAACTAGACAGTGATTCGCGTGGTCCCGCCATAGGACCATCCAGCCTATGCAGCATCGGGCGCCCTTTGATGTCAAATGCGATCAGTTGCCGCCAACTTGGCCATTGGGGTCAACCGTGTTCCCGCCGACCTGGCCATTCGATCGAATAATGTTCCCACCAACTTGTCCGTTCGATCGGATGATGTTCCCGCCGACCTGACCATTGATACGAATCCCCGCGTTGCCGCCGACTTGGCCATCGGAGTGCAGCGAGTTCCCACCGACCTGACCATTGATACGAATCACCGCATTACCGCCCACCTGACCATCGGAATGCAGCGAGTTCCCACCGACCTGGCCATTGGTGCGAATCACGGCGTTGCCGCCGACCTGACCATTGGAGTGCAGCGAGTTCCCACCGACCTGGCCATTGGTGCGAACCACCGCATTGCCGCCGACTTGGCCATCGGAGTGAAGTGAATTCCCGCCGACTTGGCCATTGATACGAATCACCGCATTACCGCCCACCTGACCATCGGAATGCAGCGAGTTCCCACCGACCTGGCCATTGGTACGAATCACGGCGTTGCCGCCGACCTGACCATCCGGCTGAATTGTATTGCCGCCAACTTGGCCACCTGTCTTCTCGAGAACCTCTCCATTATCAGCAAATAGGCTCGAATCGTGCGAAAACGAAAGCCCCGAAAATACCGCAACCGCTCCTACCGTCAGCGTATCCGCAGAGAGGCTGTGCAGCGCGCCGCTGTAAACCACGGAGTAATTTCCGATCTTAAGGCTGCCAGCAGCGCTATCGATTGATGTAATGAGGCCCTTTAAAATCAGTTTCGTGGCCCCTGGAACATAGGAAGAGGACCCGATCTTCGAGACCGCCGATACTTGGTACGTTCCATCTGGTCGAACGACACCATAAATTGCAACCAGTTCACCAACCATAACGTTGCCATCACTCTTGGCAACATGCAGCGATTGGCCAAGAACCTGAATACGCTCATCAGCCGATGAAATAGATTCAACAGGACCAAACAGCACCAAGTTCGAATTGGCAAGAGATTGAATGCTTGCGGTGCCCGGATCTACGCTCGCATTTGCTTGGTGGTTAACCGCAAACAGAGCAGCCATTGCAACGGTAAGTGCGGTCGGCACTAAGCGACCCGCTCGTAATTTCTTAGTGTGCATTCTTTTTCCCTTCCGTAATTCCCGCTTGCCCAAATTCTTGCTCATCTTCGTCATTCACAACGTAATGGTAGATACCTATCCCGGTGTGAACTGTCTCTGCATCAGACGATTCAGATGGCGGCCGCGACGACAGCCAGATGTCGATATCATCTGCAAATTGCTGCCCTCGCTCGCGAACATATTTGTCGAAGGCCTGAAGGTCAGCTCGAGTAATTCGATTGTCAGTAAAAATCGCTCTTTCGAACAGCCCGTTGCCACCAATGGATTCCGTTCGGAGGTTTCTTTCGCAGGTCTCGCAAACGTTGTGAACTACATGGGCAAAGTGCGCGATGCTCATAGCGCTTAGCGGATCTGGGATATGCGACCGCTTAGCCGCCCGATAAAAGCCGCTCCCGACGCTAACCACACATCCGGTCCTGATGCATTCATCGAGCAAGATTCTTGGAGAAACTTCAGGGCAACATTCTCGGGAAAGATCGGAAAATGTGAGGCCCCCTCGATCTGGGGAATCTCCCGGCGCGGCAAAAGGCAAATCCACTAGTACGCCATAGGGCCCGCTATACCGAGAGTCGTTGTGCCACGCAGCCAAAACCTTAGAGACGGGGGTGGTTTGGGGCTCTTCGAACTCAGAGTTCTTGCCCAACGGCGAGGCCAGAACCTCCCCGACTTCTTTAACATCGACATTTAGCAACACTGCGATCGCCTCCGCGGTTGGATTACCGCCGGACATCCCGATTTGTCTTCCCGCCGAACTGACGTAAGCAGTCTTTAAGACATCCTCAAATTCGCGCAGCGTCACCTCATTTTTTATCGCCAGACGGACTAGCGGTTTCAGGAGATGTCTAAACGCAGCAAGTAGGTTGCTCTTAACAGATTGCGGCACTGTCAACATAATACAAGCAAAATGTTGCGCCAATCCACACTTTTGCAAAATGCCCGGGCGCTCTGGAGAATCCTGTGAGATGTCATTAAGGGACGCTCCTAAATCATCGTGCTGCTATTGCATTGCGATGAAGCCCCATCGAAGACGACAATTTTTCTATTAATTTTAGTGAGTTATCTCTAATTTTGGCGTCGGCTTCGAAAGCCCGTTGGGTCGTTGACTGTGATTCTCAGTCACTGGCAGATAATTGGTCTGCAGCTCGGATTTCGAACTGCTTAATTGAGGGAGAATGACTCCGCTTGAGGGCATTAGCGCGTCGCTATCTATACGCACTGCATCATGGGGGGTGCAGGCAACCGCCAAGGACGTCACCCGTTCACAGTCCATTTAACATATTTCATATAAGATGCCATTCGCGCTTAAGCCCCCATCGACCGCCACGCTGATTATTGCGATGCAACACATATGTGTGTTGTTAGCCCTGACGCTCTTCGCGGCGTTGTCAGGTTGCGGCCAATCGGGCAAATCCCCGATTGGCGGTCAGACGCTGCACCGCGGCTTGGGAAGCGAACCATCAACGCTTGATCCCGCGGCAGCAGCAGATAATTTTTCCCAAGAAGTCCTAAGAGACATGTACGAGGGATTGACCACCGAATCCCCAACCGGCGAAGTCATTCCAGGCGTCGCTTTAGCCTGGAGCGTCGACCCATCAGGAACCCAATATTCATTCCAACTTCGTCCAGATGCTAGATGGTCAAATGGACAACCCGTTAAAGCCCAGGATTTCGTCATCGCCTTCAGGCGCATAGTCGACCCAACGAAGGCATCACCTGTCGCTGACGATTTGCGGATAATTGCCGGTGCGGCTTCAATCATTAGCGGCAAACGACAACCTGCGGAATTGGGAGTGACCGCGACGTCCGACAGTGAGTTGGTTATCAAACTTGAAAAGCCTGCTCCTTATCTTCCCCAATTATTGACCCACTCCGCAGCCTTTCCGATCTACTCCGATGCCAGCGCCAGTAGCCATAGTTCTGCGACCTGGGTTTCTAATGGACCATACGTACTATCTAAATGGTCTCCAGGTAGCTCTATCGAACTCATACGGAACCCACATTATTGGGATCGAAGGAGCGTACAAATCCCAACCGTTCAATATCAGTTTGTACCTGACGACAATTCGCAGTACGCGCGATACCGGGCAGGGCAACTTGACGTGACGGACACCGTGCCCGCGAATGCAATTCCAGAACTGCGGCGAGAGAACTCCAAGGAACTCGTAGTTGCACCATTTTTAGCCACCGCATTCTACGGTCTCAACCTATCCGTGCCTCCATTCGCGGGAAATGCCAAGCTTCGGCAAGCGATGGCAATGGCAATCGATAGGAGGCGATTGGTTGAATCACTTGGATTTGGCCAGGCGGAGGCATACGGATTTGTACCTCCTGGAACATGGAATTTCCGCCCCCAATCCTGGCCGTGGAGAGGGTTAAGCGAGTCAGAGAGAGTAAGAGAAGCTCGACGGCTTTATTCTGAGGCTGGTTACTCCGTTGATACTCCGCTGCACCTACGACTACTCTTCTATAACAATCCCGTTACAAGAAATACGGCAGTCCTTATTGCTGCGATGTGGAAGGACTCTCTAGGAATCGACACCGTGCTTATCGAAGAAGAGTATCGAGTGTTCCTGGAATCACGACACGATAAATCCCGATGGGATGTGGCTCGGCTGGGCTGGCTGGCCGACTATAACGACGCGAGCAACTTCCTTGATATCTTTCGAGGACATTCCAGCAACAATGATGCCGGGTACCACAGCTCGGCGTTTGACGCGCTAATGGACGAAGCCGAACGCACCGCTGATGCTAATGTTCGAAAGGCGATTCTTGAACAAAGCGAACAGTTGATGCTTTCTGATTATCCGATTGTGCCTCTATATTTCTACGTATCCAAACGATTGGTGAAGCCCTATGTACATGGCGTTCAACCAAACCCACTAAATAGAGTTCCCTCGAAATTGTTAAGCATCGTAAATCAGTAGACGCGAACTGAAGCATCCCACCCTTTAATACTGACGCCGCCGCAATTCCGTCAGCGACATTTCTACTCCGGGCCAGTACCGTCTATGTGACCATTGTTACGAACCGGTAAGTTCTCATGCGATCCAATACAGCGTGGTTCCTCTGGCAAATGCTTGCGCTCGATACATCGATTGAATATGACAGACCCATCTCTATTTCTTTGCTGGGCGCACAAATCGCCCTTGACCATGACCCTTACACCACGGATTCTTACTCCCTTTCAATGGATTTCCGTCCATTTCTGGCAATTCCACCCTTAAATGGGTGCGTCTATTAGCTCGCGGACAAACTACATCCGCCAAACAGAATCAGGCATTTGGGAAAACAGCACACCAAATGCGATGATCGTCAGCAGCATCAATGTGCTCTAACAAGGACGATACCAAAAATGAAAAGGAATTCTACAAAACCCCTAAGACCTCGCACACAAAAAAGGATTGCCGCCACCTCATCGGGGGACCTGACCGCCAACGATGTTATCGCCAATCTCTTTGACCTATTTGAGCAATTAGGTCTAAGGAACTCACAAGCTGCAACTTCGCTTACTGATACTGCTGCAATTCAAATCACTCAGCATCCTCTTTATGAATTTGCGTCTGCAATAGGCGAGTTACTGACGTCGTGGCACCAGGACCCGCAATTTCTTGATGACGATGGAAACCCTCGATCAATACCCTTGCACGCTCAGCAATGCTCATTCCGCTACCTAGCAAAACAGGCTGTACCAAACCTAGACGAATCATATTTGCTGTCTGAACTCCAGCGACTTGGCGTCGTGTCCGTCGATAAAGCAGGTTTTGTAACCGTTCACATGCGATCCTTTCCAGCATACGAAGACAAACGTCTGGCAATTCAGCACACCCTGACAAGCCTTGATAGCTTTATCAGGACTCTCCGCCACAACCTCAACAGCACCCCCTCAAACTCAGACCAGCTATTTCACCGAATAGCTCAATGCTATGATTTCGACAGTCGAGAGATCCCAGCGCTCAAAATTAGAGTCAAGAGGTACGGTCAAACCTTTTTGGAATCGTTCGACGATTGGCTAAGACGAAAGACGTTGCCGAAGCAGCGAAAATCCAGCTACGGCAAGAGACCAACACACGTCTCGATTGGCATCTACCTCTCAATAGAAGATCGCTGATGAATCCGAGGCGATTCGTTAATTTGCCCGACGAAAATTCCGCCGTTTGATCGATAAATTTCGCCTATTACCTTTCTGGCTAAACTCATTACAAAAGATAGTGACGCTAATGCGAACCAACTTGTTCTTTGGACTCTTCGAGACACGAGCCGGTCGTTTTCGGCTTAAACTTTCCTGGAAATCCGCTAATAAATCCGCACTCTTGCTTGCCAATTCTTTGCGGAATAGGGGCAGTACTTCTTTCTGAACTAGCGAATCCGAAATATTGGCAACGAATCTTGGGACATCAGATCCACGCATATTAATCAGCAAGGTGGACAGCAGATCTGATGCTCGCTCTCCATATGTACTAATCATCTGCGCATTCACGCCGCGTTCAATCGCAACAGGTGCCTTGGCCCTAACCTTTTGATTGGGAAGCAATTCAATCGCTCCGGCGCGAAGCAATTCGTCGAGCAGCGCACGAGTGGGTAGACCGCGGCCATATTTTCTTGCCAATGCATCGAATGTCGCGCTTCGACCATACAACTTGAGATCGGAGGGTTGCCCACCGGCCGTGGTGAATTTGGGATCCGCATACCATCCCGCGAGTATTCGATTTGTCGACTGTTGCTCCTTGCTCTTTTTAGATTCCCTAGTTGGAATCTTCGACTTCAATATTCGCGATATTTCAGCCCTGGGTATCCCGGTCGTCGCTGCAATTCCAGATATATTTACACGGTCTGAGGTATTGAGTTGCTTTGATGCCGCACTTCGAACGGCAGCTTCGCGGAACAAGTTGCAAAACTCTCCCGTGCTTAGACCGGAATCCAAAACGAACCCGGCCAGTGGTTCTAGGATCTGCCGCAATGCGTCCTTCGCAACCAAGCGAACGTGGCCCGCATTCGATTTACCCAAGATTTGAATAGATTTATTTTGCAATTCGAAATCACTTAATTCTTTCACAATGAAACATACGAACTATGACGAAATCTAGTCAAAACCCATAGATATGGGTTCAGCGCTCCGCACCAGTCATGCGCCCACAAATATGAACGGGAATTTTTACCACTGTTTTGCTGGCGACTTAAGATTCTCGCAAATAAGGTATTCCATTGAGAAATCAGACCTTGGCGGCGAGCAACGGTCTGTCCATCCGGAGGCGCGGCACTGATTTTTTGGTCGACTGGGTATCTTAGGGGCTGAATCGATGGCTCATGTAGGTTTGTTAGGACTCTCGCCAACCGAAACGGGCTTCCCCCTTCGGCGCTGTCCCCCTACCGGTCCCACGCTCCCAATCTCACCATCCAAGGCTCATACGCAAGCTCGCGTCTCTCGCTATTTGCGCCGCCGCCCCGCCCCGCCCTCCCCTTCACTGCGTCATTTCGGGGAGTCGCGCCGCCCATCTGCCTGCTCCGTGCATCGACTTGGTGCAGCATTGCGTCGCATTAATCGTAAGTACATGATTGGGGCCGATAGCGGCTGCTTGGCATGGAATTCGCTGTGTCTCGCGGCAAGGGGAATGTTTGTCCAATACTCCGTATAACGAAATGTATCTCAGTGACGGCACCACGCGGCCGCATTATCTGAGTTACGACCATTGGCTCAAGGAACAGCCTGCCGAGCGTTTGGCGCAGAAGCGCGCCGAGGCGGATGCGCTGTTCCATCGCGTGGGCATCACCTTTGCGGTCTATGGCCAGGAGGAGGGCGCCGAGAGGCTCATTCCCTTCGATATCGTGCCCCGGGTGCTGCCTTTGGAGGAATGGGTTCGGCTGGAGCGCGGCCTCAAGCAGCGCGTGCGGGCGCTGAATGCCTTCATCCACGACATTTACCACGACCAGCAGATCTTGAAGGCGGGCGTCATCCCCGCCGAGCAGGTGCTCTGCAACTCGCAGTACCGTCCGGAGATGCAGGGGGTCGATGTCCCCGGCGGCATCTACGCCCACATCGCCGGCATCGACATCGTGCGCGACGACGAGGGGGAATTCCGCGTGCTCGAGGACAACCTGCGCGTCCCCTCGGGCGTCTCCTACATGCTCGAGAACCGCAAGATGATGATGCGGCTGTTCCCCGAGCTCTTCTCCGGGCATCGCGTCGCGCCGGTGGATCACTACCCGGACGTGCTCCTCGACAACCTGCGCAGCGTCGCACCCACCGGCGTCGCCGACCCCACCGTGGTGCTGATGACCGCCGGCGCTCACAACAGCGCTTACTTCGAGCATGCGTTCCTCGCGCAACAGATGGGCATCGAGCTGGTCGAGGGCCAGGACCTGTTCGTGCGCGACGAGGTCGTGTTCATGCGCACCACGCAGGGACCGCAGCGGGTCGACGTGATCTACCGGCGCATCGACGATGATTTTCTGGACCCGCTCGCTTTTCGCCCGGACTCCATGCTCGGCGTGCCGGGGTTGCTGACGGCGTATCGCGCGGGCCGCATCACCATCGCCAACGCCATCGGCACCGGCGTGGCGGACGACAAGTCGATCTACCCGTACGTCCCCGAGATGATCCGCTTCTATCTCGGCCAGACCCCCATCGTCGGCAATGTTCACACCTGGATGCTGCGCAAACCGCAGGACCTCGCCTACGTGCTCGCGCATCTGCCCGACCTCGTCGTCAAGGAGGTGCACGGCGCCGGCGGCTACGGCATGTTGATCGGGCCGGCCGCGTCCAAGGCGGAGATCGAGGATTTCCGGCAGCGGATCCTGGCGGCGCCCGACCGGTACATCGCGCAGCCGACGCTCGCGCTGTCGACCAGTCCCACCTTTGCGGGCCAGGGCATCAAGCCCCGGCACATCGACCTGCGCCCCTTCGTGCTCTCGGGCCGGGACATCACGATCGTTCCGGGCGGGCTCACGCGCGTCGCGCTTCGCGAAGGCTCGCTGGTGGTCAACTCCTCCCAGGGCGGAGGCACCAAGGACACCTGGGTGCTGGAAGGCTGACAATGCTGAGCCGCACCGCCGACCACCTCTACTGGATGTCGCGCTACATCGAGCGCTCGGAAGGCCTGGCCCGGTTGGTGGACGCGCACTACCGCATGTCGCTGCTGCCGCACGACGACGGCGTCCTGGCGGAGTCGCTGGGCCACACCATGAAGGCGTTGCACATCGAGGACGCCTACCGCGAGCGTCACGCGGTCATCGTGCCTCGCGCGGTGTTCGAGTTCGTGACGCTGGACCGGGAATTTGCCGGCAGCATCCTCAGCTGCCTGCGGGCGGCGCGCGAGAATGCCCGCGCGGTCCGCGGCACGCTCACGTCTGAATTGTGGGAGACGCTGAACTCCACCTGGCTCGATGCCCGCTCCCTCGCCTCGCGCACCTCGCCGCACGACGACATCGGCCGCTTCGTGGAATGGGTCAAGGAGCGCTTGCACCTCACGCGCGGCGTCACCATCGGCACCATGCTGCGCGACGAGGCCTTCCACTTCACGCGCATCGGCACCTTTCTCGAGCGCGCAGACAGCACGGCGCGCCTTCTCATGGCCCGCCAGGACGACCTTCGGCCCGGCGCGGATGCGGGCTCGGTCCCGGACCCGTTCGAGTGGAGCGTTCTGCTGCGGGCGCTCTCGGCGTTCGAGGTCTATCGCCGCCTCTACCGGGACGTCATCACGCCGGTCAAGGTGGCGCAGATGCTGATCCTGCGCGACGACATGCCGCGATCGCTGCTGCGCTGCTCGAAGGAGCTGTACTCGAACCTCAAGTCCGTGGGGAACGAGCAGTCGGCGGAGACGGAGCGCCGCGCCGGCGAAATGCACGCCATCCTGCATTTCGCGCGGATGGAGGACATCTTGGAATCCGGTCTGCCCGAGTTCCTGGAACACTATCTGGGCCGCGTGCGCGATCTCGGCGACCGCATCGCGCACGATTTCCTATTACCACCCGTGGAGGCCTGAGGCCATGCACATGCACATTCGTCATGAGACGCTGTATCGATACGAGCGGCCGGTGAAGTACAGCGTGCAGAGCCTGCATCTGACCCCGCGCCGGGACCTGAGCCAGCGCGCGCTCGCCTGGAACATCGCGGCGCCGGGACGGCGCCTGGAGCAGGTAGACGCGCACGGAAACATCTCGCACCTGCTCACCATCGAGGAGCCGCACCGGGAAATTCGCATCGTGGTGCACGGCATCGTCGAAACCGCGGACACGGAGGCGCGTCAAGACGACGGCCCGTTGTCGCCCCTCGCCTATCTCGCGCCCACGACGCTGACCATTCCCTCCGATGAGATCCGGGCCTTCGCGCACGCCGCGCTCGAGGGGGCGGCGGACCCGCGGATCCGCGCGCAGCGCCTGGCCGAGGCGGTGTGCGACACCATTCGTTACCTGCCCGGCACCACCGACGTTCAGGACAGCGCGGCCGGCGTCTTCAAGAGCGGCGCCGGCGTGTGCCAGGATCACGCCCACGTCTACATCGCCTCGGCGCGCTCGATCGGCGTCCCCGCGCGCTACGTGAGCGGCTACCTGTACACGGGGGACGCGAGCGACGCGGCCAGCCATGCCTGGGTGGATGTATGGCTGGGCCCGGACATCGGCTGGCAGAGCATCGACGTCACCCACAAGCGCCCGGCGGTGGGCAACTACTGCCGGCTCGCGGTCGGACGCGACTACTTGGACGCGGCGCCCGTGCGCGGCGTGCGCCGGGGCGGCGGCGGCGAGAAGATGGAGGCCAACGTCCTGGTGGCGGAGTCGGCGCAACAGCAGCAGCAGTAAGGTAGAATTTCCGGCATGACCTACTGCGTCGGCCTCCTCGTCGACACCGGCCTCGTCATGCTGTCCGATTCGCGGACCAACGCCGGCGTCGATCAAATCAACACCTTCCGCAAGATGGCGGTATTCCATACCCCGAACGAACGGGCGATGGTCCTCATGTCGGCCGGCAATCTCGCGATCACGCAGGCGGTGGTGGCCCTGCTGCACGAGGGCGCGGAGAACCCGGGCGAACCGACCCGCTTCTTGAGCGCCAAGAACCTCTTCAACGCGGCGCGCGTCGTGGGCGATGCGCTGCGCGAGATTCACCAGCGCGACGGTACGATGCTCAAAGAACATGGCCACGAGTTCAACGCCACGTTCATCCTGGGCGGCCAGATCAGCGGCGAGGAGCCGCGCCTGTTCCACATCTACTCGGCCGGGAACTTCATCGAGTCCTCGGTCGACACGCCCTACTTCCAGATCGGCGAATCGAAGTACGGAAAACCCATCATCGACCGGGTGATTTCCCGCAGCAGCAGCCTCGCTCAGGCCGCCAAGTGCGCGCTGGTGTCCATGGACTCGACCATTCGCTCGAACCTGTCGGTGGGACCGCCCCTCGACCTCGCGATCATCCGGCGCGACGAGTACCGCCTCGCCACGCACATCAGCATCGACGACCACAACGAGTACTTCAAGATGATCCGCACGCGCTGGGGCTTCGCGCTGCAGGAAGTCTTCGCCGAGCTGCCGAACCCGAACTGGTGACCGCCTTTTCCAGCCAGGGGGTACGCGATCGGCGAAGGCGCTACGCCACTTTTTTGAAATCCCCCAACTGCGCGTCGAGCGCGCGCTTGAACGCCGGGCGGGCGGTGCAGCGCTCGACGTAGGCGGTAAGCCGCGGGTCGACTATGAGTTCCGGCATGATTCGCAGCACCGTCGTCATCAGGAGGTCGCCCGCCGTGAAGCGCTCGCCGTCCAGATGGGGCTTGTCGCCCAGCGCCTGGGCGAGCGAGCGCAGACGGCGTTGCGCGAATTCGACTGCACCGGGACGGCGCAGCTTCGCCCATTCCTGACCAGCGTGGAACAAGTCAAGCACCGCGACGTTCATGATGTGGGGCTCGATGGAATTGAGCGCCGCGATCAGCCACTGGATCGCACGCGCACGCGCGCCGGAGTCCTTCGGCAGGAGCGCTTCGCTGCGTTCGCCGATATGCAGCACGATGGCGCCGCTTTCGAACAGCACTTGACCGTCCTCGTCGAAGATCGGCACCTGGCCAAAGGGCTGCATGGCGCGATACTCGGGCTTGTCCTGATCGCCCATCTCCATCAGGCGGGTGCGGTAGGAGAGGCCCGCCTCTTCGAGCGCCCAGCGGACGCGCAGATCGCGGACCTGGCCTTGCGCAAACGGGGGAACCCATCGAAAAGCGGAGATCGTGATCATAAGGCCGGCTCCTTATGGGTTATCGATGGAGCGGTGAATTTTAATCGATCGGCGGGGCCGCGGCCACCTGCAGATGGGGGGCCGGCGCCTCCAGCGCCTCCCAATTGAGCTCCTGGAGCTTCGGCAGCATCCACCACCATCCGACGATGCCCAGCAGGCTCACGGCGCCGGCGAGCAGGAAAGCCGCGGTGAATTGATGCGTGCTGGCGATGATGAAACCGGTGGCCGCGGGAGAGACGACCCCGGCCAGGGCTCCGATCGAATTATGGATCCCCACCCAGCGGCCGGTGGCGCGCGGCCCGGCGAGGATCTGCGGAATCGCGTACACGCCCGGCGACTGCACGCCGCAGGTGATCTGATAGACGAACATGGCGCCCAAAGCCACCTCGCGCGCGCCCGCCGCCATGCACACCATGCATACCACCGCCGCGCCATGAGTCGCGACCATGGTGGTCTTGTAGACGACGTTGGGCGAACGGCCCGCTTTGATGAGCCGGTCGAGCATCCAGCCGGCCGCCACGGCGCTCAAGGAATTGATGGCGTAGGCGGCGCCGGTGATCTGGCCCATTTCCGTGGTGGAGAAGCCGCGCTCGCGCACCAGATAGAACGGCAGCCACGAGAGCATGAAGTACCACACGTAATTGCTCGAGAACAGCCCCAAGGCCGTGCCCCACAGGGCCGGCTGCTTCAGGATCGTCATCGAGGTCGGCCGGTCGGCGTCCGCGCGCCGCACCGCGCGATTCGGCAGCCGGACGCGGGACCACGGCAGGAGCCACAGCAGCGACAGGCCGCCGAAGATCCAGAACGCGGTGCGCCAACCGTACTGCGCCATGAGCAGGCCGCCCGCCAGCGAGCCCACCGCCGGCCCCAGGATGTAGCCGAAGGCCACGATGCCGTTGGCCGCGCCCAGGCTCTTCACCGGCACCACCGCCGCGATCAGCTTCGAGACGCAGGGGAATCCGACACTCTCGCCGATGCCAAGCAGCAGGCGCAGGCCGAGCAGCATGGGAAAGGTGTGCGCGAACCCCAATCCGATGGTGGCAGTGGCCCACACCGCGAGACCGATGCCGAGCACGCGATGCGCGCCGTAGCGCTCCCCGAGCCAGCCCACCGGGATTTGCGCCAGCGAATAGGTCCAGAAGAACGCCGAGAGCAGCAGCCCGAGCTGCGCCTCGTTCAAGTCGAGGTCCGGCTGGATCAGGTGCGCGGCCGTCGGCAGCGCGCCGCGATCCACGTAATTGATGAACAGCACGGTGGCGAGCAGGACTACCACGCCCCAGGCCGCGCGCGTCGGCTGCGGCGCCTCGATCGTCGCAGCGGCCTCGGATGGCGGAGTCAGACCGAGTAATCCGGTGAGGTGCGGTCCAGCAGGCGCTTCAAGGCGTCGAAGTGCAGATCCACCCGGTCGCGGCCCCCCACCTGCGTGCCGGCGCCGCTGCGCCATTGGGCCAGCGTGGCCTGCACCACCGGCTCGGGAACCCTCCGCAGCGCGCGGCCGGTGGACAGCGCCAGCACCTGCGCCTGCGCGGCGCGCTCCAGAAAATACAGCCGCTCGAAGGCCTGCGCCACGCTGTGGCCCACCACGAGCGCGCCGTGATTGCGCAGCAGGAGAATGGACTTCGATCCCAGCGCGCGCGCCATGCGCTCGCCCTCCGCCTGATCGAAGGCGAGGCCGTTGTAGTCGCACTCGTAGGCGATGTCGTCCAGCAGACCGATGGCGGTCTGGCTGGCCGGCTCCAGGCGCGGGTTCTCCAGCATGCACAGCGCCGTGGCATAGGGCATGTGCGTGTGCAATGCGCAGCGCGCCTGCGGGGCGAGCTTGTGAACCGGCAGGTGAATATAGAGCGCCGTGTCCTCGATGGGTCCGTGGCCGCTCACGATGCGGCCCTCGAAGTCGATGACCATGAAGTCGCTCGCCCGCACCTCCGACCAATGCAGCCCAAAGGGCGCGAGGAGGAACCGGTCCGAGTAGCCCGGCACCAGCATCGTCAGATGATTATCGATGCCCTCGTTCAGGCCGAAGTGCGCCGCCAGCCGATGGCAGGCCGCAAGATCCACCCGGGCGCGGCGTTCCGCGGTGGGCCCGGCGGTGGTCTCAGCGGTGGTTGCGGCGGCGGCCGATCCGGCGGTGATCGCAGCGACGGTGGTCCCGGCGGGCGGGATTCCGGTCGATGGGACAGGGTTGACGCGGGCGCTCATGACTCAAGTATAGACACGGAAGCGTCACATTGGCGCGCCAAAATGTAGCGATCTGGCAACGCGAGAATTCGAACCACCCTTGCCGACCATCGATCTCGTTTATTTCAACGCCGGCGGCGGACACCGGTCCGCGGCCACCGCGCTCGAAACCGTCATCCGGGACCAGGGCCGGCCCTGGCAAGTCCGGCGCATCAACCTCATGGAAGTGCTCGATCCGAAGGACATCTTCGGCAAGACCATGGGCATGAAGCCCGAGGACCTCTACAACGCACGCCTGGCGCGGGGCTGGAGCTTTGGCCTCGCCCAGGAGCTCAAATTTCTGCAGGCCTTCATCCGGCTGGCCCATCCCGCGATGACCGCGCGCCTGCGCCGCTATTGGCGCCGCACCAAGCCCGACATGGTCGTCTCGCTGATCCCGAACTTCAACCGGCCGATGTACGCCGCGCTGGCCGCCGCCCGGCCCGCCGCGCCGTACGTGACCATCCTCACCGATTTCGCCGACCTGCCGCCCCACTTCTGGATCGAGCCGGATCAGGCGCAGCACTTCATCTGCGGAACCGCCAAGGCCGTCGCGCAGGCCCACGCCATGGGCTACGGCACCTCGCGGGTGCACGCCGTGTCGGGAATGATCGTGCGGCCGGACTTCTACCGCGAGCGGCGCCTCGACCGCCGCGCGGAAATCGCGCGCTTGGGCCTGGATCCCGACCGGCCCACCGGTCTCGTGCTGTTCGGCGGCCACGGCGCCAAGACCATGCAGGGCATCGCGCGGCGCCTGTCGGACACTCAGCTGATCCTGATCTGCGGCCACAACACCGCCCTGGCGGAGCGCATCGCGGCCATGCGCGCGCGGGCGCCGCGGCTGGTGCTGGGGTTCACGCCGAAAATCAGCGAATTCATGCACCTGAGCGATTTTCTCATCGGCAAGCCCGGCCCCGGGTGCATCAGCGAGGCCATGCAGCAGGGCCTGCCGGTGATCGTGGTGAAGAACCGCTGGACCATGCCGCAGGAGCGCTACAACGCCGACTGGGTCGTGGAGAATCGCGCCGGCATCGTGCTCGATTCCTTCAGCTCCATCCGGGACGGCGCCCTGGAGATGATCGCCCGGCTGCCGGAATTCCGCTCGAGCGTCGCGCGCATCCACAACCGCGCCGTCTTCGAGATCCCCGACATCCTCGAGCGCATTCTCGCCGATGAGCGCGCCAGGCCGCAGCCGGCGGCGCGCTCAATCGCGCCGCAGCGCAGCCGCGCGGCGGAGTTCATCCGCCAACTCGGGGCCCCGATCCGCTAGAATGCCGGGCCGCGCCCCCGAGGCGCGCCGCCCGCCGAAGGATACGCATTGACCACGTTTTTGCTCGCGTTCGGAGCCCTGATCTCCATCGTCAACCCGTTGTCGGGCGCGTTCATCTTCTTTGGCGCCACGCTCGGCATCGACGAGAAGATCCGCAAGCACGTCTCGCGGTGGGTGGCGATCTACGCGTTTTGCATCGTGGCCGCCTCGCTCTACGTCGGCGCGTACGTGCTCAGCTTCTTCGGCATCTCGATTCCCGTGCTGCGCGTCGCCGGCGGCGTCATCGTCGCCATGTCCGGCTGGCGCATGCTCAACGAGCCCGATGCCACCGAGCAGCGCCGCAGCGAAACGCCGAATCCGCACTGGAGCACGGTGTCGCCCTCCCGGCTCGCCTTCTATCCCCTGACGATGCCCCTGACCACGGGTCCGGGCACCATCTCGGTGGCCATCTCCATCGGGGCCAGCCGGCCGCACGGATTCCACGCGTCCACGTTCGAATTCTTCTTGGAGACGCTCGCGGCGGTGACGCTGCTCGCGCTGCTGATCTACGTCTCCTACCGGCACTCGGCGCGACTGGCCGATTTCATCGGCGCCACCGGCACCAGCATCATCGTGCGGCTGTCGGCCTTCCTGCTGTTCTGCATCGGCATCCAGATCCTGTGGAACGGCGCCTCGGAGCTTCTCGGCACGCTGCCGCTGGGCAGCGCCGGCGCGAATTAGCGCCCCATATCCCCGGGACCCAGGCCTTTCACCCGTCTAGAACGGCAGATTTGCCCACACCATAGCGGTCATTCCGCGACGCGACCGGCCGATTCCCGTCATTGGGGTGTTACAAGCGCTGGTCACTTCGTCGCCATTCGCGTGCATCTCGATTTGACATATGGATGATGTCAGGTACACGCAGGTAATTCCGCGCAAATACGGGTCCGGGTTGGACCATCGTGCGAGTCCCGCTGAGATCTTGGGATGTATACCCCTTGTTGTGGGTTCCGTGATATTTCCGTTGAGGATTTTTGCCTGGTTGAGAACCAAGTTCATGTTGCAGATCATCTCAGGAGGACATTTGCCCATGAGGACCAGCGTCAGTATCTGTGTGGTTGCCGCAATCGCCGCGGGGTTTGCCAATTCGTCCACGTCCCTGGCAGCAGGCACGTGGACGAGCGGTGCTCCACTGCCAGAACCCGTCACTTGGTCGACGGCGGCCGTGCTAGATAAATTGATCTACGTGATAGGTGGAATCGGCACGAGCAATGCGGCAGTGTCTACCGTCGAGATCTACAATCCCGCGACGAACACGTGGTCGGCTGGCACATCTCTTCCACAAGCGGTGTTTGGGGCTACTGCGGCAGTAGTCGGCAAGACCTTGTATGTATTCGGGGGGTATTGTCCAAATGCGTGCAATGCGGTGTGGGCCTACAACGCCAAGAAGAAGACCTGGAGCGCCAAGGCACCGATGCTGACTCCGCAGGGCAGCGCACGGGCCGTGGTTTCGAACGACATTGTCTACGTGATTGGAGGAAACACCACCGATCTGCAACGAATCACAACGGTGGAGAGCTACAACCCATCGACTAACACGTGGACTCAAGAGGCCCCTCTGCTCGTTGGCAAGTCCGAGATTTCGGCCGGCGTAATTGGCGACGCCATTATTGCTGCGGACGGATACACGACCTCCGGCGATACTGGAGACAATGAGACCTACGAGATTCAGACGAACGCCTGGACTTCACTCGCTCCGGACCCGACGCCGCGCAATGGTTCGTGCACGGGCGTCATCGGAGGCAAGCTGTACGTGTCGGATGGCGACAATGATTCCAATAACCCCATCAGCGTCAACGAGTCCTTCAGTCCGACTGCGAACAAATGGACTTCTGTGGCGAAGGCCCCCCAGACAGTGACAGATATGAGCTTCGACGTGTATGGCGGTAAGCTTTATTGCATCGGCGGCGGCAGCACTGCGATTCCAATGCAAGGCAGCGTTTACGACTACGTTCAAATATTCGAACCGTAGAGACACATTGGGGACATCAGGCGAAACAAGAATTCCTCCCATCCGGCCATAGATCATCAAGGGAGTGACATCATGGAAATTCGTCTCGGCGTTGCCGAGCTTGTAGAGCCTCGGATTGAGGAAGCCGAGCCGCGCCTGCTTGGCGGCAACGCGGTCGCCGTTGAAGATTGTGGTCCATCCGGCCCAGACCGGTGCCGGAGCCGCCCTGTGTCGGCAAGATCAAGTGGGTGCATCGGCGTGCTTGGTCACGTGATGACCTGAGCGGCTGTCACAGACATGGTGGGGTTGTTCAATCTGGGCAGTGAGTACTAAAGCTTTTCCAGTAGCGAAAAATCTGAATCGGCATGTTCAAGCTCTACCTGATGGTGTCGCGCGCATGCCGCGATCAAGATATCAGTGGCGGGGACCGAGATACCGGCAGAACGCGCGCGTCGCGCGAGGTCAAAGGCGGCATTCCAAACGACATTGTCGATGGCGAGTTCCGGCAGCAGCCTTTCGAAATCCCTAATTACCTTCTTATCGCGATCGCCACCTGCGCCATTCCACAGCTCCAACCGGATTATGGGACACCAAGAGGCTTCGCCGGCATCGAGTGCGCGCATCACCCGGTCCCTGACAACAACGTCTCCATTCGGCCGGAGCATATGAATCCAGGAGGAGGAGTCGACCAGGATCACGGCAACTCAGCCTTTGCGACGCTGCTGCAAGAGTTCCTCGACGCTCACCAGGTCCTTGCAGGTTCCCGCATGCTTGGTCAGTTCGGCCATCCGCTTACGGCGGTTGAATTCCTGGATGGCAGTGACGATTGCCTCGCGCTTCGTTTTCGCCTTGGTGAATCGAATGGCGTCCGCAAGGTCGCTATCGGGAATATTAACTGTGGTTTTCATGAATCTACTTTATCGTCAAGGGTATTCCCTGTCAATGACAAATGGAATACTTCTGATTTTGGCGCAGGCCGGGCGTTCAGAGACGGCCGAGCTGACAGTGGAGCGCGGAGTTACCCCTAGCCTGGACTATGCACGAAGGACGGGATTTTCATGGTCATGCGTGCAAGTTTGGCGATGCCGAGGCGTGAAGTCGATGGTGGACGGTAGATTTGGCGGCGCGCTGGGTGTTTGCGATCGATTCTCGACCGCGGTCGGCGGTCGATTTCGGCCACGGGCGTTCGGCCTGAGTCGTTCAGGCGGCATTCGGTGAGGCGCAGCGCCGGCCCGAGATTGCTATGCGGGCGCGGCGCCGAGGTTGCGGGCGATGATCTGCCAGTCGTTGCGGTGCAGGCAGGTCGCTGGCAAGTGCAGCACGATACGCCGCACGGAGGACTGCACCCAGACGCCGAGTTTCATGAGATGTTCGCGCAGAGTGCTGACCTGAGCGGACCGGAAGGCGGTGCGTGCGGCTCGAAGACGCAGTTCCTGGTAGAGCACGTAGGCGGCGGCACTCAAGAGCCCGCGCAGTTGGTTGGCGAGGAAGCGACTGCAACTGGTGCGGTCGATTTTCAGTCCATGGTGCAACTCTTTGATCCGGTTTTCGATGTCGCCGCGGGCGCAGTAGATCGCTTCGTACAGATGCCGCGGCGAGTGTTTGAGGTTGGTGACGACGAAGCGCGGGTTGTCTTTGGGCTTGCGCCCAGGATGACGGACCACCTCGGCCTTGATGACGACGCGGCGGCGGTGATCCCAAGTACCGGCGGCATAACGGGTCTCGCTATACAGATGTGCGGTCTCGCCCGATTTGCGCGACAAGCGCCGGGCGGTGCCCATCAGTCGCGCAGCGCGGCGCTCCAGAACCTTGTTTTTCCCCATCGCCACCACGTACGCGAGCCCCTCGCGTTCAAGGAAGGCGAACAACGGGGCGGCGGCGAAGCCGCCGTCCAAGCGCACCCGCAGCCGTGCACGGGGGAAGGCCGCCCGCAGCCGCGGCAACAACCGCGACAGGATCCCGATCGCGCCGACCCCGGCGCTGGCGTTGCCGGGGCGCAGCACGTAGGCAAACAGGTATTGATCGGGTTCCTCGTTGAAGGTCAGGAACCCGGCCACCGGCAGATGGCACCAGGTATCGTAGTGACCGTTGAAGAACGTCAGTTGTTGGGCACCGTGCGTCGGGTCATCCGTCGGATCCAGATCGATCGTGATCCGCTTTGCCTTGCGCTTCAGGCGTCGGCGATGGCGCTCGATCACGGCGTCAGCGAGCGCCACACTCATCCGGTACAGATCGGCCCGATCGACCGAGTTCTCGAAGCGCGAGAGCGTCGGCTGCGAGGCCAGGTCCTCGCCCTTCACCGGATCGCGACCACAGAGCAACTTCTGGATCGGCTCGGCGCCCAATCGCCCTGCGTCATTGCCATCCGGATAGCCGCACGCGATGGCATACAGGCGCTGGCACACCAGATCCCCGATCGCGTGCCGGATCTTGCCCGACCGCCGTCGGTCATCGATGCCGCCGCTCAACGCCTCGGTCAGCCCGAGGCTTCGATCGCACGCCTTCAGCAGAACGGCGCCGCCGTCGGAACTGGCGTGTTCCTGGTCAAATTTGACCACCACCGACTTGCCGACCAAATCCGAAAACAGAACACTTTGTCGTGTGCTATCGTCATCCATGCAAAGGCCTTTTTTGTGACTGAAAACGCTCTTGGTACAGCTTTTCTATCACGATCAAGGCCTTTGTGTTTTCTCAATTCATGAATTATTAAGGCTAGCGCCGCGCCGATTCGGGCCGGCCGCGCGAGGGGAGCGCGCGCGGGACGTCTTGCCGCGGCGCCTCGGCCAGCGACCGCAGGAACTGCTCGAATTCCGGCGCCGCCACCGCCCCGGAATACAGGTACCCCTGGTATTCGTCGCATTCGAAGCGCTTGAGCATCTCGAGCTGCAGCGCGGTCTCCACGCCCTCCGCCACCACCTTGAGTCCCATGGAATGCCCCATGGCGAGGATGGCCTTGGTGATCGCCAGATCGTTGGGATCCACCGCAAGGTCGCGCACGAACGTCCGGTCGATCTTCAGGCTGTCGACGGGGAAGCGCTTGAGGTACGCGAGCGAGGAATGCCCGGTGCCGAAGTCGTCGATCGCCAGCGTGATTCCATGCTCCTTGATCTGCTCGAGCATCTCCAGAGCCCTTTCCGGACTCGTCATGAGCACGCTCTCCGTGATCTCGAACTCGAGCGAGAAGGGGTCGCACCCGGTGTGCAGCAGGACGTGGTTCAGGTCCTCGATCAGGCGCGACTCCTCGAACTGCCGGGCCGAGAGATTGACGGCGATGCGGATCTGAGGCAGTCCCTGATCGAGCCAGCGCCGCGCGTCCACGCACACCGTTTCCAGCACCAGGCGGCCGACGGCGCCGATCAGTCCGAGCTCCTCGGCCACGCCGATGAACTCGCCCGGCGGCAGCAATCCGCGGTCCGGGTGCTGCCACCGGACCAGGGCCTCCGCGCCGGAGATGCGGCCCGAGCCGACGTCGATCTTCGGCTGGTAGTGCACCACGAACTCGCGCCGCGCCAGCGCGCGGCGCAGCTGGTTCTCGAGCGCGAGCCGGTCGACGCTGTGATCGTCCATCTCGTTCGAAAAGAACTGGTAGTTGTTCCTTCCGGCGCTCTTCGCCCGGTACATGGCGATGTCGGCGTTCTTGAGCAGCGTGGCGCTGTCCTGGCCATCGTCGGGAAAGATCGCTATGCCGATGCTGCCCGACAGGTGGCATTCCTGGCCGTCGATGGTCACGGCGCCCGACGCGACATCCAGGAGCTGCTCCGCGAATTTCGCCAGATCCTTGGTCTCCCGCACGTGCTCCACGAGCACGATGAACTCATCGCCCCCGACGCGGGCCAGTAGATCGGTGCCGCGCAGGCACGCGTGGAAGCGCTTGGCGACCTCGCAGAGCGCCTGGTCGCCCGCGCTGTGTCCCAGGGTGTCGTTGATCACCTTGAACCGGTCCAGGTCGAGGAACAGCACGCCCACCGGCTCGCCGACGCGCCTGGCGCGCACCAGCGCCCGCGACAGATGATCGTTGAAATGCAGGCGGTTCGGCAGCGAGGTCAATTCGTCGTGGTGCGCCAGGCGCCAGATCCGCTCGGCGGCCCAGCTCGTCTCGATGGCGATGCCCGCGAGGTCGGTGCAGATCTTGACGAGATCCGCGTTCACGGCGCCGGGCGTCCCGCGCTCGGCGTGGTACAGAGCGAGCGCGCCCAGCAATTGCCCCTTGTTGCCGACGATGGGCCAGGCGCTGACCGAATGCAGGCCGGCCTGACGCAGCATTTCGCGGCGCGGAGCATCGAGCGCATAGTAGTCGAGGTCCAGCACCGTCATGGGACGGCCGTGACGAATCACGTCCGCGCACGGGCCGCTGGTCAGGGAGGCGCGGGTGGACGCGCGCTCGAAGCCGTCCGGCAGCGTGGGCGCCACGCACAGGGTGTACTGCGAGCCCAGTTGGTCCAGGGCGACCAGCGCGCAATGGCCGCCCTTGGTTTGCGCCTCCAGGAACTGCGCCACCGCGGTGAAGATCGATGAGAGACCGGCGCCGGAGGCCACCAGGTTCAGGATCCGGTTCTGGTCCGCCAGGATGGCCGCCTGATAGCGGCGCTCGTCCTCGCGCTGCAGGTTCTCCAGCGCGAAGGAGGCTTCCTTGGCGAGCTGTTCCATGAGATCGACGATGTCCGCCTGGAAGAAATGGGGCACCTCCGAGAACACGGAGAGCACGCCCACCACCGCGCCACGGCAATGCAGCGGGAACGACGCCTTCGAACGGAACACGACGCCCGTCCCGCGCTTGCCCTCCGGCTCGCGGTTCGTCGACCCCGCCGGCGCGTTCACCACGGTCGAGCGGCCCTCCCGCAGCGCCAGGGCCGCCGTGTCCAGCTGCCAGTTCAGGCGCGACTCGGGTGGGCTGGTCAGCGCCTCGACGTGCGCGGGACGCGACCCGTAGATGGCGGCGAGATCGAGCCGCGAGGCATCGGCGTTGACGAGACTCACCGCGGCCAGGCTCATGCCGCTGTTGTTCACGCAGATGCGGCACAGTTCGTCAAATAAATGCTGTTGGTTGTTCACCCGCAAGATGAGGTGGCTGGTCTGACTCAAGGCCGCATACAGCTCCGTGACGCGGTCGCGCTCGCGCAGGCGCGCACGGGTGACGCGCACGCACAGGGCGCCGGTCAGAAGGCCGCCGAGCCCCAACGCCAGGATCAAGACGCTGCGCGTCAGGCGCGCCAGGGCGCCCAGGGTCGAGGAGAACCGATTCTCGAGCCCGGTCAGATGGCCGTTGATGTCGTGCAGCTCCGAGCGGATCGTCTGCTCCTCGGACTGCGGGCTCCCGGTGAGCACGGCATGGCGCATCCGGTCGCCCAGCGAGACGATCCTCTGCGTGAGCGCATCGGCGTCGGTCCAAATCTCGATGGCCCGCTTCACCGGACCCACGTGGCCGAACCAGCGAAACAGCCGGATCATGCCCGCGACGTCGGAGGGATCGTTGCCCGCGGCCATTAACCCCAGGCGGGCGGATGCGAGGTCCGGGGAGTCCCCCTGCAGCGCGAGCCGCGCCCGGCGGTCGCCCAGCGGCACGGCGATGGCCGCCTGGTATTGCGCCCAGTCGTCCTGCGAATGCGAGTAGGTGTACTGCGCCAGATAGATGGCGGCGTTCTTCTGTCCCTTGGAATACAGGCCCTCGCCGCCCACATAGGCGCGGATGATCGAGAGCAATTCGACGCTGCTCGCGGCCGCGGTCAGCAGCACGAAGAGCGCGATCAGCACCGGCGCCACGAAACGAATGGCGGATCGGGACAGTCCTATCCCGGATCGGGCGATGCCGAGGTCGATCGAGCTTTTCATGTTCTCCCTAGGCTCGAGTGTGAGCTTCGGACCCTCAGACCTAGCGGCACTCAGGGGTCGATCTTTAACGCTTCTCCTTGAATTTCAAGGGTTCATCACAATTTTCCGGCACCCCGCGACCGCGCAGCGGTGCCGGGCGCTCAGGCCTCTATTCCCTGGGCCTTCAGGTACTCATCGTACGTGCCGCGGAAGTCCACGATGCCGCCCCCGGGCTTCATTTCGATGATGCGGGTGGCGAGGCCGCCCACGAACTCCCGATCGTGGGAGACGAAGATCAGAGTGCCGGGATACTTCTCGAGGCCGATCTGCAGCGACTCGATGGTCTCCATGTCCATGTGGTTGGTGGGCTCGTCCAGCAACAGCACATTCGGGCGGGTGAGCATCAGCTTGCCGTAGATCATGCGGCCCTTTTCGCCGCCCGACAGCACCTTCACCGATTTCTTGGTTTCCTCGCCCGAGAACAGCAGGCGCCCGAGGGTCGCGCGCACGATCTGGTCGTCGTCCGCCTTGCCGGTGTAGCGCGACATCCAGGAGAACAGGTCCGTCTTCTCCTCGAATTCCGCCTGCGGATCCTGCGGCATATAGCCGACCTGGGCGTTCTCCACCCAGACGATGCGCCCCGAGCTGGGCCGCAGTTCGCCCGCCAGGCAGCGCATCAGGGTGGTCTTACCGACGCCGTTCGGGCCGATGATGGCCACGCGCTCCTCCGCCTCGATGTTCAGGTCGAGATCCTTGAACACGGGCTGGTCCGATCCCGGATACGTGAAACAGAGCTTCTCGACCGTCACGGCCGAGCGGTAGAGCTTGCGGGCCTGCTCGAAACGGATGTAGGGATTCTGGCGCGACGAGGGCCGCACCTCCTCGATCTTGATCTTCTCCAGCTGTTTCTTGCGCGAGGTCGCCTGGCGCGCCTTGGAGGCGTTCGCCGAGAAGCGCCGCACGAACTCCTGCAGGTCCGAGATCCGGTCCTTGGCCTTGGCGTTCGCGGCCTCCACGCGCTCGCGGGCCTGCACCGAGGCCAGCATGAAATCGTCGTAATTGCCGGGGTAAATCTTGAGCTGCTGGAAGTCGAGGTCCGCCATGTGCGTGCACACCTGGTTCAGGAAGTGCCGATCGTGGCTGATGATGACCATGGTGGCGTCGTAGTTGTTGAGCGCGCTCTCCAGCCAGCGGATCGAATTGATGTCGAGGTTGTTGGTCGGCTCGTCGAGCAGCAGGACGTCCGGCCGCGAGAACAGGGCCTGCGCCAGCAGCACGCGCAGCTTCAACCCCGGGGGCACCTCGCGCATCGGCCCGTTGTGGCGCGATTCGGGGATGCCCGCGTCCGTGAGGATGGCCGCGGCGCGCGCCTCGGCGTCGTAGCCGCCGTACTCGGCGAACACGCTCTCGAGATCGGCCGCCTTCATGTAATCCGCGTCGGTAGCGTTCGGATCGGCGTAGATGCGGTCGCGCTCGGTCATCGCCTTCCACATCTCGGCATGCCCGCGCATCACCACGTCGAGCACGCGATCGTCCTCGTAGCCGAACTGATTCTGGTTCAGCTTGCCGAGCCGCATGCCGACCTGCAGCATCACGTCCCCGGCGGAGGGCTCCAGATCGCCGCCCAGCACCTTCATCAGGGTCGATTTGCCGCTGCCGTTCGCGCCGATCAGCCCATAGCGGTTGCCGTCGGCGAACTTGACCGTGACCTGTTCGAACAGCGGCTTCGCGCCGAATTGAATCGCGACATTGGAGGTTGCAAGCATGTACCCACACCTTAAGAAATACCCGCACCCCGCCAGAGAGCCTGAGCGCGCGTGAAAAACGTCCGTTGGCTGTTGCCGCAACGTGGCTGGCGCGCACGTCGTGCCCGCAAATCGGGTGCATCGGCGCCCCTCGGGGGCGCGTCCGTTCCGGCGGGCGCAGTTT
>Ga0302278_10000839_pt1 | contig 38867 bp, 25 predicted proteins | sample III_Bog_N3_2_FD_194543 | JGI IMG/M metagenome (GOLD analysis project Ga0302278, IMG submission 194543) | Peat permafrost microbial communities from Stordalen Mire near Abisko, Sweden - III_Bog_N3_2 | ecosystem: Environmental > Terrestrial > Soil > Wetlands > Peat | place: Sweden: Abisko...
CGGCCGTGGGGAAATCCATGCGTGCCGCCGCTCGAATGACGTCGAGCTTGGACGCAACCTCGCGGCCAGGCTCGCTCCTGCGGGCCTGCACAAGTGCCTGCCGCACCCATTCGGCAATGGACACGCGCCGCAAACGCGCCGCCCGCTGGATGTCGCGATATTCGGGGTCCTGAACGATGACCTGCAGCCTCTTAGCCATGCGATGAGTGTATTTGACTCATTATAATGAGTCAAATACTCCTCGTCGCGGGCGGTTCGTCGCCAATCCGGAAGTAGCGCCAATTTGAAGATCTCAAAGGCAACCGCAGATCCTTCACTCCGTTCAGGATGACACCCTGGTGGGTAGGGGATGGATGACACCCTGGTGGGTGGGGGATGATGGCCGCGGACGGGAATTGCGGTTGGCGGGTCATCGATCCGGACATTCAGCCGGCCCGCGCACCCCGGCAACCGATTACCCCCGCATCCGTGGATTCACCCACCGATAGACAACATCCGTGAGCAGGTTCACGAGCACATACGTCAACCCAATCCACAGCAGGCAACCCTGCACCAGCGCATAGTCGCGGTTGGAGATGGCGCTGACAGTGAGTCGGCCAATTCCCGGCCAACTGAAGATGGTTTCCGTGACGATGGCTCCGGCGAGCAGTGCGCCAAATTGCAGGCCGACGACAGTGACGATGGGAACCAGCGCGTTGGGCAGCGCGTGACGGCAAACTACGGCAAACTCGGTGAGTCCCTTGGCGCGTGCGGTGCGAATGTAATCCTGGCCTAGCTCCTCAAGCATCGCGGTGCGGATCATACGCGTGAGAATGGCGGCGAGAGAAGCTCCCATGGCGATGGAGGGAAGCACCAGGTACGGCCACTCGATGGAGCCTGTTCCCGAAGAGCTGGCGCCCGAGACGGGCAGCCAGCCGAGTTCAATGGAGAAGACCAGAATGAGGATCGGACCGAGGGCGAGGCCTGGAACCGAAAGCCCGAAGAGGCTCACGACGGAGAGCGCCTGATCGAGAAACCGGCCACGGCGCACGGCGGCGAGTATCCCTGCGGGGAGCGACAGAGCAAGGCCCAGACCGAGGGCTGTCATGGTGAGGGCAAGCGTATACGGGTAACGCATGGCGATGAGATGACCAACGGAATCGTGCAGCCGGATCGACATGCCCAGGTTGCCATGCAGCACCGCAGCCCAGTAGTGCAAATATTGCTGCGAGAGCGACTCGTCAAGATGGTACTGATGGCGCAGCGCGTCGATGTCGGCTGGTGCGGCGCCATCCCCGAGCATCTGCAGGATGGGGTCGCCGGGGACCAGGTGAATCAGCACGAAGACCAGCGACACCACCAGCCAGACGACCGGAATGGTGAGGACGAGGCGGGTGAGGATGGATCGCATGGGCTGGAGACAGATTACAGAATGCAGGCGACAGAGGACAGCGGTGAGGGAACGGAATTCCGCTGCCCCAACTCAAAGCCGGCCCTTCAGCACGGGACGCATTGCGGAAATCCGCACTAGTTCTTTGATCGTTTGATTCTGCGCCTCCCACCCTGGCGACAAAAACAAGAGCGTCGCGAGGGTGGGGCACCCATCGTTGGAACAACTTCAAGCGGTCACGGACCTAGCGATAAACAACAGGAATAAAGTGCTGCTCCTGGTAAGGAGGGCGCACGTATTCTTTCTTGACGATCGGTGGAAGCTCAATAGGATCGGGCGTGAGATCTTTGTACGGGACTTTGGAAAGAAGATGGCGAATCACGTTCAAGCGAGCGGCTTTTTTGTCTTCGGCGTTGACCACGAACCACGGCGCCTGCTTGTGGTCAGTGTGGTTGAACATATCGTCTTTGGCGCGTGAATAGTCCGCCCAGTGCTTGCGCGACTCCAGATCCATCGGGCTGATCTTCCACCGTTTGGTGGGGTTGCTCATGCGCTCCTGAAAGCGGATTTCCTGCTCGGCGTCAGAGACTGAGAACCAGTATTTGATGAGAATGATGCCGGAGCGAACCAGCATGCGCTCGAACTCAGGGCAGGTCTGCAGGAACTCCGTGTACTGGGCCTCGGTGCAAAAGCCCATCACCCGCTCAACACCGGCGCGGTTATACCAGCTCCGATCGAAGAGCACCATTTCGCCGGCAGCGGGCAGATGAGGCACGTACCGCTGGAAGTACCACTGCGTCTTCTCTCGTTCAGTCGGCGTCCCGAGCGCAACCACCTTACAAATGCGAGGATTAAGCGATTCGGTAATTCGCTTGATGGCGCCACCCTTCCCGGCTGCATCGCGGCCCTCAAACAGCACCACAACCTTCAAGTGTTCGTGCCGAATCCACTCATGGAGCTTCACCAGCTCCACTTGAAGGCGACTGAGTTCTTTCTCGTAGTCGCAGTCTTTGCCGATGCGCAATGTGGGGATTTCAGCAGGATGTGGAGTAACCGGCGCGTGATCCTTGCCGTTAACGAGCGGAGCCTTCCCATTCACTGGGACCGCTTTTTTCTTCTTCTTATCTCCCATTTTGTGACCTCCTCGGATTGCGACGGGAAGGTTCTGCACGGGGGAAGTTTTGTTAAATCGGTGACTGGCGCGCAGGACCGCAGATCGCTGGTCTGATCATTCTTGCACGGAGTCTCATAGTTTTTACATTGAATCGCGCCAAATTCGTTGCGGCCCTCGAGCGAACTTTACAAACCGGCATCCATTTCAAAATGGGACTGCCGCGGTGCCGCGTGCCCGGATCGCCAATCAGCCGATATACTGTCGGAACCGCAACATCGAAGGAGTTCGCGTGGAACAGTTGGCTCTGATCGGTTCGACACTGGGGCTTGGATTCCTGGCCGGAATTCGGCTCTACGCGACGGTGTTTCTCCTGGGGCTGGCCATCCGGCTGGGGTGGTTTCATCCCGGCGCCGGCAGCGCTGAACTGATGGTGCTCGCCCATCCGGCAGTCCTGATCGCCTCAGGCCTGGCGTGCCTGGTGGAGTTCGCGGCCGACAAGATTCCCTGGCTCGACAGCCTTTGGGACTCTTTCCACACCTTCATCCGCCCCATCGGAGCAGCGGTGCTGGCTGCGGCAGCCTTCGGACACTTCGACCCTGTGGTGAAGGCCGTGCTGATCGTGATTTGCGGCGGCATTGCGCTGGCCAGCAACAGCTCGAAAGCGGCAACGCGACTGGCGGTAAATCACAGCCCTGAGCCGTTCTCGAACATTGGATTGAGCTTGTTTGAAGACGCCCTGATTCCCGCCGGGATGTGGGTATCGCTCAAGCATCCCGAGGTGGCGCTGGGGCTGGTCGCAGTCTTCCTGTTCCTGTTCCTGTGGCTCGCGCCAAAGATCTTTCGCGCAGTGCGGTTGCAGTTGGCAGCACTTGGCGCCTTGCTCGGTAGCTGGTTCGGAAGCGATGTAGCCGATGCCCATGATGAGACTCCGCTTGCGCTCTCCGGCCTTGGCGCTGGCGCACACGATGCGCTGCACGGGCTGGCACGCAGCGCACGCCCGATCCCCGAGAAGCACGCGCGGAGGGTGGAAAAGGCTCTCAAGCTCGAAGCTCCCCCTCAAGGCGTGCGAGCGGCGGCCACAAAGAAGATCCGCGGGCTTGGCAACTCCGTTGGCTATCTCGTTGTCACCGACGACGGCCTCGCGTTTGTCACGCGGAGGTGGTTCGTGAACCGCGTGCATCGCATTCCGTTCGCCGAGATGCAGGCCAGCCGGTGGAAGACGGGGCTCTTATTGAACCGATTCGGTGTGGAGACGGCAGCCGGCGATCGCGAGTTCTATGTGTTCAAGGATGTGAGTCTGGAGGGCGCTCCTGCCGCTGCTCGGGCCCAGGAAACTGCAAAGTTGCAGGCCTGAGCGCGCAGCGCCGGAAACGAGTCGCTACAGAATTACCCCGGAAATTGACTGCAAAGGAAGCACACAGTCGACGCCGCCGAACTTGACGGCCTCCTTGGGCATGCCGTAGACCACACAGGTTTCCTCGTCCTGGGCAATGGTGTGGGCTCCCGCCTGCTTCATCTCCAGCATGCCGCGAGCGCCGTCGTCCCCCATGCCCGTCAGGATCACGCCAACGGCGTTGCGGCCGGCGTAGCGAGCGGCAGAGCGAAACAGCACATCCACCGACGGACGATGGCGGCAGACCAGCGGCCCATCCTTGATCTCGACATAGTAGCGGGCTCCGGAACGCTTGAGCAGCAAATGGTGGTTGCCGGGGGCGATGAGCGCGCGCCCGCGTATGACGGTGTCGTTTGACTCAGCCTCCTTCACGGTAATGGCGCAGAGGCCGTCGAGCCGGTTGGCGAAGGCGCGGGTGAACAGCTCCGGCATATGCTGCACAATGACGATGCCGGGTGTGTCAGGCGGAAGCGCTTCGAGCAGAGTCTTCAGGGCCTCAGTGCCACCGGTGGAAGCCCCGATGACGACGACCTTCTCTGTGGTTTCAGCCATGGCGTGTGTAGCGGCGGGAAGAATCGCGTCGGCGGTGAGCTTGGGCTCAACCGTGTGGCTGGGACCGAGGGCGCGCGGGCGCGCCTGGGCCGCGGCTTTCACAGCCTCGCAGAGTTGCACGCGCGACTCCTCAAGAAACTGGCGCGTGCCCATGCGTGGCTTGGCGATGATGTCGACCGCGCCATACTCCAGTGCGCGAAAGGTGCTCTGCGCCCCTTCCACGGCAAGGCTCGAGCAGATCACGACCGGGATGGGATGCTGAGCCATGATCTTCTTGAGGAATGTCAGGCCGTCCATCCTCGGCATCTCGATGTCGAGGGTAATCACATCCGGCGTTTCAGCCGCAATGCGGTCCGCGGCAACGAACGGATCGCCGGCGGTCGCGATGACCTCGATCTCCGGGTCGGAAGATAGAACTTCGCTCAGCGTCTGGCGAACCACCGCCGAATCGTCGACAATCAACACGCGAACCGTGGGCTTGCTCACGATCGAATCCTTTCCTGCCAGCCAGGTTCCCTGCCCGTTGAACGAGCGGGACTCTCGCTCTAAAGACACAGCCTCCTCAGGCGAACCTCGCCCGTGCTGGTGTTGAAGCTGATGTGAACGCCGCAGTCTCCACCAAGACTGGAGGCAGCCACCGTGAACCCCTCCGCACGCAGAACCTCGAGAGCAACCTCGCTGTTCATCCGGCCGATGGTAGGGCGCGAGTCGTTGGCAGAGACTACCAGCACATCTGCGCCTCCAAACAACTTCACCTCAACCTCGCCGCGCAATGCGCCGAGGGCGTCAAACCTGCGCCCAAGCTCGCGGATGGCGTAGTCGACATACCGGCGGCCTTGCGACGCCTCAATCCGGCCTTCGCGGGGCACACTGGGCAGCATAGGATGACAGAGCGCCGAGACCCCGATCCGCGGCGCCCATATGGTGACGCCGACGCACGAGCCCAGCACCGTTCGAATCACCGCCGGCTGAGCGACGAGGTGAGACTCTCCGGGCAGCACGTAGATCTCGGGCAATGCATCGTCAACTGCTGGCACGGAGGCCTCCCAGAACGGCAGCGGCAAGACGCGCAGAACAGCCACAAGACGCGCAGCTCCACAGGGAACGAAATCTGACAGAAGCGGAGCGCGACAGAACGCCCCGCTTCCTTGTCATGCCGCAACTTCCATGGCCATGGGAACTGAATCCTGGGTGCGAACAGTGCTCAGCTCTTCGGCCGAGAAGACTCGATCGATATCCAGGATCATGATGAACTGGGTGTCGCGCTTGCCCATTCCCTTGATGAAATCCGTGCGGATCTGGGTGCCGATGCGCGGCGCCGGCTGAATCTGATCGGGCTCGAGGTCAATCACCTCTTCCACCGAGTCGGCCAGTGCTCCAATGATGGTGGACTCGCCTTCGAGCAGCACCTCGACCACAACAATGCAGGTGTTGCGCGTGCTCTCGGTCTTCGACATCTCGAAGCAAAGGCGCAGATCGACGACCGGCACCACGCTGCCGCGCAGGTTGATCACTCCCGCCAGAAAGTCAGGCGTGCGAGGGATGGCGGTAACGGTTGTGAGGTCGAGGACCTCGCGCACCTTGGCCACGTCGGTAGCGAACACCTCGTTGCCAAGTTTGAAAGTGAGATACTGCCGTGTCTCCGTGATTTCGTTCACGCTCATTGTGCAACTCCTTTCTCATCCTGAAGACAGGGCGCGGCCTGCATGCGGGCCGCGCCCAACCGGTCAGTACCGTTCGAACTCCCCGTCAAGGTCGTCGTGTTTGTCTTTGAGCCGAAGATTCACTCCGGCTGCCGCCTTGGCGCCGGCCACGCCGGCGTGGCCATTCGGTTTTACCGCTCTCGCCGGTGCGCCCTGCACAGGCCTGGCCGCCTTTGCGCCCCCTGGCTTGCGCGCCCTTGCGCCTTCCTCGTTTCCGGTGTGGAAGAACGCGAGCGCGCTGACCAGTTGATCGCTCTGGCCGGTTAGCTCCTCGGTTGTCGAAGCCATCTCCTCCGATGCCGAGGCGTTCTGCTGGATCACCTGCTCCAGTTGCTGAAGCGCCTTGTTGATCTGTTCGGCGCCGGTGTCCTGCTCCTTGCTGGCGGCCGTAATCTCCTGCACCAGCTCCGCCGTGCGCTGGATGTCGGGCACCAGTTTGTCCAGCATCTCGCCCGACTTCTCCGAGACCTTCAGCGTGTTTGCGGAAAGTTGGTTGATCTCTCCAGCCGCCTTCTGGCTGCGCTCGGCAAGCTTGCGCACCTCAGCCGCAACCACGGCGAATCCCTTGCCGTGCTCACCGGCGCGCGCCGCCTCAATGGCCGCATTGAGCGCCAGCAGGTTCGTCTGCCGCGCGATCTCCTCGATGATCGAGATCTTGTTGGCGATCTCTTTCATCGCGGCCACCGCTTCGAGAACCGACTTGCCGCTCTCCTGCGCGTCCTTGGCGCTCTTGTTCGCGATCTTGTCGGTCTGCTGCGCGTTATCGGCGTTCTGCTTGATGTTGGAGACCATCTCCTCCATCGACGAAGAAGCCTCCTCGGCAGCCGCCGCCTGCGCGCTGGCGCCCTTCGATACCTGGACCGACGCCGTCGAGATCGATTGGCTCGCGGCCGACACCTCCCCGGCAATCGTGCGGATATCGGAGACCGTCTGCGTCAACCCGCTCACCATCGAAGCGAGAGCCTGCATCAGCTTGTCCTGCGGCGAGCGCTCCCGGATTTGCACGGTCAGATTGCCGTTGGCGATCTCTTCGGCAGCCGAGGTGATCTCGTTCATGGCCACGATAAGCGCATTCAGGTTGTTCTTGATCAGGTTGAAGTCACCATGGTACGTGTCCGTGATCTGCGGCGGGTTGTCTCCCTTGCTGATCAGCTCCACGCATTTGGCGGAGAAGTTCAGCGGCCCGATTACCGCTTCCAGAATGTCGTTGACACCACGCACAATGTCAGAAAACGCGCCCTGGAACTGTTCTGGCTTGCCGCGTTCACTCAGCTTTCCGTCCTTCGCGGCGTCGGTCAAACGCAGCAACTCCCTTTGAAGTGCCTGAGTCACGGTGGCAACATTGTTGACCGCCACCTTCATCTTCTCGTGGTCGCCCTTGTAGGTCTGCGCGATCAGCTCGTCAATCTTCCCGCTCGATATCTGAGCAAGAATCCGGTTGCCCTCGCCGATGGGAAGCAGGATCGCGTCCAGCATGGTGTTCACGCCGCGAACAATCTCGGCAAATGCGCCCTGGAACTGCTCCGGCTTGCCACGATCGCTGAGCTGGCCCTCCTTCGAGGCTTCGATCAACCGCGCCAGTTCCTTTTGCAGGGCCTGGGTGACGGTGGCGACATTATTAACGGCCACTTTCATCTTCTCGTGGTCGCCCTTGTAGGTCTGCGCGATCAGCTCGTCGATCTTGCCGCTCGAAATCTGAGCAAGAATCCGGTTGCCCTCGCCGATGGGAAGCAGGATCGCGTCCAGCATCTCATTGACGCCCTGCAGCATTTCGCGATGGACGCCGTTGAACATGGTCGCCTTGGCGCGCTCTGAGAGGCGGCCTTCCTTCGAAGCGTCTACCAGGCGCATGATCTCGTCCAGCACCAGCCCCGAATCATCTTCGACCGGACGCCCCTTGCCTCTGGGGCGATCCTGCCCGTCCTGGGCATTTCCGCCGTTTCCGTTACCGCCGGCATGTGTCTTCCGGACTTCACTTACCAATGTTGTCGACATGAAATCTGCCCTCCGTCTTGCTTGAATTCGTTCGCTTCCCATCCGCTGCCCCACGGCAGGCATGGAGAGTTACAAACCAAAGCTGGTTAGTTTGCCAATGGACTGGCGCTGGCGTTCGAGCCATCGCCTCCTATGCAGTGATTCGCCTGATGGACCAACTGTTCCTGATTTAGGCTGCCCGCTCTTTGGGCCGCCGGATGCCCGCGCGCGCGCTGCGCCTGCGTGCGCAGCACAGCCTGCACCAGCCGTTCCGGATCGAGAATCAGGGCAACCGTCCCGTTTCCCAGAATCGTCGCTCCGGAAACGACCTGAACATTGCGATAGCAGCGGCCCAGGTTCTTGATCACCGTCTGGCAGTCTCCCAGAACGCAATCCACCACAAAGCCGTAATGCCCCTCCCCGGTCTCGACGATCATGACCTGCTCGATCGCCGGCGGCTGGCAGCGCATGTTGAAGTACTCGCGCAGCCTTATATATGGAATCAACTCCCCGCGCACGTCGGCCACGTGCTTGCCGTTGGCGCGCTGCACATCGGCCCGGCTCAGCTCGACGCACTCCAGCGTGCTGCCCAGAGGCAGAACAAAAAAGGCCTCGCCCACGCTCACCAGCAGGCCGTCGATGATTGCCAGGGTCAGCGGAAGGCGCAGTGTCACGCTGGTTCCCTCGCCCGGCCGGCTGCTTACCTCGATGGTGCCGCGCAGAGCATCCACGCGCTGCCTCACCACGTCCATCCCCACGCCGCGGCCAGAGACGTCGGTGACCTGCTTTGCGGTGGAAAAGCCGGGCTCGAAGAGAAGACCAAAAATTTGCGTCTCGGTGAGCTCCGCGCTGGGCGCGACCAGGCCCTTTTCGATGGCGCGGGCGCGGACCGCCTCGGCATCGATCCCGGCCCCGTCGTCCGCGACCCCGATCAGCACGCTGGCGCCTGAGTGCCGTGCGGAAAGATGAATCGATGCTGTCCTCCGCTTGCCCAGGGCGGCCCGGCGCGCCGCCGGCTCGATGCCATGATCCATGCTGTTGCGAATCAGGTGCATCAGCGGATCGCCCAACTGATCGATCACGGTCTTGTCCAGCTCCGTGTCGGCCCCTTCCATGGTCAGTTCCACATCCTTGCCCAGATCGCGGGCCAGGTCATGAACCAGGCGGCGAAACTTCTCAAACGTGGCTCGGATCGGCAACATGCGGATGTTCATCGAGTTTTCGCGCAGCGACGAGGTCAGCCGCTCGATCTCTTCCGATACGGCGGCCACGTCGGGATCGTCGGAGCGGGCGGCAAGCTCGCTGAGCCTCGCCTGCACCGTCACCAGCTCGCCTACCAGGTCGACAAACTGGTCAAGCTTGGCAGCGGGTACGCGCAGGCTGGTGGCATTGTCGGGCTGGTCGTAGTTGCGACGCCCCCCGGCTTGCGAGCGCGGCTCTTCCAGGCCGCGTGCCAGCACTTCGCCGGCAGGGGCCGCGCCAGCGGGCCGGGGTCGAGCGGGATCTGCGCCTGCTGTGGCCTCGGGCTCCTCGGCTGGCTCGATCCCGAGCTCGCAGTGATCCTCCACAAAGATGAACACATCGCGAATCGCTTCAAGAGGCGAAGCAGTAGCCAGCGCCAAATCCCACGCGACATAGCAGCGCTCCGGCTCGAGCTCCGCGAGAGGCGGCAATGCTGAAAAGGATGCACGGACCGAAAGTCCGCCCAGCGAGCCCAGCTCGCGCAGCAGAAGCAGAGGATCCGTGCCGTCGAGCAGCATCTCCGGGCCGGGTGCAAAGCGGATGTGCCATGCGCGGATCGGGCCGGAAACGTGGCCGGGGTTTTGACCTTCCATCGCAAACGGCGCGCTTAAGCCAGTCGCGCTGGAGCTGGATGCGGAAGTTGCTCCGGCTTCAGAACCCTCGTCATCCGCCGAAGCCGGCACGACCGCAGAGCCAGACAGTTTTCGCACGCGATCCAGGATTGCCTGGCAAACGGCGGGATCGTGCGCCGCCGAGCCGGCGCCTTCCTCAAGCAGGACGCGCATCTGGTCGAGTGCCGACAATGTCAGGTCGATCAGTTCGGGAGTGACCTCAAGCCGCCCGTTGCGCACCTCGTCGAAGCTGGTCTCAAGATTGTGTGTAAACGCGGCGAGCCGCTCGAACCCGAACATCGAACCCGACCCCTTGATCGTGTGCAGGCCCCGGAATGTGCGGCCAATCAGCTCGAGGTCTGCGGGGTGCTCGTTCAGCTCCAGCAGCGCGGATTCGAGGTCGACAAGAATCTCGCGCGCTTCTTCGCGAAAGCTTTGCTTGAACTGGTCGGACTGGTGCGCGGAATTCAACCGTTGCCTCGATTTCATTCAGTTGTTCAGCAGAGGAAGATCGGCCATGCCGGCCTGAGCGAGCGACCGGCGAACAATCTCGGGACAGCCGCCGCTCAAGGTGACTCGAATACCCTGGCTGCGGGCCTCGCGATCGGCTGCCCAAAGCAGTTGCACAGCGGTCACGTCGAGGTACGATGCGGCCTCGAGCGATACGGCCACGTCCCTGCCCACAGCCAGTGCCTGAAGCAGAAGCGTCTTGAACTCGGCAGCACTGGCAATGTCAACCGTGCCCTCAAGCCGCAAAAGGCATCCGTTATCCATCTGCACGAGAACTGCTCCCACTTGCCGCTCCTGACCGCAACCGTTTTCCTCGGGACACGCCCATCAAGCTCGCGCTTCGGAACGATCCGCGAATCCCACCTCATTCATCGACACCAAACGGAAACTCGAAAGAAAAAAAACGAAGCACTTGTTTTTGCCGGCGTGCTCGGGGCCGGAAACCAGAGAGACCTGCCCAAAACGGACCACTCGCTTGGTCAATCACTTGATCAATCACCAAAGGCCGCGGACCGCCTGCCATGGGCCAGTCACCCGACTTGAGGGTGCCAGGGGCTTCCTCGGCGCAGTCAGTAGAGCAATCGCCGGGTCAGTTTGAAGGGGGCTTCAATTGGAGAGATTTAAGAGATGGAGCGCGTCTCGCGGCAACGCCGAGCAAACCGTGCGCCCCAGAGGCTATAAGCTGTCTCGTGAATCTTGACGGGAAAAGAATGCGCGTCCGCAGGGGCTAAAGCCCGCGTCATCGTTGGCCTTTTGCGGCACCCTTCGACTGCGCTCAGGGCAGGCTCTGAAGTCGTGCCCTTTCAAGGCGCCTTTTATGAGACCAGTTCCTTGACCGTTTGATTCTGTGACTTCCACCCTAGCGACAAAAACAAGAGCGTCGCGAGGATGGGGCACCCGTCGTTGGAACAATTTCAAGCGGTCACGGACCTGGTGCAGCCTAATCGAAAACTTCGGCGTCGCGGAACGAAGAACCCTTGCGGTCCTTCTCTGAGATGATCAGGCTCTCCTGAGCAGCGGGCCATTGGATGGCAAGGTCCGGGTCGTTCCAGGCAATGGTCCGCTCACCGCTGGGCGAGTAGTAGTCGGTGACCTTATACGCGAATCCCACATCTTCAGTCAGCGCAAGAAAGGCGTGCCCGAAGCCAACCGGAATCCAAAGCATGGCCCCAACTTCCCCGTTTAGCGCGACAGCGACGTGGCGGCCAAAGTTTGGCGAACTGCGGCGCAGGTCGACGGCAACATCGAGAACCGCGCCGTGTGTAACGCGCACCAGCTTTCCCTGGGCTTGCGCGATCTGGTAGTGGATGCCGCGCAGTACGTTCTTTCTCGATCGCGAAAAGTTGTCCTGCACCCAGACCGTCGGCAACCCAGCCTCGATCATGCGCCGGTGATTGTAGGTTTCAAGAAAGGCGCCGCGATCGTCCCGATAGACGGTGGGTGTCAACAGCAGGACGCCGGGCAGAGCTGTCTCTGTAATCTTCATTGCCGCGCCGGCCCCTTTCCTTCGATGCCCGGTCCAGATGCAGCCGGCGTGGTTGCTCCGGGGTAGTGCGGCTCGTGGAGAATTCCAAGCAGGTATTTGCCGTAGCCGCTCTTGGCGATGGGCTGAGCGAGCGCTTCGAGTTGCTCCGCATCGATGAAGCCCTGGCGGAACGCGATCTCCTCAGGGCTCGCGATATTCAGGCCCTGGCGGCGCTCGATGGTGTGGACAAAAAGCGCAGCCTCAAGCAGCGACTCATGCGTACCCGTGTCAAGCCAGGCCATGCCGCGGCTCATGATTTGCACGTTCAGCTTGCCGGCTTCAAGGTAGAGGCGATTGAGGTCGGTGATCTCAAGTTCGCCGCGCGATGAAGGCTTGAGCTCCGAGGCCAGCTCAACCACATCGCGGTCGTAGAAATAAAGGCCTGTTACGGCGTAACGCGACTTGGGCTGCTTCGGCTTCTCTTCCAGGCTGATGGCGCGACCGCCGGAGTCAAACTCGACGACACCGTAACGCTCTGGATCTTCGACAGGGTAGGCAAAGACCGTTGCTCCGTGCTCGAGCGTCGCCGCGGCCTGAAGCTGCTGAGAAAAGCCCTGGCCGTAAAAAATGTTGTCGCCGAGGATGAGCGCGCTGGGTTGCTCAGCGATGAAGTCGCGTCCAATGACAAACGCTTGTGCCAGGCCGTCTGGACTCGGCTGAACGGCGTACTGAATATGGATGCCCCAGTTGTGCCCGTCGCCGAGCAAATCGGCAAAGCGACCCGTGTCCTGGGGCGTCGAGATGATAAGAATGTCGCGCAGCCCCGCCAGCATGAGCGTGCTCAGCGGGTAATAGATCATCGGCTTGTTGTAGACCGGCAGCAGTTGCTTCGAAACAACGTGGGTGACGGGGTAGAGGCGAGTGCCCGATCCGCCGGCCAGAATGATTCCCTTCACAGGATGATTCCCTTCATAAGGCGGTACGCTCCGTGTAGTTTTTTGCGATCCACTCGAGATAGGCGCCGGTTCGCACATCGCGCACCCAGTCAGGATGATCGAGGTACCAGCGTACGGTCTTGCGCAGGCCCGACTCGAATTGCTGAGCCGGCTTCCAACCCAGTTCACCGGAGATCTTGGTGGCGTCGATGGCGTAGCGGCGATCGTGGCCCGGGCGGTCGGCGACAAATGTGATCAGCTTGCGGCGCGGACCGGAAGCCAACGGCCCTGCCATCTCATCCACGAGGTCGCAAACCAGTGTCACCACGTCCAGGTTGGCGCGCTCGCTCGCCCCGCCAATGTTGTAGGTCGCGCCCACCCGGCCGCCGGCCAGGACCGCACCAATCGCCGAGCAGTGATCCTCCACAAAGAGCCAGTCGCGGACGTTCTTCCCGTCGCCGTAAACCGGCAGCGGTTTGCCTTCAAGCGCGTTCAAGATCATCAGCGGGATGAGTTTTTCAGGAAACTGGTACGGGCCGTAGTTGTTCGAACAGTTGGTTGTCAGCGTGGGCAGTCCAAAGGTGTGCTGATAGGCCCGGACCAGGTGATCCGAGCCAGCCTTGGATGCGGCATAGGGGCTGTTGGGTGCGTACGGTGTGGTCTCGCTGAAGGCTGGGTCAGCAGGACCGAGCGAGCCATAAACCTCGTCGGTTGAGACGTGCAGAAAGCGGAAGTTGCGGCGATCCGCTTCGGTGAGCTCGGACCAGTAAGCGCGGGCCTGATCGAGCAAAACGAAAGTCCCATGCACATTGGTACGAATAAATGCGTCCGGCGAAGCAATGGAGCGGTCGACGTGGCTCTCGGCGGCGAAGTGGACAATGGCACGGGGCCGGTGATCGCGCAGCAGGGAACGAACCAGGTTGGCATCGTCGATATCGCCACGGACCAGCCGGTAGCGTGGGTCGCCGTCGACCGAGGCCAGGCTGGCGGGGTTGCCCGCGTAGGTAAGCAGATCGAGATTGACCACGGAAGCGGACTCGCCTGCCAGCCAGCTCAATACGAAGTTTGAGCCGATGAATCCTGCCCCACCGGTGACGAGAATGGAATCGCGCATCCGCTTGCTCCTGATACTGACTTCTGGCTCTATGAACACTATAGGCGATCAAGAGGTGAATCGCCGAGGCCACAAATGGGGGTGAAGACCCAAAAATTCAAGTGGATAGCGGGCCGTGAGGACGGATCCAAACGAACCTGCAACCGGCCGGTTTGCAGCATCCGGGACGGCGCGGCAGGCTCGCGGGAAGATGCGCACACCCAAATCGTCAATTTTTCGATAGTATTAATACTGTCAGCTAAGTCCCACACAGGCTGGGGTGCGACAGCGCCCCTTTTCATGAAGCAACAGGTCGATTCCTTCGCGGGAACCGCATGGGGTGAGTGTCTACCCCGGCGCGCGATGGGCCACACAACAAAACCGCTCTTCAAGAAGGCTGCCATGGAAACACTTGATCAACGCCGCTGTATACCCGAACCCCAGGGCCTCTATCACCCGCGGAACGAGCACGACAACTGCGGAATGGGACTGGTCGCGAGCATTCGCGGCGACAAGAGCCACGACATCATCCGCAAGGGCCTTGAGGTGCTTATCAACCTCACCCACCGCGGTGCGGCAGGCTGCGACCCCGAGACGGGCGACGGCGCGGGCATCCTGATCCAGATTCCGCATGCGTTCTTTTCCAAGGTGTGCCTTGAGCTGGGAATGAACCTGCCCGACCCGGGCGCTTACGGCGTGGCCATGTGTTTCCTCCCGGTTGAAAAGCACAGCCGCCTCAAGTGCGAGGGCGTGCTTGAGCGCATTGCCCAGGAAGAGGGCCTCAAGCTGCTTGGCTGGCGCGACACGCCTGTCAACGGTGACGCCATCGGGCGCGAGGCGCGCGCAACCCAGCCGTATATCGAGCAGCTCTTTGTGGCCCGCCCCGATGGGATGAGCGAAGACGCAATTGAGCGGCTGCTCTACCGCGTCCGCCGCCGCACCGAGAATGAAATAGACGCCTCAGACGTCGATGACAAGGAAACGTTCTTCATCCCTTCGTTCTCCTGCCGAACCATCGTCTACAAGGGCCTGATGCTGGCGCCGCAGATTGAGAAGTTTTACTTTGAGCTGGCCAACCCCCTGGTCACGAGCGCCCTTGCGCTTGTCCATCAGCGCTTCTCCACCAACACCTTTCCCAGTTGGAAGCTGGCCCACCCCTATCGCTATATCGCGCACAACGGCGAAATCAACACCATCCGCGGCAACGTGAGCTGGATGACCGCGCGCCAGTCCTTGCTGCAAAGTTCCCTTTACGAGGGGCAGATCGACAAGCAATTCCCCGTAATCATGCCCAAGGGCAGCGACTCCGCTTCGCTCGACAACGCCGTGGAGTTCCTCTTCCAGTCCGGCCGCAGCCTGCCCCACGTGATGGCGATGCTGATCCCTGAAGCATGGGCGGGCAACCCGGATATGGACGAAGACAAGCGCGCCTTCTACGAGTACCACGCTTCGCTGATGGAGCCGTGGGACGGGCCGGCCGCGATTGCATTTACCGATGGCCGCGTGATCGGCGCGACGCTTGACCGTAACGGATTGCGCCCCGGCCGGTACATCGTCACCAAGGACGACCTGGTCGTGCTTGCTTCTGAAGCCGGCGTTATTGAGGTTCCCGCGGAGGACGTGCGCAAGAAGGGCCGCCTTCAGCCGGGACGCATGTTCCTGGTGGACACTCTGGAGAAGCGCATCATCTCCGACAGAGAGATCAAGAAGCACCTCGCTGCGCGCCAGCCCTATGCCGACTGGCTGAAGGCGCAGCAGGTGACGCTGGATCATCTCCCCGAACCTTCTCGAGTGATCGCATCCAATCCTGAGACATTGCTCAGAAGACAACGCGCCTGCGGCTACACCGAGGAAGATCTCCGCGTGATCCTGGGCCCCATGGGCGCAAAGGGCGAAGAGCCGATCGGCTCCATGGGAACCGATACGCCTCTTGCGTGCTTGTCCGATCGTCCGCAGCCGCTGTTCAACTACTTCAAGCAGTTGTTCGCGCAGGTCACCAATCCGCCCATCGATCCGATTCGCGAAGAACTGGTGATGTCGCTCATCAGCTATATCGGCACTGAGCGCAACATTCTGGATGAAGCGCCGGAAAACTGCCACACCCTCAAGCTCCCGCATCCCATCCTCACCAACCGCGACCTCGAAAAGCTGCGCCGCGTCTCCTCCGGCGACCTGCTCGCCACAACCCTTCCCGCTCTTTTTCGCGCCGGGGATGGCGAAGCCGGCCTGAAGCATTCGCTCGACGACCTCAGTTCGCGCGCTTCTCACGCAGTCAACTCCGGTTACACGCTGTTGATTCTCTCTGACCGTGGCGTCGACGCGACCTATGCGCCAATCCCCAGCCTTTTGGCCATGGCCGCCGTCCACAACCGCCTGGTCAAGGAGAAGACCCGCACGCAGGTGGCACTGATCATCGAGAGTGGCGAGCCGCGCGAGGTCATGCACTTTGCCCTCCTCATCGGCTACGGCGCGAGCGCCATCAACCCTTACCTGGCCATCGAGAGCCTGCACGACCTGGCCCGTCGGGGACTCCTTCCCGCGCACATTACCGGCGAGTATGCCGAGAAGAACTTCATCAAGGCGATCAACAAGGGACTGCTCAAGACCTTCTCGAAGATGGGCATCAGCACCCTGCAGAGCTATCGCGGCGCGCAGGTCTTCGAGGCCGTCGGCCTCAACAAGTCGCTCATCGACTCTTACTTTGCCCGAACCGCCTCGCGCATTGAGGGCGTCGGCCTCGACGTGCTGGCCCGCGAAGCGCAGATGAAGCATGCCTACGCGTTCCAGCCCTTCACAGAGTCTGAGACCGATCTTGCTGTCGGGGGCACCTATCAGTTCCGTGTGGACGGCGAGTATCACTTGCTCAACCCGCAGACCATCTCCAAGCTGCAACATTCAGTGCGCGCCAATAACGCAGCCACCTTTGAAGAGTACTCGGCGCTCATCGACGACCAGAATCGCGACCTCTGCACGCTGCGCGGTCTGCTCAAGCTCAAGTACGCCGATCAGCCGATTCCGCTCGACGAAGTTGAGCCAGCCAAGGAGATCGTCAAGCGCTTCACCACCGGCGCAATGAGTTTCGGGTCCATCAGCAAGGAAGCGCACGAAACCCTTGCGATCGCGATGAACCGCCTCGGCGGCATGTCCAACACCGGCGAAGGCGGCGAAGACGAAGATCGCTTCACCCGCGACGCCAACGGCGACTTGCGCCGCTCGGCGGTGAAGCAGGTGGCCAGCGGACGTTTCGGCGTAACCACCAACTACCTGGTCAACGCTGACGAGCTACAGATCAAGATGGCGCAGGGCGCAAAGCCCGGCGAAGGCGGGCAGTTGCCCGGCGACAAAGTGGACGCGGTGATCGCGAAGACGCGGCACTCCATCCCCGGCGTCGGACTGATCTCTCCTCCGCCTCACCATGACATCTATTCGATCGAAGATCTGGCACAGTTGATCTACGACCTGAAGAACGTCAACCCCCAGGCGCGCATCGCGGTCAAGCTGGTGTCTGAAGTCGGTGTAGGCACTGTGGCTGCGGGCGTCGCCAAGGCGCATGCCGACGTCGTGCTCATCTCCGGCGACAACGGCGGCACTGGCGCTTCCCCGCTCAGCTCCATCAAGCACGCGGGATTGCCGTGGGAGCTGGGCCTTGCCGAAACGCAGCAAGTGCTGCTGCTCAACGATCTCCGATCGCGCATTCGCGTCCAGACCGACGGCAAGCTGCAAACCGGCCGCGACGTCACCATCGCCGCGCTGCTCGGCGCTGAGGAGTTTGGCTTTGCCACCACACCCCTCGTCGCCATGGGCTGCATCATGATGCGCAAGTGCCATCTGAATACGTGCTCAGTCGGCATTGCCACGCAGGATCCCGTTCTGCGCTCGCGCTTCAGGGGCCAGCCCGAGCACGTGATCAACTTCTTCTTCTTCATCGCTGAACAAATGCGCCAGCACATGGCCAAGCTCGGCTTCCGCACGGTCGACGAGATGGTGGGCCGCGTAGACAAGATCGATGCCGCGGTTGCGCACGATCACTGGAAGGCCAAGGGCATCGACCTGTCGTCGATCCTCTACTCACCGGTACTGCCCTCACGCGTTTCTCGGCGCAAGACGCAGGCGCAGGACCACGGGCTCGGCGCGGCGCTCGATCATCAACTCATCGCCAGGGCCGCACCCGCTCTCGATTCAAAAACTCCAGTCACCGGCACCTTTGCCATCCGCAACGTGCACCGCACGGTTGGCGCGATGCTCGGCGGCGAAATTGCACGGCGCTATGGTAGCGAAGGATTGCCAGACGGCACCATCCACTTCAAGTTCTATGGATCTGCCGGCCAGAGCCTCGGCGCGTTTGTGCCCAGGGGCGTCACGCTCGAACTTGAAGGCGACAGCAACGACTACCTGGGCAAGGGCCTCTCGGGAGGGCGCATCATTGCTTACCCGCCAAAAACCTCCTCGTTCCTTCCGGAAGAAAGCATTCTGGTCGGCAACGTAGTCCTCTACGGCGCTACCTCGGGCGATGTCTACCTCAACGGCATCGCCGGTGAGCGCTTCGCCGTCCGCAACTCGGGCGCAACTGCCGTGGTTGAAGGCGTGGGCGACCACGGCTGCGAGTACATGACCAACGGCACGGTGATAGTTCTCGGGGCCACGGGGCGAAACTTTGCCGCGGGCATGAGCGGCGGCATCGCTTACGTTTACGACGACCAGGGCGACTTCTCCACGCGGCGCTGCAACCGCGCGAGCGTGGACCTGGAGCCGCTTGCGCTCAAGGACGACGTTGACCTGGTACGCGGTCTTCTCGAGCGTCATCGCGACCTGACTGGAAGCCCGCGCGCAGCATGGATCCTGGAACACTGGGCCGACGCGCAGCCGAGCTTCATCAAGATCTTCCCGCACGAATACAAGCGCGTGCTGGGCACGGCTCGGGTTGAGGCCGTCTACTGTTCTCCGAAAACCACGTCGCCGCTGGTGACGGTTCCGACTGAGGTGCAGCATGGGTAAGGTCACTGGGTTTCTTGAGATCGACCGCGAGCAGCCAACGCGCCGCAAGGTTGAAGAGCGCGTCAAGGATTGGTTCGAAATCTATGAGCCGTTCCCCGAGGAGAAACAGCGCGAGCAGGGTGCGCGCTGCATGGACTGCGGCGTTCCCTTCTGCCACACGGGCTGCCCGGTCAACAACCTGATCCCGGACTGGAACGACCTGGTCTACAACGACCGCTGGCGCAGCGCCATTCAGCGCCTGCACGCAACGAACAACTTCCCTGAATTTACCGGGCGCATCTGCCCCGCGCCATGCGAAGCTGCGTGCGTGCTCGGCATCGACCAGCCGCCGGTGTCGATCAAGCTCGTCGAGCGCAGCATCGTCGAACGCGCGTGGGACGAAGGCTGGATTCAGCCCGAGCCGCCGGAAGTAAACACCGGCAAGCGCGTAGCTGTTGTCGGCAGCGGACCGGCCGGACTGGCCGCGGCACAGCAACTGCGGCGTGCGGGACACTCCGTTACCGTCTATGAAAAGAACGACCGCATCGGCGGGCTCCTGCGCTACGGCATCCCCAACTTCAAGCTTGAAAAGACGGTCGTTGACCGGCGCATCAACCAGATGAAGGCGGAGGGCGTGACATTCATCCCAAATGCGCACGTCGGAGTCAATGTCTCGGTTGATTCGCTCACCGATCAGTACGACGCGATTCTGCTTTCAGGCGGTTCTGAAAGCCCGCGCAACCTGAATATCCCCGGTCGCGAGTTCAAGGGCGTCCACTTTGCCATGGAGTTTCTGCCCCAGCAGAACAAGCGCTGCGAGGGCGACACCGTGGATGAGACCATCGCCATCACGGCCACCGGCAAGCGCGTGGTGATCATCGGCGGCGGCGACACCGGAGCGGACTGCCTGGGCACCAGCCATCGCCAGGGCGCATTGAGCATTCACCAGTTTGAGATCATGCCCAAGCCCCCCGAAACCCGCGCAGCATCAACGCCCTGGCCTCTCTGGCCTTTGCAGCTAAGAACCGAGAGCGCCCACGAAGAAGGCGGCATCCGCGACTGGAGCGTGAACAGCATCAAGTTCACGGGCGACGAAAGCGGAAACGTCAAGCAGCTTCATCTTGTACGTGTCGGGCCGCCGCCGAAGTTTGAGCCGATCGCAGATTCGGAGTTCGTGCTCGAAGTCGATCTCGTCCTCCTCGCCATGGGCTTCCTCGGCCCAGTGAAGAACGGCATGATCGAGCAGCTAGGCGTGGCTCTGGACCCTCGCGGCAATGTGCAGGCAGACGCAAATTACATGACGTCGGTCGAGGGCATCTTTGCAGCGGGCGACATGCGTCGCGGTCAGTCGCTGGTCGTCTGGGCCATCTCCGAGGGACGAAAGGCCGCCGCGGCCATCGACAAGTACCTCATGGCCAACGAGGACGCCGGGATCAAACGCGCACGAGCAACAGCATAGAGAGGGCTCGCTCAAAAGCATCGGGGAAGATGCGGAGCTGCCGGCCTGGTAGCTCTATTACGCGCCACCAGGACCTCTCGGCACATTCTTGCCCAGGGCGGTAGCGAGGGCAATCTGGTGGTCCTGTTCGTCGATCAGGATGTCCCGGATTTTTTCGCCTATGGCGTATTCAGCCAGATCCTCGCACTGCTGAACGCGCTCGCGATAATTGCGAATCGTCTCCGTCTCATTGTCGAGATCGAACTGCAGCATCTCTTTCGCCGACTCCGAAGTCCGGACCGGCTTTGGCGTGACCGTGGGCATGCCGCCGAGATAGTCAATCTGCTGTGCGATAGCTATGGCATGAGTCAGTTCTTGCGCAGCGTGCAATTCAAGTTCGGCTGCGATGTTCATGTACTCTGCGCCCTTCAAGACCTGGGAATACACCGTGTATGCAATGATCGCCTGGTATTCGCGCGACAGATCTTCATTCAAAAACTTGATCAGGTCGGCGCGAGACACCTTATCGTGTGATGTGTCGTTCGTGGCTTCAACAGTCTTGTCTTGAGTCTTCAAGTTGCTCTCCTTCATGCAATGAATTTGAGACAGATGCCTCAGTTGATCCCGTTTTCATCCGGCCGTTTTCGACTATCGGCGTCCCGCCGCTGTAACCCATTCACCGTAACAAGCTGCCGCGCCTGAGACTGTCCAAAATTGCACAGAGATGATGCACGATCGGTCCAATGCGGACATGCGGGCCGAATCCAGAAGGACGCAGGACGACCCTTGCGCCAGGAACGACGGCTTCTCCGCCGTCCCAGCACGCGCACCCAGGACAGCGTATGCTCAGAGTAGGAGTCCTTTTCCCCTTCTCGCCTTCGGCATTCCAGGTTTAGCTCCAGACGAGCGTCTTGCAAGCACGCAACGGTACGACTGGAGCTGCCATGAGTCTCATCGAGAAAACCGACGTCAAGAATCATCTTTCCGCCCGGCATCGGACTCAAATACACCTGGCGCCGCCACCAAGCCGGCCAGATGCGGCAGGTCTCCCACGCGAGGCGCCCGCCAGCGCAGATTCGAAAGAAGCCGGTTCAGTTCACATCCCGCTGCTCGTTCCCGCCCTGAATGAAAAGAGCCCGCCGGTTCTCTCCAAAGCTCCCCAAGGAACTGCCGAATGACTGCTGCCTCCATCATTTGGCCGAATTGGCTGCCGCGAGTCCTATTGCTCCGCCGCGCTTGCCCCTGTTGCAACTCCCGTCAATTCAAGCAGGGTGAGCTCCGACCGCTAGACGGTCTCTACGCCATGTTCTTTCTGCATCCGATTCGTTGCATGTTTTGTTGGCGGCGCTATTACTGGTTTGCCCTGAGATATGAGATTTGAGCACTCGACCCTATGATGAACTCCTCATCTCAAACGATCTGCTCCGAAGCCAACTTGCGGAGCACGCCTCGACATCATTGAATTACCAGATCGTTGCACAGAGCGCTGAAGACGTGCAGAGTGTTGGCAACACACCCGCCGTCAGCATGGGACCGTACCTGGTCGAGTCAGGCCAGACAAGCCTCTTGAAGACACTCAGCATCTACAGTCTTCGCGGAGAAAGCAGCGAGCAGATACGGCTGCTCTACATGAACGCTCCGGCCCTTCAAATCTGGAAACAGATGGGGAAGATGCCGAAGATCATCGGCGCGCGCACTCGCCCACCGCGCACAGCTTTGCTCACCTTTGGCGTTCCATTCAACGCTTAGTTGACTCGTCTTGTGCCCTTGTAAGGCTGCACGCACGCCCAGGTTAATCCTTGAGGTGGCGCATCTATCTTGCCGGTCACACTGTGCGGGAAGATCTATCAATGTTGGATCGCGGTTTCTGACTTTGCTGACTTTTCGGTGACCTGTACCGGGGTAGGCAACTGCGATTTGTCCCATCCTCCGCCCAAGGCCTCAGTAAGCTGAACCGACGAGGTCATGTACTCTACCTGCAAGATGGCCAATGACTGCTGATGTGAGAGCAACGTGGTCTGCGCACTTACGACATCGATGTAAGGATCGATTCCCGATTCGTAACGTCCCATCTCAAGCGCAAGAAAAGTTCGCGAGGAGTCGACAGCTTCTGTCTCGCGCACAATCTGTTGCGACAGGATGCGAACCGCGGCGAGCGAGTCTTCGACCTGTTGAAACGCAGTCAACACGGTCTGGCGGTACGCGGCAAGATCTGAATTGTAAGCGGCAATGTACTGATTCACGGTGGCACGTCGCAAGCCTCCGTCATATACAGTCTCGGAGATGGATGGGCCGATGGACCAGAAGCGACTTGGCCAGGTGAACAGGTTTTTGATGGCGGAGCTCTGCAGGCCGCCGGTGGCTGAGAGCGTGAGCGCAGGGTAGAACGCCGCATCCGCGACTCTGATCTGCGCATTCGCGGCAGCCATGGTCCTTTCCGCCGCGGCAATGTCCGGCCTGCGTTCAAGTAGTTGGGATGGCAAGCCCGTGGGGATTTGCGGCGGCGTGCTCGCAGTGGGTTCCACCGGGATAGAAAACGCCGAGGCCGGTTTGCCGATGAGTGTGGCAATGGCATGCTCGTACTGTGCTCGCCCAATCCCCAGATTGATGGCCGCGGACTGGGCGCTCTCCAGATTTGTCTGCGCTTCAACCAGGGAGATCCGATCGTCCACGCCCGTTTCATAGCGGGCGCGTTCACTTTCTACAGCCTTCTTGTCCGCCGCCACTGTTTCATCCAGGATCTTCTGCAACTCGTCCTGCCCGCGAATCTCAAAGAAGTATTCAGCCAGGCTGGCTTGTTCTGTCAGCTTCTCGTTCTCAACATCCGCGGCACTCACCTGGGCGGAATACTGGCTGGCGCGAACGGTGTTGCGAATGCGTCCCCAAAGGTCGGGTTCCCACGAAACATCGGCGGGAATGGCAAACAACTGCGACTGCTTTCCGCTGGTTGTGCCGGTGGTCGATGCAGATCCAACGTTGGACGATGTCTGAGAGCGCGTATACGAGCCGCCTACAGCCACAGTGGGAAAGTACTGCGACCGCGCCTCACGCACCATCGCACGGGCCTCCATGAAGTTCTCAAAGGCCTGCTTGATGTTCTGGTTATCGATGTTGAGTTGATCTTCGAGCGCGTCAAGCTCCGGGTCGTTGAAGATCTTCCACCATTTGCCACGGTCCGCCGCATCCTTTGGCTGCGCCACAGTCCATCCATTCCCCTCGTTGAGCTGCGCAGCGGATTCCTTGTATGCCGGAGGCGCGGTGGCTGTGGGCGGGACGTACCTGGGGCCTACGTCACATGCTGTGAGCGCAGTACACAGCGCGGCGAAACAGATTGCCGAGCTCGCCGACAGCTTCATCCGGGATTGCACTTTCCGCTTGTTCATGACGAACACTCCAACGATCACGCTGATCAGGAAGCCTCTGCGGTTCCACGGTAGAGGTTCACCGGCTGTTTGCCCCTGAAGCGCAGGCGCATGCGGTCGAAGAGCAGGTAGACAACGGGGGTGGTGTAGAGGGTGAGCATTTGGCTGACGATGAGGCCACCGACGATGGTGATGCCCAGCGGGCGCCTCAATTCGGAACCGGTGCCTGTTCCGAAAGCCAATGGCAACGCACCGAAGATTGCCGCCGTGGTGGTCATAAGGATGGGACGGAAGCGCAACTGGCAGGCTTCGAAGATGCTCGCAGCTGGGGTCTTCCCTCCCTCGCGCTCGGCAACAAGGGCAAAATCGATCATCATGATCGCGTTCTTTTTGACGATGCCAATCAGGAGGATGATGCCGATGATCGAAATCACGTTGAGGTCGATTTTGAAGAGCATGAGGGCAAGCATGGCTCCCAGGCTGGCTGACGGCAGGGTGAGGATGATGGTAATAGGATGGACCAGGCTTTCATAGAGGATGCCGAGAACAATGTAGACGGCGAGGAGCGCCGTGCCGACGAGCAGAGGTTCGCTGGCCAGCGAAGTTTGATACGCCTGCGCGGTGCCGGCAAAGAAGCCGAGGATCGTGCTGGGCATATTCAGCCGCTTTTGCAACTGGGAGACCATGCGTACGGCATCGCTCAGCGACAGGTTCTCGGCAAGATTGAACGACATGGTCACGGACGGAAACGAGCTGGTGTGATTGATTTGCAGGGGCGTTGTGCTTGTCTGCGCTGAGGTGACGGTGGAAAGGGGAACGACGCCGTGGCCCGCGGAGTTGAGATAGATGTCCTTTAAGCCGTCGGGGCTTTGCCAGTAAGGCGGCGCTGCCTCCAACACAACGTAATACTGGTTGAGTTGTGTGTAGATGATGGATATTTGCGACTGTCCGAATGCGCCGGAGAGGGACTGGTCCAAAGATTGCGGCGTGAGGCCGAGCCTGGCCGCGGTGGGGCGGTCATAGGTCAGCAACTCCTGCAGGCCGGCATTTTGCGCATCGCTGCTCACATCCTGGAAGCCCTGGAGCTTCTGCATGCCCGCAAGCAGAATCGGTCCCCAGTGACCGAGATCCGCGACGCTGTCCGACTGAATCGTGTATTGATACATTGCATTGCCCCCTCGCCCTCCGATTTTTAAGTCCTGTGGCGCCTGGAGGAATGCCGAAGCAACCGGAAGCTTGTTCAACTTGGGCCGCAATCGATCGATGATCTCCGGCGCGGTAACCTTGCGCTCATTCAGCGGCTTCAACGCGATAAACAGGGAACCACCGTTTGTAGAGCCGCCGCCGCCCGTGAAAGCGATTACGTTGGCGACGGCGGGGTCTGCCTCGATGACTTTCACGATCTGCAAGATCGAGTTGTTCATCATCGGGAACGAAGCGTCCTCCGGACCTCGCACGCTGCCTTGAAGGGCTCCGGTATCCTGCTGCGGGAAGAGGCCCTTCGGAATGATCACAATGAGGTAGAAATTCAACCCAATCGTCAGCAGCAGCAGAGCCAGCATCGGGCCGGGGTGCTTGAGTACCCACGCCAGGGAACGGCTATAAGCGGAAAGCAGCCAGGTGAATCCCTTCTCTGAGAATCGATACACGCGGCCATGCTTAGCCGTTCTCTCGTCCTTGAGGATATAGGCGCACATCATGGGCGTGGTGGTCAGGGAGATGACCATCGATACGACGATGGCGGTTGAAAGCGTAATGGCAAACTCGCGAAACAGGCGGCCTACGATGCCCCCCATCAGAAGGATGGGGATGAATACAGCGATGAGAGAAATGCTGATGGTGAGAATGGTAAAGCCGATCTCCCTGGAACCTTGAAGCGCGGCCTTCATCGGCGACAAGCCCTCCTCGCGAAGACGGGAGATGTTTTCCATTACCACGATCGCGTCATCAACGACGAAGCCGGTAGAGATTGTCAGCGCCATCAGCGAGAGGTTGTCGATGCTGAAGCCGAACAGGTACATGACGGCGAAGGTTCCAATGAGCGAGACAGGAACGGCGACGGTGGGAATCAAAGTGGCTCGCCAGTTGCGCAGAAAAATGAAGACAACGAGAATCACCAGGATGACAGAGAGAATAAGAGTGCCCTCGACATCGCTGACTGAGGCGCGGATGGTGGTGGTGCGGTCAAGAACGATGGTCGTCTTGATTCCTTGCGGGATGGAGGCTTGAATCGAAGGCAATTCAGCGCGAATCCGATCGACGGTGGCGATGATGTTCGCGCCCGGTTGACGAAAGATGATGACCGGAATGGCAGCTACGCCGTTCAGATATCCGGCGGCGCGGATGTTCTGCGCGGCGTCCGAAACGTCCGCCACATCGGAGAGTCTTACCGCTACGCCTTTGTTATAGCCCACAATCAGCGGTGCGTATTGGTTGGCGTGCGAGAGCTGGTCGTTGGTGACAATGTCCGCCGTGGTGAATCCGTCGGAGAGCTGGCCTGCCGGCTCATGTACATTCTGCTGGGTCAAGACAGACTGCAGGTTCTGGATTGTAAGGCCGTGGCTGTTGAGCAGCGTGGGGTTCACTTCCACGCGGACGGCAGGACCGGCGCCGCCTCCGACCGTTACTTGCCCCACTCCAGCAATCTGGGAGAGCTTCTGCGCCATAACCGAAGAGGCTTCGTCGTAGAGCGTTGGCCTGTCGTACTTATCTGAAGTCAGTCCCAGAATCATGATCGGTGCGTCGGCAGGATTGACCTTGCGGTAAGTCGGATTGGCGGGCAGATTGGCCGGCAGGTAAGTGCGCGCGGCGTTGATGGCCGCTTCAACATCCCGCGCCGCACCGTCAATATCGCGGCTCAGATCGAACTGCATCGTGATCGAGGTGCTTCCCAGCGAGCTTGTCGAGGTCATCTCCGTTACGCCGGCGATGTGGCTGAACTGACGCTCAAGAGGTGTGGCGATGGAGGATGCGGTAATCTCGGGGCTGCCGCCGGGCAGACTGGCCGAAACTGAGATTGTAGGGAAATCCACCTGGGGCAATGGTGAGACGGGGAGAATGTTGAAGGCGATGGCGCCAACAAGCAAGATGCCCGCCGTCAAGAGCGTGGTGGCGACGGGCCGGGCGATGAACGGAGCGGAGATGTTCATGCGCCCTCCGCCGGCTGAGGTTCGTTGCTCGTGGCGGCTGCCTTGCCGGAATGGCTGAAGCGCTGGCCGATGCGATCAAAGAAGATGTAGATGACGGGCGTTGTATACAGCGTGAGGACCTGGCTGAGCAGCAGTCCTCCAACCATTGCGATTCCCAGCGGACGCCTCAGTTCCGAACCCATGCCCTGGCCGAGGGCGAGTGGAAGCCCGGCCAGCAGGGCCGCCATGGTGGTCATCATGATGGGACGGAAGCGCAGCAGGCAGGCGTCGTAGATCGCATCCGTCGAGTTCTTGCCGTGTTCCCGCTCGCCCTCCATGGCGAAGTCGACCATCATGATTCCGTTTTTCTTTACGATGCCGATCAGCAAAATGATGCCGATGATCGCGACGACGTTGAGGTCCTGCTTGAAGAGGATGAGGGCCAGCAGCGCGCCTACGCCAGCGGAAGGCAGCGTGGAGAGGATGGTGATGGGATGGATGAAGCTCTCGTAGAGAACGCCGAGCACAATATAAACCGCAGCCAGCGCGGCAAGAATCAGCAAGCCCTCATTGGAAAGCGAACCCTGGAATGCGGCAGCGGTGCCTTGAAAGCCGTACTGCACGCTGGCCGGCATGTTCAGGTCCTTTTGCGCCTTCACGATTGCCGTGATTGCCGCGCCCAGGGCGGCGTTAGGGGCGAGGTTGAACGAAACTGTCACAGCGGGAAACTGGCCCTGATGATTGATGGAGAGCGGCTCCGCCACCCTCTCAACATGCGTGAATGCGCTTAAGGGAACGGCGGAAGAAGCCGCGGTGGTGGTGGCTGCATTCGCGCTTGAAGAAGACGTGGCACCCGAGCCGACTCCCGACTTGATGGCATTCGAAGGGGCGCTGAGCACCGACGCGGAGGGCGTATAGGCGACGCTCGTGGTGGCCGCATTGGAACCGGCGGAAGAAGAGCCGGAGGCTGCAAACGAAGAGGATGCCCCTGGGCCGGAGCCTCCGGCCGAAGCGTTGGTCTGTATGTATAAATCCTGTAGCCTGGAGGGATTTTTCTGGAAGGCCGGATCGGTTTCGAGGATGACGTGGTACTGATTCAACTGCGTATACATGGTGCTGATCTGGCGCTGGCCATAAGCGTCGTAGAGAGTGGTGTCGACGGTGGAAGGAGCAATGCCAAGGCGAGAGGCGGTGACACGATCGATGACAAGCGATACCGCCCGGCCGCCGGTTTGCTGGTCGGTGGCCACGTCGGCAAGTTGAGGCAAGCCTTTCATTTTGTCGACAAGGCGCCCGGTCCAGAGGTTCAGCTCGTTGGCATCCGGGTCCTCCAGCGTGTATTGGTACTGGGTGCGGCTGACGCGGTCGTCGACGGTGATGTTCTGGACGGGGTCCATAAAAAGCTCGATGCCGTCCACCTGCCCCAGGCTCTGCTGAAGCCGGCGGATCACGTCAGATGAGCTCAATTTCCGCACTTCGATGGGCTTGAGATTGATGGAAAACCGCCCGCTATTCAGCGTGGTATTTGTTCCGTCGGCGCCGATGAAGGAGGACAGGCTCTCGACGGCCGGATCCCTAAGAATGATGGAAGCCAACTGCTGCTGCTTCCGCGACATGGCCGCAAAGGAGATGGTCTCCGGAGCCTGCGAGATTCCCTGAATCTCGCCCGTATCCTGCGTGGGGAAAAAACCCTTGGGGATGACGATGTACAGAACAACGGTGAGCACCAGGGTTGCGGCCGCAACAAGCAGCGTTATCGTCTGGTAGCGCAGAACAAACTTGAGGGTTCGGCCATAGAAAGCTATGATGCGATCGAAGACGCGCTCAGAAGCCCTGTAAAAGCGGCCCTGCTGTTCTTTGGGTGTGCGACGCAGAATGCGCGAGCACATCATCGGCGTCAGCGTGAGAGACACCACGGCTGACAGGATGATGGTGACCGCCAGGGTAACGGCGAACTCGCGGAAGAGGCGACCGATGACTCCCCCCATGAAGAAGAGCGGAATCAACACAGCGAGCAGTGAAACGGTGAGAGAGATGATGGTGAACCCGATTTGCTCGGCTCCCTTGATGGCCGCCTGCATCGGGGTGTCTCCCGCCTCGATATAGCGCGTGATGTTCTCGATCATCACGATCGCGTCATCGACCACAAATCCCGTGGAGATGGTGAGCGCCATCAGAGAGAGGTTGTCCAGGCTGTAGCCGAGAGCATACATGGCGCCGAAGGTTCCCACCAAAGAGACGGGCACTGCAATGCTGGGAATGATGGTGGCGTAAAGGTTGCGCAGGAACAGAAAGATGACCATCACCACCAGAGCGACCGTAAGCATCAACTCGAATTCAACGTCGGCGACCGATGCGTTGATGGCGGTGGTGAGATCGGTCAGCGGCGTCACTTGAATCGAGGGAGGCAGGTTTGCCTCGAGTTGCGGCAGAACTGCCTTGATTGACTTGACAACGCTAATGGTGTTGGCGCCGGGCTGCCTCTGGATATTCACAATCACTGCCGGCGTCTCGTTCATCCAGGCTGCCTGCTTGTTGTTCTCGATGCCATCCACCACGTTCGCAACATCCGTGAGCATGATGGGCGCACCGTTGCGGTAGGCGACCACGACCTTGCGGTAGTCGTCGCTGGTGACCAGTTGATCGTTGGCATTGATCTGGTAATCCTGGTGGGGCCCATCGAAGTTGCCCTTGGCTTGATTGACGCTTGTCACTGTGAGCGCCGTGCGCAGATCCTCGAGATTGAGCCCGTAAGACGACAGCGCCGTCGGGTTGGCCTGAATGCGCACAGCGGGCTTTTGGCCTCCGCTGATGCTCACCAACCCCACCCCGCTCAATTGCGAGAGCTTGGGCGCAAGACGCGTATCTACAAGGTCTTCCACTTGTGACAGAGGAATGGAGTTGGAGGTGATGGCCAGGGTCAGGACGGGAGCGTCCGCGGGATTCGTCTTGCTGTAAACCGGCGGCGCGGGAAGGCTCGAGGGAAGAAGACTCTGCGCTGCGTTGATTGAGGACTGAACCTCTTCTTCCGCGATGTCGATGTTCAATGTGAGGTCAAACTGAAGCACGATGACCGACGATCCGCCGGAACTGGTGGAGGTCATCTGGCTCAACCCCTGCAGTTGACCGAACTGGCGCTCAAGAGGAGCGGTCACCGTTGTTGCCATCACATCCGGGCTGGCGCCCGGGTAGAAGGTGAGTACCTGAATGGTGGGATAGTCGACCTCAGGCAGTGCGGATACGGGCAGCAGGGTATAGGAGACCGTACCTACCAGCAGGATTGCAGCCATCAAGAGTGCAGTCGCAACGGGTCGCTGAATGAAAGGCCCGGACGGATTCACGGGGCATTGCCCTGACTGCTGTTTACAGGAGGGGCCTGCTGAGCGGCGGCGACGGGGCTGCCTGCCTGCAACTTGTCGAAGCTGCTGGTGGCCACGACCTCGCCGGGATTGATGCCTTCCACCGCCGTCATTCCGCCGTTCGCAACGCCCGTCGTGATGTTGCGCTCGCTTGCCACCTTGTTCCCAATCACGTAGAGGAAGGACACCTCTCCGTTGTGTTGGACGGCAGCGGTCGGAACCAGCGTGACCCCATTGACCGTATTCACCAGCAGCCTGGTGTTCACGAACTGGTTCGGATACAAAGCGCCGTCTTTATTGTCAAAGATGGCGCGCAGTTTCACTGTGCCCGTGGTGGTGTCAATCAGATTGTCAATGCTCTGCAATTTGCCAGTTGCGATTTTAGTGCTTTGCGATCGGTCCCATGCCTCAACCGGAAGTGTGTGCATGAGCCGCATCCGCGCCCGCACCTGTGCCAGGCTGTCTTCGGCCATGGTGAAAATCACAGTAGTGGGCTGCACCTGCGTGATAACCACGAGCACGGTGTTGCCCGAGGCCTGGACTACGTTTCCGGGGTCAACCAGCCGAAGCCCAACCCGGCCAGCAATTGGCGCCGTAATGTGACAGTAGCCGAGCTGTACCTGGTCGTAGTTCACGGTGCCCTGGTCGTTCTTCACCGTGCCCTGATCCTGCAGCACGATCTTTTCCTGGTCGTCGAGCAACTGCTTCTGGATTCCGTTGCGCGCCCACGCTGTGCGATACCGGTCCAGGTCCATCTGCGCCTGGGCAAGCACATTGGTGTCGTGCTCCAGTGCGCCCTCGGCCTGCATCAGTTGTGCCTGGTAGGGTCGCGGATCGATGTCGATCAGCGCATCTCCCGTTTGAACGAATTGACCTTCACCGTAATGCACCGCGGTGAGCACTCCGCTGGCCTGCGCGACGATGGAGTCCTGGTACACCGGTGTCACGGTGCCGATGGCATCGAGGTAGATGCCGATGGACCCCTTTGTGGCAGGAGCCACCGTGGCGCTCACGGAGGGTTTGACGGAAGCCAGCTTTTTCTTTGCCGCAGCAGCCTTGGCGTCGTTTTGATGGATCATCCAAAAGACGATTCCGCACAAAAGCAGCAGAAGAACTAGACCTGCCCAAAGAATCCAACGCCCCCGATACCACGGACGTGGAGGGGACAGCTGATGGTCCCGGCCAATATGCGGGATCTCTGAGTTGACTCCCACTTCAGGCATCAAGATCTCCGGGCTCAATAGGATATGGACAAATTCCCTTTTGGAGGATCGCTCCGCTCCCGCACGATGGTCTGTTCTGAATTGCTCAACCTGGACGAGCTGAAATAGACACTTTAATCCTAGTTATTATAGGGTGCCCGTCCGGCGCGGCAAGCTGCCGCGGATCGTTTGCCTCAAAACCTGAAGGCAAGACCCATTGGAAGCCTGGGCAGAGTTTTGATGGGACTCTTCCTCAAACTCACAAAGCGGCGGAGCCTTGAAGCCCCGCCGCTCTGGAACGATACGCATTTGCGCGTCGCCGCTGCCGATTACTTCTTTTCGCCGCCACCGCCCGCATGTCCGCCGCCGCCGCTATGCGAGCCTGAGGCATGTGGTGCGGAGTGCGATACAGCCGCATGGGCTGCTGTCGGGCGTGCCGTTGAGTGCGCTGCCACCTGGCGTGGCGCCGCTGCATGGGAAGCCGGAGACGTGCCGCGTCCGTAGCTTGCCCCGCCGCTGCGCACGGCAGAGCTGCCGCCCGCACGAGCTACCTGCCCGCCTCCATAATGACCGCGAGCCGCCGCCGCGCCGCCATTCCCGCGATAGCTGCCTCCTCCGCCATCTACGAAGCGATGGCTGCCCCAGCCGTGCCCGTAACCCCAGCCCGCCCATGGGCCCATCCCAAGAAAAATCCCGTCGTAGAAATACCCCGGCCCGTAGAAGCCGCTGGGTGCGCAGGCGTAAGGCGCGTAGTCGTAGTATCCCCACTGACAAACAGGTTGAACGCCAACGCTGATCGTCACTTGTGTCTGGGCTGCTGGCGCCAGGGCCAGACCCGCGAGCAATGCCGCACTACCGAAAAGAATCTTGATGCTGCGCATATTTGACCCCCTTAAAGGTGTCTGTGGTTCCTTGCTTTCCGTGGATGCCTTGTTGCCGTCAGGAACGGCGCGGCAGCTTCAGTCACCATAAGGACTTTTCAACTTGTTTGCGGATATCCCTCACTACCTTTGGGGGGCGCTGGTCTATCTATCCTTACTGCCCTGACTCTAGCCCCCGCGTGGACATGAGTCTGAGCAATTAAGGTCTATTCGGAAACTGAAGAACCAGGGCCGGAAGCACTTTTCCAATTGGGTTGATGACCACTCATATTGACTGCGATGTACACGACCTCTCAGCGCCTTGAAATATAGCCCTCTGATGAGAATGCCATCCGCCTCGACGTACGCGCTCCAGCCCGGCCCTTCGCGTAAACGGTGCGCAGTCGCTCCAATTCATCCTCGACCAGGAACGGCCTGCATCCTCTTCGTCCATAGCGCCAAGCACCTGGCATCGTTTTGTATGCGCCAGACACCTGGTCCTGCTTTGAGTGGGCGAGTTGCAATTCGATGTGCTCGTGGTCAAATCGCTTCTCGTGAAGACAGGGGGAAGCGATTGACCGGCGCCCATGACCCGTCATGCGGCCTTTGCACCCCCATCGGCTCCAACGCCCGCAGGATCAGCGGATGGGGCTTAAGGGACTTGAGCAGGGATGGAGATCGATAAGCTATGTAAACTATTGATTCTAATGAACAAAAAACGGCAAGCACGGTAGAGACACATCGAGTGACGTCGAGATGCGTCGAGGATGTAAGAGGGTTAGTGGCTGCCCCCCAGGGATTCGAACCCCGATAGGCTGCTCCAGAGGCAGCTGTCCTACCATTGAACGAGGGGGCAACACGGGCAAAAAACTGCTTGCTGCCTTTGCGGGCCTGGGTCCGGCAGGGCGCCGAACAAGCCTGGCCAACCCTTTGATGATACGAGGAATCGGGCCGAGGGTCAATCCTGCAACGCCCCATGCTACCCAACACCAGATCCCTCTTCCCTACGCCCTGGACCCTGGACCCTGGGCCCTGTTTCCCTACTCCTCGCGCAGCACTTCAAGCGGCCTGAGTCCGAGAATCCGGTAGCTGGCAATCCAGCCGGTAGCCGTGGCCAGGATGGCCGTGCCGAACAGCGCGGTGAGCGTGGCCGGCCAATCCACGTGGAACTGTAGATCGGCCAGGTGGATGAGCACGCGCGTGAGCAGGTTGGCGAACACCACGCCCACCGATCCGGCCAGCAGTCCCAGCACCGAAAACTCCACGCTGAAGGTGCGCACAATGCGCATGCGCGTCGCTCCCAGCGTCTTCAGCACCACAGCCTCGCGCATGCGGCGGAACCGTGTGCTGGCGACGCTCGAGGCAAGGATCATGAGTCCGGCAAAGATGGAAAATCCTGCCAGAAAGCGAACAACGAATGTGATCTGATCCACCACCGAATCGATGCGCTCGAGAATGTCGACGAGGTTAATGACCGTAATCGTGGGATAGGCCAGAAACAGCGCGCGTTCCATCGAGCCGACCTGCTTGGGGTCGATGTGGACGCCGCCGTACCAGGTGGCGGGCTGATTCTTGAGCATGGCCGAAGGCAAGACAAACGAGACCTCCATGCCGATGTGCTGGCCGTCGGGCTGAAAGAGCGCCGCGACGCGGAGTTTGTGCACAACTCCGCCCGCTTCGAGTTCAACCTGAGACCCTATTCCCACGTGAATGCGCTCGGCGGTGCCTTGGCCAATGGCGATCTCGTTGGCGTTGGGGTCGGTCCACCATTTGCCCTGCTTGATCTTGTCGCCCGCCGGCGGCGCGTCGGCCCAACTCAGCGGGGCCATCTGCAGCATGCGCCGCGGGAAATGCTGGCCCTTGAGTTGATCGATGGTCTGGCCGTTGACTGAAACGAAGTGGCCGGTAACAACGGGCAGCAGATCGAGCGACTGGTTGATGCCGCTTTGGTGCGCGAAGAAGTTCTTCACGCCTGGAATCTCGTCGGTGGTGATGTCGACGAGGAACACATTGGGCAGATTGGGCGCCGCAGTCTCACGCAGGTCGCGCAGCAGCGATGCCTGCATCAGGTAGACCGCGAGAATGAGCATCACGCCCGTACCTAACGAGGCCAGCACTGCGGCGGATTGGTTGCCGGGCCGGTAGAGGTTGGCCAGGCCGTGGCGCAGAAAGCCAGGCAGGCGCAGGCGGACGCTGTTGAGGAGGATTCTCAGCGTCCACAGTGCGAGAGCGGCCAGGGCGAGCAGAACGGCAAGTGCGGCGGTGAAGGAGATGGCGAACCACATGCCCACGTCGCGGGAGTCGGACAGCGCCCAGCCGATGGCGCCGAGGGCAACAATAACCAGCGCGGCAATGCCAAGTTGCAGGCGGCGACTCCACCACAGCGCCAACCGTGCGCCGATCCCTTGCGGGCCCTCTTCTACAAGCCTCCGCAGCACCAGCACAGGCCGAACGGCGCGGACATCGAGCAATGGCGGCAGGCAGAAGAGAATCGTCGTCAGCAAGCCCGTGCCGAGGCCGGCAAGCGCGGACCTCCACGGGAACGAAAGCACTGCGTGCACGGGAAGCAGGTTGCCGAAGACCGCGGGCAGAGCTTCCATCACACCCACACCGGCGGCCACGCCAAGCAGAGCTCCAGCAAGGCCCAGGCCCATGGTCTGCAAGAGAAAGATGCGGAGCAGATCGGAAGAGCTCGCGCCGACGGCCTTCAGGATCGCCAGCATGTCCATGCGCTGCTCAAGATGCGCGTGCATGGCCATGGCAACGCCGATGGCGCCGAGAACCATGGCGACCAGGCAGATAAGGCTGAGGATGGAGGTTGCGTTGTCCAGGCCCTGCGTCAGTGCGGGATTGCCCTCGCGGTAGTCGATCACCTGTGCGTCGGGCAGAGCTTCCTCAAGCTGTTTGCGAATCACCTTTGGATCGATGACGGGCGCGGCGCCACCGATGCCGGCTGGAACATTCTCTGGCAGTTTGACCAGCAGGCGCTGGCTGGCGCGGCTGCCGGGGGCGAGCAGCCCGGTGCGCGCGAGTGCCGCTTGCGAGATCATCACGCGCGGGCCCATGCCTGCCCCTGAGGTCATGCGGTCAGGCTCCTGCGTGAGTACAGCAGCGATCTTGAAGTTGCGGCCGCCGAGGCGCATGGTGTCGCCGACCTTGGCGTTCAGTCGAACCAGAAACTCCTCCGCAACCACCGCGGAATCGCCATCGAGGGCATGCGGCAAAGAAATGGCGGGTTCAAGTTCTGCTGCGCCGTAGTACGGATATTCGGCCGGGTCGACTGCCTTGAGCGAAACCAGCAGGGGCACCGGGTCCGGTGGAACGCTGGCCATCGACACCGTCTCCGTGACCCAGGTCGAACGCACCGGCCCCGGAATCTTCTTTTCGACATCGGCAATTTTGGCTTTTTCGTCGTCGGTTGCCGAGCGATAGAGGCGTGCGCTCAGGTCGCCGGCCATCAGCGAGCGGGCCTCAACGCCAAGCGTCTGGCGAAAGCTCTCGCTGAACCCGCGCACGCCTACCAAGGCCGCAACGCCAACGGCAACCGAGAGCACAACAAAGCCGAACTTGCCGGGCGCCGACTTCAGATCGCGCCAGCCAATGGCGGCGGCGCGTTTCCAACTGAGAGCGCGCTTAGCCATGGCTTGCCTGCCCGGCTGCGGGAATCCCGTGCGCTTCGACGGGCCCGGTATATGGGAGCGTGTCCTCCACAACCATGCCGTCGCGGAGAACAATGCGGCGATCGGCGCGGCTGGCCACCTCAGGATCGTGTGTCACAAGCACCAGCGTGGTTCCGGCCTTGCGGTTGCGGTCGAGCAGCAGGTCGAGCACGAGCTTGCCATTGGTGGAGTCCAGATTCCCCGTCGGCTCATCGGCCATCACGATGGGCGGGTCCACCACAAATGCGCGCGCCAGGGCAACGCGCTGCTGCTCGCCGCCTGAAAGCTGAATCGGATAGTGCTCCACGCGCTCGCCGAGGCCGACCTCATCCAGCAGGCGCCGCGCCTGCGCCAGGCCGTTGCCCTCAAGGTTCAGCTCGTAGGGCAGCAGAACATTTTCCAGCGCCGTGAGCGTGGGGATGAGCTGGTACGACTGGAAGACGAAGCCGATCTTTTTCCCGCGAACTTCGGCAAGCTGCGTCTCGGCAAGGTTGTGGATGGGCACGCCGTCCAGCCAGATTTCGCCTTCGCTGGGCGTGTCCAGCCCGGCCAGCAGGCCAAGCAGGGTGCTCTTGCCGCTGCCGCTGGCGCCCACTACGGCCACAAACTGGCCAGCGGGGATGGTGAGTGAGATGCCCTTCAGGATCTCAACGCGGCGAGCGCCGTTCTGAATCCACTTGCGTGCGTCCTTGACTTCGATCAACCTTGCCTCCCAGACACTTGAGCCCTGCCGGATAATGAGGGTGCCCCATCCTAAACGCGCTCTTTGCGTTTAGGGTGGGAGTCCATGAACCCCAAACAGCCGCCCCGATCAAACAACGGCTTCCGTGCCCCATCCTAAACGCGCTCTTTGCGTTTAGGGTGGGATATCACTGAGCCAGCGGGTGCCCCATCCTAAACGCGTTCTTTGCGTTTAGGGTGGGATATCACTGAGCCAGCGGGTGCCCCATCCTAAACGCGCTCTTTGCGTTTAGGGTGGGAGTCCATGAACCCCAAAAAGCCACCCCGATCAAACAACGGCTTCCGTGCCCCATCCATTCCGCGTTCTTTGCGGAATGGGTGGGACCCGAGACCCCAGACCCCAGACCCAATCCCCTACACTAATCCTGTGGACGTTCGCCGCCGTCATCTCGTCTCATTCTTGCTGATTGGATTGCTGTGCGCTTGTTTTGGATGTGAAAAAGCGCGTGCTGCTCAGCCATTATCCGGCGCACCTCCAGTCTCTGAGCCGCAATCGCTGGTCTGCTTTGGAGACAGCATCACGGCAGGCTATGGCCTTCCCGCCGGCGACGCCTACCCCGATTTTCTCCAGCGCAAGCTCGACGCCGCCGGATACCACTACAAAGTCATCAACCATGGCACCAGCGGCGCCACCACCAAAGACGCCGTAGCCGACCTGCACGGGATTGTGCAGATGCATCCGGCGGTCGTGGTGGTGGAGTTTGGCGGAAACGACGGCCTTCGCGGCCTGCCGCTCACAGAGACCCGCCGCAATCTCGACGAGGTGCTCACCACCCTTGAAGCCGCGCACATCAAGGTGCTGCTGGCCGGCATCACGCTGCCGCCCAATTACGGGCCCGATTACATTCGCGCGTTCGAAATGGTCTTTCACGAACTCGCCGCCCAGCATCGCGTGGCGTTCGTGCCCATGATCTACGTTGGCCTCATCCATCGGCAGGGAGTCATCCAGCCCGACGGCATCCACCCCACCGCCAAGGGCTCCAACATCGTCGCCGACACTCTCATCGCCGCCCTCAAGCCGATGCTGAAGAAGTAGCGGATCGGAAGGGCAACAGATGCCCCGAGCTCAAGTCCCCTGGATCATCACCACCACAGGCTGGAACAGCGTCCCCGCCACTCGCCTGGCAATCGCGACAAGATTTGATTGGCCTTCGAAGACCTTTACCAGCGACGCATCCGAGAACTCGGGCAGATTGACCTGCGCTCCGTTGCGCAATCGGCCCAGGGACTCCACGTCGGCGGAGACGGGCGGCATCTCCGGCAGCAGCGTGCGGGGATGCACGCAAAGAGCCTCAAGACCCGGAGCGTTCCCGGCGAGTGCCTTCAGTTCGTCCAGGGTGTGGGCCTCATCGAGGTTGAAGACGCCTGCTTTGGTTCGGCGCAGACTGGTGAGGTGAGCGCCACACTCAAGGTCCTGGCCGAGGTCGTGGACGATGGAGCGAACGTACCCACCGGCGCTGATAGTCAAATTGAACGTCACCATATCGCCTTCCATGCCGGTGATGACGAAGCTCGATACATGGACGATCTCAACCTTGAGCTCAACAGGCTTCCCTTCCCTCGCCAGCTCATAGGCCGGCTTGCCTGCAATCTTCTTTGCGCTGAACGCGGGGGGCATCTGCTCCACCTTGCCGCGAAACCGCATGGCCATGGCGCGGATGCGGCCAAGAGTAACTCCGGAGCTGTACTGCGGCCAGCGATCAGGGCCGTCGGGCGTGCCTTCCGCGTCGTAGGTGTCGGTGGCGAAGCCAAGGCGCATGGCGCCCGAATAGCTCTTCTCGGCCTGCGCAAAATACTGCGCCAGGCGCGTGTACTTGCCCAGAACAACCGGCAAAACGCCTGTGGCCATGGGATCGAGCGTGCCCAGATGTCCGATGGATTTTTCGCCCGTGATGCGGCGCAATAGAGCAACCACGTCGTGGCTGGTAATGCCCGTTGGTTTGTCGATTACCAGAAGCCCGTTCACTTCTTTACTTTATCGGAACGGGCCGGGTGGCTCTATGAAACGATCTACAACGTGCCAGTGCCCGGTGCCCGAACGAGCGACAGAAACTCGTGGCGGGTTTCTTTCTGGCGGAAACAGCCGACCATGGCGCTGGTCACGGTTGACGAGTTCTGCTTCTCGATGCCGCGCATCATCATGCACAGGTGACGCGCCTCGATCACTACACCCACGCCCTGCG